>JADEYI010000587.1_pt1 | contig 45458 bp, 43 predicted proteins | sample 8542331 | NCBI WGS metagenome assembly JADEYI01 (sample SAMN16510988, study PRJNA670497) | mine drainage metagenome | isolation source: biofilm near Copperflume 1 | place: Germany: Marsberg coppermine Kilianstollen | collected 2018-02 | reverse complement strand
GCCTCGGGCCTCGAGCCGCGGCTGGGCCGCGAACAGCGTGCCGGTACCGATCGGCTTGGTCAGAACCAGCACGTCGCCCGGCCGCATGCCGCTCTTGCGCATGACCGACGCGCCATCTTCGTCTACCAGCCCATTGACGGCGAACCCCAGCGCCAGTTCCCTGCCTTCCCCGGTGTGGCCGCCCACCAGCGCGCAGCCGGCCTCGTTCAGCACTTCGACCGCGCCCGACATCATCTGCAGCAATACGTCCTCCACCTTCGACTCCAGCCCCGGAGGCACGGTGGCGATGGCGGTGGCCGACTGCGCCTCGGCGCCCATGGCGAAGATGTCCCCCAGGGCATGGTTGGCCGCGACCCTGCCGAAGACGTAGGGGTCGTCGATGAAGGCGCGAAAGAAATCCACCGTGTGAACCATCGCCTTGCCGGGCGGCACGCGCACCACCGCGGCATCGTCCGGCGCGTGCAGGCCGATCAATACGTCGCCCCGGTCCACCGGCTGCAGCGCGCCGAGGGCGCGTGTGAGCACCGTGGCGCCGACTTTCGCGCCGCAGCCGCCGCAGCGCATGGCGATCGCGGAGATGGCTTGCGCGGCCTCCTCCTGATCGAGCTTGACCGAAGAGGGTGCCGCCGATGCCACGCTTTCCATGGCTGGCAGGTGGTTGAATCTGGCCATGAAGCGGCGGTCGATCCAGTCTTTCCAGCGCCAGACCCAGGCGCCCTCGAGCTCGAACGCGCCGCGCGACGCCACGGCATATCGATCGCCCGTGCTGATCAGCGCGAGCCAGCGGCTCTGCGGACGGTAAGGCTTGAGCGCTCGGCCCTCGATGGCGCGGCGCAGATTTTCCGCCAGAGGGCGCCCTTGCCGGACCGCGAATACGCCGGCCTTCTCGCGCGGGTGGTTGACCATCGCGGCGACGTCGCCCGCCGCATACACCTTCGGATCGGTCGTCGTCTGCAGCGTGTCGGACACCTGAATGAAGCCGTCCGCATCGAGCGCGAGGCCGGTTTCGCGCAGCCACGGCGCTCCGGCGGCACGTGTTACCCAGATCACCTCGTCCGCTGCGAGCGATGCGCCGCCGGTCGTCTGCAGGCCCATGGGCGACACTTGGCTGACTTCCGCGTTGCACTGCAGAGTAATGCCGCGTTCGGTCAGCACCCGCTCGAACGCGCGGCGTACCGTCGCATTGTGGGTCGGCAGGATGTCCGCATCGCCGGTCAGCAGGTGGAAGCTGACATCGTCGGGGTTGCGCCCCGCTGCGCGCAGCTCGTTGCGCAAGCGATATTGCATCGCGAGCGCCAACTCGACCCCGCCGGCGCCGCCGCCCACCACGGCGATGCGCGTGGCCCCGGCGTGTTTGCGCACGCGATCGAGCAGCGACCGCCAGCGCCCGTCGAAGCCGTGAATCGGTTTTACCGGCACGGCGTAGCGCGCTGCACCGGCCACATCCGACATCTGAGGAGTGGAGCCGATGTTGATCGACAGCAGGTCGTAGGGCACCGGCGGACGGCCGCGGCAGAGCAGCGTGCTCGCCGCGCGGTCGAGCCCCACCGCTTCAGCGCGATAAAAGCGCGCACCGGCAAACTGGGCCAGCCGCGCGAGGTCGATGTGCACCTCGTCGTAGCCGTAGTGTCCCGCGATATAGCCCGGCAGCATTCCGGAGTACGGCGTATGGGTGTCGCGGCAGATCACCGTCAACCGGACTCCGGGCAACGGATGCATGCCGAAGTGCCTGAGCACCCCGACGTGGCTATGGCCGCCGCCAACGAGCACGATGTCCCTGAGGACCGGTTGATCCGGCGACTGCATCGCGAACCCCTCTAATAGACGTTGCTGAAGATTCGCATGATAGCGGTAGAGCCGACTGCTCAAATCGATCCCGATGAAGGGGCGCGCCTACATACTTGGATCTCCAATACCTCGACGGATCCGCTCACGTTCTTGAGTTTTTTCGGGCCGAGAGAGCGGCATCCGCAGTCTGTGACGTGTGCGCTCTGCGTCAAACCATGTACCCGATGTCGGAGGCCCCGGTCGGATAGGCGAAAATCGTGCTCTTCAGGTCGTCCGCGGTCAGGCCCTTGCGGATCGCCAGCGCAAAGACGTTGATCACCTCGTCGATGTGCGGTCCGACCAGGTGCGCGCCGAGAATGCGCCCGCTCCCCTCTTCGACCAGGACCTTGAATCCGTAAACCGTCTCGGCCAGGCGCCGCGCCGTATACCAGCCGGAGGTTTTCTGGTGCTGCACGCGGAACTTGAGCCCGTCCTCGCGCGCCCGCTGCTCGCTCAGGCCGACCGACGCGATGGGCGGAAGCGTGAACGCGACGCTCGGCACGCCGAGGTAGTCCGGTTTGCGGTGATTGCCGTGCAACATGTTGGCTGCGGCTACCTTCGCGTCGTGGCTCGATACGGGCGTCAGCGGCGGACCGCTCAGCGCAGCGTCGCCGACCGCATAGACGGCGGGATTGGAGACGCTTTGGAGAAATTCATTCAGCCGCAGCCGGCCCTTCGCGCTCTCCACCCCGGCCGCGGCAAGATCCAGCGGTTCGAGATCGGGGACGCGCCCGGCCGCATGAACCACGAGATCGGCCTTGAACACCTCGTCCTTGCCGTTCGAGGACGCGCGCACGGACAGGCTGCCGTCGCTTTTATCGATCGCGGTGACGCGGGTCTTGAGCCGCACGTCGACGCCGATTTCGTGGAACTTCTCCATCAGCCAGCCGACCAGGTCCGGATCGAACGGCGTCAGCATGCGCTCGGCCTGCTCGAGCACGGTGACCTGGGCGCCGGCTTGCGCCGCGATGTGCGCGAACTCGGCCGCGATGAACCCGCCGCCGAGCAAGACGATCTTCTTCGGCAGTCGGTCGAGCTCGAGAAACTCGGTGCTGGTGACGAGGTGCTCCTCGCCCGGAATCCCGAGGCGCATCGGAACCGCGCCGACCGCGATCACGATAAAGCGGCCCTCGAGCACCTCGCCGCCGACCTCGAGCGTGCGCGGCCCGCGAAACCTGGCGCGGCCGTGATAGGCGTCGATGCCGTTCTTGGCGAAGCTGCGTTCCTTCATCGCCGGCACCGGCTCGGTGAAGGTGCGCTTGAAGCGCATCAGCTCGTCCCACACGATTCCCGGCGCACCCGCGCCGACGCCCTTGCCGCGCATGCGGCGCGCGTGATCGATCGCTTCCGCTGCGCCGACCAGCACCTTCTTCGGATCGCAGCCGCGCAGCGCGCAGGTGCCGCCGAACGGCAGGTGGTCGATCACGGCGACCTTCCAGCCGGCGGCGCGGCATTGAGAAGCGGCGCCGGAGGCGCCGGTTCCCGCGCCGATGGCGATGAGGTCATATTGTTTGGACATGTCGGTTCTCCTTGCTAGCATCCACGAATGGACCTGCTAACGCTATACGGTGTCTTTGCGGTATCCGCGATGATGATTTTCTACGCGCTGGAAGATCGCGGCCCGCGCTTCGTGCTCGCGTTCGCCGGCGCGTGCCTGCTCGCTTCAGTGTACGGATTCCTGCAGGGCGCCTGGCCCTTCGGCGTGGTCGAAGGCGTCTGGGCCCTTGTCGCGGTGCGGCGATGGTGGCGCAAGATTCATCTCGCTCCGTAATCCGACGGGATTCCCGTGGCGCGCCCTATTTGCCGCTTGCGTGGTTGTCGTTAGGGCGCGGTGGCCGCTTTGCGGGGAAGGTACTTGTCGAGGCCCCAGAGGAGAATCCCGAACAGAAAGTGCGGCAGCAGGGAGGCCGGAATCAGCTTCGGGCTGACGTGCGTGCCCGCGAATCCCCAGCCCACCAGCGGAAAGAAGACCACCAGGACGGCCAGCCAGAGCACCAGCGCCAGGGCGAACGCCGTCTTGAGATTGCGTTGCGGGAAAAAGCGGACGTACACCACGCACCAAAAGGTTACATAAGCCGCGTGGAACAGAAGTCCGACCGGCAGCGGCAGGTCACGTCCAAGCAGCGTTTCGGCAAAAGCCAGTGAAGGTGGTTTTGGGAACGGCGAAACACCGATCTTCGCAAGTATCGCCATCATCATTCCAGTCAGCACGGCGACGCCAAGTCCGATGCCGATGGCGCGTGGCCAGGAGCGGCCGGAGAGTCGAGGCTCAGTCATGTTGAATTCCTTGCAGATGAGGTTTCGGGCTGATCAGGCGGCGGTCAGCTTGCCGCCCATTTTGAGGCAGGTCCCTTTGGCCACGTACTTGAAGTCGTCGGGGCCGTAATCGACCGTTGCCTGACCGTTGCAGCCGTGCGTCGCGCTCGAGCAGTCGTTCTGTCCCGCCTTGGCGATGCCGAAGCACTTTTCCTGCTCGCCGCCGGCACTTGCCTGACTGGCCGGAGACAGCAGCTGTACCGACTTGTAGGTGCCGTACAACGCGCCGCCGGCGACGATTCCCATCAGGGCTTTCGTGGCGAGACGCCTCGCCGCGGGCGTTTCGCAAACCCGCGCCTTCGCCGCGGCGCGGCGGCCGCTCACTGCGTCCCATACGCTTGCCGCGACGAGCGCGATGAGCCCCGCATAGACGGGCCATGACTTCGGATAGAACCCGGTCACCAGCAGCCACAGTCCGGCGACGCCCGCGATGCCGCCCGCCAGGCCGAGCCAGAACGGAACCAGGTTCGCGTGCCTGCGCGTCGAGCCGAAAAGCAGCCACAGGCTCAGCGCCGCGAAGGCAGCGAAGATCGGCATCAGGTAGGCGTCCTTGATCAGGAAGCCGAGCCCTGCGGCGCCGAGCGCCGCCAGGACGACCGGGGCGCCCAGGCAGCAGGCCGCCGCCACGCCAGCGCCGAAGATTCCGGAGAATTGTTTCAATAGATCTTTCATCTTTTCATCCAGCCTCGCTCGTCACTGTGAGGAGATCCGCTACAAGTCGGTAGCGACTACGGTTTCGCGCGCGCCCAACTTCGAACGCGTCGGCGAGCGTGAGCACGAAGGCGGACGGCGGCAGGACGCGGTGCAGCGCCGCGAGATCGGGCGAGCGAAAGAAGTGCACGTTGTGGCAAAAGCTCGCACGCAGATCGCGCCGCATGCTGTCGGCACTCGGCAGCACGAACGAAACCCACAGATTCTCGGGCGAGGCTGCTTCGAGGGCGTCGGAGCCGACCGTGAGCCGCACGGGGGCATTCGTGTCTCGGCAGGCCGATTCCACTTGCGCGCACGCGCCCAGCAGCGCGGGAATAAACAACGTGTCCCACGCACACCACGCGTAGAGATTTTGCTCGCCAACGCGCAATCCGTGCCGAGTGGGCACGATGGTCAGGCCCCAGTATCCGACGATGCGCTGCTGTTCGTCGCGGTGGATCCCGGGCCAGTTCGCCAGCCGTTGATCGACCTCGGCGACGCTGATCCCGAGCCGAGTCGCGAGCAGCGAGTGCGGCACCGGCGCCCCCTGCGCAAGCTCGCGGTAGAGCGCGAGCGAAAGCCGCTGATCGCCCTCGTCGAGCTCCGGCAAGACGGCCAGCAGATGCTGTACCACGTCACGCACTGCGGGCGCGCTCGGTTCGCGCATCGGGTGTTCGCGCATCAACCCGCGCAGCACGACAGCTGCCTCACGTCCCGGGTAAAGGTCTGGGCGCACAGCTTCAGGCCTTCGACCATGGTGAGGTACGGGAATAGTTGCCCCGCGAGATCTTCGATCGTGAGCCCGGCGCGCAGCGCAAGCGCCGCCGACTGGATCACTTCGCCGGCCTCGGCCGCGAGGATCTGTGCCCCGAGCAGGCGGCCCGAGCCCTTCTCCGCCACCAGCTTGACGAAGCCGCGAGTGTCGAAATTGGCCAGTGCGCGGGGAATGTTGTCCAGTGCAAGCGTGCGGCTCTCGGCGTCGATTCCGCGCTTGGCGGCCTGCGCCTCGGTGAGGCCGACGGTCGCGACCTGCGGATCGGTAAAAGTCACCGCCGGCAGCACCGAAAGGTCGAGCCGCGCCTCGCCGCCGGTCATATTGATCGCCGCGCGCGTGCCACCGGCTGCGGCGACGTAGACGTATTCGGGCTGGTCGGTGCAGTCCCCGGCGGCGTACACGCCCTCAGCCGAGGTCTGCATGCGCTCATCGACGACGATTGCGCCGTTGCGACCTGTCTTTACCCCCGCTGTCCCGAGGCCGAGGCCTTCGGTGTTGGGCCGGCGCCCGGTCGCAACCAGCAGCCTGTCGCCGGTAAGCGTTTCGGTGCCGGTGTCGGCCCGGAACACGCCGCATTCGTAAGCGACGCTGTTGAGCGTCGTGTGAGTGAGGATCCGCATGCCCTCGCCGGCGAGGGCGCGCTCGAGCTCCGCGCCGAGCGCCGGGTCTTCCCTGGACATCAGGGTCGAGCGCGCCAGCAGCGTGACCTTCGAGCCCAGGCGCAGGAAGGCCTGCGCCAGCTCGAGCGCCACCACGGACCCACCATAGACGATCAGATGATCGGGCAGGCTTTCAGCTGCGAGGGCCTCGGTCGAAGTCCAGTAGGGCGTTTGCTTGAGTCCGGGTACCTCGGGAACCGCGGGCGAGGCGCCAGTCGCGATCATTACCCGGTCGGCGTGGACGGTCTCGACGGTGCCACCCGGAAGCGTCACGGCAAGCGTGCGCGCATCGGTGAAGCGGGCGCGCCCGTGCAACAGCCTGATGCGGTCCGCGTGGGACTCGAGGATTGCCTCGTACTTGTCGTGCCGCAGCTGCTCGACCCGCGCCTGCTGTTGCGCGAGCAGCGCGCGCCGGTCGACCGCCGGCATGCGGCGCTCGATCCCGGCGAACGGATGAGCGGCCTGAAGGTGCGCGACGTGCGCTGCGCGGATCATGATCTTCGAGGGCACGCAGCCGATGTTGACGCAGGTGCCGCCGACCGTGCCGGCCTCGATCATGGTCACCGACGCGCCTTCTTCGACCGCGCGCAGCGCGGCCGCGAACGCGGCGCCGCCGCTGCCGACGATCGCGATGGCGGGCTTGCTGCCCTGCCTGTCCGCGGCCGGCTCGCGCAGCTCGGCGCCGTAGCCGGCACGCGCTACCGCGCCGGCAAGCGCCGCCGCGGCCACGCCGCCGGCTGCTTCGACCTGCGCGCTGCGCTGCGCATAGGATACCGCGGCGTCGTGCACGCCCGGGACGCTGCGCAGGGCCTTCTCGACGCTGCGCGCGCAATGCTCGCAGGTCATGCCGCTGATCTGGAGCGAAACGGAGCCCACGTTACTTGGCCGGCTTGACGCTCGACGGGTAACCCGCGTCGCGGGTGGCCTGCATGAGCTGCCCGGTGCCGGTCTTCGCGTCGTCGAAGGTCACCACTGCCTCGGGCGGCTCGAGCGTGGCCTTGACCTTTTGCACGCCGGGCACCTTGTCGAGCGCAGCACGTACCGTGATCGGGCAGGTGGCGCAGTTCATCGTCGGCACGGAGAGCACCACGGTCTGCTGCGCCGCATACGAGGGAACCGACAACGTGGCGGTTAAGGCGAATACGGAAAATAGACAGGCTTTCTTCATGAAGCGATCCTTCTAGTAGAACAGGGGAGCGAAATAAGGCGCGACCAGCATGAGCACCACCAGCACCGACGCGATCCAGAAAAGCGCGCGGTAGCGGCGATTGGTCTGCGGCAGCGCGCACAGCGTACCCGGCTCGCACTCGGCGGCCGGCGGCGCGCGGTATATCTTTTTCCACGCGTAGGCCATGAATCCAAGCGTCGCGAGGATGAATATCCACTTGTAGGGCTCGAGCAGCGTGAGGTTCGAGATCCACGCCCCGCTGATCCCGACGCTGACCAGGACCAGTGGACCGAGACAGCACAGCGAGCCCGCGAGTCCGCCCGCGATGATGCCCAGCAGGCCCAGCTTGGCGCCGGCTTGGCGGGGCGCAGGGTCGGCTTTGAGCTCAATCGGGGAGGCAGTCTTTACGAAATCCGTATCCATTGCGATTCCTGTTCGGGACGCAGGTCAAGACTCAAGGGTAAGCTCCGTACTGCGCTACGGAGTCAAATGGTGTTTCCCGGCGTTTTCATTGGAGGGTTTGTCGCGCCATGGGTTCCAACCTGACAATCGGCAAGGTCGCGCGCGCGGCCGGGGTGAACGTAGAAACGATCCGCTATTACGAGCGGCTGAAGCTGCTGCGGCAGCCGCTGCGCCCGCCTGGTGGGGTTCGGCGCTACGCCGACGACGCGGTGGCGCGGATACGCTTCATCAAGCGCGCGCAGGAACTCGGGTTCTCGCTGGCCGAGATCGGGCGCCTGCTGGCGTTGCAGGAAGCGCAAAGTTGCGCTGCGGCGCGCGCACTGGCCGCGGAAAAGCTGGTCTTGGTGGAGGCGCGCGTGATGGACCTTGAGCGCATGCGCGGCGTGCTGGTCGAGTTGATCGGCCGCTGCGATGCACGGCGCGGCAAGGTGTCCTGCCCGATTATCGAGACCCTGCAGCAGCCGTAAGCGGACGGCGTGCGATCAGGGTGTGGAAGCGCTTCAGCGTCCCGCCCGGCGCCGGGAAGTCCTCGTGGTGGGAGAGCAATGCGTCCCAACCGGCGAACGCTTCGCCCAGCTCGTCGCGGCCGAACAGGCAGTAGGCCTCGGGGTCGAACATGTCGAGGAAGGTCGTGCCTTCGATCAGCACGTTCACCGCCGCGAGGCCGCCCGGGCGCACCGCTTCGCGCAGGCGCGCGAGCAGCCGGCGCGCGTCGCCGCAGGCGAAGAACATCAGCAGGCCGATCGAGACCACGCAGTCGTAGTCCCGCGCCGGGACGTAGTGGCGCAGGTCCGCGCTGTGCGCCTCGAGCGCCACGCCCCGCTCGCCGGCGCGGCGCGCGAGATCGGCGATCGCCGTCGCGCTGGAATCCAGGGCGGTCACGCGGCAGCCGCGCCCGGCGGCTTCGAGCGCGAGGTTGCCCAGCCCGCAGCCCAGGTCGAGCACGTCGCCCGAGAGGCGCGGCAGGACCGCGCGCTCGAAAGGGTTCAAGCCATAATCGCTTGCTTCGACCTGGCGCTCGAATTGAAGATCGAAAAATTCGAGCGCGCTGCGGCGCGGGGGCTCGATGGTGGTGCTCATGGCGGCGGTTTGGGCCTGCCCTTGACCTCGATCAAATCGACGCCGGTCATATCTGCCAGCATATCAGCATCGGCTAAAGGAGAGCTTCATGACTCTGCTCGAATTCGCCCGCGGTCCCGCGCTTACGGTGGCGCTGACCGTCTTCATCGCCGGCACGCTGTGGCGCATCTTTCGCCTCGCGACCCGGCCCGCGCCGCCCGATCGCTCGGCGCCGCGCGTCGACGCCGCTGCCGCCGGCGCGCTGCTCGGCATCCTGCGGCGCTTCTGGCCGCACCCGCGCTTCGGCGCCCGCATCGGGTTCTCGGTCTTCATCGGCTACCTGTATCACATCGGCCTGGCGGTGATCGTGTTCGCCTATCTGCCGCACATCGAGTTCATCCGCAAGCTGATCGGCGTGGGCTGGCCGGCGCTCCCGGCGCCGGTGACCTACTTCGCGGGCGGCGTCACGATGTTCGCGCTGCTGATCGCGCTCATGCTGCGGCTCACCGACCCGGTCAAGCGGCTGCTGTCGCGCTTCGACAATTATTTCAGCTGGCTGGTGGTCTTCCTGCCGGTGGCCACCGGCATGGCTGCGTTCGACACCGCCGCCGGCGGCTTCAACCAGACCTATATCGCGCTGCACCTGCTGACGGTCGAACTGTTCCTGCTCTGGTTTCCGTTCGGCAAGCTGATGCACGCGGGACTGGCCTTCTGGTCGCGCGGGATAACGGGCGTCAAGTACGGGCGCCGGGGAGCGATGCCATGAGTCTCGAAAGCAACCGCCCGGCGCCCGAGCGCGTCGCCGCAGCGATGAATGCCTTCGTGCGCGACTTCACGCGCGAGTCCGCGGTGCACATGGACGCCTGCATCCGCTGCGGGCACTGCGCCCAGGCCTGCCACTTCTACACCTCGACGCTCGATCCCAAGTACACCCCGATCAACAAGCTCGAGCCGTTCCTGCACGCCTACCGGCGCACCACCGCGCCGTGGGCGCCGCTCGCGCGCCTGCTGGGCGCCGAGAAGGGGGTTACGCTGCAGGAACTCGAGTCCTGGCAGGAGTTGATCTACGACGCTTGCACCATGTGCGGGCGCTGCACCCTGGTGTGCCCGATGGGAATCGACATCGCGGCGCTCATCTCGCGCGCGCGCCACGGCATGTTCGCCGCCGGGCTCGTGCCCGAGGACCTGCGCGCCGCGGCCGAGCGCGCCGAAAACGAGATGAGCCCGCTCGGCGCAACGCCCAAGGTACTCGAGGAGCGCGTCGACTGGCTCGAGGACGAGCACGGCGTCAAGATCCCGCTCGACCTGCCGCAGGCCGACGTGCTGGTGACGTTCTCGTCGATCGAGATCATGAAGTATCCGCACTCGCTGGTCGCCATGGCGAAGGTGCTCAAGCATGCGGGCGAGAGCTGGACCGTCTCGACCAAGGGCTACGAGGCGACCAACTTCGGCATGCTCTCGGGCAATCGCGACTGGCAGCACGACATGAGCGAGCGCATCATCGACGCCGCGATCGCGTGCAAGGCCAAGACCGTGGTGCTGCCCGAGTGCGGGCACGCCTACGGCGCGCTCAGATGGGAGGGCGCCAACGTGCACGGCGCGCCGCTGCCGTTCGAGGTGGTGCACATCTCCGAATACCTCGCGTCGCTGGCCCGCAAGGGCAGGCTGCGGCTCAAGCCGCTCGCGAAGTCGCTCACTTTCCACGATCCCTGCCAGGTTTCGCGCCGCGGCGGCGCCTCCGAGGCACCGCGCGAGGTGCTCGCCGCGCTCGGCGTCGATCTGCACGAGATGGGCGACCATGCCGACGCGGCCTGGTGCTGCGGCGGCGGCGGCGGAGTGGTGGCGATCAAGCGCGCGGACGAGTTGCGCCGCGGCGCCTTCCGCATCAAGATGGAGGAAATCGACGCCACCGGCGCCGAGCTGCTCGCCACCAGCTGCGCCAACTGCCGCCTCACCTTCGACGACGGCGCCGCGTACCACAAGTGGAACAAGTCGATGCAGAGCCTCACCGAGCTGGTGGCCGAGCGCCTCGAGGGCTAGCTATACTCCGTGGAGGAGCGGCGCGCCGCGGCGGCGGCACGGTGAATTGACGTTTACGTAAACGTCAAGTAGCCTGACGCTCCCCGGAGGCCCCGATGACCGACCTGTCCGAGTCGAAGAATCTGGTCTACAAGGCCAAGCACAAGATTCGCTTCGTCACCGCGGCGAGCCTGTTCGACGGCCACGACGCGTCGATCAACATCATGCGCCGGATCCTGCAGGCCTCCGGCGCCGAGGTGATCCACCTCGGCCACAACCGCTCGGTGGAGGACGTGGTCAGCGCTGCGCTCGAGGAAGACGTCCAGGGCATCGCCGTTTCGTCCTACCAGGGCGGGCACATCGAGTATTTCCGCTACATGATCGACCTGCTGCGCCAGCGCGGTGGCGAGCACGTTCGGGTGTTCGGCGGCGGCGGCGGGGTGATCGTGCCCGAGGAGGTCCAGGTCCTGCACGACTATGGCGTGGCGCGCATCTACTCGCCCGAGGACGGGCAGAAAATGGGCCTGCAGGGCATGATCAACGACATGCTGGCGCGCTGCGACTTCGATCCGTCGCAATACGCGCCGAAGGACCTCAAGGCGCTCAAAGCGGGAGACCGCCGGGCGCTGGCGCAGGTGATCACCGCGCTGGAACTGGGCGCATTGGACGAAAACACGAAGAAAGAGCTGGTAAATGCCGCCAAGGGCAAATCGGCCCCGGTGCTCGGTGTCACCGGCACCGGCGGCGCGGGCAAGAGCTCGCTGACCGACGAGCTGGTGCGCCGATTTCGCCTGGACCAGGCGGACCGGCTGAAGATCGCCATCGTCGCAGTCGACCCTTCGCGCAGGAAGACCGGCGGTGCGCTGCTCGGCGATCGCATCCGCATGAACGCGATCCACGGCAAGCAGGTCTTCATGCGCTCGCTCGCGACGCGCGCCTCGGGCGCGGAAATCGCCGCTGCGCTGCCCGAAGCGGTCGCTGCCTGCCGCGTGGCCGGGTACGACCTGGTGCTGGTGGAGACCTCGGGCATCGGGCAGGGCGACGCCGCGATCGTGCCGCACGTAGACGTGTCGCTGTATGTCATGACGCCCGAGTTCGGCGCCGCGAGCCAGCTCGAGAAGATCGACATGCTCGACTTCGCCGACTTCGTCGCGATCAACAAGTTCGACCGCAAGGGCGCCGACGACGCGCTGCGCGACGTAAGGAAGCAGGTGCAGCGCAACCGAGAGGCATTCAGGGCCTCGCCCGAAGACATGCCGGTGTTCGGCACCATCGCCTCGCGCTTCAACGACGACGGCGTCACCGCCCTTTACCAGGCGGTCGCCGCCAGGCTCGCCGCCAAGGGCCTGTCGCTCGCCCCGGGAGCGCTGCCGAAGATCGAAGCCAAGGTCTCCTCGAGCGTGCACGTGGTGATACCGCCCAAGCGGCAGCGCTACTTGGCCGAGATCGCCGAGTCGGTACGGGGCTATCACGGCCATGCGCGCGAGCAGGCAGGCCTCGCGCGCGAGCGCCAGCAGCTGATCGCGGCCAAGGCGATGCTGCTCAAGGCCGGCAAGGAGGCGCGCGAGCTCGACTCCCTGATCGACGAGAAGAACGCCGCGCTCGATGCGCGCGCACGCAAGCTGCTCGAAATGTGGCCCGAGACGCTGAAAGCCTATTCGGGCGACGAGTACGTGGTGAAGATCCGCGGGCGCGAGATCCGCACCACGCTCACCTACACCACGCTGTCGGGCAGCAAACTGCCGAAGGTTGCGCTGCCGCGCTACGAGGACCACGGCGAGATCCTGCGCTGGCAGATGCGCGAGAACGTGCCCGGGTCGTTTCCGTTCACCGCCGGCGTGTTCGCGTTCAAGCGCGAGAACGAGGATCCGACGCGCATGTTCGCGGGCGAGGGCGATGCCTTCCGCACCAACAAGCGCTTTCACCTGCTGTCCAAGGACATGCCCGCCAAGCGCCTGTCGACCGCGTTCGACTCGGTCACGCTGTACGGATTCGATCCCGACGAACGGCCCGACATCTACGGCAAGGTAGGCAACTCCGGCGTATCGATCGCCACGCTGGAAGACATGAAGGTGCTCTACGGCGGCTTCGACCTGTGCGCGCCGAATACTTCGGTCTCGATGACGATCAACGGCCCGGCGCCGACCATTCTGGCGATGTTCTTCAACACCGCGCTCGATCAGCAGCTCGACAAGTTCCGCGCCGAGAACGGCCGCGGACCGACCGAGGACGAGGCGCACAAGATCCGCGAATGGACCCTCGCCACGGTGCGCGGTACGGTGCAGGCCGACATCCTGAAGGAAGACCAGGGCCAGAACACCTGCATCTACTCAACCGAGTTCTCGCTCAAGGTGATGGGCGACATCCAGCAGTACTTCATCCACAACGGAGTGAAGAACTTCTACTCGGTGTCGATCTCCGGCTACCACATCGCCGAGGCGGGCGCGAACCCGATCAGCCAGCTCGCCTTCACGCTCGCCAACGGCTTCACCTTCGTCGAGGCCTACCTCGCGCGCGGGATGCACGTCGACGACTTCGCACCGAATCTCTCCTTCTTCTTCAGCTACGGCATGGATCCCGAGTACGCGGTGCTCGGGCGCGTGGCGCGGCGCGTCTGGGCGGTGGCGATGAAGCACCGCTACGGCGCCAACGAGCGCAGCCAGAAGCTCAAGTTCCACTCCCAGACCTCGGGCCGCTCGCTGCACGCGCAGGAGATCGCGTTCAACGACATCCGCACCACGCTGCAGGCGCTGATCTCGACCTACGACAACACCAATTCGCTGCACACCAATGCCTATGACGAGGCGATCACCACCCCGACCGAGGACTCGGTGCGGCGCGCGATGGCGATCCAGCTGATCCTGAACAAGGAGTGGGGGCTGGCGAAGAACGAGAACCCCAACCAGGGCTCGTTCATCATTGACGAGCTGACCGACCTGGTGGAAGAGGCGGTGCTGAAGGAGTTCGAGGCGATTTCGGCGCGCGGCGGAGTGCTCGGCGCGATGGAGACCGGCTACCAGCGCGGCAAGATCCAGGAGGAGTCGCTCACCTACGAGCACAAGAAGCACGACGGCTCCTACCCGATCGTGGGCGTGAACACCTTTCGCAACCCGCACGGCGACACGACCCCGGCGAAGATCGAGCTGATTCGTTCGAGCGAACAGGAAAAGCAGTCGCAGCTCAAGCGCCTGCGTGAATTCCACAAGAAAAACGCTGCGCGATCGAAAGCGATGCTCGAGCGCCTGCAGCAGGCGGTGATCCGCGACGAGAACGTGTTCGAGGTGCTGGTCGACGCGGTGCGCGTGTGCTCACTGGGGCAGATCACGCACGCCCTGTTCGAGGTCGGCGGACAGTACCGGCGTAGCATGTAGTATCGACAAGGAGCCTGACATGGATCTCGGACTGAAGGGCAAGCGCGCAGTCATCACTGGCGCAACCAAGGGCATCGGGCGAGCTATCGCGGACGCCTTTGCCGCCGAAGGGGCGAACGTCTCGATCTGCGCGCGCAATGCGGACGAGGTCGCGGCGGCGGTTGCCTCGTTGAAGGCCCGTGGTATCAAGGCCTATGGCCGCGCACTGGACGTCGCGGACCCGGGGGCATTGGCCGATTGGATATCTGCCAGTGCCGCGGAACTTGGTGGCATCGATGCGCTGGTATGCAACGTGAGCGCGCTGGCCGTCGGCGACTCGGCCGAAACCTGGGAGAAGTCGTTTCGCGTCGACATGATGCACAGCGTCAACGCGGTGGCGGCGGCGGTGCCGTTCCTCGAGAAATCGACCGGCGGCTCGATCGTGCTGATCTCCAGCGTTTCCGGCTTCGAGGTCGATTTTGCCGCCGGATCCTACGGCGCGTTCAAGGCCGCGCTGATCCACTACGCAAAGGGACTGAGCCGCAATCTGGTCAGCAAGAGGATACGCGTCAACTGCGTTTCGCCCGGCAACACGTATTTCGACGGCGGGATCTGGCAGACGATCGAGAAGAACGTGCCGGATCTTTTCAATTCGACGCTCAAGGTCAATCCGACCGGAAAATTCGGAACGCCGGCGGAGGTTGCGAGCGGGGTTGTGTTCCTCTCCAGCCCGGTGGCAAGCCGGGTTTCCGGCACGAACCTGGTGATCGACGGCGCCCTCACGGTCGCGGTGTAGGAATCCAAGTCATGAACGCACGCAATCAGCACACGATTCACAGGGAGCACATTCACCACGGCTGGAACAACGCGTTCACCCCGCGCCTGAAGATTGCGCCCGGCGAGACGGTGAATTTCGAGATCGTCGACGCTTCGTCCGGACAGCTGAACCGCGATTCCACGCAAGCTGACCTCGAAAAGCTCGACCTCGCGCGCGTAAATCCGGTGACGGGGCCGGTGTACATCGACGGCGCGAAGCCCGGCGACGCGCTCAAGGTCACGGTGCTCTCCTTTCGCCCGTCGGGCTGGGGCTGGACCGGGAATATTCCGGGTTTCGGGTTGCTCACCGACCAGTTCCCGCAGGCGAAGCTGCATCACTGGAACTACGACCCGGGCCACGGGAGCGCGATGTACGGTCCGGGCGGACGCGTGCCGCTGAAGCCGATGTGCGGAACGATCGGCGTTGCGCCGGCCGCCCCCGGCCTGCACAGCATCATTCCTCCGCGCAACGTTGGCGGCAACATGGACATTCGCGACATCGTCGAAGGGGTCGAGCTCTACTTGCCGGTCGAGGTTGACGGCGCGATCTTCTCCGTCGGTGACACGCATGCGGCGCAGGGCGACGGCGAGGTATGCGGCACGGCGATCGAGAGCCCGATCGACGTGGCGCTCAAGTTCGATCTGGTGAAGGACGCCAAGCTTCGCTCGCCACGTTACGTCACGCCCGGCCCCCTGACCAAGCATTTCGACACCCGGGGCTACGAAGTGACGACAGGCATCGGGCCTGATCTTATGGCCGACGCCCGCAGTGCGGTGTCCGAAATGATCGAGCTGCTGAGCCGGCGCTTCGGCTACTCGCCGATCGACGCCTACATGCTGTGCAGCGTGTGCGCGGACTTGCGCATCAGTTCGATCGTCGACGTGCCGAACTGGGTCGTCTCGTGCTATTTCCCGCGGGTGGTACTCGAATAGGTATTCCCTCGAACCGGATGGTCGCATACCTTCCATATCGAGCTTACCGATAGGGCGCGGGTGCGGCGTGTACGACGCGATCATCATCGGAGGAGGGCCCGCGGGAGCGGCAACTGCGACGCGCCTTGCGCAAGCTGGGCGGCGCGTCGTGCTGCTCGAGCGCGAGCGCTTTCCGCGCTTCCACATCGGCGAATCGCTGTTGCCCTGCAGCGTTGCGCCGCTGCGTGAGCTTGGGGTCCTCGATGCCGTCGAAGCCGCCGGTTTTCCGCACAAGTACGCGGCGGAGTTCGTGGTCGGCGACGGCTCGCTGTCGCGCCGCTATCCCTTCGCCGACAGCCTGCTCGGCGGATCGCCCTATGCGTTCGAGGTCGACCGCGATCGATTCGACGCGATCCTGCTCGACAACGCCGCGCGAGCCGGCGCGGACGTGCGCCAGGCATGCGAGGTGCGAGACTTCACCGTCGGCGACGACGGTGTCGAGGTAGTTGCCGGGAACGCCACGCTGCGCGCCAGCGTGCTGGTGGACGCAACGGGGCAGCGCTCGATGCTTGCCGGCCGCTTCAAGCTGCGTCGAATGGACCCCGAGCTGCGCAATTTCGCCGTGTTCTCCCACTACGGCGGCGCTTCGCGCGGCAGCGGCGACTCGGCGGGAGACATCACGATCGTGCTCGTTCGTGATGGCTGGTGGTGGGTGATCCCGCTCGCCGGCGATCGCACCAGCGTGGGGCTCGTAGCGCCCGCGAAGGCGCTACGCGGCAGCAAGCCCGACGCCGCGTACTTCGAGCGCGGCCTTGCCGAAAGCCCCTACCTGGCGGCGCGCTTCGATGCTGCCCGTCGTCTCGCGCCGATCCGGACCGCATCCGACTACTCCTATTCCGCGAGCCAGCTCGCCGGCGATCGCTGGCTGCTGGTGGGCGATGCCGCCGCATTCATCGACCCGGTGTTCTCGAGCGGCGTACAACTCGCGCTGGGCGGCGCCTTCCAGGCGGCGGCGGCCATCGACGCGGCGTTGACGCGGCGACGCTTCTCCCGCGCGGCGTTCGCGCGCTACGAGCGCTGGCTGCGGCGTACGGAGCGCGCCTACCGCGATTTCGTCCGCAGTTTCTATCGACCGGAAACCGCCGAGCTACTGATTCATCCAACCGACAAATTGAAGCTGCGGCAGGCAGTCACTTCGCTGCTCTCGGGCCACGGCGCCGACGCGTTTGCCGTCAACTGGCGGATCCGCTTGTTTTCAGTGTTCGCGCGCCTGAACCGGGATTTGAAGCTGACCCCGCGCCTGGCGGAGCGGCGCAGCGGTGCGCGCGAGCTGCGCGATCGATGAGGGCACAAGCGTAGACGACCAGCGGCTAGACTTTGCTGCTGCGCAGCGTGTCATACTGGGGCAGGAATCAGATACGATCGCGAGCGCAGGCCGGGGAGGACCGGCCGATGGTTCGTTCAAATGGAGGAGGAAGCTCGATGGCAGCCGACATCGGGGCGCTCGACACGTTTCCCAAATTGCTGTTGCACCACGCCAAAGTGCGTGGCGCGCGGCCCGCGATCCGCGAGAAGGATCGCGGCATTTGGCAGACCTGGACCTGGACCCAGCTCGCCGACGAGGTGCGCGTGCTCGCCTGCGGCTTCGCGGACCAGGGGCTCAAGCGCGGCGATCACATGGCGCTGGTCGGCGACAACCGTCCGCGCATCTACGCCGCGATGTGCGCCGCGCAGTGCCTGGGCGCCGTCCCGGTGCCGTTGTACCAGGACGCGGTCGCGGCCGAGATGGCATTCCCGATCCAGAATGCCGAGATCGCCCTCGCGGTCGTGGAGGACCAGGAGCAGGTCGACAAGCTGCTCGAGATCCTGCCGCAATGCCCGACGCTCAAGCACATCTATTACGACAATCCGCGCGGCCTGCGCCACTACGCCCAGCCGCAGCTTGCAAGTTACGACAGGCTGCGCGAGATCGGCTCCGAGGCGGCCAAGCGCGATCCCGGGTTTCTCGAGCGCGAGATCGAGAAGGGCGCGGGGGATGACCCGGCAGCGATGTTCTTCACTTCAGGCACCACCGCCACCCCCAAGGGCGTGGTACTCACTCATCATGCGCTGATCGACCGCGCCAGGGCGGCCGCCGAGATGGAAGGCCTCACGGATCGCGACGTCGTAATCGCCTACCTGCCCCCGGCCTGGATCGGCCAGAACATCTTCTCCTACGCCCAGCCTTTCGCCACCGGCTATTGCATCTGCTGCCCCGAGTCGGCCGAGACGCTGATGACCGACATGCGCGAGATCGGGCCCAGCTACTACTTCGCGCCGCCGCGGGTGCTCGAAGCCCTGCTCACTCAGGTATCGATCCGCATGGAGGACGCCGGGCGCTTCAAGCGCGCCCTGTACCGGCACTTCATGGACGTGGCGCGGCGCGTCGGCGGCGCCATTCTCGACCGTAAACCTGTCGGCATGGCGCAGCGCCTGCACTACGCGCTGGGAGACCTGCTCGTGTACGGGCCGCTGCGCAACGTGCTCGGCATGAGCCGGGTGCGCGTCGCCTATACCGCCGGAGAGGCCATCGGACCGGATTTGTTCAGGTTCTACCGCTCGATCGGCATAAACCTGAAGCAACTCTACGGCTCGACCGAGACCTCGGTATTCGTCTGCGTGCAGCCGAACGGCCAGGTCAAGGCGGATACCGTCGGCCCGGCGGTGCGCGGGGTCGAGCTCAAGTTCACGCCGCAGCGCGAGCTGCTGATCCGCTCCCCGGGCCTGTTCAGGGAGTACTACAAGAACCCGCAGGCGACCGAGCAAGCCAAGGACGCGGAAGGGTGGTTCCATACCGGCGATGCGGGCTACCTCGACGCCGACGGACATCTCAAGATCATCGACCGCGTCAAGGACGTCGGCAGGCTCGACGACCGCACGCTGTTTGCCCCCAAGTACCTCGAAAACAAGCTCAAGTTCTTTCCCTACATCAAGGAGGCGGTTGCCTTCGGCCACGCGCGTGACCGCGTGTGCGCCTTCATCAACATCGACATGGAGGCGGTCGGCAACTGGGCCGAGAAGCGCAAACTGGCGTACACCGGTTACGTCGACCTTGCCTCGCGCAAGGAGGTCCGCGACCTGATCACCCAGTGCGTCGAGCAAGTTAACGCCGACCTCGCCGCCGATCCGGAACTTGCCGGGAGCCAGATTCATCGCTTCCTGCTGCTGCACAAGGAGCTCGACGCCGACGACGGCGAGCTCACGCGCACGCGCAAGGTACGCCGCGGCTACATCGCGGAGAGGTACGCGTCGCTGGTCGAAGCGCTCTACGCCGGAAAGGAGTCGGTGCACGTCGAGGCGCAAGTGCGCTACGAGGACGGTCGCACCGGGCAGATTTCCGCCGATCTGTCGATCTGCGACGCTCGCAGCTTCCCGCCCGCGGCCGCGCGCGAGGCCGCCTGACCGTATGACGGAAACCGAGGCTCGAGCGCAGCGTATCGGCGCCCCGGTGCTGGCGGTCGAAGAGGTTTCGCTTACCTTCGGCGGCGTGAGGGCGCTTACCGAGGTTTCGTTCGATGTGCGCGAGCACGAGGTGCGCGCGATCATCGGTCCGAACGGCGCCGGCAAGAGCTCGATGCTCAACGTTTTGAACGGCTTTTACCAGCCGCAGCACGGCATCATCCGCTTCAGGGGGCGCGAGTTCCGCGGCATGAAGCCGCACGTTGCGGCCACGATGGGCATCGGCCGCACCTTCCAGAACATCGCGCTGTTCCGCGGCATGACGGTGCTCGACAACATCATGGTCGGGCGCAACCTGAAGATGCGCGGCAACCTACTGCAGGAAGCGTTCTGGCTGCCGGCGGCGCGGCGCGAGGAGATCGAGCACCGGCGCGCGGTCGAGGAGATCATCGATTTCCTCGAGATCCAGCACATCCGGCGAACGCCGGTCGGCCAGCTGCCCTACGGCCTGCAGAAGCGCGTCGAGCTGGCGCGCGCGCTGGCGATGGAGCCCTCGGTGCTGCTGCTGGACGAACCGATGGCGGGAATGAACCTCGAGGAGAAGCAGGACATGTGCCGCTTCGTGCTCGACGTAAACGACCACTACGGCACCACGATCGTTCTGATCGAGCACGACATGGGTGTGGTGATGGACATCTCCGATCGCGTCGTCGTGCTCGACTACGGAAGCAAGATCGCCGACGGCACGCCCGACCAGGTGCGCAGCGATCAGGCCGTCATCGACGCCTATCTCGGGGTCGCACACTAAGAGAACGACCGTGCACCTTCTCTACAGCATCTTCGTCGATCCGTTCATGCAGATGGGCCACGCCCCCGACCTGCTGGTGCAGACGCTGTGGGACGGGCTCGTCAGCGGCGTCCTGTACGCCCTGATCGCGCTCGGCTTCGTTCTCATCTTCAAGGCCTCCGGCGTGTTCAACTTCGCGCAGGGCATCATGGTCGTGTTCGCGGCGCTCACCCTGGTCGGCCTCAACGAGCACGGGGTGCCGGCATACGTGGCGCTGGCGCTCACCGTCGTGGTGATGCTGGTCCTCGCCGTCGCCGTCGAGCGCGCCATCCTGCGGCCGCTCGTCAACCAGCCCGAGATCATCCTGTTCATGGCCACGTTCGGACTCACCTACGTTCTGATCGGGTTGGGCGAACTGATCTTCGGCGGCGATCCCAAGGTGATGATCTCGGGCGAGCTGGGGCTGCCGAGCGGTTCCTACCGCATCAACATGCTCGGCGGCTACGTGCAACTGCAGAAGATCGATATCGCGGCCGCGATCATCGCCTCGCTCATGGTTGCGGGGCTCGGCATCGTGTTCAACCGCACGCGCATCGGCCGCGCGCTGCGAGCGGTGGCCGACAGCCACCGCGCGGCCCTGTCGGTCGGCATCTCGCTCGAGCAGATCTGGGTCGTGGTCTGGTTCGCCGCCGGCGTCGTCGCCCTGGCGACCGGCATCATGTGGGGCGCCCGCTCGAACGTCTCGTTCGCACTGGAAATCATCGCGCTGAAGGCGCTGCCGGTGCTGATCCTGGGCGGCTTCACGTCCATCCCGGGCGCTATCGTCGGCGGCCTCATCATCGGGGTTGGCGAGAAGATGGGCGAGTTTTACTGGGGGCCGCTCGTCGGGGGAGGGATCGAGAGCTGGTTCGCCTACGTCATCGCGCTCGTTTTCCTGCTGTTCCGGCCGCAGGGCCTTTTCGGCGAGCGCATCATCGAACGGCTTTAAGAGAAACCCAATGTTCTATCGCGAAGTCGGGCAGTACAAGACGAGCTACGCCGCCGACCAGGCCCTGCTGCCCATCCTGCAGGACCGGATCGGGATCGCGGTCATTCTGCTCATCGCCTTTGTCGCGGTGCCGCTCACAGCCTCCAACTTCGCCCTCGATTCGGTGCTCATCCCGATCCTGGTGCTCTCGCTCGCGGCAACCGGACTCAATCTCCTTACCGGCTATACCGGACTGCTCTCGCTCGGCACCGGCGGCTTCATGGGCGTGGGGGCCTTCGCTTGCTACAAGCTGACGACGTTTTTTCCCAACGTGAACATCATCTTTCTGATCCTGTGCTCGGGATTCTTCGCGGCGGCGATCGGCACCGTGTTCGGCCTGCCCTCGCTGCGCATCAAGGGCTTTTACCTCGCGGTTGCCACGCTCGCCGCGCAGTTCTTCCTCTCATGGTGCTTCATCCGCATTCCGTGGCTGTACAACTACAACATCTCCGCCTCGATCGAGGTGCCGACGAAGACCATGTTCGGCCTGGCCGTGACCGGACCGACCGCGTCGTCGGTGACGCGCTACCTGATCGTGCTATCGATCGTCGCGGCCCTCGTTCTGATGGCGGCGAACCTCATGCGCGGGCGCATTGGCCGCACCTGGATGGCGGTGCGCGACATGGACCTCGCTGCGGAGCTGATCGGCATCAGGCTGTATCAGACCAAGCTGCTGGCCTTCGCCGTGTCCTCGTTCTACTGCGGGGTCGCCGGGGCGATGATGGTGTTTCTCTGGCTCGGCAACGCCGAGTCGGAGAGCTTCAACATCAACCAGTCGTTCCTGATTCTGTTCATGGTGATCATCGGCGGGCTCGGCAGCTTGCTCGGCTCGTTTCTCGGTGCGGCGCTGATCTGGGGGCTGCCGATCGTGCTGCGCCACGCCCCCGATTATTTAGGCCTGCATATCCGCAGCGCGACGGTGGATCAGAGCACGTTCGTGATCCTGGGCGTGCTGATCATATTCTTCCTGATCGTCGAGCCGCACGGGCTGGCGCGGCTGTGGCAGATCGGCAAGCAGAAGCTCAGGGTGTGGCCTTTCCCATATTGAGGCGGAAGCGTACACTCGTCGCGGGACACCAAGATAAGGCCGGCGCCTGTCGCGTCGGCCCCCATGGAGAGGAGGAAGGAAAATGCGCCTTAAATATCTGGTACTCGGCGCGGCGGTCGCAGGAGTGATCGGGGCATCCGTCCCGGCTTCGGAGGCCCTCGCCAAAGACTCGATGCTCGTGCCGCTGTTCACCTACCGCACGGGCCCGTTCGCCAATTCCGGCATCCCGATCGCGAACGGCATGCACGATTACCTGTCGATGCTCAATGCGCGCGACGGCGGCATCGGGGGCGTGAAGATTAACGTTCAGGAATGCGAGACGCAGTACAAGAACGAGAAGGGCGTCGAATGCTACGACTCGTTCAAGAGCCGGCATCCCCTGGTCATCAATCCGTATTCGACCGGGATCACGCTCGCACTCATTCCGAAGGCGTCGGTAGATCAGATCCCGATCCTGTCGATGGCTTACGGCCTGTCGGCGTCCGCGGTCGGGGCAGACTTTCCGTGGATTTTCAATCCGCCCGACACTTATTGGGACGGGATGTCGATCGCACTGAAGTACATCGCCCAGAAGGAAGGCGGCGGATTCGACAAACTCAAGGGCAAGACGATCGGATTCATCTATTTCGACGGCGGCTACGGCCGCGAGCCGATCCCGCTGCTCAACGACTTCGCCAAGGAGTACGGCTTCAACGTCAAGATGTACCCGGTGCCGCCTTCCCAGATGCAGAGCCAGTCCGGGCTGTGGCTCGGCGTGCGCCGCGACCGACCCGACTGGATGATCATGTGGGGCTGGGGCGCGATGAACCCGACCGCGGTGCAGGAAGCGGCCAAGACGGGCTATCCGCTGGATCACTTCATCGGCGTGTGGTGGTCCGGCAGCGAGGATGACGCCCGGCCCGCGGGCGCGGGCGGCAAGGGCTATCTGTCGATGAACTTCAACGCGGTGGGCGCGAATTACCCTGCGATCAAGGACATCGAGAAGTACGTCATCGCGAAGGGCAACAGCCAGACGCCCAAGGACATGGTTGGCGAGAACTTCTACAACCGCGGCATCATGAACGCGGTGGTTATCGCCGAGGCGATCCGCCATGCGCAGAAGCTCACCGGCAAGAAGGTGATCGACGGCGCGGATATGCGGCGCGGGCTCGAAACCCTGAAGATCTCGGAGCAGCGCTGGAAGCAGATCGGCCTGGCCGGGTTCGGGCCGCCGATCCACGTGACCTGTGCGGATCACAATGGCCACGGCTCCGTCTACGTGCAGCAGTGGGACGGCAAGAAGTGGGTCAAGGTCTCCGACTGGATCGCGCCGGTGAAGGACAAGGTGATGCCGCTGCTGGACGAGGCCGCCAAGGACTACGTCGGCAAGAACCAGCCGTGGCCGAAGCGCGACGAGCCGTGCGACGACAAGACTCTCTGACCTAAGCGATCTCCCGTCCCCCGCCGGCGCTGTGCGCACGGCGGGGGAGGCGGAGCCTTGGAGCCAGCGATGAGCGCAGCAGCACCCGCCGGGCAGCGATCCGCCGACCCGGCCGCAGTCGAAGCGATCCTGTCCCTAAACAACGTCGAGGTCGTCTACGACCACGTGATCCTCGTGCTCAGGGGCGTTTCGCTCGACGTCCCGCGGGGCGCGATCGTTGCGCTGCTCGGCGGCAACGGCGCGGGCAAGACGACGACGCTGAAGGCGATCTCGAACCTGCTGCACTCCGAGCGGGGCGAGGTGACCAAGGGCTCGATCGTGTTCAACGGCGCCGAGGTGCAGGCGCTTTCGCCGAACGAGCTGGTGCGCCGCGGCTGCGTGCAGGTCATGGAAGGGCGTCATTGCTTCGGACACCTGACCGTGGAGGAGAATCTGCTCACCGGCGCCTTCACGCGGCGCGACGGCAGGGCGGTGATCGGGCGCGACATGGAGCTGGTCTATTCCTATTTTCCCCGGCTCAAGGAGCGTCGCAACGGGCTCGCAGGCTACACCTCGGGCGGCGAGCAGCAGATGACCGCGATCGGGCGTGCCTTGATGGCGAAGCCGAAGATGATCCTGCTCGACGAGCCCTCGATGGGGCTCGCGCCGCAGCTGGTCGGAGAGATTTTCGAGATCGTAAGAGATCTCAACCGCAAGGAAGGAGTGAGCTTCCTGCTCGCGGAGCAGAACACCAACATCGCGCTGAAGTACGCGGATTACGGCTACATCCTCGAGAATGGCCGCGTCGTAATGAACGGCGAAGGCAAGTCGCTGGCGGAGAACGAGGATGTGAAGGAGTTCTACCTCGGCTTCTCGTCCGGCGAGCGCAAGAGCTTCCGCGACGTCAAGTCGTACCGCCGGCGCAAGCGCTGGCTGTAGAGAAAACGGGGTCAGAGTCGAATTACAATCTGGAACGTTCAGGTTTCTGGACATGGATGTAATTCAACTCTGACCCCGTTTTTTTCCGTTTTTTTTCGATGGAATACTTCGACACCCTCGAAACCCGGCCCCCGGAGCAACGCGAAGCGGCACTGATGGCGGCGCTGCCGGGTCAGATTGCGCACGCGAAGAGCAATGCGCCCGGTTTCGGCCGCGTCCTGGCCGGGGTCGACCCCGCTGCAGTGAGCTCGCGCGCGGGGCTCGCGCGCCTGCCGGTGACGCGCAAGTCCGACCTCGGCGAGCTTCAAAAGACGATACCGCCGCTGGGTGGCTTGAACGCGACCCCGCGCGAAAAGCTCGCCAAGCTGTTCGTCTCGCCCGGCCCGATCTACGAGCCCGAAGGCCTGGGCAAGGACTGGTGGCGCACCGCGCGCGGCTTGTACGCAGGCGGATTCCGCGCCGGCAACCTGGTGATGAATACTTTCGCCTATCACTTCACCCCCGCCGGATCGATGCTCGAGTCCGGCGCGCTCGCGCTCGGCTGCACGGTGGTGCCGACAGGCGTCGGGCAGACCGAGATGCAGGTGGCGGCGATACGCGACCTCGGGATCAACGGGTTCATCGGCACGCCTTCGTTTCTCAAGCTGATCGCGGACAAGGCGGACGAGCTCAAGCTCGACATCTCGGCGCTCAAGAAAGCCGTGGTCGGCGCCGAGTACCTGCCGCCCGCGCTCAGGAAATCGATGGGCGAGCGCGGGGTGCGCGTGATGCAGTTGTACGCGACCGCGGACCTCGGCCATCTCGCCTACGAAACCGCGCTGCCCGACGGCACGCTGAACGAGGGCATGATGCTGGACGAAGGGCTGATCCTCGAGATCGTACGCCCCGGTACCGGCGACCCCGTGCCCGAGGGCGAGGTGGGCGAGGTCGTGATCACCACTTTCAACCGGGACTACCCGCTGGTGCGATTCGGTACCGGCGACCTGTCGGCCGTGCTGCCGGGGCCCAGCCCATGCGGGCGCACCAACACCCGGATCAAGGGCTGGATGGGCCGCGCCGACCAGAGCACCAAGGTGCGCGCGCTGTTCGTCACCGCCAAGCAGGTCAACGAGATCCTGCGCCGTCACCCCGAGGTGCTGCGCGCGCGGCTGGTGGTCGAGGGCGAGGTCGGCAAGGACCGCATGACGCTCCGATGCGAGGCGAAGGAGCGCCCGGCGGGGCTCGCCGAGGCGATCGTCGCCACCATCCGCGACGTCACCAAGTTGCGCGGCGAAACCGAGTTCGTCGCGCCGGGCAGCCTGCCGAACGACGGCAAGGTCATCGACGACCTGCGCAAGTACGGTTAGCCGCGCCGGCTGGCGCCGACCGGCAGCGCGTCGAGGCGCTTCATCTGCGCGTTTTGCACCACCGACGCATCGGCCAGGAAAGCCTTCAGGAAGTCGATCGAGTCGACGCCCCAGAACAACTCGCCGTCGGCTTCGAAGCTCGGTACGCCGAACACTCCCGCAGCCGCAGCCTGATCGGTGTTGCGACGCAGAGTTTGCTTCACTTCTGGATCTCCCAGCCGGGCCGCATCGACTCTCAATGCGCCGCATAGCTCGGCAAAGCGTTGCGCGTCCCCCGGCTCCGCGCCCGTGCTCCACAGCGCTTCGAAGATTCGCTTCACTGCCGCCGGCTCGCAGCGCGCCGCGATCGCGAGGCGCAGGTGCTGCAGCGGGTTGAACGGGTGCGTGGCCGGAAAGCGAAACGGCAGGCCGAGGCGCTCGGCCGACCACTGACACCAGCGATAGGTCCAGCGCCGCTTGGAGTCGATTTCCGCCGGCCCCTTCTGGCCGAAGTGCTGCAGCAAGCCGGCGAAAAGCACGGGCCGGTAGACGAGTTCGACGTGGGCCAACTCGCCCAGGCGCGCAAGGCACAGGTAGGAGAACGGGGAAACGAAATCGAAGTACCACGTCACGCGCCGCATGACCAACTGTAACATCGGCTACGTCGCACTGGCATGGAGGACGGCATGAGCGTACGCGTGGAAAAGAATGGTGCGGTGTGGACGGTGATCCAATCGCGCGCCGAGGCGCGCAATGCCGTGGATCCGCAAACTGCCGAGGCGCTGGTAGACGCCTTCAACGACTTCAACCGCGACCCGCAAGCCGCGGTTGCCGTGTTGTGGGGCGAAGGCGGCTCGTTCTGCGCCGGATTCGACCTCAGGGCCGCGGCGGCGCTGACGGACGATCCGCGTCCGATGCAGGAGATCGCCTACCCGCTCGACGACCGCCCGCCGCCAAGGGGCCCGATGGGGCCCACCCGGCTCGAGCTCGACAAGCCGGTGATCGCCGCGATCGCGGGGCCTGCGGTGGCCGGCGGTTTCGAGCTGGCGCTGTGGTGCGACCTGCGCGTGATGGAAGAATCGGCATACTTCGGGGTGTACTGCCGCCGCTGGGGCGTGCCGCTGATCGACGGCGGCACGGTGCGCCTGCCGCGCCTGGTCGGCGCCGGGCGGGCGATGGAGCTCATCCTCACCGGCCGCAAGCTGCCGGCCGAGGAGGCGTACCGCATCGGGGCCTGCGAGAGGGTCGTTCCGGACGGGGCCTCGCGGGGGGCGGCCGAGGCGCTGGCGTGCGAAATTTCACGTTTTCCGCAGGCCTGCGTGCGCGCCGACAGGCGCTCCGCGCGCATGCAAGAAGGGCTTGAACTACGTGACGCGATGCGCAGGGAGTGGTACAACGGTATCCTGGCGTTTGTTGCGGAGGGCGCTGCGGGAGCGAAGCGCTTCGCGTCGGGGAGGGGCAGGCACGGCGACTTCGGGGACATCTGACTCCGGCCTGTCACGTCAACCGCTACGCAGGGCGAACGTTAAACGCGTGCCTCTTCGCGACGGCGAAAACCGCACCGCATCGGCGACATGATGCTGTCACTAAGGAAAGATAGACCATGAGAATGAAAACGCCTGCAATCCTGATCGCATCCTCATTCGCGCTGCTGCTTGGCGCCTGCGCCAGCCAGCAGACTGCGGAAGCGCCACAGCCGGCGCCGGCGCCGCAGGCCTCGGCACCGGCACCTGCTCCGCAGGCGCAACCGGTCGAGCAACCGCAGATGGCGATGAACCCGCTGCACGATCCCAACAGCATCCTCGCGAAGCGCAGCATCTATTTCGACTTCGACAAGTCGAATATCAAGCCTGCGTTCAATGCGCTGGTCGAGGCGCACGCCGGCTACATGACCGGCCACGCGTCGGCGACGATCCGAATCGAGGGCAACACCGACGAGCGCGGCAGCCGCGAGTACAACCTCGCGCTGGGCCAGCGCCGAGCCGACAGCCTGCGCAAGGCGATGGTGCTGCTCGGCGTGTCCGACCAGCGCATCGAGACCATCAGCTGGGGCGAGGAGAAGCCGAAGGCGAGCGGACACGACGAAGCCGCGTGGTCGCAGAACCGCCGCGACGACATCATCTACACCCACGAATAAGTCTTAGCGCTCAGGGCGAGCGCGCCGGGGCCGCCTCGGCAAGGCCGAGGCGCTGCCTCCGGTGCGGCAGCGCGGCCATCACACACGCGCGCGCGGCTTCCCCCAGCTCGCTCCAGCGCGCGATTTCGTCCAGCGTGCGGCAGCAGCCGGTGCACACGCCGAGCCGCGGGCTCATGTGGCAGACGTTGACGCAGGGCGATTCGATCATGCCGCGCGCGCCGTCGCGGCCTTTTTAGCCGAGAGCGCCTTGCCGGCCTTCGAGCCCGGCTCGCGCCCGAGCACGCCGCTGATCCAGCGCCCAACCTCGACCAGGCGCTCGAGGTCGACGCCGGTCTCGATGCCCAGACCCTGCAGCATGTAGACCACGTCCTCGGTGGCGACATTGCCCGAGGCGCCGGCGGCGTAGGGACAGCCGCCGAGGCCCGCGACCGAGGCGTCGAAGGTCGCGACCCCTGCCTCGAGCGAAGCGTAGATGTTGGCGAGCGCCTGGCCGTAGGTGTCGTGGTAGTGACCCGCCAGGCGTTCGATGGGCACGCGTTTCGCCACCGCTTCGATCATCGCCTTGGTTTGCTCCGGCGTACCCACGCCGATGGTGTCGCCGAGCGATACCTCGTAGCAACCCATGTCGCTCAGCGCAACGGCGACCTCGGCGACCTTCGCTGGCGCCACCTCGCCCTCGTAGGGGCAGCCGAGCACGCAGGAGATGTAGCCCCGCAGCCTGATGTTCGCGGCGCGCGCGGCCTCGGCCACCGGGCGGAAGCGCTCCAGGCTCTCGGCGATCGAGCAGTTGATGTTCTTGTGCGAGAAGGCTTCGGAGGCGGCGCCGAATATCGCTACCTCGGCGGCGCCCGCCGCGCGTGCGGCCTCGAAACCCTTCAGATTCGGTGTCAGCACCGGGTACGACACGCCGGGTTTCCTGCGGATGCGCTCCAGCACTTCGGTGTGGTCCGCCATCTGCGGGATCCATTTCGGCGACACGAACGCGGTCGCTTCGACCGCGGGCAAGCCCGCATCGGCGAGCCGCTCGATCAGCTCGAGCTTGATCCGGGTCGGCACCTCGCCCTTCTCGTTCTGCAGGCCGTCGCGCGGACCGACCTCGACGATTCTGACGCGCTGCGGCAGCTTCATGTCGTCACCTCGCGTCCGATTCTAGCGCTTCGAAGGCAATCAGCTCGGCGCCCTCGAGCACCTGCTCGCCGGGCGCGTAATGGACTTCCTTCACCACGCCGTCGGCCGGGGCGGAGATCGTGTGCTCCATCTTCATCGCTTCCAGAATCACCAGCGGCGTGCCCTTGCCGACCTTCTGCCCCGGATTGACCATCACCGCGATGATCTTGCCCGGCATCGGCGCCGCGAGCGAGCCGCCGCCGGCGTCGACGTCCAGGCCGTGCAGCTCGTCGCGCAGCGCGAAGCGCCGGTAACCGCCATCGCCGAACAGATGCCAGTCCTGCGCCTCGCGCAGCGCGCGCACTTTGAACGCGCGCCCGTCCAGGCGCACCAGCAGCGCGCCCGCCTGCAGGCGCTCGCCCTCGAGCACGTAGTCGCGCCCGTCGATCACGACCCGCTGGCCCGCGGCGAGGAAGCGCACCGTCACCGGGTATTGGGCCTCGCCTTCGGTGAAGACGAAGTCGTGATGCGAATCCTCGTTCATGCGCCAGCCGTCGACCTCGTTCCAGGGCGAGTGCGGGTCGCCGGAGGCTCGCGCACGCTCCCGCGCGCCGTCCTGCTCGAGCAGCAGCTCGGCCAGCGCGACGGCGGCGAGCGCCTCGGGCGGGGCCGGTGCCCGGGGCGGGAACAGCTCGTCGCGGCAGCGCTCGATCAGCCCGGTATCGAGCTCGGCGCGGGTGAACGCGCCGCTGGCAGCCAGCCGCCCGAGGAACTCGACGTTGGTCGCGACGCCGGCGACCTCGCACGCGGCGAGCGCGGCGCGCAGGCGCGCGAGCGCCGCGCCCCGGTCCTTGCCCCACACGATCAGCTTGGCGATCATCGGGTCGTAGTGCGGGGTGATGACCGCGCCGCTCTCGACTCCGGTGTCGATCCGCACCGCGTCCGACGCCGCAGGGAAGGCAAGGTGCGCGAGCCGCCCTGTTGCGGGCAGGAACTCGCGCGCCGGATCCTCGGCGTAGAGGCGTGCCTCGATCGCGTGGCCGTGCATCTCGAGCTCGTCCTGGGCGCGCGGCAGCCTTTCGCCCGCGGCGACCCGCAGTTGCCATTCGACCAGGTCAATGCCGGTGATCATTTCCGTCACCGGGTGCTCGACCTGCAGCCGCGTGTTCATTTCCATGAAGTAGAACCGGCCATCCTGCTCGGCGATGAACTCGACCGTGCCGGCGCCCTGGTACTTGATCGCCCGGGCGACGGCAACCGCGGCATCGCCCATCTCGCGCCGGCGGGCATCCGTCATTCCCGGCGCCGGCGCTTCCTCGAGCACTTTCTGGTGGCGGCGCTGCACCGAACAGTCGCGCTCGAACAGGTGGACGCAATTGCCGTGCGCGTCGCCGAAAACCTGGACTTCGATATGGCGTGGCCGCTCGAGGTAGCGCTCGATCAGCACTCGGTCGTCGCCGAAGGCGGACTTCGCTTCCCGGCGGCAGGACGCGAGCGCCGTTTCGAACTCGGCGCCGCGGTGCACGATTCGCATGCCCTTGCCGCCGCCGCCGGCGGAGGCCTTGATCAGCACCGGAAAGCCGATTGCCTCGGCGCGCCCAAGCAGGAAAGCGGCGTCCTGGTTCTCGCCGTGGTAGCCCGGCACCAGCGGCACGCGCGCCTTTTCCATCAGGGTCTTGGCTGCCGACTTGTCGCCCATCGCCGCGATCGCCTCCGGCGTCGGCCCGATGAACACGATGCCCGCCGCCGCGCAGGCGCGCGCGAAGGCCTCGTTCTCCGAAAGGAAGCCGTAGCCGGGGTGGATGGCCTCGGCTCCGGTCTCCCGCGCAGCGGCAATCACCGCTTCGGCGTTCAGGTAGCTCTCGCGCGCCGGCGCGGGGCCGATGCGGAGCGCCTCGTGCGCGAGCCTGACGTGCAGCGCGTCGCGGTCGGCGTCCGAGTAGACCGCTACCGTGCGGATTCCTAGGCGCTCGGCGCTGCGCATTACGCGGCAGGCGATCTCGCCGCGGTTGGCGACAAGGATCTTGCGGAACACGCTACTGCTCTCCCTTGGCCCAGGAGGGCTTGCGCTTCTCGAGGAACGAGGCGATGCCTTCCCTGCCTTCGGGCGAGACGCGAATCTCGGCGATGCGCTTCGCCGTATCTGCGACCATGGCGTCCTCTACCGGCCCCGAGGCCACGGCGCGGATCAGGTCCTTGATCTTCGCCAGCGCCTCTGTCCCGCCCGCCAGCAGGTGCTTGAGCAGCGACTCGATCGCCGCGTCGAGCTCCGCTGCGGGCACGAGAGCGGTCAACATTCCGATGCGCAGCGCTTCCTGCGCGTCGAACACCTCGGCCGTGAGGAAATAGCGCCGCGCAGCGCGCTCGCCCATCGCGCGCACGACGTAGGGGCTGATGGTGGCGGGCGACAGCCCGAGCTTGGCCTCGGAGAGGCAGAACTTGGCCTCGGGCGTGCCGAGCGCGATGTCGCAGGCCGCGACCAGCCCGGTGCCGCCGGCGAAGGCCGCCCCGTGCACGCGCGCGATGGTGGGCTTTCGCATCCGGTCGATGGTCTGCAGCATCACCGCGAGCCCCATCGCGTCGTGCAGGTTCTGCTCGTAGCCGTAGCCCGCCATGCGCTTCATCCAGTTGAGGTCCGCGCCAGCGCAGAACGCCGACCCGTTGCCCGCCAGCACCACCGCACGCACCGCGTTGTCGTCGTCCAGTGCCTTGAAGGTGGCCGCGAGCGCGGCGATCAGCGCGTCGTCGAACGCGTTGCGGACCTCGGGGCGGTTCAGCGTCACGGTGGCGACGCCGGCGCGGGTATCGACCAGCAGGGCTTGCGACATGGCTACATCCTGAAGATGCCGAACCTGGTCTGCTCGATCGGCGCGTTGAGCGAGGCCGAGAGCGCCAGCCCCAGCAGGCGGCGCGCATCGGCGGGGTCGAGCACACCGTCGTCCCACAGCCGCGCGCTGGCGTAGTAGGGGTGGCCCTGGCGCTCGTACTGCTCGAGAATCGGCGTCTTGAAGGTCTTTTCGTCGATCTCCGACTTGAACTTGCCGCGCACCACCGCGAGCACGCTCGCGGCCTGCTCGCCGCCCATGACCGAGATGCGCGCGTTGGGCCACATCCACAGGAAGCGCGGCGAGTAGGCGCGGCCGCACATGCCGTAGTTGCCGGCGCCGAACGAGCCGCCGATGATCATGGTGAACTTCGGCACCCGCGCGGTGGCGACCGCGGTGACCATCTTGGCGCCGTCCTTCGCGATTCCGGCCGCCTCGTACTTCTTGCCGACCATGTAGCCGGTGATGTTCTGCAAGAACAGCAGCGGAATGCCGCGCTGGCAGGCGAGCTCGATGAAATGCGTGGCTTTGAGCGAGGACTCGGAGAAAAGGATGCCGTTGTTGGCCAGGATCGCGACCGGGTAGCCGTGCACGTGGGCGAACCCGGTCACCAGCGTGGTGCCGTAATTGGCCTTGAACTCGTCCAACTCGGAGCCGTCCACCATGCGCGCGATCACCTCGCGCACGTCGTAAGGTTTGCGCGCGTCGGCCGGGATCACGCCGTAGAGCTCCTCGGCCGGGTAAAGTGGCTCGCGCGGCTCGCGCAGTTGCAGCGTCACGCTCTTGGCGCCGTTCAGGTTGGACACGATGCGGCGCGCAATCGCCAGCGCGTGGGCGTCGTTCAGCGCGTAGTGGTCGGCGACGCCGGAGACGCGCGTGTGCACGTCGGCACCGCCGAGCTCTTCGGGCGTGACGATCTCCCCGATCGCGGCTTTGACCAGCGGCGGGCCGCCGAGGAAGATCGTGCCCTGGCCCTTGACGATGATCGACTCGTCGGACATCGCCGGCACGTAGGCGCCGCCCGCGGTGCACGAGCCCATCACCACCGCGATCTGCGCGATCCCGGCGGCGGACATGTTGGCAATGTTGAAGAAGATGCGCCCGAAGTGCTCCCGGTCGGGGAACACGTCGTCCTGGTTGGGCAGGTTGGCGCCGCCCGAATCGACCAGGTAGATGCACGGCAGGCAGTTCTGCGCCGCAATCTCCTGCGCGCGCAGGTGCTTCTTCACGGTCATCGGGAAGTAGGTGCCGCCCTTGACCGTGGCGTCGTTGGCGACGATCACGCACTCGCGGCCCGAGACGCGGCCGATTCCGGTGACGATGCCCGCGCTCGGCGCCTCGTCGCCGTACATGCCGTGCGCCGCGAGCTGCCCGACCTCGAGCAAGGGCGAGCCTGGGTCGAGCAGCGTGCGCACCCGCTCGCGCGGCAGCAGCTTGCCGCGCGCGACGTGCTTGTCGCGCGCCTTGGCTTCGCCCCCCAGGGTCGCGCGCGCGACCTGCTGGCGCAGGTCGTTGACCAGCGCGCGCATGCGCTCCGCGTTGGCGCGGAACTCCGCCGAGCGGGGATTGAGCTGGGTCTTGATGACCGGCATCGCGCCTAGCCGCGCTCCAGCGCGCGTCCGATCACCAGGCGCTGGATGTCGCTCGCGCCCTCGTAGATCTTGCACACCCGCACCGCGCGCCACAGCCGCTCGACCGGGAAGTCGGCCACGTAGCCGTAGCCGCCGTGAATCTGGATCGCGTCCGAGCACACCTTCTCGGCCATCTCGGAGGCGAACAGCTTGGCCATCGAAGCCTCCTTGAGGCAGGGCTCGCCCGCGTCGCGCAGCGCCGCCGCGTGAAGATACAGCTGGCGCGCGGCCTCGACCTGGGTCGCCATGTCGGCCAGGCGGAAGTTGACCGCCTGGTGCCCGATCAGCGTCTTGCCCATGCTCCTGCGCTCCTTGGCGTAGGCGAGCGCCGCTTCCAGCGCTGCGCGCGCGATCCCGGTCGCCTGCGCCGCGATGTTGATCCGGCCCGACTCGAGGTTCGCGAGCGCGATACGGTAGCCCAGGCCTTCGCGTTCGAGCAGGCTGTCCGCCGCAACGGTGCAGTCTTCCAGCGCGATCTGGGCCGTATCGGAGGCATGCTGGCCGGCCTTGTCCTCGACCCGCGCCACGCGCCAACCCTTGCTCGAAGTGGGTAGCACGAAGGCGCTGATGCCCTTTTTTCCCGCGTTCTTGTCGCTCACCGCGAACACCACCGCGACGTCGGCGTTCTTGCCCGAGGTGATGAACTGCTTGGTGCCGTTGAGCACCCAGTGCTCGCCGCGGCGCTCGGCGCGGGTCGCGATCGCGCCCGCGTCGGAGCCGACCTGCGGCTCGGTGAGGCAGAACGCGCCGATCATTCGCCCCGCCGCGAGCGGGCGCAGGTACTTCTCCTTCTGCGCCTCGCTGCCGTAGCCGTTGAGGATGCCAGATACGAGGTTGTTGACCGACAGCACCGTGCCCAGGGCCGCGTCGCCGGCAGAAACCTCCTCGAAGGCGATCGCGGTCGCGGTGCAGTCCATGCCCGCGCCGCCCCACTGCTCGGGAACCGCGACCGCGTTGAGCCCCATTTGCGCCAGCTCGGCGAGCTCGGCACGCGGGAAATGGCGCTCGCGATCCCACTTCCCGGAGTTGGGCCAGAGCCGCTCGCGCGCGAAGCGGCGCACGGTGTCGCGCATCATCTCGTGCTGCTCGGACAGGCGCATCTCAGCCTCCCGACAGGCGAACGTAGGTCACGGTATGGTGGCTGAACAGCTTTCCGGCTCGGCTGTGGCACTCGGCGACGCCGTAGATGCTGCGCTTGCCGAGCTTGAGGATGCGGGCGGTGCAGCGCACCGGCTCTTCGATCGCAGGGGCAAGGAAGGCCGTATTCAGCTCGGAGGTCAACGCGTCGCGGTCGATGCCGATGCGGGACTTGATCGCCACCCACATTGCGCAGTCGGCGGCCGCCATCAGCGCCGGGCCGTTGACGATTCCACCCGGGCGCTCGAGCGCGCGCCGGAACGGCAGCTCGATGGTGGCGCCGTGCGCGTCGAGCGAGACCATGCGAAACCCGTAGCTGCGCACGAAGCGCGAGCGCTCGAGCAGCGCCTGGAGCTGCCGCTTGGTCGCCGCGAGCTTCGGGCCCGACATTCAGGCGAGCTCGATCGCCATCGCGGTGGCTTCCCCGCCGCCGATGCACAGGCTCGCCACGCCGCGCTTGGCGCCGTACTTGCGCAGCGCGCCGATCAGCGTCACCACGATGCGCGCGCCCGAGGCGCCGATCGGGTGGCCGAGCGCGCAGGCGCCGCCGTGCACGTTCACCTTCTCGTGCGGCAGCTTGTGCTCGCGCATCGCCGCCATGGCCACTACGGCGAAGGCCTCGTTGACCTCGTAGAGGTCGACCGCTTGAGCGTTCCATTTGGTTTTTTCAAGCAATTTTCTTATGGCTCCGATCGGTGCCGTGGTGAAGAGCGAAGGCTCCTGGGCGTGCGTGGCATGTCCGACCACCGTCGCGAGCGGCGCCAGCCCGAGCTTGTCCGCGCTCGAGCGGCGCATCATCACCAGCGCCGCGGCGCCGTCCGAAATCGAGCTCGAGTTGGCTGCGGTCACCGTGCCGTCCTTGCGAAAGGCGGGCTTCAGGGTCGGGATCTTGGCGAAGTTGGCCTTGAACGGCTGCTCGTCGGTCTCGACGAAGCGCTCCTCCTTGCCGGCCTTGATCGCCAGCGGAGTGATCTCCCAGGCGAACCAGCCTTCCTTGTTCGCCTTCTGCGCGCGCTCGAGCGAGGTGATGGCGAACTTGTCCTGCGCTTCGCGCGAGAACGCGTACTTCTGCGCGCAGTCCTCGGCAAACGTCCCCATCAGGCGGCCTTTATCGTAGGCGTCCTCGAGTCCGTCGTAGAACATGTGGTCGAGCACTTGCTGGTGGCCCATGCGGTAGCCGGTGCGCGCCTTGGGCATCAGGTAGGGCGCGTTGCTCATCGACTCCATGCCGCCCGCGACCACGACGTCCATGCTGCCGGCGCTGAGCAGGTCGTGCGCCAGCATCGCGGCTTTCATGCCCGAGCCGCACATCTTGTTGATTGTGGTGCAGCCGGCGGCAAGCGGCAGGCCGGCGCCCAGGCTCGCCTGGCGCGCCGGCGCCTGGCCCAGGCCGGCAGGCAGCACGCAGCCCATGATCACTTCCTCGACCTGCTCGGGCTTGAGCTTGGCGCGTTCGACCGCGGCGCGGATCGCCGCGGCGCCGAGCTCGGGCGCGGCGAAGCCCTTCAGCTCGCCCTGGAAGCCGCCCATGGGCGTACGCGCGGCAGATACGATGACAATCGGATCGTTCAACATCGCACTCTCCTAAGTAGTTTCGTCGAACAGCTCCCTGCCGATCAGCCAGCGGCGGATCTCGGATGTGCCGGCGCCGATTTCGTACAGCTTGGCGTCGCGCCACAGCCGGCCGGTGGGCGTCTCGTTGATGTAGCCCATGCCGCCCAGCGCCTGGATCGCCTCGCCCGCCATCCAGGTCGCCTTCTCCGCAGCGTAGAGGATCGCACCCGCGGCGTCCTTGCGGGTGGTCTCGCCGCGGTCGAGCGCCTGCCCGACCGCGTAGACGTAGGCACGGCAGGCCGAGTAGGTCGCGTACATGTCGGCCAGCTTGCCCTGCATCAGCTGGAACTCGCCGATGGGCTGGCCGAACTGCTTGCGCTCGTGCACGTAGGGCAGCACCACGTCGAGGCAGGCGCCCATGATGCCGAGCGGGCCGCCGGCGAGCACCGCGCGCTCGTAGTCCAGGCCCGACATGAGTACCTTGACGCCCTTGCCGTCCTCGCCGAGCACGTTCTCGGCCGGCACCTCGCAGTCGCGTAACACCAGCTCGGAGGTGTTCGAGCCCCGCATGCCGAGCTTGTCGAGCTTCTGCGCCGTCGAGAACCCCTTCATGCCCTTCTCGACCAGGAACGCGGTGATGCCCTGGTCGCTCGTCTTGCCGTAGATCACCAGCACGCTCGCGTCGGGGCCGTTGGTGATCCACATCTTGTTGCCGTTCAGCACGTAGCGGTCACCGCGCCGCTCGGCGCGCAGGCGCATGCCGACCACGTCCGATCCCGCGCCGGGCTCGCTCATCGCGAGCGCGCCGACGTGCTCGCCGGAGACGAGCTTGGGCAGGTACTTGCGCTTTTGCGCCGCGCTGCCGTTGCGGCGGATCTGGTTCACGCACAGGTTGGAGTGCGCGCCGTACGACAGCCCGACAGAAGCCGAGGCGCGGCTGATCTCCTCCATCGCGACGATATGAGCGAGATATCCCATCGCGGTGCCGCCGTAGTCCTCCTCCACCGTGATGCCGAGCAGCCCGAGCGCGCCGAGCTTGGGCCACAGGTCGGGCGGGAATTGGTTGGCCCGGTCGATATCCGCGGCGCGCGGCGCGATTTCCTTGGCGGCGAAATTCTTCACCGACTCGCGCAGCAGAGCGATCGTTTCGCCGTGATCGAAGGCCAGGAAGTTCATCGCGGGGTATCGGGTGTGTCGGGCAGCATCATGAGAGTTTTCTGCATCACGGCGCACAGCGTCTGCGCGCCGCCCTGCTCAGCGTACACCTTGCCGCGCGTAATCGAAAGCGTGCGGCCGGACTTGATGACTTCGGCGCGCGCGGGGCGAAGCGGGGCGTTCATGGCGCGAGGCTACTTGACGTTTACGTAAACGTCAACTACGCCTGCGGCGCTGCGTGCCGAGCTGCTTGCGGATGCGCTTTTCGAACGCGGTGATCTCCGACAGCTGGGCCTCGAGGTCGGCGCGCTGCTGCTCCAGCAGCGCCTTGTGCTGCTCCAACACGGCGAGAAAGCGCGCCAGCTGGGGGCGCTCGTCGCGCCCCGGCTCGTACATGTCGATCAGCTCGCGGATCTCCGACAGCGTCAGCCCGAGGCGCTTGCCGCGCAGCGTCAGCTTGAGCCGCGCGCGATCGCGCGGCAGGTAGATGCGGCGCTGGCCCTCGCGCCGCGGGGCGAGCAGGCCCTGGTCCTCGTAGAAGCGGATCGCGCGCGGCGTGACGTCGAACTCGCGCGCGAGGTCGCCGATCGAGTATTCGGAGCGCTCTTTGGGCTCGGGCGAGGGGGGCTGGGCGGTCATATCGCGGCGAAAGCACTACAATGCCGGTTGCGCGGCACCGGTCGCGCGGAATTCTACCCCTGCCTCGTGGCGCGCGCTTCCTCCCTTCAATTCCCGTTCTCCGAGCCGCCCGCGCCGGGCGCCGTGACCGAGGTCGCTCCGGGCGTGTACTGGCTGCGCATGGCGCTGCCGTTCCAGCTCAACCACATCAACCTGTGGCTGCTGCGCGACGACGCGAACGGCGAGCCGGGCTGGACCCTCGTCGATACGGGGATCGGCAACGCCGCGACGCGCGCGCTGTGGCAGCAGGTGATCGAGGAGAAGATCGGCGCGCAGCCGGTGCGGCGCGTGATCGTCACCCATTACCACCCGGACCATGCGGGCAACGCGGCCTGGCTGTGCGACCGTTTCGGCGCCGAGCTGTGGATGACCCAGGGCGAGTATCTCACCGCCCACGCCGTGCGCGAGCGCGGCGCCGGCTACACCACCGAGGCGGTGCTGCGGGTGTTCCGCCGCAACGGCCTGGAACAGGCGCTCGCCGCGAAGATGGCTCAGCGCGGCAACCCCTACCGCGAGATGGTGCCGGAGTTCCCGCTCACCTACCGGCGTGTGATCGACGGCGACCGGGTGCTGGTCAACGGGCTGCACTGGCGCGTGATCGTCGGCTACGGCCACGCGCCGGAGCACGCCTCGCTCTATTGCGAGGAGCAGAAGCTGCTGATCGCGGGCGACATGCTGCTGTCGACCATCTCGACCAACGTCAGCGTCTGGTCGATCGACCCCGAAGGAGACCCGCTGCGGCTCTTTCTCGAGTCAATCCGGCGCTACCGCGAGCTTGCGCCCGACATCCTGGTGCTGCCCTCGCACGGATTGCCGTTCCGCGGCGCGCACGAGCGCGTGGGGGAGCTCGAGGCGCACCACGACGAGCGGCTGGCCGAGCTTGCGGCGGCATGCGCCGAGGGCTGGCGCAGCGCCTACGACCTGATCGGAGTCCTGTTCCGGCGCACTCTGGACAACCATCAGATGTTCTTCGCCATGGGCGAGGCAATCGCGCATCTGCACTATCTGTACTACGCGGGCCGCCTGGCGCGGGCCGAGGGTGCGCAAGGGGTGATGCGCTACACTCGAGCGTAGGAGGATTGGCCATGGACGGACGCCCCCCCGCCCCACCCGAGGAGCTGGCGAAGGTCTACCGCGAGGTCGCAGAGCGGGCGGCCAGGATGTTCGGCGAGTACGCGCACAAGCACCCGCAGCTCGGGGGGGCGGGCGACGAGCTGGGAATCGGCAAGGCCTACATGGAGCTTTACGCGCGCATGTTCGCCAATCCGGCGGCGCTCGCCGCGAACTCGATGAACATGTGGCTCGACTACGCCCAGCTGTGGCAGTCGAGCTGGATGAAGCTGCTCGGCCAGGACAGCAAGCCGGTGGCCGCGCCGGCCAAGGGCGACGCACGCTTCAAGGACGACGATTGGTCGAGCAACTTCCTGTTCGATTTCGTCAAGCAGTCCTACCTGATCGCCTCGCGCCACATCCAGGGCGCGGTCTCGAACGTCGAGGGCTTGCCCGAGGAGGTGCAGAAGAAGGTGGCGTTTTTCACCCGCCAGTACGTCGACGCGCTCGCGCCGTCGAACTTCGTCATGACCAACCCGCAGGTGCTGCGCGAGACGCTCGCGAGCGGCGGCCAGAACCTGGTCAGAGGCCTGAACAACCTGCTCGGCGACATGGAAAAGGGCGACGGGAAGCTGCGCATCAGCATGACCGACGAGAGCGCGTTCCAGCTCGGCAAGAACGTCGCCGGCACACCCGGCAAGGTCGTATTCCAGACCGACCTGATGCAGCTGATCCAGTTCCAGCCGACGACGCAGGACGTCTTCCGGCGCCCGCTGCTGATCATTCCGCCCTGGATCAACAAGTACTACATCCTCGACCTGCGCGAGCGCAACAGCTTCATCCGCTGGGCGCTCGGCCAGGGTCACACGGTTTTCGTGGTGTCCTGGGTGAACCCCGACAAGCGCCTCGCGGCCAAGGGCTTCGAGGACTACATGCTGGAAGGTTCGCTGGTGGCGATCGACGCGGTGTGCAAGGCGACCGGCGAGCCCCAGTGCAACGTGATCGGCTACTGCCTCGGCGGAACGCTGCTTGGCTGCACGCTCGCGTGGCTCGCGGCGAAGGGCGACGAGCGGGTCGGCTGCGCCACCTTCTTCGTCAGCCTGCTGGATTTCTCCCAGCCGGGCGAGCTGGGCGTGTTCATCGACGAGGAGCAGGTCGCCAACCTCGAGAAGAAGATGAACGAGCGCGGCTTTCTCAAGGGCTCGGAGATGGCGAGCACCTTCAACCTGCTGCGTGCGAACGACCTGGTCTGGTCGTTCGTCATCAACAACTATCTGCTCGGCAAGGACCCTTTCCCGTTCGACCTGCTGTACTGGAATTCGGATTCGACTCGCATGCCGGCCAAGATGCACAGCTTCTACCTGCGCAACATGTACCTCAAGAACCTGCTCGGCGTGCCGGGCGGAATCAAGCTCGCCGGCGTACCGATCGACCTCTCGAAGGTGAAGCTGCCGGCCTACTTCATCTCGACCGTCGAGGATCACATTGCGCCCTGGAAGACCACTTACAAGGGCGCCAAATATCTCGGCGGCCCGGTGCGCTTCGTGCTCGGCGGCTCGGGCCACATCGCCGGCATCGTCAACCCGCCGGCGGCGAAGAAGTACCACTATTGGACCAACGAGTCGATGCCCGCGACCGCCGAGCAGTGGTTCAAGGGCGCCGAACAGCACCCCGGGTCGTGGTGGGAGGACTGGCAGGGCTGGATGGAGGCGCACAACGCCGGCGACAAGGTGCCGGCGCGCGAGCCGGGCGACGGCGCGCTGAAGGCGCTCGAGGATGCGCCGGGCAGCTACGCCATGCTTCGGCTGTAAAAACGGGGTCAGACCACGATTTCCGACGGAAATCGTGGTCTGACCCCGTTTTTGCACAGGCTGGGAAAGTCCTAGACCTTCACCTCGCGCGGCTTGCGCGGCGCGCGGGCGGCGAGGCGGTCGTAGAGCCAGCCTGGCAGCGCGCGCAGCGGATAGGACACCAGCGCCATCTGCCAGGGAATCACGGCCAGGCGCCGCTTGGCGTCGATTGCGCGCGCGATGCGCCGCGCGGCCTCGTCCGCCGGCAGCAGGAACGGCATGCGGTAACGGTTGACCCGGGTCATGGGAGTATCGATGTAGCCCGGGCACACGGTCACCACCGACACGCCGCTGCCGCGCAGCTCGACCCGCAGGCTCTCGAGCCAGGTGATCGCGGCGGCCTTCGAGGCGCAGTACGCGCCGGCGCCGGCCAGGCCGCGAAAGCCGGATACGCTCGCGATGCCGCACAGCGTGCCGCGGCCCGCAGCGCGCATCGCGGGGGCGAACGCGGCGAGCGTTGCCGCGAGGCCGATCACGTTCACCTCGAGCACGCGGCGCAGCTTGGCGGCGTCGCCGAGCGCCTCGCCGTGCGTGCCGATCGAGACGCCGGCATTGGCGATCACCAGCTCGGGTGCGCCGAAGCGCGCGACGAAGTCTTCGGCCGCGCGCTCGAGCGCCTGCTCGTCGGCGACGTCGAGGGCATAGACGGCGCTGCGCCCCGGCAGGTCCGCCGCGAGCGCATCGAGCGCATCCTTGCGGCGCGCGATCAGCCCGAGCGCGTTGTGCGGGCCGGCGTAGCGGCGCGCGAGCGCTTCGCCGATGCCCGAGGATGCGCCCGTGACGACCGCGCGCATTGCGCGCCGGCTCAGCCCTTGCCGGCCATGCTCTTGCGCACGACGCCGATCAGGTAGTCGGTGACCGACAGCAGCGCTTCGTGGCTCTTGACCGCGTCCGAGTTGATGGTGTAGCGGCCCTGCACCGCCATCGCCGGCGTGCCGGTGATCTGGTAGGCGATCGAGAGCTGAGCGGAGCGACGCACCCGGCTCTGCACGCCGAAAGATCGCATCGCGGCGTCGAACTTCTTCACCTCGACACCCTTGTTCTGCAGCCATTCGTGCAGCGCGGCGGGATCCGCCGTGCGCAGGTGATCGCGATGGATGGCGTCGAACAACGGGCGATGCAGCCGCTCGACCAGGCCGAGCGCGTCGAGCGAGTAGAAGATCTGCGCATCGAGCGTCCACTGCGGGTTGTTGAACACCGCCGGGACGCGGTGGAAGGCGACGTCGGCGGGAAGCTTCCGCGCCCAGGGCTCGATCAGCGGCTCCAGGTCGTAGCAGTGCGGGCAGCCGTACCAGAAGAACTCGGTGACGTTGATCTTGCCCGGTGTCTCGACCGGCAGCGGGGGGGTGAGCTCGATGTACTCCCCGGCAGCCGGTGCGGCTTGCGCGAGCGCGGACAGCGGAGCGGACAGGGGCGCGAGCCCGAGCGCGAGCAGGATGCGGCGGCGGTTCGAATTCATCTCTGTGCCTTTGCGGAAGGTGGGTTCTTCACTTTGACCACGCTGGCGGTGATTCCGTTCTGGGCCAGCGTCTGTCGCACCCGGTTGATGTCGTCAAGCTTTGTGTAAGGGCCGATGCGCACGCGGTACCAGGTCCCCTTGTCCGGCAGCGCCGCGGGCTCCACGCTCGAATCGATGCCGAGGATGGCAAGTTTCGCCTTCTGATTATCGGCTTCGGCGGGGTTCTGGAACGAGCCCGTCTGGACGAAATAGATGTCGGTTCCGCTGTCGGCCTTGCCTTTGGCAGCCGCGCGCATGCTCTCCTTGAGCTGCGTCTCGGTCACCGGCTCTTCGCCCTTGGGCAGGATCTTGTAGAAATCGAACGTCGGCGTCGTGCTCGCGCTCCCGGTGCCGTCCTGCGGCATGCCGGCGATCGCCGGCAGCTTTCCGGCCGTCGTCCCTTCCTTGGCGGCCGGCTGCGACTTGGTGCTGAACGGCAGCGCGCTCCGGTTCAGATAGAACGCGATGCCGAGCGCGATCGCGAGCCCGATCAGCAGCCCGATGAACACCCCGAGCAGGAATCCGCCGCCGGCCTTGTTGCGCGTCGCCTGGGAGATTCTCGCCTTGGCCATCACATTTTCTCCGGTGCACCGACGCCTAGCAGCGACAGTCCGTTCGCGAGGACCTGCCGCACCGCTGCGCACAGCGCGAGCCGCGCCAGGCGCTGCGCCTCGTCGTCGAGCAGAATGCGCTCCGCATTATAGTAGCTGTGGAACTCGCCCGCGAGTTCGCGCAGGTAGAACGCGAGCGAGTGCGGCGCGAGCTCGTGCGCGGCGGACTCGATCGTCTCCGCAAACGCCCCCAGGCGCTGCATCAAAGACAGTTCTCGCGGGTGCACGAGCGACGCGAGCGCTGCGCGCGCGAGCGGCTCCGGGTCGCCGCCCCATTGCGCGAACACCCTGCATACCCTGGCGTGCGCGTACTGAACGTAGTACACCGGGTTGTCCTGCGACTCGCTCTTGGCCAGGTCGAGGTCGAAGTCGAGGTGCTGGTCGGACTTGCGCATGACGTAGAAGAAGCGCGCCGCGTCGTTGCCCACCTCTTCGCGCAGCTCGCGCAGGGTGACGAAGTCGCCCGAGCGCTTGCCCATCGCCACCTTCTCGCCGCCGCGGTAGAGCACCGCGAACTGCACCAGCGCGACCGTCAACCGCTCCGCAGGCAAGCCGAGCGCCGCGAGCGCGCCGCGCACGCGAGGGATGTAGCCGTGATGGTCGGCGCCCCAGACGTCGATCACGCGCCCGAAGCCGCGCTCGAACTTGTCGGCGTGGTAAGCGATGTCGGAGGCGAAGTAGGTGTGTTGCCCGTTCTCGCGCTGAACCACGCGGTCCTTCTCGTCGCCGAAGGCGCTCGAGCGAAACCACAGCGCGCCGTCCTTGCGGTAGAGGTGCCCGCCCGCCTCGAGCCGCTCGACGGTACGCGCCACCGCGCCCGAGTCGTACAGCGACTGCTCCGAGAACCAGCGGTCGAACTCGATCCGGAACCGGGCCAGGTCGTCGCGCTGGTCGGCGAGCATCTCCTCCAGCGCGAAGCGGTGCAGGCCGCGCCAGTCCTCGCCCAGCAGCGACTTGGCGGCGGCGATCAACGCGTCGAGCGCCGCGTCGGGGTCCGCGTCGGGCGCGGGCTGCGGCAGCGCCTCGGCGTCGCGCACGAAGCGCGCGACGTGCGCGTCGGCAAGCCGCGCGGCAATGCCGAGCACGTAGTCGCCGCGGTAGCCGTCGTCGGGAAAGGGCACCGCGCTGCCGCGCGCCTGCAGGTAGCGCAGCCAGACCGACAGCGCGAGGATGTCCATTTGCCGACCGGCGTCGTTGACGTAGAACTCGCGCGCGACACGATGGCCGGCGAACTCGAGCAGGCTGGCGAGGCTCGCGCCGTAGGCCGCGCCGCGCCCGTGACCGACGTGCAGCGGCCCGGTCGGGTTGGCCGAGACGAACTCGACCTGCAGCGACTCGGGCCGCGCCGGCCGGCCGCGGCCGTAGTCCTGGCCCTCGGCCAGCACTTGATGCACCACCTGCAGCTTGGCGGCCGGCTTGAGGCGGAAGTTCAGGAAGCCGGCGCCGGCAATCTCGGGCGGGAAGAGGGTCCCGTCCTCGAACGAGCTCCTGGTGGCGGCGATGATCAGCTGCGCGATTTCGCGCGGCTTGCGCTTGAGCTGCTTCGAGAGCTGCAGCGCGACATTGCTCGCATAGTCGCCGTGCTCGGGGTTCTTCGGCCGCTCGAGATGGATTTCGACCCCTTGCGCCTCGGGCGCAACGGCGCGCACGCCGTGCTCGAGGATGCGCCTGAGAATGTCCTTGGGGTCGTCCATGGGAAAAGGCGCGAATTATACCGTTCGCTAGTCGAACTCGATGGGATCGACGTCCAGATGCCAGCGTAGGTCGCGCGGTGCCTGCTGAAACAGCTTTTCCGACCAGCGCCGCAGGAACTCCTGCAACACCGGGCGCGAGCGCGACTGCAGCAGCAGTTGCGCCCGCTCGAGGTCGGCGCGGCGCGTGATCACGTTCGGCACCGGATCGTAGATATGCACTTCCTGCGGCACGGGCACCAGCTGCGCTGCTTCGCGCAGGAACGCGAGCGCAGCGGCGAGGGTCTTGGCTTCGGCGCGCAGCACGGCCTCGGCCACGAACGGCGGAAAGCCCGCCGCCTCGCGCTCGGCGAGCTGGGAGGCGGCGAAGCCCGCGTAGTCGTGGCGCACGAGCGCGGCGAAAAGCGGATGCGCCGGGTAGCGGGTCTGGATCAATACCTCGCCCGGGCGTTCGCGCCGCCCGGCGCGCCCCGCGACCTGCTCGAGCGTGGCGAACAGGCGCTCGGCGGCGCGGTAGT
>JADEYI010000586.1_pt1 | contig 45504 bp, 30 predicted proteins | sample 8542331 | NCBI WGS metagenome assembly JADEYI01 (sample SAMN16510988, study PRJNA670497) | mine drainage metagenome | isolation source: biofilm near Copperflume 1 | place: Germany: Marsberg coppermine Kilianstollen | collected 2018-02 | reverse complement strand
ATACGAGACGTTGCTTGACATGGGCGTTGTGGCGTGCTAAACTTGTTCAGCATAGAGAAAAGGCTAAGATGGAAAGAGTAAGCGCGCTGTAAGGTACAGAGAGGCCGGGTCTGGTGGAACCGGCTCCGGTAGGCCCGCTGAAAATCATTCCTGAGCCGCCCGCTGAACACCCTGATTCATTTAACCAGTGCAAGTAAGCCCGGCCGGAATCGCTCCACGTTATCGGGGCCGGGGCTAGCAAGCCCATGAGTGGGCGCAATGCGCCAACGAAGGTGGTACCGCGGGTGTAAACCCCGTCCTTCTCTACGAGGACGGGGTTTTTGTTTAAAGACGGTCTTTGGTCGTAGAGCGAGGTTGAAGCACAAGGCGCCTGCGCTGCATACGTGGAGGGCATTAAGTAAGCTACGATGTCGGGCGCTTTGCGCCGTTGAGAGTGTGAGGAGTTATGGAGATAAGGAACGTATCTACGATAAGAGCTACCAACGGCGATGGGCAGGGCGCTTCAATACGGCAATTGTACCCGTTGGTTGATGCTGCTCAAAGCCTGTTGGCCGTTGACCTGTTGGAGATTGAAGCCGACGGCCAGACCAAACTGCACAGCCACGGGGAGGAGCATCTCCTTTTCGTGATCGCGGGTTCGGGGGAGCTTTCGGCGGCTGATGGCGGAGCAATAGCGCTGGTCAGAGCCGACGTCGTAGCCTATATCGCACCCCATGAGGCCCATGCTCTCAAGAACACAGGCAAAGAGCGACTGCGGGTGCTGGTCTCTACCCCACTGTTGGTTCGTTCTACCCGTGCGCTTGGCATAGAGCCTCCACCCACCGAGAAAGCTCAGGAGGAGGCCAGGCCTGCGCCTCAAGAGACCTCGCGCACTGCACCCGCACCCGCACCCGCACTCGCGCCTGCTCTATCGGTGGAGGCGGAGTCTACACCTGATGCAAACGTAGTTCGTGAGGAGCGCCGCACATCCGGCCTGGGTGCTCCGCCTGATGATAACGCACCTCCTGCCGATATTTCCAGGTTGATGAAGCGTGCTTCTGAACTACCGAAGACCCCGCGAGCAGAGAAGCGCATGCCTGCTCCGGCTGCGGAGGCTGAGGCTGAGGCAGATGATGCCGAGGAAAAAGCCGAGGATAACCAGCGGGAGTTGATGGAGCTGGATGTTGTCTTCGACGGCGGCAGCAGAGGCAACCCGGGCCAGGGTTACGGCTCATATCTGGTGCAGTCGCCCGGTAGGAGGCCGGTGGTCAAGCGGGTGGAGTTTGGAGACAACTATACGAATAACCAGGCGGAATACGAGTCGCTCATTTCATGTCTCCAGTACATTATTGAGCGGCTGACAGTGACCAACAGAAGCCCAGGCCAGGTAGTGCTTGACATAAAGGCTGACAGCGATCTGGTTGTGAACCAGTTGCTTGGCACTTTCAAGGTCAAAGACTCAGGGCTAAAAAAGCGACACGACCAGGCGATGAGCCTGCTGGGGCAGTTCGGTGAATGGATGATTAGCTGGCACCCCAGGGAAGAAAGCGTACGGCTACTTGGGCACTAGCGGTTAGTAGCCCCTGGTTGGGTAGGAGTAGTGAGGTGAACTATGTTCAAAGCTGTAGATAACAAACCCGATTTTCCTCAGATGGAGAACACCACTCTTGCCTTCTGGCGCGAGACCGACGCCTTTAAGAAGCTGCAAGAGAAGAACAAGGGCAACAAAAGCTGGTCTTTCATAGATGGGCCAATCACCGCCAACAACCCAATGGCCGTGCATCACGGCTGGGGAAGAACCTACAAGGACATATACCAGCGCTATCATGCTATGCTCGGCTACGACCAGAGATACCAGAATGGCTTCGACTGCCAGGGGTTATGGGTAGAGGTGGAAGTGGAAAAAGACCTCGGCTTCAACTCAAAGCGTGAGATCGAAGCCTTTGGCCTGGACAGGTTCGCCAGAGCCTGCCGCGAGCGCGTGCTAAAGTACGCTGCTGAGATCACGCGCCAGTCGGAGAGGCTGGGCCAGTGGATGGACTGGGACAACTCCTATTATACGATGTCCGACACTAACATCGAGTACATCTGGTACTTCTTGCATAAGTGTCAGGAGAATGGCTGGCTCTATCGCGGCACGCGCTCCATGCCCTGGTGCTGGCGTTGCGGCACATCGCTGTCGCAGCACGAGATGTTGGACAGCTACGAGGAAGTGACCCATCGCTCGGTTTTTGTGAAGTTCCCCATAACGACGCCGGGGCACGAAGGTGAAAACCTGCTCATCTGGACCACCACGCCCTGGACCCTAACTGCTAACGTCGCGGCGGCGGTTCACCCCGATCTGGAATATGCTCGCGTGCGTCAGGGAGATGACGTGTATTACCTCTCGCGTGGCACGCTTGGCAGGTTAGTTGGCGAATATCAAGAGCTTGGCAATGTGAAAGGCTCAGAGCTTGTCGGCCTCACCTATTCAGGGCCTTTTGACGACTTGCCCGCAGCAGCCGGCATAGAGCATCGGGTTATTGCCTGGGATGCGGTCAGCGACGAGGAAGGCACAGGTATCGTGCATATCGCGCCCGGTTGTGGCGCTGAAGACTTCGAGTTGGGCAAAGTAAATGCCCTTCCGGTGCTGACACCCATAGACGAGGCAGGCAATTATGGGCCGAAGTACGGCGGCTTTGCCAATCACCATGTAACAGAGGTTGCCCCTATTGTCTTTGACGACTTGAAGGAAAAAGGCATACTCTATAACCTGCTTGATTACACCCATCGCTATCCTGTTTGTTGGCGTTGCCATACAGAACTGGTTTTCCGCGTAGCTACCGAGTGGTATATCAGCGCCGACGAAATCCGCCCGCGCATGATCAAGGCTAATTCTGAGGTAGCGTGGATACCGGAGTATGCAAGCAAGCGGATGGACAACTGGCTCACCAACATGGGCGATTGGAACATCTCGCGCAAGCGCTTCTGGGGCCTTGTTCTCCCTTTTTACGTTTGCGATGCTTGCGGCGAAGTTACCGTCGCAGGCTCGCGGCGACAACTGCGCGAGCTCTCTATCGCCCCTGAAGTGGTGGACGCGCTGCCTGAGCTGCACCGGCCCTGGGTGGACGAGGTAAAGATCAAGTGCCCTCACTGCGGCGAGGTAGTGGAGCGCATCCCCGAAGTGGGCGATGCATGGCTCGACGCCGGCATAGTGGCCTACTCAACGCTGGGATACCTTGAAAAGCGGGAATACTGGGAGAAGTGGTTCCCCGCCGACTTTGTTACCGAGATGCGCGAGCAGATACGCCTCTGGTTCTACTCGATGCTCTTCATGTCAGTGACCCTTGAAGATACCACGCCTTACAGAGAAGTGCTCACATACGAGAAGGTTCACGACGAAACGGGGCGGCCTATGCACAAATCGTGGGGCAACGCCATCTGGTTCGATGACGCAGTAGAAAAGATGGGCGCTGACGTAATGCGCTGGATGTATGCGGGCGCAAGCATCGCCCAGAACATGAACTTCGGCTACGCCGTAGCCGAGGAGGTCAGGCGCAACCTGCTTACGCTGTGGAATACCTACAGCTTCTTCGTGATGTATGCCAACCTCGATGGCTATAACCCGCGAGAGGGAAGTGTGCCTATAGCTGAGCGCGCAGAGCTTGACAGGTGGATACTGGCGCGACTCAACGAGCTTATCAAGCTGGCGCGCACCGAGATGGACAGCTACGATGTAGGCTCGCTTACAAGGCAAATTGATGCTTTCGTGGACGATCTATCGAACTGGTATGTGCGCCGCTCGCGCCGCCGCTTCTGGAAGAGCGAGTCGGACAGTGATAAGCTGGCGGCTTACTCTACGCTTTATGAAGTGCTGGTGACGCTGTCCAAGCTGATCGCCCCGATAATGCCTTTCATGGCGGAGGAAATATACCAGAACCTGGTCAGCTTTGGCGCGCATTCAGCAGCGCAGAACCCTGAGAGCGTGCATCACTGCGCTTATCCAGAGGCCGACGAGTCGCTCATAGACCGCCGTTTGCTCGCCGATACATCACTTGCTCAACGAGTTATCAGTCTGGGCCGTGCGGCTCGCAACAAAGCAGGGATCAAAGTACGCCAGCCGCTACGGGAGATGGTGGTGCGCGCCCCCTTCAAAGCTGATGAAGAGGCTCTGAGGCGGCTTGAAGGGCAGGTACTTGAAGAGTTGAATGTGAAAGGGATGGTAATTACATCTCAGGTGGGAGAGCTGATCACCTACGTGATAAAGCCTAACCTGCCTCTGCTCGGCCCGAAGTATGGCAAGCGCCTGGGGGCGATACGCGCTGCCCTCTCTATGGGTGAGCCTGCGGGGATAGCCGCCCAGGTGGAAGCTGAGGAGCTTGTGAAGCTTTACCTGGACGGCGAAGAGGAGCCTGTTGAGCTGCTTCCGGGGGAGCTGCTTGTGGAGACACGCGAGCGCGAGGGTTTCGCTGTCGCCCAGGAAGGCGGGCTGGTGGTCGCCCTTGACACCGAGCTTGACGACGCGCTACTGCAAGAGGGGGTGGCCCGTGACCTGGTGCGCGTGATCAACGATATGCGCAAATCGGCGGACTTCGATGTAAGCGACCGCATCTATACTTACTACAAGCTGAACACTAGCGATGGAGATGAAGCCTCCGAAGTTGTGCGCGGCGCGCTGGTGGGCTTTGGCAGCTACATCCAGAGTGAGACTCTCTCCACAGAGTTGACCCAGGGTGAGGCTCCTGAAGAGGCGTACAGACAAGACGAGAAGTTCGGCTCAGTTGTGCTCAGTTTGGGCGTGCAACGCGCAGACACAGGCACCGAATAGTAAAAGGTCTGAGTGAGATAGATGAAGAGACGCAGGCAGCCGGAGGGGGTTCGTGTAGAAGCTTCTGCGTGAGGTTCCGGCGTTAGCGTGAGAGGGTGGCGAGGAAGCCACCTATGATCACACTTACAACCGAAAGAGCTAATAGAGCCGTGTTTAGCTTGCCAACAGTCTGATCATCAACCACCTGGGCGCAGGTGCGCGCATCACACTTTTCTTGCATGGTTAACCTCTTTGCGCCTTTGAGAGGGATCTGCCCTCCCTGAGGTCGGGATGACCTCAGGGAAAGCCGTTGGGGTAAAGCCTCGTAAGAAGCCATGCCTGCATCGGCGGTGGGCTTTGGCGGAAAGACGAGGGGCGCACTCGTCAAGCCGTCTCGCAATTAATAACGCCACTGAGCAAGAAAAGATAGCAGCAGCCAGGGATTGGGGACCAGGGCCAGGTCTAAAGGCTACCGATCCCTAACCCCTTACTGCCAATCATGTTACAATAGCGGCATGAAGATATGCATGGTCACTTCATCTTACCCCAAGTATGAGGGCGACGTGACTGCGCCGTTCGTGGAGTCCATTGCTATGAGCGTCGCAGCGGCGGGTAACGAGGTTCATGTGCTCGCGCCTTACCACCCTGACGTGAAGCGCGCTCCTATAGAGAAGGGTGTGCACCTGCACTTCTTCAAGTACATACCATTTCGTCATCTCAACATATGGGGTTATGCCGAATCTATGGAGGCCGACGTCCGCGTCAGGGGAGCTATATACCCTCTAACGCCCGTGGTCTTCCTCAGCAGCTTGTGGGCGCTCTGGAGGCTCACAGGCAGAATTAAGTTCGACGTTATGCACGGCCACTGGGTGATTCCTAACGGGCCGGTGGCGGCGATTGTTGCGCGTATGAGACGCTTGCCTTTAGTGATCAGTATGCACGGCTCCGATGTCTTTGTGGCCGAGCAGAGCAAGCCTGTATCAGCAGTGGCACGGTGGTGTTTTCGCGCCGCCAGCGCCATCACCGCCCCCAGCGCCGACCTTTTGCAGAGAGCCATCCGTATAGGCGCGCCCGCCTCCCGCTCGCACCTTGTGCCTTACGGGGTAGATCCCGGCACATTCACTCACATTGAAGGGGCAGGACCTTTACTGCGCCAAGAGCTGGGCCTTCCTGCCGACTCACTGATTGTATTCGCGGTGGGGCGCATGGTCTACAAGAAAGGCTTCGAATACCTCATCCGGGCGGTGCCTGAGATCCTGCGTGAGCGTCCGAACGTAAAAGTTGTGCTTGCGGGAGGAGGAGACCTGATGCCCAGGTTACAGTCCCTTGTGCATCAGCTTGGCGTTGAGAAATCGGTGATCATGCCCGGGTGGGTTACGCGAGATAAGATGCCTTTATTCTTCAGTGGGTGCGACCTCTTCGTGCTTCCCTCTGTAGTTGACCAGCAGGGAAACGTGGATGGGCTGCCCAATACTTTGCTGGAGGCTATGGCCTCAGGGCGGCCTGTGGTGGCGACGTCAGTCGCTGGGGTGCCTCTGGCTGTGAAAGACGGTGAGAATGGACTGTTGGTGCCTGAGAAGCAGCCTGGCGAGCTTTCCTCGGCTATAAACCTACTGCTCCGAGCGCCTGAACTACGCCTTCAATATGGGCAGGCGGGCCGCCGCAGGGTCGAAAACGACCTGAACTGGCAGACAACCGCCCGCACCTTCGCGCAGCTTTACGCCGCCGCGCTCGCCCGCCGCAAGAGAGGCCGCAACAAGAAGGAGAACCCCGGACACCCGGTTGATACCATCTAACTCTCAAAGCTCCGCAGATTTACAGGAGAAGCCTGAGCGAGCCGATGCCGCTTTCTGGCGCGACCCTGTTATCTGGACCCTCGTTGTTGCTGCTCTAGGCTTGCGTATCGCGTATAATCTGGCGCTCCATTCCAACGGCCACACTCCCACTGATTTCGTGATTGACGAGCGCGAATATTTCGGCGCGGCGCACATGCTGGCCGAAGGGCGCGGTTTCTCCTTCTTCGACACCGCGCTGTGGATTCGCCCGCCGCTCTACGTGGTATTTCTTGCCGCCATAATGAAGTTATTGGGCACAGATTACCTGCCTGTGCTCATATCGCAGTCGGTGATCAGCGCGGCTACCCTTCTGCCGCTCGGTTGGCTCGGCAACCGTCTGCGTGGCGTTACGGCTGCCCGTTGGACCGTAGCTCTTGGCCTGCTGTATTTGCCCCTTACTCTCTTCGCGGGCTTGCTCTTATCGGAAACTCTTTTTCTCTTTGCTTTTGCCTGGGCGCTTGTGGCGCTGGTTCTTGCCCGTGAGGCGCTCTCGGCGGGGTGGAAGAGGCGTAGCTATCTCCTGCTCTGCGCCTCCGGTATCTTGATCGGGGTGGGCGCTCTCACCCGCGCAACTGCTCTCGCCTTTGTGCCTCTGGCCGCGCTCTGGCTCTTCTTTGGCGATAGGCGTGCCGTGCAGCCTTATAGTAGAAGAATGCTGGCAGCAGGAGCTGTTGTGGCAGCCTGCGGGCTGACTATCCTGCCCTGGACAGTTCGCAGCTATGTCGCATATAACGCCTTCGTGCCTGTGGATACCACGAGCGGCTACAACCTCTGGCTGGCGAGCGTGGGTGTAAAGGACGAAGCACGCTTACGCGCCGACCTTGAGCCTCTTTCCGGCCCAATTGCCCGCCAGAACTTTGCCTATGCTGCCGCTTTCAAGAAGATTACGAGTGACCCCGCAGCGTTCATAGACAAAGGGCTGAAGGAAAGCCTCGACCTGTGGCGACCGCTCTTCAGCGCCGAGGAGCGCCAGGTGCCCGGCTTCGCGCTGGGCCGCGTGCCTGCCTGGCATCTCCTTTCTCTCCTCCTTTTTGATGACATCTTATACGTGGCTGTCCTGGCGCTGGCCGTTGCGGGGCTACTGCTTGCGCCTCCGCACCCGCTCAAGTTGCTGATCGGCCTGTGGGTGCTCCTCTGGGTGGGGATGTCCTTTGTCTTCTTCGCGGTAACGCGCTTCGCGTTGCCTGTAGTGACAGCGCTGCTTCCCGTGGCCGGCACCGGTATCACCTTCCTTTGGCCGGGGCGCGACTTCAGGTTCCGGCTGCAACGTGCAGCTTTGGCAGGCAAGGTGGCATCGGCGTTGGCGCTGTTTGGTATAGCAACGTTGGTTATCCCTCCAATTTTTCTGCCGGGTGTAGCCGGTGGCGTCGCCACTGCTGACAGCAATCTGGCGCTGACGCAGCGTGGTATCCAACAGTGGGGCGAGCAGGAGCCGTACCGTGAGGCCGAGGAACTCCTCAAGGCCGGCAAAATAGATGAGGCTATCGCGCAGTACAAGCGGGCAAACGCGACTATCGCCGACACACGCTACGGGCTTGCGGCTGCCTTTTTGCAGAAGGGCGAGACAACTCAGGCCCTTGCGCAGCTTACGAGTAATGAGCCGCAAGACAGGGTGGAACCGTTTATAATTGAAGGAGAGGCGGCCCGCCGTGCGGGAAAGCTGGAAGCCGCCCGTTCGTTCTTCAATGCGAGGACCGTCAAGGTAAACAACGATGAGGCCCTTAACTGGGCGTGGGACCACCTGGACCCGCCGCTGACTACGACTATAGAGATCGGGAGCGGGCTTGATATAGGTTATGTACGCGGCTTTTATAGCCCAGAAGTAGATGAGCGTGGTATTGCCTATCGTTGGAGTAGTAGCCGGAGCGAGGTACGCAGGTTATCCTTATCACCTTCTACCCAGCTAAAGTGGAGTGGGTGGCGGCCAAGCGGGCTGCCTGGCACGCAAGTCGTTGTGTATGCCAACGACGCAAGCAGGCTCACTCAGTTGGCGCAGTTCTCATTGATCAACAGAGTTGATTGGCAGCAATCATTGTTCTCACCAGGGGCAAGCGCGGACGCCACACAGGGCAGCGATTTTCTTCTTGATGTAAATGCCTTCGTCAGTGGCGGGAGTGACCCACGCTTGCTGGGCGTGAGGCTATCGGTGGTCAGTAGCCGATAGCCGGTAACTTGTGATTCCCAAGGGGGGACCAATTCACAATTCACAATTCACAATTCACGATTCCGCCGAAGTGAGTAAACGCTTCACCAGCGCTTTGCTGCTCGTCGCACTGCTGGCATTCCTGGCGATTCTCCTTGTCAGATCGGTTTCATCGGGGCTAACCTCGGCCTCGATCTTCTCTTACCCATTTCAATTTGACGAGTCGGAGGGGATGATTGTCGCTGAGACAGGCCTGCTGGATCGCGGCGTTGACATCTACGGTCCGCTTACTCCCGATCTCTTCATTGCCGCCCCTTATCCTCCTCTCTACTATCTGCTCGATTGGCCGTTGCAACACCTTGCAGGGCCTGAACCGACCTTCAAGATAGGACGCGCTATCTCGATAGCGGCTACTCTCTTTGTGGGGATAGCGATATTTGGCATTGCTGTGGCCGTCATGGGTGATCGTCTTGCGGGGGCTATCGGCGCGGCTGCCTGGTGGTCGCTCAGTCTGGTTACATTCTGGGGCAGCCTGGTCAAGCCCGACATGCTGGCGGTGGCACTGGGACTGGCCGGGCTGTGGTGGTTGCTTGCGCGTCCCTCTTCGCAGTTGTGGGTTGCCCTCATCTTCTTCCTGGGCGCATTTTATACAAAACAGACCGCAATCGCGGGGGCTGTGGCTGGCATGGCGTGGCTGCTCCTCACACGCTTTCGTACTGGGCTGCTCTTTGGGACGATATACGCTGCGGGGGCAGTTGTGCCTACTCTCATTCTCAATTGGCTCACAGATGGCGGGTACTTCTACCACATCTTCACTCTCCACAACCTGCCCTGGTTTCCGGCGAGATTCGTAGAGTTCACCGGAAACTTGTTCGCTGCATATTGGCCTTTGTTCGTGCCCGGTGTCGTGGCGATCCTGGTTGGTGGGCTGCTGTGGTTAGAGTCGCGCTTTGGCAAGCGCCCTGAGGTCTTGCGGCAGCATGCAGGGCCTTTGCTTGTAATCTACCTAGCCATGAGCGCAGTTGTGGCATCGGCCAGCGGCACGCTGGGCGGCAATCACAACCATCTTCTTGATCTGAGCGCAGCCGCCTGCATTGGCCTGGCGGTGGGTGTAGCCTTCGCTGTGCGCGCCCCTTCATGGCAAGTGCGTTTGGCATCGGCTGTGCTGGCGCTGTTGCTCATAACGCAGCTGCCTCTACTCTTCAGCACCCCTTCCTGGTTGCAAACCGAGTTCAATATCCTTTCCGCCGACAAACGGGATGGTATGATGAATCTCTTTCAATACGTGACCAACAACAGTGGAGAGGCTTATTCAGACAATGTGGGCCTACTCGTAACCGCTCGCAAGCGCCTCTGGTCTACTGATCCTTTCACGCAAACCCACGCCACCAGGTATGGCCGTTGGGACGAGAGCAAGCTGGTAGCAGCGATCAACGCTCGACAGTTCGCTCAGATAATCCTGCGCATAGATATAAAGCAGCCCGATGCGGGCGCGGGTGATGTTTCGCCCGGAATCTTGCAAGCAATGCGCGATAATTATAAACTTGATCAACGGAATGTAGAGAATGTATACGTACCGCGTCAGTAGAGGCACACAGTCATCTATCAGTCGCCCCTGGCCGGTGTATGCGCAAAGGAGATAACAATGGCAGGCAAACAAGCCTCGGTTCCTAAAGAGTTGCTGGATATACTGGTGTGTCCTGTGGACAAAGCAAAAGTCAACCCGGAAGGTGATAAGCTCGTCTGTGAGCAGTGTGGGCGTGCTTACCCTGTGCGCAAGGGCATACCTATCATGCTGGAAGAGGAAGCGGAGAGGACCCGGTAATTACGAGCTACGAGTCATAATTCATAATTCCGCCGAAGGCGGACACCGTGCTGGTATTCTTCTACCCACAATTCAAGAAGCTCACGGGGGCCGAGCGCCTGATCCTCAAGCTGGCCGACTACACGGCGCAGAGGCTTGGCGCAGGCAAGGTGGTCCTGCTGACCCACCGCTTTGCGCGGCAGTGCCGCCCCGCCTTGGGTGCAGGCGTTCGCCTGATTGAGACGGGCTGGCGCGTAGAAGTGACGGGTAATCATTATCTCGATGCGGCTATCGAGTACGCTGTAGGCCCTGCGCTCACTCTACTTATACCCACTCGCGCTTTGCGTGGTATTATCTTCTTCGGGCCGCCAAGCGTGCCCGCTATGTGGTTCGCCAGGCGTTTTCTCTTTCGACGTTGCCGTAAAGGCAAGGCAGTTCCGATTCTCTACTTTTGCTTTGAGCCGCCGAGGTTTATATACAGTGACACTGCTGCTATCGTGGCGCGACTCGGCGCAGCCGGTAAGGCGCTGCGCCCGGCGTTCAGCCTCTATCGCTTGCTCGACAGCCACATGGTTGGCGCTGCGGACAAGATATTGTCTAATAGCCTGTACGGCTCGCGCCGCATCGGGCGAGCTTACGGGCGAGGTTCCACTGTTATCGAGCATGGGGTGGATTTCCCGGCCCCGGCAGATGCGGAGGTAGCCGCACTGCGCGCTCGCTACGCTCTGGAGGGCAGGAATGTGGTTGTGACCGTCAATCACCTGCACCCCCGTAAGAGGATTGACCTCTTCTTGAGGGCGATGCATCTTGCTGCGCAAAGGCTGGATAGAGTAACTGCCCTGGTGGTGGGCGAAGGCCCGGAGAGGCGTGCCCTGGAGGAATTGGCACGTGAACTTGGCATGCGGCAAGGTCACGATGTGATCTTTGCGGGCGCGGTGCCGGAGTGCGAGCTAGCTGCTCATTATGCCCTGGGCAGCGTATATGTGCATACCGGACTTGAGGAAAGCTTTGGCCTGTCAGTGATTGAGGCGTTGAAGCTGGCGCTGCCTGTGGTATCGGTTGACGAAGGTGGGCCGCGTGACACGGTGCTGTCCGGAATCAGCGGCTATCTTGTGCCTGCTACGCCGGAGGCAGTAGGGGAGGCAGTTGCATCATTGTTGTCCGATCCTGCGCAGGCTCGCAGGATGGGTCAGGCGGGGGCGAGCTTCGTCGCCGAGCATTTCAGTTGGGAGCGTGGCGTTGACACATTGCTCAGGCTCTTGCAGAGGGCTCGCTAGTTGGAAATACAGAAGGTGATGGCCGGGGCGGAGCTCGCAGATGAGCCTCAGCAGATAGCGGTGGTCGGTGGTCGGTGGTCAGGGGTCGGTGGTCTGCCTCACATGCTGGCGCTGATCACCTTCACCCTGCTTACCATTATCGCTACCTGGCCGATGTTTCCCAATCTGGGCGGCTACTTGATGGACAAGGGCGACCCGCTCTTCACGACCTGGGGCATGGCCTGGCAGGCCCATGCTATCGCTACCAACCCGCTCGCGTTGTTCGATGCGAACGTCAATTATCCCTTCAAAGGCACTCTCGCATTTGACGAGCTTAGTTTCACGGAGGCGGCGCTTGGCGCACCCTTCTACTGGCTTACCGCGAATCCTGTGCTCAGCCACAATATAATCGTCTTCACGGCTTTCATCCTCTCAGGCTACGGCCTCTGGCTACTCGTGCGGGAGCTAACCGGAAGCTCCTGGGCGGGGTTGCTGGGAGGCACTGCCTACGCCTTTAGCTTCTACATGATGACCCATCTACCCCACACCACGCTATTGAGCGCGCAGTGGATGCCTTTCATATTGCTGGCCGCCTACAAGCTCTTCTGGACCCGCCGGTGGCGTTGGGCCTGGGCTTTTGCCATATTCTTCGCTCTGCAAGCCCTCTCCGGCCACTATCTGGCGTACTACGCTGCAATATTGCTGGCAATCTTTGTGATCTACTACTCACTGGCACAGCGCCGCCTCTTCACCTGGCAGTTTATAGGTAAGCTGGCGGCGGGGAGCACCGTTGCCGCAATCCTTATATCGCCTATCGCACTTCCATTCTACATGTTGCAGGCGGGCTACGACTTCAAGCGTGATCTCTTCCAGGTAGAGAGATTCTCTAACACCTTGCCCAGCTTCCTGGCTGTCTTCCGGGGCAATCCCTTATATCGCAAACTCCTGGCGTCTTTCTTTGACCCCGGACCCTGGGCTATTGAGCGTTCCGCCTTTCCGGGCTTCGGCATCCTGTTGCTCTCATTGATTGGGGTTGTGGCTTCATGGCGCTACTCTCGTTCGTGCCGCGCAGTCTCCGCAGTCTCCGCAGGCCCAACTGGCGATAGTTTTGCTGGCAGCGCCCCATCGGCGTTGGGCACGCATGCTACTTTCTACCTGATTGTGGCTCTATTCTCCGCGATACTATCTCTGGGCCCGACTTTGCAGCTCAATTATCCGCCCACTGAATACGACCCGAACGCGATTAATGGGGTGCTTCCCCTGCCGTACGCCTTACTTTTCGATTGGGTGCCCGGCTTTCAGAGTATGCGCGTGGCTGCGCGGATAGATGTGCTGACGGCGCTGTCGTTGGCGGCGCTTGCGGGAGTGGGGGCATTCTTCGTGCTGCGGTGGCTTAGAGCGCGAATGAGCTGGCGAACTGCGCGCATAGCCCTCCCCGTGACGGCAGCTTTGATAGCGCTGGCGCCTCTATTTGAGACGTGGAGCGTGCCTCTCAACATGACTGCAATTCCTACACGGGGTGCGGTGCCGCCTGTTTATGGCTGGCTGGCCCAGCAGCCCCACACCGTTTATGCTGAGTATCCCATGACTTACTACAAGCGTGGTGACGCCAACGCGGAGATGGGCAATATGTACCAGTACTTCAGCAGCTACAGTTGGGATCACACGATCAATGGCAGCCTTACTATAAGGCCTTTCTCCTATTCGGCGGTAGTGCGTGAAACCGAAGATTGCTTTCCATGCGTGAGGAGCGTTGATACGCTCTGGGCGCTCGACACTCGCTATGTTGTGGCTCATATCGAATATCTGAGCGCCCCTCAGCGCACCGATTTCCTCTGGAGAACCAGCCATGTGGAAGGGGGCGTGCTCGATAGCTTCACTCAAGTTAATGAGTTTGGCGACGACCGCGTCTATACGATAAAAAGCCCCTCACGCCTTGAGCAGTTGAAAGGCCTGATCCCACCAGGCGCATCACTTCTACTCGCGGAGCCGCTCAACGACCCGATTCGCGTGGGCAAGATCGGCGGCGGCTATGTTGCTGCGCTGGGATACTATTTGCGCGAGGGGCACCGTCAATATGGTGATCCCTCCCTCAGCTTCGGCCAGTCGATCCTGCCGTTCGACCCCAATAGTCGCCCCGATTACGCAATTCTCTGGGCGCGGCAAGACCCGGCAACGGCTGGATATTTGCCTCAGTACAAGGTATGGTCCAATGACATAGTAACTCTTTATGCTCGCGGGCCGGGGGTTGCCTCAAGAGGCACCGCTCCTTGAGAGCTGCCCGGTTACTCTACCCTCTCGCCAACCCAGGCGTTTATCTGGGATTGCTGCTGGCCGCGATTCTGGTAGCGCTGGCATATCAGACACGTCCTTCCTATGATATTCAACTGGGCACGGGCGTAGATTCGCCGCTTTTGCAGGGCTTCAATGGGCCTGAGCAGCCGCCGAAAGGCTCCGGCCTTCCTTACCAGACCTTCCGCTGGAGCACAGGCGCCGCGCAGATTACTTTGCAGGACGTCGGGCGGCAGAGCTTTGATGTGGCGCTGTCGGTCAACGGTTCCCGCCCCCAAGGGCAACCCGCGCCTATCTTGCGGGTGAGCTCACACGGCAAAGTCCTCCTGAATGCGCAGCCAACTCCGGGTCTGGCAGATTACCGCTTTACTGTGCCGGGCGAAGCGTCAGCCGATGGCACCCTTCTCCTCGAGCTCTCTACGAACGCCTTTAAGCAGCCGGGAGACAAGCGCGAGCTTGGTTTGATTGTCACACGTCTGCGCGTATCTACATCACCGGCTCCTGCTCGCTTTGTTGAGCCTCCTGTGGCTCCGCTCTTTGGGGTGATGAGCGCGGTGGCGATACTCGCGGTGACGTTGGCGAGCATAGGGTGGGGCACGGGAGGGGTGGTTCTCGGCTCGTTTTTGCTCGCCTTTTTGGCTGCCTCCCTCCTTGTTTTCGACCGCTTGTGGCTGACAAGCAAGGGGTGGTATTTAGTCTGGCCTCAGGTGCTGATGCTGGGGGTGGCATTCGAACTCCTCTCCTGGCTGGTGGGTGGTTGGCTGCTGAGGAGAGGAGGGGTAAGCTGGACATCCTTGCAGCGTCGTTTCCTACTTACCCTCTTGCTTGTGGTGTTTTGTCTGCGCCTGGCGGGGGAATTACACCCACAGATATTTGTTTACGACCTCGGTTATCACGCCAACTTACTGCACCTGGTAGAACAAGGGCAACTCCTTTTCACCACGCAGCCCGCAGAGTTTGGGGGCTTTGGACATAGCACCTTTTATCTGCCAACTCCTTACCTCTTTATCCTGCCGTTGAAGTGGCTCTTTGGCGACGAGCTGCTGGCGATCAGAGTGCTTACTGTAACCCTCGGTACATGGGGTGCGCTGGCTATTTTCTACATTGCGAGCAAGGCGCTGCGTGATGCTCGCGCCGGACTGCTTGGAGCTTTGCTTTATCTCACCTTCCCGATGTCGGTGCTGCCTTATTCGTGGGGGATTACGCCTAATGTTTTCGGTGAGTTCTTCGCCCTGTGCAGCCTGGCTATCGCGGTGGGCGCTTATCCAGGGCTGCGGCCCAACCGCCCTGCTTTCTATGCCCTCATAGGGGCGCTGTGCATCGCCCTTTTGAGCCATTCAGGTGTGCTGGCCCTTATCTTCACCGCCTTTGTGATTATATCGGCGCTCTGGCTTGCCCTTGCGCTGCGCTCCCGCTCCCCTGCTATCCGTAGATCAGGGGCCTGGACCCTTGCCGCCCTCGCGGCTGCTATGCTAATTGCCTTTGTCCTCTACTATAGGAACTTTGTCGGCTCAATGCTCAACTCGATTGCTCAAATCAGGGCTGAGCGCGCCACGCAGGAGGCTTCGGGCACCTTGCGTCTTAGCGTCGGCGGCTCGGTCGAAGATAACAGCCTGGGCCTCACGGTGCACGAAGTAACAGGCTTGAGAGATTGGTTCTTCGGCGGGCTGAGAGGCTTCTGGAACGAAGCTAACGCTTATTATCGCGTCTGGCCTGTTGCTGCCGCCTTCTTTAGCTACCGGTTGGCATGGCGGAGTGGACGCTCTGCCGCTGATGATACGCGCAGGGGTTTGGCGCTGGCGGCTATAGGGTGGGCGATGGCTGTAGCTCTCTTTGCCCTTGTGGGGTGGGCTACCAATCTATACGTGAGGTACGCGCTCTTTGCGCTGCCCCTGCTGGCGCTTGGCGCTGGGGCGCTCCTCGCCCGCATCTGGGGTAAAGGCCGAGCCGGTGGCTGGCTCTCGCTGCTGGTGGTCACTTTCTTCGTGGTAGAAGCCCTGTCGCTATGGCAGTACAGGATTACTTACGCTTTCAAGTTGCTTCCACAGCCATGAACTATCTGCGACCTCTGCTAAATCCAGGGATTTATGTAGGTGTACTTGTGGCCGCCGCGCTGGTAGTGGCATCTTACCAGGTTCGCCCCAGCTACGACATCGCTCTTGGCACCCCCAACGACGCGCCGCTGCTGCGCGGCTTCAACACGGCGGAAATAATGGCCGGCGCCAACCCCATCCCCTTCCGGTGGAGCACGGGCGACGCCCACATCATCCTTCAGGACGTAGGGCAGCAGGATTTGGATGTGGCACTGACCATTGCGGGCGCACGGCCTGGCGGCCAACCCCCCGCAGACCTCACCGTCTCAGTTGGAAGCGCCACCCTTCTTCATCAGACCCCCAGGCCCGAGCTTAGCGTCTATACCTTCACAGTGGCCCGTAGCGCGCTACGCAACGGCACACTAGACTTGCGCCTGACCACCAATGCTTTTATCCCTGTGGGCGACCCGAACCCCAGGCCACTTGGTGTGGTGGTCACGCGGTTGCAGGTAACCCCCGCCGCCAACGCTGACCGCTTCATAGCGCCTCCTGTTGAGCTCTTATTTGCCATAACCGGCAGCGCCGCGCTCCTTGCGTTGCTCCTGTGGCTCCTGGGGTGGGGCGCAGCGGGGATAGCGGTGGGTGGAGGGCTGGTGGGCGTTTTGGCAAGCTGGATACTGGTTGCAGACCGCCTCTGGCTCACCACAGGCCAGTGGTATCTTGCATGGCCTCAATCACTCCTTGTGGGGGGGGTCGTGTCGCTACTCATGTGGGCATTGGGCGGCTGGGCGCTCCGTATGAGTGGCGCGCCCTGGACGGCGTGGCAGCGGCGGCTCCTGCTGACGATCATCTTGTTTGGCATGGCAATACGCCTCGCAGGGCAGCTCAACCCACAGATATTGATAGTTGACCTCAACTTCCATATTCACCGCCTTGAGACGGTGCAGACGGGCCAGCTCCTCTTCACCATCAAATCGGCGGAGTGGGGGGGCCAATCCACCTTTTATCTGCCCACAACCTACCTCTTGATGCTCCCCTTGCAGTGGCTCTTTGGGGATAAGGCCCTCGACGTGAAGCTGGTGACTGTCGTCCTGGGCACGTTGGGGGCGTTTCCGCTCTTTTATATCGCCAGGAAAGCGCTCGATGATGGGCGCGCAGGACTGCTGGCGGCTGCTTTGTATCTCACATTGCCGATCGCTGTTCTGCCCTATTCGTGGGGGATTACCACCAATATCTTCGGTGAGTTCTTTGCCCTGTGCAGTCTGGCTATCGCGGTGGGGGCGTACGACCGTTTGCAACCGAGGCGGCCAGCATTTTACTTGCTGCTTGCCTCGCTCTTGCTCGCGCTCTTGAGCCATCCGGGGGTTGTGCAGCTTGTGGGTGTGGCCTTCGGGTGCATCTCGCTGCTGTGGCTGTTGTGGAAGGGTATAATAGCCGATAAGAAGCCCGCCGCCTGGACGCTGGGCGCGCTTGCGCTGGCTGCCGGTCTGGCCTATTTTATCTACTACAGTCATTTTGCCGCAGAGATGATCAGCACGCTGGGTCAAATCAAGGCTGAGCGAGCGGCGCAGAATCAGGGTGGGGGTCTAAATCTCAAGGTGGGTGGGTCGGTGGGCGACGCAAGCCTGGGGCTGGTGGTGCGCACCGTGACTAACTGGCGCGATTGGTTCCTGGGCGGGCTGCGCGGTTTCTGGCAGGAAGCGCAGGCGTACTACCACGTCTGGCCCGTGGCAAGCGCCGCTCTCGGCTACATTCTTATCTGGCCTGCGAAGGGGAAATCGCTTTCACCGGAGGGAAGGGGCAAAGGGCGGCTTGCCCTGGCAGCGGCGGGGTGGGGGCTGGCGGCGCTACTCTTCGCGCTCGTGGGCTGGATCGCCAACCTCTACGTGCGATACGCTCTATTCGCGCTGCCGGTCATCGCACTCGGCACAGGGATATTGCTGTCGGCGCTGTGGCGCAAAGGTAGGATGGGCGCATGGCTTTCCATGCTCATTGTGGCTTATTTTGTGGCAGAGGTGCTGGCGTTGTGGCAGTACAGGATCAACTATGCCTTCAAGTAGCTACAGCCGCTACAGCCGCTACAGCCGCTACAGCCGCCCTGCTCATGCGGTAGCCATTGAGGGCACGCGAGCAAGGCTGCGTGCTACTCTGCTGGGTGAGCTTGCCCTCGCCCGCTCCTTGCTGCGGTGGGCGCCTATCTGGTTGCTCGTGGCGCTTACTCTTGTCGGGTTGGTCGCGGCGTACCAGGTGCCACACACCTACGCGATCGGGGTGGGCACGCCTCAAGACCAGGCCTTCGTGCGTAACTTTCATGGGCGCGTCAGCGGCGTCAGCGATAAGAGTCGCCCCTATCGCTGGTCTGATCTCTATGGCTATCTGCTTTTCCCAGGCCTGGGAGGTTCGCGGCCATTCACAGTTACTGTAGAGCTTGATCCGGGTCGCACGGCTCCTGTGACAATTATCATCAACGGGGTTACTTTCCTTGACCGCCAACTGCAGGCAGGTTGGCAAAGCTTTACTTTTCGAGTGGATGAGAAACGCCCATCCGCGTTGCAGTCCCGCGATACTGTTGTAGAATTGCGCGCTCCCGATTATCGCACTGAGGACCTGCCCGCAGAGCCGAAGGGGGTAAAGCTTTCAACTGTGGTCATTGAGCAAGACGCGACCGGCGGCTTAATAGTGCCTGCTTATGCTACCCTTGCGCTTTTGGGTTTGGGAACGCTTCTCTCTTACCTCTTTGTGGGTAGGGCGTTTGCGGGGGTAGTCATGCTGGCTCGAATGCGCGGGTGGGCGCTCTTTGCTTCGGCCCTCTTCGGCGCAGGGGTTACAGCGCTCACCGCGGTAAGCCATATTGATGCGTCGGTGGACGCGATGCATTTTGTGATTACGCTTGTTAGCATTCTACTTCTGCTCATGGTTGCTGAATACTTTGCGTTGTTGTGGTATCCGAGAACCGGCGTTGCTCAGAGGAGGCTGCTTGCTCTGGCCTTTGCGGCTGCCTTCGGGCTGCGCTACGGCGGCATGGCGCTGCCACAATCAGTGATTATAGATATGCCGTATCACACGAAGTGGCTAACCCAGCTGTTGACGGGCGATTGGCAGTCGCTCTATTTTCCCGGTGGGTTGAGCAGCGTGCCAAGAGAGTGGGGGCTCAACCTATTAATCCCCAAGTCGCCGCTCTTCTATTTTGTCTTCTCACCTCTTGCGCTGCTACCTTTCGACCTGGCAACATCAGCCAAATGGCTCATTTGTCTGCTGGATTCGACCCTTATACTGGTTGTTTTCTGGCTGATTGTACGCGCCGGTGGAAGCGCCTGGGCGGGCGTGGCGGGCGCTGCTTTGTATTCTATCATGCCACTTGCTTTTCGAGCCTTCGCCTATGGCATTCTACCCACTCTACTGGCGCAGTGGCTGGCGGCGCTGGTCTTTGTAACCTTGCTGGTCATTGATCGTAGATGGGGTAGGTGGCGGTGGGGGGGCTTTGTAGCGTTATTGGCGCTGGCGCTCGTCGCCTTCCCGACAGTAGCGCTCTTCCTGACGATGGCGCTCCTGGCTGTGGCGGGCGTCTGGTGGATCACTGACAAGGAACCTCGGATTGCTACGCATATAGTTGCGGCGCTAGTGGCCGCGTGGGCGCTGGCGCTGATCTCTTATTACGGTCTGTACATTTCCCCTGTGCTTGCTTCAGCCACCGCGCTCCTCGCCCCTGGGCCGGAAGGCGGGACCACGGTTCGCTGGCCCGGGGGCTTTCCTGAGCTGCTGGCAGGCACGGCCACCTACGTCGTTTCCGTTTTGCCTGCCTTGTTTGGATTTATCGGTATTATTTTGCTCTTTAACAGAACAGGAGGGAGTAAAGCGAGGAGACATGCCATCTGGCTTCTTGTCATATGGTTAGCTATAGCTCCTCTCTTCACACTCGTAAACTACCGGATTGATATGATAGGCAAGCATCTCTTCTTCGTTATGCTACCTGTGGCTGTGGCGGGGGGCGTAGCGCTCTGGAGCCTGGGACGTCGTGGACGATGGGGTATGGCGCTCATGTTCCTTGGGCTTGCCACCATCGGCTGGCAAGGCTTGTTATTCTGGATCGAGCGGCTCCTAGGTGCCTCCATATGAGCCGGCTCTTTGCCAGCCTGGAGCAAAGCGGCGCGGCTCTCCTGGCGGGTCTACGCGTGCCAGGCTTCTACGTGGCGCTCCTTTTGAGCCTCGGTCTCTGGAGTGTTGCCTACCAGCACAAGCAAGCCTACAGTGTAGAAGCCGGCAGCCTGACGGATAACGCCTATCTCTCCGGCTTTTACACAAAAGAACACAACCCGCCCGCGCTCCCCAACTATCGCTGGAGTACCGCCGCCGCCACTGTGCGCTTCCCCGGCGTGGGAAACGAGCCTGTTAATATTCTCCTGACCACAGTGGGGGCGCGTCCTAACGGCCCTTCTCCTGTAATCACTGTCACAGTCAGGGATAAGAGCTTTACTGCGCAGACCCAACCCTCTTTATACACAGATACACTCTTTCTTGGGCGAGGCGACAGGTGGAATGGCGATCTTGTGCTGAAGATATCCTCTCCCACCTATATTCCAGCCGAAGTCGATCCCAGAAGCACAGACACACGTGAGCTAGGCGTCACCGTGTCACGTATCACCGTCCAGCCTGCTGACTACGGCCCGCGTCCCGTGGTGATACCTCCCGTTGCTACTGTTGGCTATCTGCTGGTCGGTCTGACCTTCTCTTATCTCTGTGCGTTGATAACTACTCGTAGGAGGCTCTACTCGCTCTGGTTGGTGGTCGCTTTGTCTCTGGGCGCGGTGGCGCTCATCGTGTGGGCGCGTATGGAGCTTGGTTTGCTTGCGGGTGAATTGCCCTCGCTCCTTGGGTGGGGCCTGCTTCTAGCCTTCGGCGGGCGTGCCGCTATGGATTTGCTGCTGCCTGAGCGTACCTCCTACAGAGCCTTTCTCGTGGCGTCGGGGAGCGCGGCCTTTGTGCTGGCATTTTTAATACGCTTCGGAGGGCTGACATATCCTCAATTCCAGACCAGTGATATTGGCTTGCATATCAACAATACACTGAAAGTGATGGAAGGAAATTGGCTCTTCCCAGGCGCGCTGCCCGATGGCACAGTGGTGCCATACCCGCCCGCCTTGTACGTTGTTATCTCTCCCCTGGCTTCCCTCCTGGGCGCTTCGCGGGAGATGGTTGGCCTGATCCTGAAGTGGAGCGCATCGCTGCTCGATGCGCTAACTTGCCTGGCGCTGGTGTGGGCAGGCTCGCGACTGTGGCCGGGGAGGGGAGGCGGCATAGCTGCTCTGGCATACGCTTTTGCGCTCGCCCCGTTTGATCTCTTCTCGGCAGGTAACTACTCTAATCTCTTCGCACAAAGTGTCTTCAACCTGACGATGCTAGGCGCACTCGTCTTCCTCTCCTATCGCCGCGGGAGGCACACGGCTCTTTACGGTTTGCTCCTCGCTCTTGGCTTTAGCTTGACGCTGCTAGGCCACTACGGTATGATGTTGGCTGCGCTCGCAATCCTGGGCCTTTTTGCACTCTGGATAATGATCACCGCCTTTCGGGGGAGCAAGCAACCCGCAGGCTGGACGCTCCTGGGATCGTTTGCAGTCGCCTTTGCTGCCAGTTTTGGCCTTTACTACTGGCATTTTCTGGGTGAAATGTGGGCGCAATTGAGTAGCGTATTGCAGCGATTGCTCGGCGGTAAAGGGGCTGCCGGGATCGCACCTGACAAAGGCGCATCTACCATAGGAGCCTTCTTTGTCACAACGCTGGGCAGGCGAATAGACAGTTTGCTTGGCACGCTGGCGGCGTTGTGTGCTTTGTTCGGTGTCTTACTACCAGGCAATCTGGGCATCTCAGCGCGTGCGCTGCTCTGGGCGTGGCTGCTCGCTTCGGGCGTATTCGCGCTGCTCGACCAGGCCCTGGGCGATTCGATAAGATGGTCGTATCTGGCGGCTGCTGCTGTGGCCCTCGTGGCAGGTCGTTTTCTTGCATCGCTGGCTTTGCGAAGCCCGGTGGGTCGGGCGCTGGTTGCCCTCACCGTTACTGTGATGTTATGGCAGCTACTATACTTCTGGGTAGGTTATGCGATCTTCACACGCTATCACGATATGCCGTGACCACTGACCACCGACCCCTGGCCTTCAGCGAGAACACTATGCGACACGACCTGTACCGTGATCTATATGTCAAAGAGCAAGACTACTGGTGGCATGTAGGCAAGCGTGCCATCGTTTACAGCTTGCTGGAGCGCTACCTGCCTGCGGGAAAGAGCAAGGCGCAACGGCGCGCCCTTGACCTGGGGTGTGGCACAGGACTTAACCTGGACCATCTTTCCGACTATGCGGAGCCTGTAGGCACCGACTTCTCGGAGGAGGCGCTTCACTTCTGCCGTGAGCGTGGGCATAAACTGCTTTGCAAAGCTGATGCGGCCCTGCTCCCCTTCGCCCATGAGGATTTTGATATTATTACCGCCCTCGATGTGATCGAGCACCTGGACGATGATCTCCTTGCCTTACAGGAGCTGCGGCGGGTGCTGCGCCCTGGCGGTCTGCTGATAATCAGCGTGCCTGCTTTCCCCTTCCTCTGGAGCTACTGGGACGACATACTCGGGCATCGTCGCCGCTACACGACCGGCTCAATGCGCCATGTAGTAAGAAAGGCCGGGTTGAAGGTGCGTAAAGTGAGCTACTCCAACGCCGCGATTCTTCTGCCCACAATAGCCATGCGCGTGCTAAAATCATTGCGCTACAAATCGGCGCAGTTGAAGGGCAGCGACAGCGACCCCGAAACAGACTTCATGCCCGTGCCCGCCTGGCTCAACAGCGCCCTTACCCAATACTACATGGCAGAGGCGCGTTTACTGAAGAGACGGCGAATACCGTTCGGGCTCTCTGTAGTGTGCGTCGCGCAGAAGCCGTGGAAGAATAGCGATGGGCAGCGGTAGCATAGCAGCGCGTGGCCCTCTGGCAGCCCTCAGGCGACGCTCGGCGATTATAGAGAGATTGGAGGCGCTGGCCCCCACCTTACTGGTTGTGGCTATCGTGCTGTGGATTGCGCTCATTTTTGCGGCAAGCATCTACAAATATGAAAACTACGGTCAGGGCTACGACCAGGTAGATTTCGAGCAGGCGATCTGGAATACGCTGCATGGCCGCGTGATGGAGGACTCGCGCTTCAACTTCACCCGGTCGGTCTTTGGCATGGACTGGATGCCGATGCTCTTCTTCTTTGTGCCTGCTTATGCTCTATTTCCATCGGCGCACACCCTCTTCTTTTTGCAAATCGTGGGCTCGGCGCTGGGGGCTGTGCCTCTCTACTGGTTGGGCCGAGATCGCCTGAAAAGTAAAGTGGCAGGCCTGGGCGCCGGGCTAGCCTATCTGCTTTACCCTGTGCTCCTTCACGGAGTGCTCAATCCCTTTCAGGTGCGGCTCTTTGCTGTGACCTTGCTCTTATTTGGCTTCTACTACTTCGAGAAGTCCAACTGGCAACTCTTTGCCTCTTTCGCACTGCTGGCGATGCTCGCAAGGAGCGACGTGGCGCTGGTGGTTGCCATGTTTGGTGTATACGCATTCTTCACGAGGCGCCGTTGGCCTTACGTAGTTTTGCCCCTCTTGCTAGGTTTATCTTACTTTGCCTTGTCCACTTTCGTGATACTGCCTTCCTTCGATAACCTGGGGCCGCCCATTGCTACGACGGGTACGACGGGCACCGGCTACATGAGCTGCTGGCCCTGCGGGCACAATCCACAGCTTGCTTATTATGGGCATCTTGGTTCTACAGGCCCGGAGATAGTCCAATATATCGTGACCCATCCGGTTGATATAGCGCGCATCGTTTTCACTCCGGCGAAAATCGGTTATCTCATCGCGCTGCTCCTTCCTCTCCTCTTTCTGCCGCTCCTCGAGCTTCGACCCCTCGTGCTCGGCTTTCCTGTGCTGGCGCTGAATCTTCTCTCATTGCGCTCATCGCAGTACAGCATCGAGCACCAATATAGCCTGCTGATCATACCCGGTCTCTTCGCAGCGGCCATATACGGCGCTGAAAAGGCGCCGCGCATAGCCGCCCGCTTGCGCCAACTGCCTCTCGATAGTCAGCGAACTCTGAGGTGGGCGCAGGTGGGCGCGGTCTTTATAGTAGCATGGGGGTTGGTGATGCAGGTGCCTTTCAAGAATCCGGCTGCGCGAGCCTTTCTCTTTCATGAGACGCCCGCCAAAGTGCAGGCCGCGAACCAGCTTGTGAGCATGGTGCCGCCCGATGCCAAAGTAGCGGCAAGCTCTTTCCTCGCGCCGCACCTGCTGCCTCGACGCTACATCTATAACTTCCCTCCTGCCCCCTACTCTCCCTACAACCTGGGACCTGACCGCCAGCGAAGCGACTACGTAAACCTCGATTACATACTCGTAGACCCTAACAACAGCGCCCTGAGCATAGAGGTGAACCAGGTGAGCGGCAAGAGCGCCCTTGACTTATTGAAGACGCTCCCCGATTGGCGCATAGTTGCTCAGAAAGAGGGGCTGTACCTCTTCAAGCGGCAGTAAGGTGTACTGTGATATAATTAGCTTTGCGATGACGATGAAGCGTGAATGTGTTACGAGTTACGAGTTACGAGCTATGAGTCAGGATTGTAGATGGAACAGAGCATAGCAGCAAATCAGCCCGTGATACCTGTTTCGGTGACGGCTGAGGAAGCAACAAAGGAGCTAATCATCGCCTGGAGCGACGGGACAACCACGCAATATCCAATCGAGTGGATGCGCTGGCAGTGTCCCTGTGCGCTTTGTCGCGGCGAGATGGGCATACCGGGCCGCCTGGACTCTGCGCAAACGCTCAGCCCGCAGGAAACAGAGCTTGTGGACGTGCAGCCGATAGGTCGCTATGGCATAATGCTTTTCTGGGCTGACGGTCATCACGACGGCATTTACACGTACGATTGGCTGCGCAGCCATCCGGCTGATGAGGACTGAGGTACTGACCCCTGACCCTGGACAATACTTTGCTAGAGACTACTTTGCAAGAAGAGAATAACCAGGCTGCGCGGTGCATAGATGTAGAGGCCGAGCTTGTGGCTGCTATCGAGCCCTGGCTTGCGCATATGACCTGGCGGAAGGACTTCGAGGCCTGGCGCAAGCGGCGCATCTGGCAGGAGAATTATCAATCTGACAACCTGGAGGACGTGCGCCGGGCGGTTGGGCCGGTGGCAGGCAAAGCCTTGCTCGACCTGGGCGCGGGAATGGGCGGCCTCAGCGTGGCGATGCTACGGGAGTGGGGAGCCGAAGCCGATGGTCTGCGGGTTGCAGCGATGGACTACAATCCTGATTACTGCCGTATCGCACGGCTGAGAGCGCGCCGCTACAGTCTTGATCTGCCCATCGTTGTGGCGGCGGGCGAGCAGTTGCCTTATTCCTCCGGCTCCTTTGATGCGGTAGTCTGCCTGGATGTGCTGGAGCATGTGGCTGATGCGCCCGTTGTATTGCGCGAGATCTATCGTGTGCTGCGCCCTGGCGGCGTGGCGCTCAGCACGGTGCCCAATCGCCACGCGTGGCGCGATCCTCATTACCATCTCCCCGCCATCAACTGGCTACCGCGCAAGCTGGCCGAAAAGATCGTCGCCAGAGCAGGACGCTCCAAAGAGGGCGGCTTTCTGCACGACCGGCAGGGGCTTGCCGAGCTGAACACCTACACCTGGGAAGGCTTCAGGCGAGTGGCATCCGGCGCGGGCTTCAGGGTGCGCGACCAGGTCTATACGCGCCTCTCCAGGGGAGAGATACGCCAGTTGCACGGATGGAGAAGGCGCTTGCTCGGTTTTCTTCTCAAGCTAGGGTTGGCGGCTCCAATTTACCGCCTCTACAGGTATGGCTGGCAGGGCACATACGAGCTCCTGCTTGCCAAACCCCGTTGAAGATCGCCCTTTACAACCTTACCACGACAACGAGATGGGGCGGTGTTGAGACCTTTGTCTGGGAGGTAGCTGACCAGATGGCGCGGCGTGGTCACCAGGTCGAGATCTTCGGCGGGCGTGGACCTCGACACTTACGCAGGCACATTCCAGGCGTACGGGCGCGGCTCTTCCCGTACATAGACCGCGATCTGTGGCGCAAAATGCCGTTGCTTGGGCGGCAGTACACCCTGACCAAGCTCCTTGAGAGGTTGAGCATGGCCCCCTTCGCGTTACCAGCCCTCCTCTCTGGCCGCTTCGATGTTGTACATATCCAGAAGCCCTACGACCTTCCTGTTGGCGCCCTCGCCAGGCTATCGGGCGCAAAACTGCTCTTTGGCTGCCACGGCAAAGATTTCTGGAGATGCGACAAGCTCTTCACGCGCTTCGTGAACGGCGCGGTGTCGGCGAGTCGCTTCAACGCCTCACAGGTGCGCGCCCGCTACGGCATTGAGCCTGTAGTCATATTCAACGGTGTAGATTTGCAACGCTTTACCACTGAAGGCGAGGGGGACCCGGCTATTCTGGCGAAGTATGGCCTTACACTGCCCACATCCGAGCAGCCCGCGCTTCTTTATGCTGGCAGGCTCGTGCGCTGGAAAGGGGTTGAGTACCTGATAAAAGCTTTGCCCCTGATTACTCCCGCTAAGACACAGCTCTGGATAGCGGGCGAGGGCGACTATCGTGAAACTCTGGAGAAGCTAGCCAACGACCTGGGCGTGGCGACACGTGTGCGCTTCCTCGGCAAGGTTGAGCAGGACCACCTTGCGGCGTTCTATCGCTCGTGCGCGATGCTCGTCGCCACCTCATTTGTGAACGAGACTTTCGGCATGAGCCTGTGTGAGGCGATGGCATGCGGGGCCGCTGTTGTAGCCAGCGACTTCGGCGGCTTCATCGAGGTGGTTGTTCCTGGCGTGACCGGACTGCTGGCGCGGCCACAGCGCCCCGGCGACCTGGCCGAAAAGGTAACGACGCTCCTCGCCGACCCTGAGCTGCGCCGACGCATGGGCGCGGCAGGTCGCCAGCGTGTAATCTCACTCTTTAGCTGGCAGGCGGTTGCTCGCCGCCTGGAGGAGGTGTACAGGTGTCTCGCCGCACCCTCCTCTACGTAGCCTACCCGATGCGCCTCGACCTGAGCGCAGCCAACGCCCTCCAGACTTACCACACCGTGCGTGAGCTTCAGGCTATACTTCCGGGCACGCTGCTGGTTATCCCACGCTGGCTGCGCGAGAAAAGCGCTTTCTCAACCCTTGACACCCTTCATCTGCCGCGGCCTGCCGCCAACAAGCTGTCGCGCCTGGTGCCCTGGGCAGGTTGGTCGTACATCGAGCGCACCCTTTATGTCTTTATGCTCGTTGTAATACTGGCGGGTTGGCGGCTCATGGGGCGCAGCTACAGGGTGCTCTATGTCAGGGACACGGTATGCGCCGCCTGGCTTTGTCTCTTGCGCCCCTTGCACGGCTCACCCGTTATCTACGAAGCGCATGACCTTGAGGCCTCTCACCCCAGCAAGGCATCGCGCTGGCCCCCGGCCTTCTGGGCCGCCTTTCTCCCCTGGCTTGATCGCCGCTCGCTCAGTGGCGCATGCAAGGTGGTTTCGCTAACGCACACTTTTAAGGATTGGCTTGTCGGCGGCGCTGTGCGTTATGCTCGAGATGTGGCTCTGATCCCCGACGCTTTCGACCCCGCTATCTACTATCCAGTGGATACCGAGCGAGCAAGGCGCTTGCTCGGCCTCCCTGCCGGCCCTTTCATCATTGGCTATGCGGGCCTCACTTTCGCCTATCGCCGGCTCGACCTCCTTGTCACCGCTGCTGCCGCTCTGATTAAAGAAGATGCTGACCTGCTGCTGGGCATGGCCGGGGGAAGTGCCTCTGAAATCGTTGAACTGAAAGCTCTGGCCGCGCAGCTGGGAATCGCCCCGCACAGCATTATTACTCCTGGGCGGGTGAGCCAGGAGGAGGTCGCTCTCTACCTCAACGCTTCCGATCTGCTGGTGATACCTGATACTGTGACAGGCTTGACCGCATCACCTCTGAAGTTATTTGAGTACATGGCGGTGGGCAAGGCTATTGTCTGCAAAGATATGCCTGCTTTGCGCGAGGTGCTGGACGATGGCTGCGCGGCTTTCTTTGCCGAGGGGGATGCCGCTGCGCTCGCTTCCACTATAAGGGGGTTGAAGGGCGACCCTGCCAGGCGCAAGGAGATGGGCGCGGCGGCGTGGCGTGGGGTGCAGGGCTACACCTACCGCGCACGCGCTGAGAAGATTGCGGGGGTGGCGCGCAGTTGCTGGTGAGATATGCGAGCACTACCCCTCTCTCTTTGCCTGAGCCTACCCACAGGTGGTGGCAGGAGCGCCCATTGGTGGGGCTGCTGGCCCTCTTCGCCTTGCTTGCCCCCTTCGTCAACACCCGCATTTACGCCAGCGACGAGATCGAGTATTTCTCGTATACGCACTCCCTCTTTTTCGACCGCGACCTCAACTTCAGCAACGAGTATCTTCACTTCTACAACCTCGATCGTCTGAAGTTCGCCGCTATCTACACCGACCTTTACAGTAAACGCGAGCCGCTCACCGGCTTGCCCGTAAATGTCGCACCCATAGGCACGGGGCTCCTCTGGATGCCTTCTTATGCCCTTACACACCTTGCTCTACTGGGGGCGCACGCAGCCGGCATCGGCACCCAGCTCGCCGCCGACGGCTATTCGCAGCCCTATATCACAGCGATCTGCCTCACATCCTACCTGCTAGGCTGCCTGGGGCTGTTGCTCTGCTACTCGCTGGCGCGGCGCTACTTTGGGCGTAGAGTGGCGGCGGCCTCTGTAGCCCTCATGTGGCTCGCCACGCCCCTCATTTTCTACACTGTTATCGCGCCGCCCTGGTCGCACGCCACCTCCCTCTTTACAGTCACACTCTTCATATGGTACTGGTTGAGGACGCGCCGGGAGGAAGGTCGCAGCATCAGAGAATGGCTCTTGCTTGGCGCAATCGCAGGGCTGATGATGCTCGTACGCGAACAGGATGCCCTGTTCCTCTCCATTCCTGGCGTAGAGGCTTTGTGGAGGCTGGCGGGCAGAGGGCGTGAGGGGGCAGAGAAGCTCGCGGCTCCTTTGCTGCGCTGGGGGGGCGGGCTCGTGGTGATGGGGATAACAGCCGCAATCGTCTTTATCCCACAGCTTATCACCTACCGGGTGATAACGGGCCGCTTCAGCCCATCGAAAGTGGTTACCGGCAAATTCACATTGACAGCGCCCAACGCCCTCAACGTGCTATTTTCGCCGCAACACGGTTTGCTGCCCTGGACGCCGGTGCTAATCCTGGGCATCGCGGGTCTCTTTTTTCTTTGGAGAAAAGACCGCCTGTTGACAAGCGCGCTTGTAATCGCCTTCTTTCTACAGGTGTACATAGCAGGCTCCTTCCTGACGTGGCAAAGCGCGGGCTCGTTCGGGCAGCGGCGCTTTATCAACTCCACAGCTATCTTTGTGCTGGGTGCGTGCGCCCTCGCATCCTGGGCGCTCGAAAAGGGATTATCGCCGTGGCTGGCTGCGATCGTGGCAGCTTTCTTTATCGCCTGGAATGGTGGGCTGGCGATGCAGTACGCGCTCTGGTGCTCGACACAGAGGCAGGGCCTGGACTGGTCCACCCTCGTCGGCGGCCAGCTGGAGATACCCGGCAAGGCGATTGGCCTGCTGCGAGATTACATAAGCGACCGCAGCAGCTTTTACAGGCGGACCAGGGCGTGTTGACGAGTTACTTCCCGCCTTCGGCGGAATTACTAATTACTAATTACGAATTGTTGATGACCACTCGTAACTCGTAACTCGTAACTCGTAAAAGGCGGTAGGTATGATTTCTAAGAGGCTTCTTGAATCTGTGGTTTGCACGTCGCCTGTGTGTCGCGCCGCGCTTTCCTCACCGCCTCACCTCCACGAGGTAGGCGAGGCGCTGCGCTGCATACGGTGCGGGCGAGGCTATGCTATCAACGCGATGGGCTTCCTTGACCTTATGCCGCCCGATGAGGGGGAGGGGGCGCATACCTCGCTCTACGTCTCGCATGAAGCTGAGTTTGAGGCAGCCCTCGACTACAAGAGGATAGCGATGCCGCTGCTTGGGGCGGCAGTAAGGCAGAGGGCGGTACGGCGGATGCTCAAGCCTCAAAAGAACGACCGCCTGATAGAACTGGGCTGTGGCAATGGCAAGTTTGTATACTGGAACCGTATGCAAGTAGATTGGGCTGTAGGTATAGACCCCGCGCCCCTTTTCGCGATTGAGGCGCTCCAGGCAGTAGACCTTTGTCGCGCTGATGCTCGCGCCCTGCCTTTTGAGGATGGGGCGTTCACCGCCGCGATCTCTATAGACGTGCTTGAGCATCTGCCTTTGCCCGATATAGAGCTTTACCTGCGTGAAGCGCACCGCACCCTTGCCCCGCGAGGGAGAATATTCATCTTCTCCAATACCCGCGAAGGCTCGCGGCTCGACTTTATTGTGCGCGGCGCGAGGGTTCTATCTCGCCGCCTCGGTGAGGCCGGAATAGTTGATGACAGGCGCGACCGCCTCCGCAAATCAGACCATGTGAAGGCCATAGCCACTTACCCTGAGCTTGAAAAGGTTATGCAGGCTTACGGCTTCAAGGTGGAGCAAGTGGTATTCTGGAATGGCCTCTTCCAGAGCATCATCGAGAACCTCGTGATCAAGCTGGCCGAGTCTGCGCTACGTCGCGCACGCGGTGTCAGCGCAGGTGGTGGCACAGGCAAGGAGGGGCAGAGGGGGCAGAATAGCGACGATGCGATCCGCTCATCGGTGAAGAAGAGGCTGGCGCGCAAAGGGATGGCTTACCGGGCGATGTTATTCCTCACCAACCTGATGTGGCTGGACCTGGTGTTATTCGGGAAATGGCGCGCCGGGCCATACTTTCTCGTGGCGCGTCGCGAGGAGCCTCTTTGAGAGTGCTCTATATAGCGAGCGCGATAGAAGCGGGCAGCGCCTCCGGCGGGTCGGTCCATGTTAGTGAGGTAGCTTGCGGCCTTGCAGCATTAGGACACAGCGTGCTGGTGCTGATGCGCCCCCCTTCGCTCGCCCTTGCACCTCGCACCCTGCCATGCGGCGCGCCTCTTCGCACACTGCCCTGGCCCAAAGAAGCGGCGTTGCTCGGCCTGCCGCGCATCTCACGCATCATGAGCGCTTTCAAGCCCGATGTGGTCATAGAACGCTACTACAACTTCGCGGGCGCAGGACTGCTTGTTGCCCATAATCGCCGGATTCCGGCCTTGCTCGAAGTAAATGCTCCGATGATAGACCCGCCGGGGAGCCTCAAGAGCAAGCTGGACCGTTTGCTCCTGGGGGCAATGCGACGGTGGGCCGTGCGCCAGGGCAAGTGGAGCGCGGCTATAGTCACACCTCTGAAGAGCGCTGTGCCCACTGAGATAGACCGCGCAATGATACATGAGCTATCCTGGGGCGCGAATGTAGAGCAATTCGATCCTCTGGTGCGCGGCAGAGATGCAGCCAGAGTTATGGCGCTGCGGGCAGAGGTGGGGTTGCAGCCGGGCCTGCCTGTGGCGGTCTTCCTCGGCAGCTTTAGAAGCTGGCATGGCGTTGGGCACTTTGTAGAAGCGGCTCGCAAGCTGATCGCCTCAGGGAGCAACCTGACCTTCCTTGCTATCGGCGGCGGCCCTGAAGCTCGGCATATAGAAGAAGTGGTAGCAAGCTGGAATCTGCCGCCACGCAGGGTTATCTTCACCGGGTCACAGCCTCACGAGCGAGTGCCCGACCTGCTGGCGTTAGCCGATATAGGCGTTGCGCCTTTCGATTTGTCGGCACATGAGCCTCTGCGCACATTTGGCTTCTACTGGTCCCCGCTCAAGATTTTCGAGTATATGGCGATGGCCCTGCCTGTAGTCACAATAGACGTGCCACCGCTCAACGAGATAGTGCGCGATCGGCAAGAAGGGTTGCTGTACAGCCCAGGCGACATTGAGGCCCTTGCCGGTCGCCTCCAAACGTTGAGCGGAGATAGTGATCTGCGCGCTCGACTCGGCGGGCAAGCAAGGCAGCGAGTGAGAGCGCACTATAGCTGGCGGGTTCACTGCGCGGCTCTTGACCTCCTGCTAAAGGAGATCACCCATGCCAGTTGACGACCATCGTCACCTGAAAATATGGCTTCTCACAGACGTTTTCCCACCCGGGAGCGGCGGCAGCGGCGCGAGCGCCTATTATCTCGGCAAGGCTCTGGCCGAGCGTGGGCACGAGGTTCGCGTGATGAGGCCGCGCTACGGCGAGGGAGGGTACCGCCCCCGCAGACACGTCGCAAAGTATAGAGGCCTTACAGTCGAGGAATTGTTGGTGCCCGACCCGCCGGAGTGGATCTCAAAGTTGGGCGTGGGCAAAAGCTGGCTCAGCCGCAAAGCGGGCCAGCTGATGTCGCGACGGGCTTATGCGCACGCCATGCGAGGCGACACCGACATTCTTCATGGACAGCACGCTGTGTCGGCGGTCGCGGCATCTACGGCGGCCCGGCGAGCACAGCGCTACGCGGCGGTGCGCTCAGTCGCCACCGTGCGGGATTTTTGGCCCCTCTGTCCGGTAAGCACAAGGCTTTTCAGCCATGCTCACGGAGGCTACGAAGGCTACAGAGAATGCCGCGACTGCCACCATTTTGGCGCTTACTTGCGCTATAGCCGAGCAAGCAGTCTCTCCACGACCATCGCCGCTGTACCGCGCTGGCTTAACACCCTGAGCGACAGCCGCGCTCTTGCGGCCACAGACGCGGTGATAGCTGTCAGCGACTACGTTCGCGACGAGCTGGTGGCGAGCGGCAGGCTCGCGGCTCGAAAGGTTTTCAGCATACCAAACCTGGTGGATCTGCCGAGTGTGAGCAGTGCGCTCGACGGCCCCTGGCCCCTGGAAGACATATCTCCTGAAGCTCCTTTCCTACTTTTCGCGGGCAAGCTGGACCCTAACAAAGGCGCGCAGCTGCTGCCCGGAGCACTGGCGCGCTCCGGAGTCGGGTTGCCGTTGGTCATCGCGGGCAGCGGTCCGCTTGAGCAGGAGCTGCGCTCTGAGGCGGGGCGGCATGGCCTTGACTTCAGGTTTTACGGCTGGCTGGATAACGATGCGCTGTTGCTATTGATGCATAGGGCGCGGGCGCTACTCTTTCCCTCTGCGTGGCAGGAGCCTTTGAGCAGGGTCCTGCTGGAAGGATGCGCCTCCGGTGCGGCTATCATCGCGCTCAACACAGGTGGCACTTCTGATATCATTGTTCATATGGAAAGCGGTTGGTTGGCGGATGACATGGCAGATTTTGCGCGAGCTACAGGCGAGGTAAGCAGGGACATATCGCTCAACGCTCGTCTGCGCGTTGGGGCACGCTTGAGGGCCGAGCAGAACTTCTCCGCTCCGATAGTGTCAGCGCGTGTCGAGGCGCTCTATCGCGACCTGTTGAGCAGGCCGGTTGAGAGATGAAAGTGGCTTACTGTGTAAGGGCCATATCCCCGCAGCACGGCTTTGGGGGCCTTGAGCGGGCGGCCACATCAACTATAAATCACCTGCTCCTGCGCGGCGTGGACGTTGCTCTATTCACACGCCCGCTCCCTGCCGGGCAGCCTTTCAAGGTTCCTGCCGGAGCGGGCGGCAAGCTGACTGTGCATGCCGCCCGCTATGGCCGCCTGCCACTGAGGCCGAACGGCGTCGTTGCGCGCCTTACCAACTATAGAGCTTTCGTGGAAGATATGGGCCAGAGGGTCAAAGGCTTCGCGCTGCGCGGCGATCTGGACGGCATTTACGCGCAGGGGCTTTGCGCCTGGGGCGTGCGTAGCGCTCCTCAATGGGGTGTGCCTCTCGTCAGCAATCCTCACGGTCTGGAAGAGTTCAAGGTGCGCGATCCGCTCAAGCGGCTTGCCTACGCGCCTTTTCGCGCCTGGGTGCGTGCAGGGTGCCGCGCTGCCGACCGTGTAGTGGCAACCGATCATGCGATGCGCGGTGAGGTGGCGACCTTGCTGGGCATCGCCCCCAGCAAGGTGGTCGTGATTCCCAACGGCGTGGAGCTAGCTGAGGCGCATGCCCTCGTGAATCCAGCTGTACAAGCTCAACTCGCTAATCGCTGGCCGCAGCTGGCGCTGCCAGCCGCATTGAAGGGCATAAGCGTCGGGCGGTTGGAGGCAAATAAAGGCTTTGAGAATCTGCTGTGGGCGCTCTCAACACTAGAAGGCTCGTTAGGAGATGGCTGGTTGTGGTTCCTGGTGGGCGAAGGCTCACAGGCGGGCCGCTTGAGGTCGCTGGCGATTGAAGTTGAGCTTGATCGCCATTTCATTTTCGCGGGGCGGCTCTCCGACCAGGAGCTTCACAGCTTGTATGCAATGTGCAACCTCTTTGCCCACCCGGCGTTATATGAGGGAAGCTCCCTCGTGACCCTTGAAGCCATGTCCCATGCGCTTCCAGTGGTCGCAAGCGCGGTGGGAGGCATCCCCGACAAAGTGGTTGAGGGGGAGACCGGCTTTCTCGTTTCGCCTGGAGATCGAGCGCAATTAGCTGCTAAAATCGCCTGGATGGCGTCCCACCCTGTGGAGCGAGCGCAGATGGGTGTACGGGGCGCCGGCATGGCAGCTACCTTTAGCTGGGAGCGTATTGCGAGCATGACGGAAGCGCTCTTTGCGACGCTCATTGGCGAAAAATCAAGCTGCAAAGCCCAGGAGGTGACGCTACGTCTGCGCTAGAAATCCTCAAGGCGCTTTTCGGTTTCCTCATACTCCTATTCTTACTCTATGCCCCGGGAGCGGTAGTACTCAACTCCATGCGGGCACGGCGCAAGGATTCTCACCTCTTCTCCGGCATATCCGGCATAGACGAGTGGCTTTTCACGGCGGTCTTCATCAGCTTTCTTGTCACGGGACTCGCCGGATTCGTTCTGGCCGAGGCAGGCTTCTTCCGCGCCTGGATTCTCATCGCGGTAGTTGGGGCCTTCTCGCTTTTCGTAGCTCTGGCGCTGGGTCAAACCGCCCCTCGCCTCCGCCCGGTCCTGAAGCTCCTTTACCTTTGGCCCAGCTATCCGCAGCGGCAGAGCGACAGCGACCGCCGCTATACCATGATAGGGCGCGCAATGCTCCTGGGGCTGGTCATCCTGGCGGCTGCGCTCTTTGCTCGGCCTGCCGAGATGCTGCGTGGCGCGCTCGATTCGGGTGTCTATGTGAACTCAGGGGTGGCCCTGGGTCGCACCGGCTCCATTTTCCAGCGCGATCTGCTCATGCGCCAGCTAAACGATGATGTGGGAGAAGGCAAGCAGCTTTTGCAGGAGCTCAACCCGGATCGCTACACGCTGACTCGGCTCAAGCTCACGGGCTTTTATGTCTACGACAAGCAAGCGGCGCTGGTTTTGCCTCAGCATTACTCTCTATATCCCGTGTGGATAGGGCTTTTATATGACCTCTTCGGCATCTGGGGCGCGCTCTACGCCACTCCGCTCCTGGCTTTGCTTGCGGTGCTATCGTTTTACTACTTTGCCCGCCGAGTGATTACAGAGGAGGCCGCTTTGCTGGCGCTTATGCTTCTTGTGCTTTGCCCGGTAACGATCTGGTTTGCCCGTTACCCCGTCTCCGAGGTGATTACGAGTCTGCTGGCCTTTGGGGCATTCTCCGCCTTCGGCGGAATTACGAGTTACGAGTTACGAGTTACGAGTTACGAGTTACTTCCCGCCTTCGGCGGAATTACGAGTTACGAGTCAGGAGTTACGGATTACGAGTCAGGAGGTGCAGATGACGCATCGCCGGAGGACGCCCGCTCCTTTTGGGGGTCGCTATGGGGCGTGATAGCGGGGGTCGCCCTCGGCGAGATCGCCCTCGCCCGGCCCGATTTCTTTGCTTATCTCCTCCCCGTGCCCCTCTATCTGCTCTACTGGCGGCTCACGCGGCGCTGGAGAAGGCCACAGAGCTGGTTTGCCGCCAGCCTGGGGGTTATGCTTGCGCTGTTCATCCTCCACTTTACCTTCTTCACCTTCGGCTACACTATGGACCTGTATTACAATGTGATTCAGGGTGTGCGCCGCAACGCGGGCCTGCTCCTTCCTGCGCTTTATGTGGGCGTGATGGCGTTGGTTGCGCTTGACAGGCTTTACCCTCGGGTCTATCCCTTCTGGGTGCGGCTGGAGGCGGCGGCGGTACGCTACAGGCGGCTCTGGGTGGGCGCGATTGTGGTGGTGGTGGCTGCATATATCCTTTACCATTACGCCTACTTGCCCTGGCAGCCTGATATTCGCTTTGACAAGGCAGGCAACCCGATAGCGCAGGCGGTGGTAACAACATGGGAGAGCTATATAGGCGCGCCTGTGGACCAGGGTTCACAATATAATCTGCTGCGTGTAGGGTGGTATCTTTCGCCTGTTGGCGTTGTGCTTGGCGGCGCCGGGCTGCTCCGCCTGATCTGGTCGCGGCTCAACGCGGCTACCGGGCTATTCTTCGGCTGCCTCTTTGTGCTCGGCTACCTCTTTATCCAGGAGACTTATACCGAGGCGCACTACATCTACAGCATGCGCCGCTACATCACGGTGATAGTGCCCGCCACGCTCCTGGGATACGCCTGGCTCTGCCAGCTTGTATCCTCGCGCCTCCACCTCCCTCTCCGCCTCCGCCCCCATCTCCATCTCCCCGCTCTTCCCCACCGGCTCGGTGCGGTGATTGCCGCCCTCCTCGCGCTGGCGCTTGCTCTCTTTTTTATTTACACATCACGGGTGATCATTCCTCATGTGGAGGAAGGGGGAGCAGTGGCGCAGTTTTCGAGCCTGGCTTCCAACTTCCAGCCCGCCGACAAGTCGGTTGTGCTATTGAGCAACGAGCGCGACGAGCCGAACCTGGTTGCCACCCCTCTGCAATATATCTACGGCATTGAGAGCTTTGTGGTGAACAGGGGCTATCCTGAAATCAACAACACCCTCCTTGAGGGCATTGTGATGCGCTGGATGAAGCAGGGATATAAGGTGTATGTGATGATGGGGGCGAACGGCGGCAAGCTCCGCTTTGATCACCTCAAGTTGCAGCCGGTGGGAAGCTGGGACTACTCGGTGCCGGAGCTTGAGCAGCTATACTATCAGAAGCCGAGCAATGTTTCCAGCGCCTACTTGCCCTGGGGCATTTACTCGGTGGTGAGCGGCACCACTCAGCCTCTCCTCCCTTTCAACCTCGATATTGGCGATATGGATTACCCTTCGCTGGTCGGGGGCTTTTATAAGCAAGAGCAAGATACCCCTGGCGCACCGTTGTGGCGCTGGACAGGCGGCGAGGCGCTGGTGCGTCTCCCCTGGCCCACCTCTGCGGATGGCAAAACGCTGGGGGCCGCGACTGTCACCCTCAGCTTGCGCCCTGAGACGCCCGTGCAAGGCAAGCCTCCTCGCAGGACCGAACCCCTGACTGTTACCCTCTCTTTGGACGACACTCCGATAGGCCGGGTGGTGCTCCCCCCTGCCTCGCCTTTCAAGGAGTATACAATAGCTGTGCCCGCAGGCATGCCCAGGGAGGGGAGCGAGGGAGGGTATGCATTGCTAAAGATAAGCGCGCCCACCTGGTCGGGTGAGGAGGCAGGGATCAGCTATGACACCCGGCGGCTCGGCGTGCAGGTAGAGAAGGTTGAAGTACGATAGGACGAATTACGAATTACGAGTTATGAATTACGAGTTACGAGTGGTCACCAACAATTCGTAACTCGTAACTCGTAATTCCGCCGAAGGCGGGTGGATGCCAACATCAGAAGAGAGCAGGGGCAAAAAACAAAAGCCCCTCGTGGAAAGAGCGGGGAGGGCGGTCTACTGGAACGCCGCCTTCTTTCCCCTCAAGATGCTCATCAGCGTAGGATCGAGCATTGTGCTGACACGCGGCCTGCGGCTCAACGGCCTGTATCTATTCACCATCGCCCTGGTGATCCTCGATTCACTTGGCTTGTTCGCCGACCTGGGGATAGAGCGCACACTGCCGCGCTTCCTACCTGAGATAGAGATGCGCTACGGGCGGCGCGGAATAAAGCGCTTCCTTTTGTGGGTAGGGGCTGTCAAAGGGGTGGTGCTCCTTGCGCTGATAGCCGCCCTGGTAATTGGCTCAGATTACTGGGTAAAGCGCTTTTCGCTGGGCGGAAACGGCGGCTGGCTGATCTTCTTTGTGGTAGCCTTGCTCGCGCTAGGGGCGGTGTGGGACGTATCTCTCCAGCTTTTGTACACCCACTTCAAGCAGAAGAGCACCAATACACTCGATCTTATCGTCGCAGTGATCCGGCCTGGCCTGACGGCGCTTTTCGTGCTGTTGGGATACGGCGCGCCCGGCGCATTGGGAGCTTTGCTTCTTACAACCCTTATCTCAGTGGCCCTCTCGTTATGGCTGGGGATGCGGCTGCTCAAGACGATGCCCGAAGAGCCTCACCCCAACGCGGCAAAGGCGCGTATGCCCTCAACCCGCACACTCCGGAGCCGGATCGCTTCTTTTGCCGCTCTCAGCTACCTCATCAACTGGTCGGTTTATCTCTATGACCTTGATTTCGTGGCCCTCGCCATTAGCTTCATAGTTGTGGGCAAGGATGAGAAAGTGGCGGTTGTGCTCATTTCCCTTGCTTATAAGTTTGCAAAGGAGCTTCTGCGCGGCCTTGTCGTGCCTCTTACAGGGGTGCAGACCCCTCTCTTCTCCCGCTTGTACGCCGAAGGGCGCATAGAGGGGTTGCGAACAGCCTACGTGACACTCACCAAGTTCCTGATCCTTGCGCTGATGCCTGCGGGTGTTGGGCTGATCTTTACCGCCCGCAACATCTTGCAAATACTGTATGGTCAGAAAGGAAGCGATGCCGTGCTCACCCCCGCCACCATGCCTACAGTGGTAGCCTGCACCGCTATACTCGCCTTTGGGCTATACGGTGAGGCGATCATTAGCGTGTCGCTCAACGTGCTGATGGTCTACGAAGAATACCGGGCGGTGATCTCGGCCCGCCTTGTTTCACTTGTAAGTGTGCCGCTCCTGCTCCTCCTTGTGCCCCCTTTTGGGGCAGTTGGAGCGGCCCTTGCCGTGGCTGTCGCGGCGCTCGGTTCGAGGTCGCTCGCCCTGCTCTATGCGGTTCGCAAGCTGAGGTTGCCATTCCCGCAGCTCTTCTTCACAAAGGTGGGCGCCTCCTCTGCTGTCATGGGGGTGGCGCTCTTACCATTTCTGGTATTCGCCCCGCCCACCCTCCCATTGCTGATGTTAATCCCTGTCACAGGGGCGTCAATAGTCGTTGGGGCAGCCGTTTTCCTCGGCGTCTTCAAAGCATTGGGCGGTTTGGAGCGCGAAGACAAAGAGCGGATTAGCAGCCTGCGCCTACCCCTGGTAGGCCTGGCCATGAGGCTGCTGTGACGAATTACGAGTTACGAGTTACGAGTGGTCACCAACAACTCGTAACTCGTAACTCGTAACTCGTAATTCCGCCGAAGGCGGGAAGTAACTCGTAACTCGTAGGGCGGTAAGCTTGCGCATTGCAATCGTAACAACGGCGGGGGTAACTCGCCAATTCAGACAGTGGCCTGAAGCGACGCTGGGCCGGGCACTCGTGGCTCGCGGCCATAAGGTGGCAGCCTTTACCCTCCTTGAGGAAGGCTCGGAGATTACCGGGAAGCGACACGAAGAGATAGATTGCATCACAGTACGACGAGTGGCTGTCAACAAGGCGTGGGTGGCTCCCATGCTCATACCGGCGCTGTTGCGTTTCCGCCCTGATGTAATCCATCTCTTTCACCTGCGTAACGCCCTCAACTGGCAGGCCGCCCTCTACGCCAAAGCGTTGGGGGTGCGGCTGGTCTTCACTATTGTCGGCCCCTTCCACGATCCCTACCTTGTTGATGACCGCGAGCGGCCTTACAGTGGCAGAATGCATCCTGGCCGGCTCATCTATTCACCTGGAGAAGTGGTTCGTAGGCTTATCGCGGCTCGCTTTCACAAGCCCCTCTCCATCTGGCAGAACTTCTGCATGCACGCGCCTATGCGGGCAGCCGGTACGCTGATTGCCCTCTCTCGGCACGAAGTTGGAGTGCTCAGGCGTCTCGGTTTCCCGCCGAGCAAGATTGCGCGCATCCCGCTGTGGATCGATTCGGATTATATCAGGGCAATGCCTTATACACCATCGTTAGCGGCAAGCTATAGTTCGCCACACGTCCTCTTTCTCGGGCAGCTAAAAGAGCGCAAGGGATATGATATACTGGCACGAGCGATGCCTTTGGTGTTGCAGCGCTTCCCTACCACAACCTTTCTCTTCGCAGGCCAGAATCCTGCGCGAGCGGGCGATCTGATGCGCATCTGCGAGCAAAACGGCACTCTCGGCAGCCTGGTGCTCCTCGGCAAGGTAAGCGAAGAAGAGAAAGTTGGCCTGATGCGCTCGGCTGATTGCCTTGTGTACCCGACCAGATACGAGAGCTTTGGCTTGCCGCCACTTGAAGCCATGGCGGCCCATTGCCCCGTGATTGCCACAGAGATCCCTGTCGTGAGTGAGATGATACAGAACGGTGAGAATGGGTTACTCGTCAAGCCGGAAGACCCGGAGGCGCTAGGGGCCGCAATAATCCGCATACTAGGCGAGCCTGCTTTGCGCAACAAGCTGCTAGCCGGAGGCGAGCGCACCCTGGCCCGCTACTCAGAAGAGCCAATCATCCGGCAGATCGAGCAGATATACGCGGAATTATGAATTACGAGTTACGAATTATGAATCAGGTTGACGAATTAGTAATTACTAATTCATAATTCCGCCGAAGGCGGGAAGTAATTCGTAATTCGTAACTCGTAATTCCGCCGAAGGCGGTAAGCTTGCGCGTGCTTTATTTTATCGGCTCGTACGGGCCTTTAGCTATGGGCAGCGCCAGCCATGAAGAGACGATACTCGCCATGCGCAGGCGCGGCCACTATGTTGACGTGCTCACGCAGATAAACGAGCCGGGCAAGCCCCGCTATAGCCGCGTAGAGTACTCGGGTGTGCCGGTCTATCAGGTAAACCTGGCTGCCCACGCCACGAAGTTCGTGGGTTTGTGGCAAAAGGCATCGGAGCAGATCTTCAAGTACGAATATATCTCAACCCTCCTCGCCGCCTATCGTAGACACCTGCACGCTCACAGCTACGATCTGGTGCACGTGGAGGGTGCATACCCTTTTGGCTTCGTGGCGGCCCTGGGAAGCGGCGACACGCCTTTCCTTGCCAACGTACAGGGCGCTGACGTTATAGATCTACCGGAGGCTGATTACGGCTACCGCCGCTTCAAAATACCTCGTGCTGCCGTGGCTTTCGCCCTCAGACGTGCATCGCTGGCTCGCTCAATCTCTCCCTTGCTGGCTGATTACCTGGTAAAAGAGCGGCTCGCGCCACCGGGTAAGGTGATAGTGGTGCTACGCGCCCTTGAGGAGGAGGCGTTTCCTCCAGCCTCCATTACCCTTGACCACTTCCGCGAGGCGTCGCGTCAGATGCTTACTGTAAGATACGGCATTGGTCTTCCGCGTCCTGTAGTTATTGCTCTCAGCAGGCTACACCCTTTCAAGGGGCTGGAGTATCTGGTGGACGCCATTCCTGAGATAGTAGCCGGGCAGCATAAGCGCGGTCAGGAGCCGCCCTGGTTCTTGATCTGCGGCCCATCGCGCAAAACAGAGCACTACGGTGACTATCGAGAGTACTTGCGTAAGCGAGCCGAGGCGGCAGGTGTTTCGAGCTACATCGTCTTCACCGGGGAGGTGGCGCACCCCGAAGTGCGAGAGCATCTCGCCGCCGCCACCATCCTGGCCTGCCCATCCATCATAGAGGCGCAAAACAAGGTGGTGGCTGAGGGCTGCGCCGTAGGTACGCCCGCCGTAGCCACAGAAACAACAGGCATAGTCTCTTATCTCGCGCCGCTCAATGCCTGCGTTGCAGTGCCACCTCGCTCAGCACAGGGGATTGCTGAGGCCATTCTGCGCCTCCTCAACGAGCCTGAGCATTACGCTAACATCAGCCGCAACGCGCTGGCTGTTGCTGAGGAGTTGAGGGCAGAAGAGCTAGCTCCACAACTGGAAGCCGCGTGGGAGCGTGCTGCCGGGCGCTAGGGGGCGATCTTTGTGAGCTCAATGCCGGTAAAGCTAAGCGCGATACGTCTCTTATCCCCGGGTGGCGCTTGCGGGGGCTTGTCACTTCTGATTTCGACCTTGTGGTCTCCAGGGGAGAGATTACCCAGCTCTACCGTAAAGCCCTCCAATGAGGTTCCAATCTCTTTGCGATCCAGCAGCTTGCCGTCGAGCAACACCGACATCTGCCGGGGCACGCCATAGGAGTATAGAGTGCCGGTGAGCGTGTAGCGGCCTTGCGCTTCTGCCGGGATGCCTATCCATATATCCGCGTTGCCCTCCATATCGTCGTTGCCTGTCCACCTGTGGAGGGGGTTCGGCTCGACGCTGTACCAACCGCTGCCCAGACCAACAAGCGCGGTTACTTTGCCTGTGCCGGCAGCTTGCGCCAGGGCGGGCGGCGATTTGTAGATAATCACCTCACTGTCTTCGTAAGCTTTGTCCTGCACGCTAAAGAGGGCGTTGATCGTTGTTTGTAGAGGCTTGTAGCGCCCCGTAGCCATGCTTGCTTTGTGTACCACAATGAAGCTGATGTTGTAATAGTCAAGACTCATTAGAGCCATGTCCGCAACCTGGGGCTGCACTATGTCGGGGGCTATGAGAGGCGCGGGGTCGCTGTTGACGAGTTGCGCTATGCCCGGCGCGCCATCCGCGAAGGGATAGGGGAAATGGCGGGAAGTGTAGCCGCCGACGATTGGCCTGCCATCAGCGGTCTGGTGCAGCAACGAGGCCGCTGACCACTCCTCATATGGCAGCTCCAGCACGGCTCCCGGCGTCTGGTCATTCTTCAGGAAAGTGTAAGCCGGTTCGGTTGCTGTGCTCGCCAGCAGGCGCGGCACGCCGAACAACTCTACGACCAGTGAGGCCAGCAACAGAGGCACGAGGGCACTTTTCCAGGCGAGATTGCTGCTTACACGTTGAAGCCAGTAGACTCCCGCCGCAGATAGTAACGCCATGCAGATACCCGCAGTTGCCACGAATCTCAGAGGTTGGCGTGATGCGCCGATAAATGGCACATCGTTGAGGAGCGCGTAAGGCAGGGGTATCTGCGTCTGGGTGCCGCCCACCTGTAGCTGCGGGCCAAGAGCCATGACGAGGAGCACACCGAACGCCAGAGCTAACGGCCAAAGACTGCGCCTTTTCACCAATCCGATAGCGCTCAGAACAAGAGCGATATAGCCCAGAGCCGCCGAACTCCCAGGCTGGTTGAAGCCGGAGGCGATGCGCGGTGGCAGAAAAAAAGCCGTCAGGTCTGCCGAGTTGCTGAGCGTGGCAGCCAGGCTAGACAGCATGTAGGTGGCTCCGCCCAGCCGTTCGCCGATCATCGCCCACAGGAGCGGACTGAGCAAAATAGCAAATACAACCAGCGAGAGGGCCACTTTACCGCTTGCCTGTCGCCAATCCGCGCTTGCTTTGTCCCTTTTTGCTACCAAGTACGCAGGGACAAAGACAATTGTGAAGACTATCAGCCCTGCTGTAAAGTACCATGTGGCGAGCGACGCTCCCGCCAGAGAGACGCCCGCAAAAAGCGCGGCTCTCCTGCCGCCACCTCGCGTCCAGATGGGGCCATGACTATCAAGCGCGCGCCAGAGAGCCAGTATATAGAGAGGGATCCACCAGGCGGTGACTTCGTCCAACTGGCCGAGGTCAATCGAAGCGCCGAGAAGGGGTGTGGAAGCGAAGATCGCACCGCCAACCAGAGCAGAGCCTGTAGAGCCTATCCGCTCCTTGCAGAGCCGGTAAGCGGCCAGACCGTCAAGGGTAAGATTCGCCAGCAGCACAAAGTTGAAGGTGGGCGTCAGGCCAATGAGATGTTGCAGAGGGATAGAGACGATGCCATTGAAGATGTCGAGCGAGTGGTAATATAGATTGAGGCCGGTCGGATAGTAGAGAAAGGTCGTCTGATAAGGGGTCTGGTGGAGGCTGACCAGCGACTTGTCGGCCCACCAGAGGTCCCACAAATGCAGCCACGCGTCGCCACCCCGCGCCAGGATCACGGAAGCGTCAAGATGTAGAACCAGAGGGTATGTGAAGGCTATGGCCCACACGAGGAAGAATAGGGGCGGGAAAATAAGACGGAAGGGCTGCGAGTCTGCTATTCTTCTGATTGCTCGCCCATCCTCCCGTCGCTCTCTGCGGCGCTGTACATCTCAGGCTTGAGCACCCCGATGAAAGGCAGATTGCGATAGATCTGGTTATAATCCAGCCCATAGCCAACCACGAACTCATCAGGTATCTCGAAGCAGACGTAATCTACAGGCACATCCACTCGCCTTCGCCCCTCTTTTGCCAGGAGAGAGCAGACGCGAACCCCTGCGGGGTTACGAGCTCGTAGCGTTTCGAGGATGTAGTTGAGGGTGAGGCCGCTGTCTATGATGTCCTCGACAATCAACACCTCTTTACCTTCTATAGAACTGTCGAGGTCCTTCAAAATGCGCACGATGCCGCTCGTCTTCGTGGAAGCGCCGTATGAGGCGACGGCCATAAAGTCGAGGGTAAGCGGAAGGTCAATAGCACGCGCCAGGTCAACTATAAACATCAATGCGCCTTTGAGCACACCAACGAGAAGAAGCTCTTTCCCGGCATACTCTCCGGTAAGCTGGCGGCCCATGCGAGCTATTGCCTCTTGAATCTGCTCCTCGGTGACTAGCACATGGTCTATGTCGTCACGCAGATTCCGTAACGTCATCGGCTCTTCAACGTTCCACACTGTTATGCTCCCTCTCTCCTGAACTGTAAACAGAGCACGCGCACTGTCTCTTTAGTCAGCGCAGCGTGCCGTGATCTCCGGCCTCCCGGACCGGGCACCCACAGTATCGCTCCCGCGCCGTTAGCTAAGGCAAGAAGAGGGATAGTGTCGCGTACCCTTCTGGGGATTTTAGCATCCACAAGCAAGTCCTGCAAGCTCTTGCGCCCTTGCATCCCCAACGGCTCGATAAAATCTCCTGCTCTACGTGTACGCCAAATCAGAGGCCCCAACTCGGCAAGAGAATCCGCGTCAAAAGCGGCTGCGCAGTCTCCTGGCAGGCAGTTGCCCTCCTCTGCCTGTGAGGTTGTCACCTTCAGCTTCCAGCCTCCAGCCATATCTACGCTGCCGTCAGCCAAAGGCCACTCGCCAGTGAGCGGCGTCTGCGGCCAGCGCCGAAGACCCTCCTGGTGGAGAACGCTCTCAGCTTCACTGCTGTTGCGCCTCAGCGCTGCCTGGTCGCCCATCCGCTCGACGATGAGGCCATGAGGCAGGCGGATAGCTGTGGATGAGCCGTTAGTTGACATAAGCTCTGTAGCCGTGCGTACATGCTCAAAAGTGAAGCCGTCGAGAGTACCGCCCAGCAGCCCCAGCGCCTTACGCACGATTCTACGGCCTA
>JADEYI010000585.1_pt1 | contig 45575 bp, 37 predicted proteins | sample 8542331 | NCBI WGS metagenome assembly JADEYI01 (sample SAMN16510988, study PRJNA670497) | mine drainage metagenome | isolation source: biofilm near Copperflume 1 | place: Germany: Marsberg coppermine Kilianstollen | collected 2018-02 | reverse complement strand
GCTGACGCTGACCCGGGCCGTCACCAATGTCGCGCTGGCCTCACCGTCAGAGCTGAACCCCGACAGCGCCTTCCGCCAGCGCGTCCATGAACATGTCGTGCAGTTCCTGCGCGCCGAAATTCCCGGGTGGGAACGATTCCAAGCAACGCGGCCAAAGACAAGCCCACCTTAAGCGAACAGTTGTAAAAGCGCACGAAAGGGAGTTGGCACGGGGTATGGTTCCTTCCTTAGAACGTTGTTTTAACCGAAGAACAGGTCGCTTAAGCAGCCATTCACTCGTTATTGTTGTATGTTTTCCCAATACATCAAGCAGTTACGCAGGTCCGACCCCGCTCAGATTACCCCAGGCGCACCAGGATCTGTCGGTATTGATACATCTCAAACGTCCTCTTGCTCATGGCGGCTCCCGGCAAAAGCCGGCAGCCTACCGCTTCAGAAAACGTTCGAGCGTCGGACCCCCCGTGTACCTGGCTCCATTAGTGAAAATCTACTGGCGCCATTACCTGAAAATCTACTGGCTCCATTCGGTGAAAAGTGACATTCCTGGTGGGTGAACCCGTAGCGGTCAGCGGCGTGGTCGGCCTGGACCTCCGCCGCGCCCACGGGGTGCTGCCAGGTGCCGGGCTCGCGCCGCTGGCCGAAGGCGCTGAAACTCATGTCCGCCACCACCGCACCGTTCTGTCCCGTGATCACGTCCACGCTCCCCAGGTGATCGGTCAGAATGTAGCTGACCGTTTCCGTGACGCTGCTGCCGCTGTTCGTGAGGTCCACCTCCGCCACCTCCCGCCCCTCCGACATGGGTGATGGCGGTACAGCGTATTTCTCTCTCAGATTAGGGAATTCGATTCTTACTAAAATACAAATTTCCATCGCACCATACCTGTTTTTCGATCCAACGCATACAGACTTGTATGGTTCACTGATCCAGGCTGGCCCGCTGTATTTGCAAGCACAGTTCTACCAATCGAGACGATTGGACCTAGGAATCCATCAGGGTCTGAATAAGTCCATACTTGCTTGCCAGAATGAACATTGAAAGCGGTAATTTTTGACCCTTTTCTGCTGGAACCATAAGGTTCAAGCAGGTATACAAATTCACGGTCCACACTTACAGGATCGGAAACCAAACCCGTGGATGAGATGATTGTCTTCTGCCACAATAGTTTTCCGGTTACCGCATCATAGACTTGAACGACGCCATTCTTCTCCATAAAAGCTTGATCATCATAAAATGCGGCGACAAGATATCTACGAGAGACAGCCAGATAATCATCAGGTGTCGTAGCCGGCGATTCTGGTATCGGGTTAGACGCTTTCCAAAGCATCTTACCGGTATGAGCATTTACCGAGACTAAAGGCATATCATATCCAGTCATAAAGACTTGGCCCTTTTCCTCAACTACAACGCTGGGATTGAAGGAAAGCTTGCCGATCAGCCGTCCGGTACCTGCATCCCAAATGTAAGGGGAATCGGTGTAAAGACGGCCTTCTGAGTAAACAATGCGTGTCAGGGTACCTCCGACATTAACTGCTCGGTGCTTCCAATTTATCTTTCCGGTATCAGCATTAACCCCGATTACGCCAAGACCACCCTGAGTAGAAAGAAATAACGCGTCAGAATTATGTGCCAAAGTTGGGGAACGCTGTTCCAGGGTCCATTTTGTTCGCCCTGTGTACTTATCCATGCCATATAAGGTAAAAAAGCCACCACCACCCATATACGCCAAAGTGGCCCCCGCCAAGACCGGACCCACCCCAGGAATACCTTGCGATGAAAGGCCAGGCGCCTTTGCTGACCAGATTAGGCCGCCTGTTTTTAAATTCAAACACGCAATGTGGCCGCCATTAACAAGGTAGATTTTACCCGTCTCTCCGTTAGCGGACTGCGCGACAAATCCAAAACCTTCAACTTGTTGAGGGGTGTGTTGCAAGCCTTGGCCGTACCCGTAGCTAGTTATGAGCAACATGCCGACTATTAGTTGGAATTTACGCCAGCGCACTCGATACATCATGGACTCCTACTAATGCCATTAGATTTATGATTTCTATATCTCAATCTGTACAGCTAATATCCCGGGGGCCTAGGGACATATAAATATATCCCATCAATCTCTGGAGGTCTTGCTGACATAATATTCCCTAATGCGTGAACTTGAGCCGCTGTCGGTAATCGACCATGAGGGTTCGCGATAAAGAAAGTGGCATTTGTGGTTGGTCCATTCTCAATAACGTGTGTGACAGCGGATCTCACGCTACTCAAAGAACTTTGTGATGCTCTACCTCTTAGAAAGGCGTTGTATGGCCTAGTGCCGCGTGCTTGGAATGCGCCCTTGCGTTCCAGTACATTGTTTAGGTTGACCGCCTTTCCTGAATTAACATACCAGAAGAAATGGGGTCAGAGCGAAATTCACCATAAGATCAAATCCATCACTCACAAGAGTGCTGCTACCTGCGCTGCATTCACGCCGAACCCAAGGCCACGCCAAACAGGTGGCCCACAAAAAAGGTAACGCCGGCGGCCAACACGCCGATCAGCACCATGCGCAGAGCGCTCCATAAGAACCCGCGGCCGGTGAACAGGCTGACGGTGGCGCCGGTGGCGAACAACGCTACCGCAGTCAGCCCGATGGACCAGATCAAACCATGTTTCGGGTGTGGCCAGAAGAATGGAATCACCGGGATCACCGCGCCCACGGCGAAGGCGACGAACGAAGAGATGGCGGCACCCCAGGCGGAGCCCAGTTCCTGCGGATTGAGACCCAGTTCCTCCCGCGCCAGCGTATCCAGGGCGCGCGCCGGATCGCGCGTGAGGGTGTCGGCGAGCTGGCGGGCCTCGGCGGGCGCCACGCCGCGTGCTGCATAGATGAGCGCCAGTTCCTCGGCCTCCTCCTCCGGATAGGCGGCCAGTTCGTCGCGCTCCAGACCAATCTGATATTCGAACATTTCCCGCTGCGAGCGCATGGACACGTATTCGCCGGCGGCCATGGAGGCCGCGCCCGCCAGCAATCCGGCAATACCGGTGAGCAGGATCACATGGCTGTCGAAGGCCGCGCCCGCCACGCCCAACATCAGACTGGCATTCGATACCAGCCCGTCGTTCACGCCGAATACCGAAGCACGGAAACTGCCGCCGCCCGCGAGCCGCCGGTGACGGGATTCGGGGCGGCCGGCTGCCGGTGCGTCGTGGCCTGCGGCCAGGGTGCGTGTATACACCGACAGGCCGCGCACCTTCATGGCCGCCAGCATCGGCAGCAAACGCTGCGGCCCCAGCCACTTCACCAGCCGCGCCACCAGGCGCGCGCGTAACGCTGGATGGAACTGTGATGGCAGCTTCACGCCCTTGTCCGTCAACAGCTTCTGCCAGTGATGCGCCTGATGCTCAGCCGCTTCCGCCAGTTTCACGAACAGGGTGCGCAACTCCGGCGTGGATTCGCAGTCCGCGATCACCCGGTACAGAAACGCCGATTGCTGTTCTTCCTGCCAACTATCGAGGTCATTACTCATGCAGCGGTCTTCTATTTACTTTGGATATTGGTGACGCCGTGGGGCACATGGCCGGTGGTCACATAACCCGCGGCCGCTTCCACATGGCCTTTCTGGTCATCGAAAAAGATATCCGCGCCGAAGGTTTTCAGGAACGCGCCCTTGGGCAGCCCGCCGAGAAACAGGGCTTCGTCAATGCGGATGTTCCAGGCACGCAGGGTACGGATGACGCGCTCATGGGCGGGCGCGGAACGCGCCGTCACCAGCGCGGTGCGAATCGGCGAGGGGTCCAGGGGATACTCCGCCTGGATGCGCTGCAGCGCCGCCAGGAAATTCTTGAACGGCCCACCGCTCAGCGGCGCCCGCGCCTGGGCTTTCTCGCTCTCGGCAAAGGCCGCCAATCCCTGTTCCTGATACACCCGTTCGGCCTCGTCGGAAAACAACACGGCATCCCCATCGAAAGCGATGCGCAATTGCCCGGACGCGGCGGTTTCGGCGCGTGACGGCACGATGGCGGCCGCCGCCCGGCCCGCATCCAGGGCCGCCACCACGTCTTTCGGCTCCGCCGACAGGAACAAATCGGCGCTGAACGGCTCCACGTAGCGCCACGGGGCCGCGCCGTTGGTGAAGGCGGCGCGCGTGATATCGAGTTGGTAATGCTGGATGGAATTGAAGATGCGCAGACCGGTATCGGCGCTGTTGTGCGACAACAGAATCACTTCCACCCGCTTTTCCCGATCGGAGCTGTTGAGCCGCAGAAGCTTGTTCACCAATGGAAATGCGACCCCCGGTTCCAACAGGTCGTCTTCGTGCTCGATCTGATAGCGCGAATAGGCTTCGAGCCCCTGCCCGGTGAAGACACGATGGCTTTCCTCGAGACCAAACAGAGCCCGCGAGGAGATCGCCACCACCAGACAATGCGCGAGGCTCTCAGCCATCGGCCGGTTCCCATTCCACGAAGCGCCGCAACAGCGGGAAGTACAATCCCACTTTAACACGCCGCTGTTCCAGGCCGCGTATCAGCTTGGCGTAACCATTCAGCTGCTGGCGGTAGCGCGTCTGCTCCTGTGCCAGAAACGTCTCGACATCGCCGCCGCGATGGCGGCTGGTCTTGTAATCCACGATCCAGCGGGTCCCGTCCTTGTCAACGAAGGTGCGGTCAATGACACCCGTGGCCAGACGCTGTCCGTCGAAATAGCTTAATGCATACTCCGAGCGTGCCTGCGCATGCCGATTATCCAAAATCCATCGACCGCGCTCATCCGCAAGGGTGGTTAACACGGCTTGCGATACGTCCGACATGGCCGAGTCGAGTTCTGCTTCTGCGACTCCTAATTCACGCAACCAGTGCATGCAGAGAGGTTGCAGTTTATGCACGCGCGGCTCATCCCAATGGGCTGCATCCTCCGCGGCGATGCGCTGCAGCAGGCGGTGCACCACGCTGCCCACATGCCGCAAGGTGTCTCCGACCCACTCGAATTCCAGGAGTTCCCGCCCTTCAGCCGCCAGGGTTTCCGCAGCGACCGGCCAAATAATGGAGCTATCCGGCGCAGGCATCTGCCAGTCCGGGCGCAGACGCCGCAGCGGCATGGAGACCGTGCCTTGTTCCTCCGGCACCATCGCGTCCTGCCGGCGGAGAGCTGCTTCGAAATCTCCCCTGACCACCGGCCACAGCAATCCCAGCAGCGATTCGGCACGCGGCTCCACCAGACTGCGTTCGCCGTCCTTTTCCCGCACCGTGGTGTGACCGAACAGATGCAGTTTTTCCCGCGCCCGGGTAGCCGCCACATACAGCAGGCGCGTCATCTCCAGATGCTCCTGCCCGCGCTTGAGCGAGAGGATGAACTGGTAAATGGGGTCTTGCTCGCCGCCCTTGGGTTCCAGCGGTGCCAGCAGCAGGTCGTTGCGGCCCGTGGGCCGCGGACGTTCCAGCCAGGTGAGCAGCGGCTTGTCGCGCCTCCCCGGACCGGCACCCAGACCGGGCACGATTACCACGTCGAACTCCAATCCCTTGGCCTTATGGATGGTCATGAGCTGCAGTGACTCATCCGCGCGTGGGTCGGAGCACGCGAACAGATTTGTGAGGGCAGCTTCCAATTCCGCCTCATCCTGCAGTTCGCCGCCGTCATCCAATGTTTCCAGCAACTCCAGGTAGGCCTCGGCGTCCGCCAGATCTTCGGCCCATTTCAGGGTGGCCGGCGCTCCCAGTTGCAACCACACCCGTTCCACCTGTTCCCGCAGGCTGCCGCGCCGGCGGTCGGCAAGCGCCTCCAGCAAAATCCCACGTACCGATTCGAAACGCGTCCCGTCCACCTGTGGCTGGAGACTGGCCATGAGACCTTCATCACGCAAGCGTTCCGGAATCGTCATGGCATCATCGCGGCCCGCCAGCGCGTGCAGCGCCGACAGGCTGAGCCCGCACCAAGGCGCACGCAAACTCGCGAGCCACGCAGTCCGGTCCGCCGGATGCCGCAGCGCCCGGGTCAGGGCCAGCAGATCCTGTACCACCGGCCGGTCGCCCAGTTTTTCCAGTTCGACCGCGCGGAAGGGGATATGCAGCGCTCGCAGGCGACGCATGATGAATGCCAGATGGGCCTTGCGGCGGGACAGCACCGCGATGTGCATATCCGGACGTTCTGCGCGTGCCGCCGTGATCACGGCCGTCACCTGCGCCGCTTCGCTGGCGGAATCGCCCTGCAGCAACGTGTGCAGGCTGACCGCCGCACCCTCCATCGCCATGTATTGTGCGCTTGCCCCGGCATAGGACACGGCGCCGCTGGCGATGTCATCCTGATGCGGGAATAGTTGCTCAAAGGTGTCATTGAACCAGCGCACCAATCCCGCCTGGGAACGGAAATTCGCGCTCAGGGTCAGGGGCGTGAGCGCTATCTGACCCAGGCCCGCCTGCCTTGCCCGCAGAAACAGACCCACTTCCGCTTCCCGGAAGCGGTAGATGGATTGCATGGGGTCGCCCACCAGAAACAGGCTGCGGCCATCATCGGCCTGCCAGCCGGCGCTGAGCCGCGCCAACAGATCAGTCTGGTTCACCGAGGTGTCCTGGAATTCATCCACCAGGATATGCTGCAGGCGGTGATCCAGGCTCAGGGTCAGGTCCGTGGGATCATCCTCGGTGCCCAGTGCCTGCAAGGCACGCAGGGATACCTCGGCGTAATCCACTTCGCCGTGTTCCATGAACACCAGTTGCAACTGAGCTACAGCCAGCGGCAGTAGACTCAACAGCGCATCCAGCACCTGCCATTGGTTCTCCGGATAACGCGGTTGTGGCAATGTGCGCGCACGTTCGAGCGAGTCACGCAGGGGCTCCAGTTCAGTGAAACGTCTCAGCAGTTCCTGTACGCGCGTCTTGTCATTACGGCTCTCCGGCGGGAAGCCCTGCCTGGCATTGATCTGCCGGCGCCACTCATTGCGATCGGTGAGAAAGAGCTCGGCGATGCCGCGCCAGGCCGGCAAATCCTCCGGGTTTGTGCCGGGCAGGGTTTTAAGGTCTGCACACGCGATGATCTCCGATGTGGCGGATTGCAGGCGCAAGCTTGCGGCGGCCTTGCTCGCCAGTTCCGCCAGATGTTCACGGCAATCGGCGGGTATGGCATACAGCAACTGCGCCAGCGCCACGCGCACTTCTTCCTGCAGCGCGAGTTCCAGCTGCTTGCGTCTCAAGCCACCGGACTGCACCAGCGTATGCTGCAACCACTGGTCGCGACGCGGCAGCATGCCGGCAATCAGCTGCATCACCCGCGGCAAGCTGTTGTCCAGATGCACCAGCAAGGCGCTCACGGCCTGGGTCTGCTGTGGCTCACCGTCTTCCAGCAGGGCGAGCGTGCGGCGCGCTGCTTCCAGATACAACGGTTCAGGACGTTCGGCGATCCCCGGTTGTGTGCCGAACTTCGACAGCAACGGCATGCGCCGGGTGAGCTCGGCATTCAGGGAATCAATGGTCTGGATACGCAGACGCGCCGGATGGCGTGCGATGTTCCAACCGCGCAGCCGGTCGCGGGCACGCGCGCGTTGCGCCAGTTCCCAGGTATGCCGTTTGTGCGCTTCCGCCGGCGCCTGAGCATCATCCAGTTCCAGCGCGCGCGCGACGCGCATGCGCATCTCGCCGGCGGCTTTCTTGGTAAAAGTGATGGCCAGAATCTCTTCCGGCTCATCCACCACTGCGAGCAGTGTCAGGAAACGCTGGGTCAGGAGCTCGGTCTTGCCGGAGCCGGCCGGCGCCTGCACAATGAACGACTGGCGCGGATCCAGGGCGCGGGCGCGCACCGCGGCATCCGCCGGCGGATGGTCACCCTTGCGCATCATCGCCCTCCCTGCTCAAAGCATCGCGCTCATGGATTCGGCACAGTGCTTGCAGATGGCAGTAGCGGCAGGTGTCGTCGTACTTTGGAGCCACGCGTGCGACCCCCTGCACGAATTCTTCCGCCAGCGCCGTCACCGCGACACGCCATTGGGCCAGCAATGCAGGCCAGTCTCGCGGGTCATCCGGTTTTTTGCGCGCAGAACCATAGTCTCCGACCTCCGGCACCAGCCCGCCCCGTTCGGCAACTCCGCGATAACGCAGATCGCCGGCGCGCAGCTGTGCGAACAATACCGCCGTCGGCGGTTGCGGATCCGACACCGCATAGATCGGCAGCTGCGGTTCATCCGGCCGTACACCCAGCCAGTCGCGCGGGTCGGCTTCACCGCTTTTGTAGTCGATGACCATGTGCCCGCCGTCCGGCAGTCGGTCGATGCGGTCCACACGGGTATTGAGCCTGAGCCCGCCAAGCGTCACGGGGTGTGACTGCTCACACCCCTCCACCACGAAAGGCGCGCGGGTCACCTCGATTTCAAGCCAGGCAGCGATCAGGCGTGACAAGCGCTCCTGTTCCAGCCGCTTGAAATTCGGTGTGAAGGCATCGGGATTGCGCGATGCAAACTTGTTCACCACCTGGCTGACACAGTCTTCGACCTGCTGCACACGCTCGCCAGTCAGCAAGCCCGCGAGCGTGGCGTGATCCCTGAGTCGCTCCCACAGACGCGCCAGGACTGCGTGCAACAGTGAGCCACGCTCCATCGGGCTGAGTCCGGGTGACGGCGTCGGCAGTTCCCGAGCGCCTAATCTATATAGTGCGAAGCACTGGAACGGACAGGCCGCCTGCGCCTGCAGCACCTGGGTGCCGCCCGCGACGATACCGGCCTCCGCCAGCGGCGGCCCCTGTTCATCCGTGAATTCCGTGAGGGCCGCGGCAGCCTCTTTCTGCAGGCGGTCATGCCAGTACTGCACCGGACTTTGCAGCAGATGCGCCGGCACTGTCAGTTCGATATCCGTCAGCAGCGGACTTGCGCGCAATTCCGTATCCGCATCGCGTTGTGGTGTGCTCACCACCACGTCAGTAGCACAGTTCAAGAGCCGGCCCGTAACCTGGACGGCATACTCCAGTTCACGTGCGGCGCCGGCATGCGGCAGCTGGTAACGCCGCTGGATCGTCCAGGGGATGAAAGGATCGGGCCGCGGACTCGGTGGCCACACATCGTCGGTCAGACCCATGATCCACAGGTGGTCGAACTGCAGACCGGCGGTTTCCGGAATGCCGAGCACCTGCAGCGGCACATCCGCACTGGCCGGCTGGAACTCGCGTTGCGAGACCAGCCGCGTGAAACGCGTGAGTGCGTCCTCCGCCTGGATGGGTTGCAACACCGCATCCAGTCGAGCGAAATCCCCCAGCACTTCACGCAAGCTCTGTACCGCCTGGTACTCGCCGGCATCGGGGGAGCGTTCCCCCGGCCAGCGGAATGCCCTGAGCATTGCAGCAAAAGACTTCGACCAGGCGCTGGGCAGTTGCCGCGCCGGGGTGGTGCGCAGCAGTTGCAAGACCGCCTCCAGCGCCGATTTCAATGTCTGGGTTTCACCGCCTTGCTCCGCCAACATCAGCAACCGTCCCAGGCCCACCTCTTCGAGATTGGCGTCGCGGAGGCTGACTTCGAGGCGTGCACGCGCCGGCGATTCACTGTCACCGGCCGCGATAAATGGCGAACGCAGCAGGCGGCTCGCCTGTGCAAACGGCAAGCGTCGCCGCAACGATTGCAGTACGTTGAGTGCATCGCTCACCACTGGGCAATCCGCGAGCGGCCGGCCGATGGAGAGGTTGTAGGGACGCGGAGATGGATCACCCGGCAGCCTGCCGGGGCACAGAATCTGATCGAGAGTGCGGGCAAATGCCTGCCGCTGTTCTGTCAGGTCTCGGGCAACGATGCCGATGCGCCTGGTGGGCGAACGTTCCAGCAGCGCCCGTGCCCAGCGCGCGGCCGCCTGCATCTCCGCTTGCGCATCCCCACAGGCAATGCGTTGACGGCTGTTCGCGCACTCGCCGGACACCGGCAGCTGCTCGACTTGGCTGCCCGCCGTGCGCAACGCAGCCAACAGCCGTTGCTGCTGTGGCGTGAATTCCTCGAAACCGGCGAACACACAATATTTCGGGGCTGCCAGCTTTTCAGCTGTCAGCTGCGTTGTCAGATAATCCGGCAAGCGCGCCGGATCCAGAAGGCCGTGTGCCTCGCAACGCTGCACGAAATGCTGTGCCCATTGCGCGAACTGGCGCGCATCGTCACCGGCCGCCGCCTGCGTCAGCTCGATAAGGGAAATGCCATAGGCCTGACACACAGCCCAGGCGGTGTTGGCGGCACTAGCCGTGGCCGCCGGTTGCAGCAGCGCGGAACCGTCGTGGCCCGTGTGGATCACGGTCTCCCACAGGGTTTCCGCCTGATGGGCGCCCAGAAGCCGCGGACCGGGTTGCAACCGGGTTTCTTCATATAATGAGAATTGTCGCTGGAGGAACACGCCCCAGCTAAACACGTCGGAACGCTCCCACACCTCGGCAGCCCGCGCCCGTGCCGCCTCCGCCTGGGCCAGGCGCACGGCCCTAGCCAGCCGTTCGCTGGCCGCCACCACCGTCGCACCCGCCGCCAGCGCCGTCAGAATTTCGCTTTCATGCCAGAGGCGTTGCGTCACGCGGGAACATCCCCATATATAATGTGTCTCACAGTTTAACCCGGCACCACCACCGGACCGGCGGCAAATTGGCCTTGGCCGGTGGTCCAGTCCGCAGCTCCGCGAAACAAAGGTAATCCAACATGCCCCTGAATCTTCCACAGAAAACCGGTAACCCGGCCCTCCGGGCCAAGGCCTTCCAGAACCCGGGCGTCATCACCGGCGAGCGCATGACGCTCAACGGCACCATCGGCAAGAGCCTGATCATGCTGGTATTGCTGATGATCACCGCCGCCTGGTGCTGGTCGCAGGCGTTCGCAAGCTATGTGCCCGCCACCGCCACCACTCCGGCGGCATTCGACATGGCGGCAGTCATGCCCTATGTGATCGGCGGCGTCATCGGCGGTCTGGTATTCGGCTTGGCGACGGCGTTCAAACCCACCTGGGCCATGATTACCGCGCCCCTGTATGCCATCAGCGAAGGTTTCGCAGTGGGCGGTATTTCTGCGATCTTCAATGCCCAATACCCCGGTATCGTCATCCAGGCGGTGGCGCTTACCCTGGCGGTGGCTTTGGGGATGCTGATTCTTTACCGCACCGGCATCATCAAGGCCACGCCCTGGCTCTATAAGATGGTGGGAGCCGCCACTTTCGGCGTACTGATTTTCTACGCCCTCACCTGGCTCGTGGGCATGTTCCATGTGGACACCTCCATGCTCTTCGGCCATACCGGCCTGTCCATCGGCATCAGCCTGTTCATCGTGGCCATCGCCGCCTTCAACCTGATACTGGATTTCGACATGATTTCCAAGCAGGCGACGGCCGGCGCACCCCGCTACATGGAATGGTATGGCGCCTTCGCCCTGATGGTGACCCTGGTCTGGCTGTACCTGGAAATCCTGCGGCTCTTGGGCAATACGCGACGTTGATAGTGCCATCCTTAAGATCAAACAGCCCCGCTTATGCGGGGCTGTTTGTTTGTGGCGTTACCTAAGTATCAACAGTGGTTCAGCGTGAGATATCTTCACGGGATGATACGTTTGTAGCGGAAACTGCCTGAGATTTCACCAGCTGCTCCTTCACCGTGGCCAGATAAGTGTAAATCACCGGCACCACGTAGAGTGAGAACAATGCACCAATAGCAAGGCCGGTGGCGATAACAAGACCCATGTCAAAGCGGCTCACCGAGCCGGGACCGGTGGCCAGGATCAGCGGCACGGCGCCGAACACCATGGCGCCGGTGGTCATGAGGATCGGCCGCAGACGGATACTGGAGGCCTTCTGCACCGCCGCGCGCCGGTCGAGTCCCTCGGTTTCCTGGATCACGTTGGCGAACTGCACGATCAGGATGCCCTGCTTGGTGATCAGCCCGATCAGCGCGACGATGCCCACCTCGGTGTAAATATTGAGCGTGGCGGCGCCGAAATACATGAACAGCAGTGCCCCGGAGATGGCCATGGGCACGGTCACCATGACGATGAGCGGATCCCGGAAGCTCTCGAATTGCATCGCCAGCAGCAGATACACCAGCAGGACAGACAGCATGAAGGTAATAAGAAAAGTGTTGCCCTGCTGGATGTACTGCCGCGACTGGGCGGCGTAGTCGTAACCGAAGCCGCTGGGTAAAATCTTGCCGGTCTCGGCCTTCAGATAGGAGAGCGCCTGGCCCAGGGTCACACCCGGTGCCATCACGCCTTCGATGGTGGCGGAGTTGAGCTGCTGGAACTGCGGCAGGAACTCCGGCTGCACCCGCGTATGCACCGAGAGCAGGGTGGACAGCGGCAGCAATTGGCCGCTGCCATTACGGATGTAATAACGACCGAGCAACGCAGGGTCGGCACGGAACCGATCCGGCACCTGGGGAATGACCTTGTAACTGCGGCCGTTCAAATTGAATCGGTTCACGTAGTTGCCGCTCAGCAGTGGACTGAGATCCTGGCTGATGTCAGCCATACTGACCCCGAGCGTGCCCGCCACGTTGCGGTTAACACTCACCGCCACCTGCGGATTGTCATAGCGCAGATCCTTGGTGACGAAGGAAAACAACCCGCTTTTCATGGCGGCGGCGATCAGCGTGTTGGCTTCCTCATCAATCTTCAGATAATTGCCGCTGGAGGTGATCACGAACTGCACCGGGAAGCCGGTGGGTGAACCCGGCAGGGTGGGTTTCTGGAAGGCCGCCGCCTGCAGGCCGGTGACCTGGCTGAGCCGGGCCTGTACCAGCGGCAGGAGTTGCATCTGGCTCCTGGAGCGCTGGCTCCAATCCTTTAGTTTTATCCCATCGATACCGGCGTTGTTGCCGCCGCCACCGGTGAGTGAGACGCCATTGATCTGGAATACCTGCCGGGTCTCCGGAAAGCTATCAAAGATCTTGCGTATCTGCACCGAGTAATGGTTCAAATAGCCGAGCGTGGCGGTAGCCGGCCCGGTGGCGGCCGCTAGGATCAGCCCCTGATCCTCGGTGGGCGCGAGTTCCCCCGGTACACCGAGGAACATCACCGGGATCGCGATCAGCACGCCGGCCACCACCACCAGCACCGCCGCCCGCTGCGAGAGCACGACGGCGAGGGAACGGTCGTACGCATGGCGCAGGCGGCTGAAACCGGCATCCAGCGCGTGGCCGAGGCCCCGGGGTTTACTGTGACGCAACACTTTGGAGGAGATCATCGGCGAGAGCGTGAGCGCCACCACCGCCGAAACCACCACCGTGAACACCAGGGTGAAGGCAAACTGCGAAAACAGGCTGCCGGTGAGTCCGCCGGTAAGGCCGATGGGCGCGAACACCGCCGCCAGCGTGGTGGCCATGACGATGATGGGCGAGGCCAGCTCGCGCGCGCTCATGAGCGCGGATTGCAGGGGCGGCTTGCCGTCCTCGATGTGCCGGTGAATGTTCTCCACCACGATGATGGCGTCGTCCACCACCAGCCCGATGGCCAGCACCACGGCCAAAAGTGTCAGCAGGTTAATGGAGTAACCCATGGCGATCATCAGGGTGCCGGCGCCGATCACCGACAGCGGGATGGCGATGGCCGGTATCAGCAGCGAGCGCAAGGATCCCAGGAACAGGAAGATCACCGCCACCACCACCACCAGGGTGATCCCAATGGTGATCATGACCTCGTGTATGGAGCGTTGGATGAACGCACTGCCGTCATAGGGAATCGCCGCGTGGATGCCTGGCGGCAGCGCGTGCGTGAGTTCGGCGAACGCCCGGTGTACGCCGCCGGCCACCGTCAGGCTGTTGGCGCCGGGAGTGGGAAACACGCCGATGAACACCGCGGGCGTACCGTTGTAGAACACCGCCTGGTTGTAATTCTGGGCGCCGAGCTCCACGTGGGCGATATCTCCCAGGCGCACCAGGGTATTGCCGCGGTTCGCGATCACCATCCGGCGGAATCCGCCGGGGCTGTCCAGGGAGGTTTCCGCAGCAATGGTACGGGCGATATCAGGGGATTTTGTCCGCCCCACCGCACTGATGAAATTGTTCGCGGCCAGAGCGCCGGTCACATCCGCCGGCGTGAGGTTGAGCGCCGCCAGCTTGTCGGGATCCAGCCAGGCGCGCAGCACGAAACTGTTGCCGCTGGGGCCAGTGCCCGCCGGCACGATCTGCGCCTGCCCGACCCCCGGCTCGCCCTGGATTTTCGGCTGCGCCACCCGCAGCACATAATCGTTCACCTGCTGCTGGTTAAGGGTCTTGCTGTAGAACGCGAGATACATGAGTGCCGTCTGGTCGCCTACGGTCTCGTTGATCACGGGCGATTGGGTGCCGGCGGGCAACTGGTTCTGCACCTGTTGCACCTTGGAGAGAATCTGCGCCACGGCGGCGTTGGGATCGTAATTGAGCTTCATGTACACCGTGATGCTGGACAGACTCTGGGCGCTGGATGAAGTCATGTAGTCAATGCCGGGGGCCGAAGCGATGGACTGTTCCAGCCGCGCCGTCACGAATCCCTGCACGGTCTTGGGATCGGCGCCGGGGAAAGCGGTGGTCACGGTAATCAGCGTGCTGGTGACTTGCGGATACTCCTCCACGGTCATGGCGGTCCAGGCGCGCAGGCCGAGCAGCAGGATCACGAGGCTCAGCGCGGTAGCAAGAACCGGGCGACGGATGAAGATGTCGGTGAAACGCATGCCGGCCTCCGCTCAGTGCGCGCTGGGCTGCACGATGGTGACGGGCATGCCGCTGCGCAACTTGATCTGTCCGGCGGTCACCACCGTATCTCCGGCCTTGAGGCCCGAGACGATCTCCGTCATGCTGCCGCGGGTCTCGCCGGTGGTGACAGTGGTGGCGATCGCCACCTGCAGGGGCTTGCCGCTCTTGGGCTGCTCCCGCTGGACCACATAGACATAGTCACCGAAGGTGTTGTATGCGATGGCCACTGTCGGCGCCACCAGCACTTTCTTCGGCGCGCCCACCAACAAGGTGACTTCTCCGAACATCCCGGGTCGCAGCAGATGTCCGGGATTCGGAATGGTGGCATCCACGGTGATATTGCGGGTGCTCGGGTCCACCTCGGAACTGAGGGCGATGACCCTGCCATCAAAGACTTTACCCGGGAAGGTATTGACTCCGATTCGCACGTTCTCGCCGGTATGAATGAGCCCCAATTCGCTTTGCGGCACGGTAAATTCGGCGCGTAATGGATCCCAGGCATTGAGCGCGGCGATCTCGGTGCCGGGCGTGAGGTACTGACCAAGGCTCACCTCCCGGACACCCATCCAGCCCGGGAAGGGTGCGCTCAGTGCAAGCTTGGCAAGGGTTGCCCGATCATTGGCTACCGAGGCCCGGGCGTTCGCGTAGCCGGCGCGCGCGCTATCGAGTGTTGCGCGACTGGTGGCGTGCGCCTGGTAGAGGCTTTTGGCGCGTTGATAATTGATGCGCGCAAGCTCCGCCGAAGCCTGATCGCTGGCAAGCTGGGCACGTTGGTTGGAGTCATCTATCTGCACCAGCCGCTGGCCCTTGCGCACATATTCACCGGAATGGAAGTAGATGCCCGTAATCTGCCCCGGCAGTTGCGGCGTGAGATGCACACCGGCGACGGCCAGCAGGTTTGCCACGGCGTGGATCTGCTGCTGCCAAGCGGCTGTGCCGACCGGGGCCGCCGACACACTGACCGAAAACGCACCCCGGTGCGCCAATGTCTCACGGGCTCGATAGCCAAGCCAGGCCTTCACGCCGAACAGGATGACGAGCAGCAGCACTACCACGACAGCGGTGCGCAGCAGGATGTTTTTTTCCGATTTGCTCATGACTGAGTCTCCGATGAACTAGCGCCGTGCGTGTGGCGGCATGGAAAGAGCCGAGGGCGGCGCTCCCACCGTGCCGCCTCCAAGCGCGACATACAGCGCCGTGGTATCCGCGTAACGCTGCGCCTCGGCCTGCACGTAGGCGATGCGCGCGTTTTCCTGCTGAATTTCGCTGGTGAGCAGGCTCAGGTAATCCACCGCACCGTCCCGGTATTGGATATGCACCAGCGCGAAGGCGCGGCTGGCATCCCGCATCGCGCGCGCCTGGGCATCCAGCACAATGGCGTCGTGTTGCAGTGCGCGCAGTACGTCGGCCACGTTGCGGAACGCATTCAGTACCGTAGTCTGATAATTGGCGAACACGCCCCGATAGGCTGCTTCCGCAGCATGTTTCTGCGCCTCGAGGGTGCCGCCCTCAAACAGCGGCAATACGATGCTGGCGGCCAGATTCCAGATGCGGTTCGCCGGGTCGAACAGCGTGCCGGCATTGTTGCTTTGGTTGCCGAAGTTGCCCGTCAGTTGCAGGTTCGGATACAGGCGCGCCACTTGTTCACCCACTTGGGCATTCGCGGCGCGCAGTTGCGCTTCCGCAGCAAGGATATCCGGTCGTTGCCGTACCAGTGCCGAGGGCACGCTGACGGGCAGGTTCGCCGGCAATTTCATTTTCGAAAGCACGGGTATCTTCAAACTTCCTGCTCTGGAGGGAAACCTGTCGAGATAGGTGGCGAGCAAGTGTCGCTCTGCATCGCGTACCTGCAGCAATGCCGGCAGCCGTGCCTGGGTGCTGGCAAGCTGGCTTTCCTGGGTAAGTACGTCGAATTGTGAAGCGGAGCCGAGCCGATACCGGGTGCGGGTCAGATGGAGAATCTGCCGCTGATCAGCGATGGTATTCCCGGTGGCCGTCACTTCATCCTCAAGCGCAGCCAGCTCCAACGCGGCATTCACCACATTGCTTTCGATGATGAGACGCGCGGCCAGCAACTGATCCCGTGCGACGTCCACTTGCGCCTCCCCGCCTCTCGACACCAGCCGGTTCAGGCCGAATACATCCGGGTAATAACTGACGGATACCTGACCGGTGTAAAGGTTATAAAGCTGTGGTCCGGCAAGGCCGCCGCTGGACACGCCGGAGGTACGAATGCGTTCGCCGCCCAATCCCAGCGCTACCTGCGGATAGAAAATGCCATTGGCGGCTTTCAGGTTGTACTGGGCTTCCTGCAAGGTGGCCAAAGCTGCATCCAGGTCGGGATTGTGTTGCAGCGCCTGCGCCACCAAGGCATCGAGGGTCGGTGAACCGAACTCCTTCCACCACGCGGCATTGACCGAGGACCCCATCCGCAGAACCTGAGCGGCGGCGGCAGGTCCTGCGGCGGAAACCGCGGCGGGAATGGTGACGCCCAACGGCGCGGCGGTGTAACCCTTTACCGCGGGTGGCGGGGGTTTCTCATAATTCGGCCCCACCGCGCAGGCAACCAGGCTAGCTGTCAACACGGATGTCGGCAGGACGCGCAAGAACTTCCCGATGGAATTTTTTTTCATCTACCTGGGTTTACAACTGCACGTTCGCCATTGTCATTTGCAGGCTATCAACGATTCACGGCCTGCATGCCTTGATGATGATGGTGACGGCGTTGTCAATGTAACGCTGCTTTTCATCATCATTGGGTAGCGGCTCCACCCCCAGTTCGGAACGCAGCCGGCAGCAGGTGACCATGCTGATGAATTGTTCGGCGGTAAACTGCGGATTATTCACTTTGAGCGTGCCGCGCTTGTTCTGCTCCACAAAATAATCCGCCAGGAATTTTCGGATGATGGCCGGGCCGGATTGGTAATACACTCGCCCGAGTTCCGGAAAGCGCGGTACTTCCGCCATCAGGATCCGGTGCATGGCGAGTTTCTCCTCCGAGAACACCACATTCATGAAATGCCTGGCAATGGCACGCAGGGTTTTCTCGGGGTTGCCGTCTTTCGCAGCCTCCGCGAAAGCCAGGGTCATCTTGTCGCAGCTGGTTCGTACCATGGCAGCGAACAGCTCCTCCTTGGAGCCGAAGTGATTGTAGACGGTCTGCTTGGAAACCTGAGCTTCATTGGCGATGACATCCATGCTGGCGGCGCCGAAACCCACCTCCAGAAACACCTTATTGGCGGATTCGAGAATCGCTTCGCGCTTGCCGGTATTGTCGGCGGCAACATTCATGGATGTACCCTCAGTGTCGGCTTCATGGCTGCCCGCCGGCGGATAAATGCAGAGCATCGGCCGTGAGCTGGCCGGTAGCCGCTTTGAGCGCGTAGGCCGCCACCAATTGATCATGTTCCGCGCGAATCAGGTTGACGCGCGCATTGAGAAGTTCCTGGTCGGCGTTCAGTACATCCAGCGTGGTGCGTTCACCTACCGAGGCTTCATCCCGCACACCCTTGGCGGCCACCTGCTCGGCCTGGATCTGACTGTTGATGGCTGCCAGCCGCGCATTGGCGGTCTGATAATCCTGCCAGGCATTGACCGCATCCAGCTGGGCTTGACGCTGGGTATCCAACAGCGCATCGCGGCTTGCGTCTGCGCGTTGTTCGGCAGCGTGCTTCTCCGCATCCAACTCACCCCCCTGGTACAGGGGCATTGAGAGTGTCAGCATGATGGAACGGGTGTCCACGCGGCTGAAACCAATTTCCGGATCGCGAGCCTCGAGCAGCTGGCCCACCAGCGCCACCGTTGGTTTCTGTTTGCCGCTCACGGCCTGCGCCTGCTGCTGCGCGGCATTCTGCGCGTAACGCGCTGCCAGCACCGTGTAATTCTTCTGCGCCTGTTGCAAGGCTTCGGCTTCCGTAGCCGGCAGCACCTGCGGTACGGGCGGCTGCTCCAAGGCGCTTGGTTCCACGCCCACCACGCGTACATAGGCGGCCACCGATGTGGCCAGTGCGCCTTGAGCCTGAATCAGCGCCGCCTGCGCCCCAGCCAGGCGCGCCTGGGCCTGGGCCACGTCGGTGTGGGTTACTTCACCGTTTTCGAATTCCGCCTGGGTGGCGGACAATTGCTTATTCAGCACCGCCACATTGTTCTGTTCGAGTTTCAGCACGGCCTGATCGCGCACTACATCCGTATACACGCTAGCCACATTCAGGAATACCTGCTCTTCTGCAGCGTGCAGTGCAGCGAATTGCGCCGACTGGGCGTCTTGGGCCGCATTCACGCCGGAAGAAACCTGGCCGCCGGTGTACAGAGCCTGAGTGATGGTCAGACCCGCAGTCTTGGTGTTTTGCGGATAGGCACTGACGGGAAAGAACGGGGAAGCCAAATCATTATGGGCGGTGCCGATGCCCGCCTCAAATGAAACCTGCGGCTTGTAACCCGCCCGGGCCTGCTGCACTTGATAACCACTCGCGCGTAACTGAGCTTGCTGGGCGTGGATGGCGGCGCTGCTGGCGTATGCCTGGCTGAATGCTTGGGTGAGCGTATCCCCGCTCGCACCGCCGCCGGCTGCGAGTGCCGCGACGGCAATGCACGCGGCCAAAGAAGTCATGCGCCATGCCGATGTGGCGGAGCGAGAATCGTTGTGTTTCTGGTTTGACATGGGTCTCACGAGTCAATTAGACTAGACCGTCCAGTCCATTCTGCCACCTCCCCAAAGGGATGTCAAAACCATGAGCGCCTTCAAGCGTGTGTTCGAAAACCCCCGTAGCCGTCGCCTGCTCTTGATGGTGATTCTGCCTCTGATACTCATCATCCTGGGCCTGTGGTACTGGATGCACTCGGAGCGTTATCAGAACACCGACAACGCTTATGTATTTGCCAACCAAGTGAGCGTGGCACCGCAGGTCTCGGGCCGGGTGATCGCGGTTCCCATATCCCAGAACCAGGCGGTGACCCCGGACCAGGTACTCTTGAAAATTGACCCGGCTCCGATGCAGTTTGCCTTAGATCAAGCCAACGCCGCCCTCAAAACGGTGGCTGATCAGATACGCGCCCGGCAACAACAATTACGCGCCGCCATGGCGGAACTCAAGGGCGCCGAAGCCAATGTCGCCTATCTGCGGCGCGATGTACAACGCAAGACAAATCTGGAACAACGCGACGTGGTACCGGCTGCACGCCTGGATGATCTCAAGACGAATCTCACCATGGCTGAGCAGAAAATCGTGGCAATCAAGGCTCAGATCGCGCAAATCGAGGCGCAACTGGGTAACACACCTTTTGGCCCCATCACCCAACAGGCATCCTACCAGCAGGCGCTGGCGGCACGAGACAAGGCCGCTCTGGATCTCTCCTACACCACCATCAACGCGCCCGCCGCCGGCGTGGTAACGGAGGTGAGCATCAAACCCGGTGACGTCGTGACCGCAGGCCAGCCGGTATTCGCGCTGGTCATGGGCGGCGAACGCTGGGTGGACGCCAACTTCAAGGAAACCCAGCTCACCCACGTGCATGTAGGCCAGAAGGCGAAAATCACCGTGGACACCTACCCTCACCACACCTGGGAAGGCACCGTGGTCAGCATTGCGCCCGGCACTGGTTCGATATTCTCGGTATTGCCGCCGGAGAATGCCACCGGCAACTGGGTGAAAGTGGTGCAACGTATCCCGGTGCGTATCCTCATTGATACCAAAGCGGATGGCCCGGATTTACGCGCCGGCATGAGTGCGGAAGTAACCATTGATACCCATTACTACCCGCTGTTTGGTTCCAGCGAGGCTGCGGCAGCCAGTAATTGATGGCTGACCATGATCGTGCGCCTGCCTAAACCCGTCGGCGGCAAGCCGCATACGGTGATGATTACCGTGGCGGTGATGCTCGGCACCTTCATGCAGGTGCTGGATACCACCATCGCCAATGTGGCCCTGCCCGACATGCAGGGCACATTTTCGGCCACCGAAGACCAGATATCCTGGGTCCTGACTTCCTACATCGTGGCGTCTGCCATCATGACGCCCCCGACCGGCTGGCTCGCAGGCCGCTTCGGCCGCAAACGGATTTACCTGATCAGCATGCTGGGCTTCGTAGCTGCCTCATTTCTGTGCGGCACCGCGACATCACTCGGAGAAATGGTGTTATTGCGGGCGATGCAGGGTTTGTTCGGTGCCGCCATGGTGCCTATTTGCCAAGCCATCCTGCTGGACAGCTATCCGCGCGAGAAGCATGGTATGGCCATGGCGATCTTCGGTGTCGGCGTGGTCCTCGGCCCCATCATCGGGCCGGTTCTGGGTGCCTACCTCACGGAGTATTACACCTGGCGCTGGGTGTTTTTCATCAACATCCCGGTGGGTGTGGTGGCCATACTCATGGCAATCTCCTACGTACACGAAACCGAAATCAGCAAGATCCGAATTTTTGATGGTTGGGGGTTTTTATTCATGAGCGTGGCCATCGGCGCTCTGCAAATGATGCTGGACCGCGGTGAACATAAGGACTGGTTTGGTTCCGCGGAAATCATCATCGAGTTTGGCCTGGTGCTGGCCGCCTTGTGGGTGTTCTTTGTGCACAGTGCAGGCCGCAAGAATTCTTATATTGATCTGACGCTTTTCAAGGACCGCAATTACGTCATCGCCAACGTGCTGGGATTCATGCTGTTCCTTTATATGTATGCGATCATGGCGCTGATCCCGCCGTTCGTGCAAAACCTGCTGGACTACCCGGTGATCGTCGCTGGTCTGGTACTCATGCCGCGCGGCGTAGGCACGTTGATTTCATTCGTATTCGTGGGGCGATTCGGCAACCGCACAGGCTATCGAGTCAATATGGTCACGGGGCTTGTGATTATGGCCTTCTCCATGTACGAGATGTGCCATTTCAATACCCAGATCGATACCTGGATCATCACCTGGACGAGTTTCGTACAAGGCATCGGCATCGGTCTGGTGATGGGGCCGTTGTTCGCCGCCGCATTTTCCACCTTGCCGAGCGCACAACGCACCGAAGGCACCGGGGTATTCAACCTGATCCGCAATATCGGCGGCAGCATGGGCATATCCATCGCTTTCACGATACTGGCGCGCAGTACGCAGATCAGCCACCAAGCGCTGGGTGTGCATATCAACCCCTATAATCAGGCCATGCAACTTTCGCCCATGGCCTCGCGATTGAATTTGCACAATACCCATGACCTGACCATGATCAACGGACTGGTCACCAAGCAGGCGGCCATGATCGGCTACAACAATGACTTCAAGCTCATGATGATCGTCAGCCTGCTGGCCATTCCGTTGGTGTTCCTCCTGCGCCCGCCAAAATTCAATAACACCCAGCCGCACCAACCCGCCGTGGTGGCGGAATAACAGCCATGATCCTGCGCAAACCCGCCAATCAAGAGCAGCACACGGCGCTCATCACCATCTCGGTAATGTTAGGCACGCTCATGCAGGTGCTGGACACCACGATCGCCAACGTGGCGCTGCCCGATATGCAGGGCACGCTGTCGGCGACTCAGGATCAGATCTCCTGGGTGCTCACTTCCTATATCGTTGGCGCCGCTATCATGACGCCGCCGACCGGCTGGCTCGCGGGCCGCTTCGGTAGAAAACGCATCTATCTCATCAGCATGGTGGGTTTCGTGGTGGTCTCGTTCCTGTGCGGCACCGCCACCTCCCTGACGGAGATGGTGCTGCTGCGGGTACTACAAGGCCTGTTCGGTGCCTCCATGGTGCCCATCTCCCAAGCGATCCTGCTGGACAGCTACCCGCGCGAAAAGCACGGTATGGCCATGGCCATTTTCGGTCTCGGTATCATGCTCGGCCCGATTCTTGGTCCGACGTTGGGGGGCTATCTCACCGAGTACTATTCCTGGCGCTGGGTGTTCTTCATCAATATACCGGTTGGCATCATGGCGGTACTCATGACGATGAGCTATGTACATGAAACTGAGCTCAGCAAGACGCGTACCTTCGATGGTTGGGGCTTTTTATTCATGAGTGTCGCCATCGGTGCGCTGCAAATGATGCTGGATCGCGGTGAACGTCAGGATTGGTTCAATTCGGCGGAGATTATCATTGAGTTTGGCCTGGTGCTCACGGGTCTGTGGCTGTTCTTTGTCCATACCTTCAAGCGGGAGCATCCTTATATCGAACTCAAGCTATTCAAGGATCGCAATTTTCTCCTCGGGAATGTCATCGGTTTCATCGTTTTCATCAGCCTGTTTTCCATCATGTCGCTGATCCCGCCTTTCGTACAGAATCTGCTCGATTACCCGGTGATCATCACCGGGCTGGTGCTCATGCCCCGCGGCATAGGTACCATGCTCTCCATGATCGTCGTCGGGCGGCTATCCAACAAGATGGACCCGCGCCTGAATATGTCCGTGGGACTCTTCATCATGGCGTTATCCATGTATTTCATGAGTCATTTCGATACCGGTATCGATACCTGGGCCATTATCTGGACCGGATTCCTGCAGGGGCTGGGTATGGGCCAGGTGATGGTGCCGTTGATGACCGTGGCGTTCTCGACTTTACCGCCGCAATTACGTACCGAGGGCACCGGTATCTACAACTTGATCCGCAACGTTGGCGGCAGTGTTGGTATCTCTATCGCATTCACACTCCTGAGCCGCAATACCCAGATCAACCATGAGGTTCTGGGTGGGCATATCAACCCCTACAATCAAGCCATGCAACTATCGCCTATGGCCTCGCGGATGAACCTGCACAACACCCACGACCTGGCTATTCTCAATGGACTGGTTACCAAACAGGCGTCCATGATCAGCTTCAACAATGATTTCAAACTGATGATGCTCATGAGTCTGGCCGCCATTCCTCTGGTGTTCCTCATGCGCCAGCCGAAATATCCTGAAAAGATGGGCGCAAAGTCCCATGCAATGGCTATCGAATAGAACGATGGTCGGCAAATGCTGGTTTTCGCTGCCAAGAAATCTGCAGTCCGCCAATCCTTGATGTTATTGCCAACTCAGAAACCGTCCCACTTGAATCTTCTACCAAACAACCGCACATTCAGTCCATGAGCCAGCAGAAATTTCCCAGCCTGTTCGTATCCCATGGCTCACCCATGCTGGCGGTGGACGCCACGCAGCTGGCTCACGGTTTTCTGCGGAATCTTGGCGATACCCTGCCCAGACCCGAGTCCATCCTGGTGATTTCCGCCCACTGGGAAACGTCGGCACCGCGCGTCACCGGAGCGGTGCATCTGGATACCATTCACGATTTCTACGGCTTCCCCGCGCCACTCTACGAACTGCGCTATCCGGCGCCCGGCAGCCATGACCTTGCCAAAAAGGTAGCGCATCTGCTCGGACCGACGGCGGGCGTTGATCTGGTACGCGGCCTGGATCACGGCGCCTGGGTGCCGCTATTGCTCATGTACCCGCAACACGACATCCCGGTGCTGCAATTATCGCTGCAAACATCCCTGGGTCCCGCGTACCATCTGAAAATCGGTGAAGCGCTCAACCCGCTGCGCGAACAGGGCGTACTCATTATCGGCAGCGGCGGCGCCACCCATAATCTGCGTGAGTATTTCCATCCCGCCGGCGATCAACAGCCTTATGAGGATTTCGCCGTCTGGCTGCACGAAGTGCTGACGCACCGCGATGGGGAAGCATTGCTGGATTACCGCCGGCGTGCCCCCCAGGCGGCCCGCAATCACCCCACGGAAGAACACTTCCTGCCGCTGTTCGTGGCACTGGGTGCCGGCGGCTCACAGGCGAAACGGCTGCATCACAGCTTCGACCGCACGCTTTGCATGGACGCCTGGGAATTTGATGATTGATCTTCTTACTTTCGCGGGATGCGCGAGCGCTGCCTGTTGGGACTGCTACCACCGTGACATTGCGTCCGGCTCCCACCAGGTTTTCACGCCTGCCAGCGCCGCGTCATTTATAAGCGCTATTCGGTTTGGAAACCCTTTACAAAGTTGGCCATAGCGCTATCGCCCAGCGGCTTGAGTCCGTAGAGATTTTCGATGCTGTGCAACAAGCCGTAATGATCCAGGTATTGAGCATTGCGGCCGGATTTGACTCCCGCTCCCACCACGATCAGCGGAATCTGGTTGGTGAAACTGTTGGCATCGCTTTCATCCCAGGTGATGATCAGCAGACTGTTATGTCTCTTGGCCCAGCGCACATATTTTCTCATGTGCGTCCCCAACCAGGCGTCACCCTCTGCAATGGTCCCGTCATGCATGTCGTTCATCATGTTGGGGATCACGAAAGCCACCGTCGGTAATTTGGAATAATCCCGCGGGAAATTGCGAAATGGCTGATTGAGTGCAGCCGGCAGACCCGCTGCCTGCCAGTCCACCACCGGATTGTGTTTGCGCCGATAAAGCCCGCCGGAGCCTGAACAGCCCGCATAGCCAACGGCAGGCAGGTTTTCCGAGTAGATGGCGAAGCTCAGCCTTTTTGCCAGTAATTCACTTGCAAGATTCGGGCCCCTCAAATCATGGGGGCAGGAATCGTCCGTCAGGCCTTGATTGGCCCCGGAGAAGAGCGCCACATAATTCGGCTGGCTGGGATGCATCACCGCATGGGCGTCAGTGAACAGCAGGCCTTGCTTCGCAAGTTCATTGATATAGGGCGCATCGGCACTGCCGGTAATCGTTGCGAACGATTTATTTTCCTCGATCACCACCACCACATGGGCGGGAGGAGACCATGAGCGCACGCGCTGTGCGGCTGCCGTGGTTGCTGGTTTAGCCGCTGCCACCGCGGCGCTGGCGGAAACTGCCAATACGCCCAGCCACAACAGACCCTGAGCCATACGCACCAACTTCGAGAACTGCATAACCACCCCCGAATCACTGTTGCCGGTAAACGCCGTCATTGCGTATCTCCATCACCCGCTCCGGCCGCGCCAGAGGCTGGAAACCGAACCGGCTATAGAGGTCATGGGCATCACGGGTCGCCAGCGAGAAGCGGCGCAGGTTCTGCAACTGGGGATGCATCATGACATAGTCTATAAGCCATTTTCCCAACCCCTTGCCGCGATAATCTTCCAGTACATAGACGTCACAAAGATAAGCGAATGTTGCATAGTCGCTGATGACCCGCGCCAAGCCTACCTGCGCCTCACGATGGTACAGGCCAAAACACAGGGAATTACGCAAGCCACGCTCGACGGTCTCCAGAGGTATGCCTTGCGCCCAATAGGAACGCGTGAGATAGGCCTGAACCGCGACCGCATCAAGTCTGGCAGGATCGGTGGATAGCCGGTACTCGCCGCGCTCCGCCTCGATAATGGAAAGCATAGCTTCTCCCATTAAAAGCTGCCTCAAGGATTGCGGACTTTAGCCAATGAACGGATTCAAGACAATCTATAAAAACCTAGTCAGTAAGCACGCGGCAGGATAGAATGCCGCCCTTATTTTTAGCTCTCAGGATTCCGGCATGCACATTGAGAAAAACACCGTGGTTTCCATTGACTACACCCTCACCGACACGGACGGCACTGTCCTGGACAGTTCCAGGGGCCAGAAACCCCTGGATTACCTGCACGGCTCCGGGAACATCATTCCCGGGCTGGAAGAGGCGCTTGCGGGAAAGCGCACAGGAGATTCTGTCAAGGTGAGCGTACCGCCCGAGAAGGGTTACGGCCTGCGCAATGAAACCTTGAGCCACAAAGTGCCGCGCACTATGTTCGATACCAAAAACGAAATCAAGCCTGGAATGCGCTTTCATGCGGAGGCTGAACACGGTGAGCACACGGTAACGGTAACCGCGGTCGATTCGGAACATGTCACCGTGGACGCCAATCATCCATTGGCGGGCAAGACACTGCATTTTGACGTATCTGTCCTGAAAATCCGTACGGCAACCCCGGAAGAGCTCGCCCACGGCCATGTACATGCCGCAGGTGGTCATCATCATTAATTTGAATATTTAGAACCCCCCATTGGGAGGGAGTCCGCACTCTCTTCCCGAGTGCCGGAGGAATCCAGTCGCCATGCATATATTTTTAAGACCACTGGCATCAATGTTGGAAAATAGCCTGGAAACCCCAGGCTATTTTTTGGGCTTGCGGCCGCGAGTGATCCGCCGCTGGCGCCGAGCCACCATGGCTTTCTTGGGCGTGAGTTTCTTGCGGCGTTCCGCATATGGATTCTTTCCAGTGCGGAACTCGATACGCACCGGCGTGCCGTAAAGATCAAAGACCTTGCGGAAAGTACCTTCCAGATAACGACGGTAGGTATCCGGCACCGCTTCGGTCTGATTACCATGAATCACGATCACCGGAGGATTGCGCCCGCCCTGGTGGGCGTAACGCAGCCGGATACGCCGGCCGCGCACCAGCGGCGGCTGATGTTGTGCGACCGCGGTTTCCAGCACGCGCGTGAGTTCCGGGGTGGACAACTCGCGGTTCGCGGCTGCATGCGCCCGATTCACCGAAACCATCAGCTCGCCGACGCCGCTGCCGTGCAGCGCCGAAATGAAATGCAATTCCGCGAAATCCAGGAACGGCAGCTTGAGATCGATTAGACGTCGGATATTGTTGCGCTGATCGTTGTCGAGACCATCCCATTTGTTGACCGCAAGCACCAACGCCCGGCCGGCATCCAGAACCAGGCCCAGCAATGAGGCATCCTGTTCGGTGATGCCTTCGCGGGCGTCCAGCAGCGTGATCACAACCCGGGCCCGATCAATGGCCTGCAAGGTCTTGATGATGCTGAACTTCTCAATTTTGTCCTCAACGCGCGCGCGCCGGCGCACGCCGGCGGTATCGATGAGCATGTAGGCACGGCCGTCACGCTCGAACGGCACGAAGATACTGTCGCGCGTGGTGCCGGGTTGATCGTAGGTTACCAACCGTTCTTCCCCCAGCAGGCGGTTGATGAGCGTTGATTTGCCGACGTTCGGGCGGCCAATGACGGCCACATGGATACGCTGATCATCCTCAGGCGGCAGATCGGTATCCGGCGGCAGGTGCTCCAATACCGTCTCGATCAATGCTTCGACACCGGTGCCATGAGCGGCGGCGATGGCATGCGGTTGACCGAGACCGAGCATGTGAAATTCGCCGGTGACCACATCCGCCGGCATGCCCTCGGTCTTATTGACGGCGATATACAGGGGTTTACCGGCACGTCGCAGTTGCTGGACGATGACCTGATCGGCGGCATTAAGTCCCGCACGACCGTCTACCAGCAGGATGGCGGCATGCGATTCCTCAAACGCCTTGAGGGTCTGCTTCGCCATCTGACCCATGAGGCCTTCACCGATGCCATCCAAGCCGCCGGTATCTATCACTACGTAAGGCCGTGGACCCAGTTTGCCGAAGCCGTACTGGCGATCGCGGGTGAGTCCCGGCACATCCGCCACCAGCGCGTCACGGGAGCGCGTCAGTAGATTGAAGAGTGTGGATTTACCCACATTGGGGCGGCCGACGAGCGCGATGACAGGCAACATGATGGAATCCGTACCCGCGGCGGCTGGCCGCGGGTCTCATACTCAGGGTAACACCAGCGTGGCTGCTATTGACGGAGAGGCTCGACCTTGTAGGCCGCCAGGTCACCGCCGGTAGTCAGCACCACCAGCAGGCCATTCACCACGATGGGCGGTGCCAGGATCGGATCGCTGCCCAGCCGCACGCGTGCCACGATACTGCCGTCACTCTTGGAGAGGAAGTGCAGATAACCCTCCAGATCGCCGACCACCACCGTGTCGAGATACGGCACCGGCAAGGTCAGATCGCGTGCGCGCATGGCGGGTTGCGTCCAAGCCGGTACGCCGGTGCTCTTATCCAATGACCAGACAGAGCCATGCATGTCGGCAACGTAGATATGCGCGGCACCCTCGCTCACACCGGTGTAACTCGACATTTCCCGCGTCCACAGCATTTGACCGCTATCCCGCGCCAGCTCCACGACCCGTCCCTGGTAATTCACGGCATAAATATCGTCGTTGCCCACCGCCAGTACGCCATCCAGGTCCACAAGTCGCGACAGATCGTTATTGCCGGTGGGCGCGGAGACGGTGGCGAGCCAGCGCTGGCTGCCATCGGCGAGATTGAGCGCCAGTAACTCGCCGCTGTCCAGTCCTTGCAACACCATATTGCCGTTAATCACCGTCGGTGACGCCCCACGCAAGGATAAATTCGGCGCCTCATGGGACACGCTCCAAAGTTTCACTCCGCTGGCAGGTGACAATGCGATAATGTGGCCATCGGTGGTATCTACGACTACCGCGGTCTGGCCCACCGCAGGACTGGCGAGAATGCTTCCGTTGACGTTAGTCTTCCACAATTGCTTACCATTGACAGCATTGAGTGCCAGCAGCGTGCCGTCACTGCCGCCCACCACCACCATGCCCTGCCCTACCCCGGGGCCCGCAGAGATGGATAGTTTTGTACTTACCGTCCAGCGCTTACGTCCATCCTGAAGCGCGAACGCATAGACATCGCCATCATGAGCGGCTGTATAGATATTCGTACCGTCGCTGGCGGCCACGATTCCAAGACGCAGAATGGCATCCGCGGATCCTACGGACGCGCTCCATACCTTTTCCACTTTCACCTTCGGTGTGAACTTCACCAGTGGCGCAGGCGGCTCCACATTGTTACTCGCACAAGCCGCGAGCAGCAATGCCAAGGATGTAAGAGCAATCAGCTGTTTCACGGTTTGGTTGCTCCTGATTCAGTGCCCGCCACCGGCGGTTTGCCGGCCACGGTGACCGGCCCTTTGACCAGGTCATTGAGCTTCATTTGCACCAGTGATTTGTCCCCCATGTCCGGGGTCCATTCATTCAAGGCCCGTTGGTATGCAACGCGGGCCTTATCAGTCTGGCCAAGCGTCATATGAGCGTCGCCGCGCACCTCGTCATATAGCGCCGCAAAACCGCCCGGCTGCACGTTCGCAAGCGCGCTCAAGGCCGCCTGCGGATCACCCACCATCAGTTTGATTCGCGCCAGCCGTAACCGCGCCAGCAGCTTGAGACCGTCATCCTTGCTGTTCTTGATGACCCAATCGAGCATCTGCATGGCATCATCCGGTTTTTGCGTACCGACATCATATTGGGCCATGGCCAATGCCGCTTGAGACGCATACGGCGTGTCAGCGTAGTTGTTGATCAAGTCATTGGCGACTTTCAAAGCCGGCGGGCCATTGTTGACGGACAGCATCGAACCCAGTTGGCCATACATCGCCGAGGCTGTGAGGCTGCGTACCTGCATACGGTGTTGCCACCAGCGCCAACCAAAAATAATGATAATGGCGATGATAATGCCGGCCGCAATGGATTTGTAGTTATCTAGCCACCACTTCTTCAGGCGTTCCGCCTGTTCTTTATCGGAAAGAAACTCGTCCACACTGCACTCCTGAATAATGCAAGGCACCAGCGTGCCTCTGTATAGTAATCATTCCAGCCATGGTGCCAGTCGCGCAGCGGCTGTATCCCACGGCACATTCACCTGTTCGGTGGTATTGCGCAGTAGCTTGAAACCCACTTGCCGAATCTTGGCCTCGTCCTCACCCAGCACCAGTGCCACGCGCGCGCCGCTTTTATCAGCGCGTTTCAGCTGGTTGGCAAAGCCACCGCCGCTGCAATCCATGATCAATCTGAGCTGCGGCAACGTCTCGCGCAGCTGCTCCGCCAGTTGCAATCCCGCGCGTTCGGCCAGTGCGCCAACCCTCACCAGATAGGCGTGCGGTGCCGTATCCGGAACCGGTACGCCTTCCTCCTCCATGAGCGCCACCAGACGCTCCACCCCCATGGCAAAACCGATGGCCGGCATGGGCTTGCCGCCCAATTGCGCCACCAGCCCGTCGTAACGGCCGCCGGAACAAACCGCATCCTGGGCGCCGAGTCGTGTCGTTACCCACTCGAACACGGTGCGCGAATAGTAATCCAACCCGCGCACCAGCCGCGGATTGACCACATAACTCACGCCCGCATTATCAAGCAGGACCTGGAGTGCGGCGAAATGCTCGCGCGATCCATCATCCAGGTGATCCAGCAGGTTGGGGGCCTGCTCCACCAGCTTGCGGGTTTCCGGATGCTTGCTGTCCAGCACCCGCAGCGGATTGCTATCGAGCCGGCGACAGCTGTCTTCATCGAGTTGCCGGGCGTGACCACGCAGAAATGCCGCCAGCTTGTCACGATAGCTGGCGCGTGCCTCGGGAGAGCCGAGGGTATTGATGCGCAGTTCCACTTGCCGGATGCCGAGACGTTTCCACAGCCGCGCCAACATCACGATTAGCTCGGCATCAATATCCGGACCTGGTAGCCCGTAGGCTTCTACGTCAATCTGGTGAAACTGACGGTAACGGCCTTTCTGCGGACGCTCGTGGCGGAACATGGGACCTGCAGACCACCAGCGCTGCACCTGATTATATAAGAGTCCGTTGCTCAGGCCTGCACGCACCATGCCGGCGGTGGCCTCGGGACGCAGCGTCAAGCTGTCGCCGTTGCGGTCCTCGAAAGAGTACATCTCTTTTTCGACGATGTCCGTAACTTCGCCGATGGAGCGCGCAAAAAGCTCGGTCTTCTCCAGGATGGGCACGCGGATTTCCCGGTAGCCATACGCCGCGAGCACCGTGCGCGTCACCGCTTCCAAATACTGCCACCGCGGAGTCGCATCCGGCAAAATATCGTTCATGCCGCGAATGGGCTGGATCAGGTTAGTCAAGCAGCTACCCCGAGAGGATCAGTGATGGCCCGCACTATCAACCGGCTTGGCCGCCATTGCCGGCAGTTTCACCCAGACGGAAGCGTGCCGTGTTGTCAGGTTGCGTAAACGGTGCCAGGTTGAAGGGCATACCGTTCAATTCAATACTCACACCCGGTGAATTACCGAGGAAAACCTGCAGCGGACCGGCACCCGATACCTTCAATGTGGCGCCGGCAGGCGCAAGATTGTAATACAGTCGCTTGCCGCTCGCGTCATACACCTCGATCCAGGAAGGCTGGCTCAGCGTAAATTGCGCATGGGTAAAGTGGGATGACTGCGCAGCGCCGGTCTCGGCTACCGAAGTCACCGCTTTATTCACGCGCGCCGCTGGTACCGCCGCTGATTTTATACCTGGTGTTAGCTTGATCTCAGCCGGAACCGATGCCGATCTGTGCCGCAGGGTTGTTTTCGATTGCGTGGTCGCGGCTTCCAGCATGGATGCATTTGTGCTTCCCGCTGATGTGGCGCGAATCGACGTCGTCTGTGACGCCATTGTCACCGGTTTCGGCGTGGCGATCGTACCGTATTCAGCTCCCACGGCGACAGGCTGTTCGACATTGCGGTGCTGCCACCACACCACGGCCAAGGCCATCAGTACCAAGATGATTATTCCGGAGAATATCGGCATACCAAAGCGCCGCCCGAAGGCGCGGCCGCCGTCCGGCTGCAGAGTGATAAGCGGTGGTGGCGCCAGCTTGTCGGCGTCATGTTCGACTGCCAGCACCTCGGCCTCGGGCAAACCCAGAAGACGCGCATAATTTCGCAAATGACCGCGCACGAAAATGGGCGCGCCCAAATGGGCGAAATCATCGTGCTCCAGGGCTTGGATGACGTCATCGCTCACGTGCATGTCTTGGGCGACTTTGTGCACGGATAAACCACGAGCCTCCCGGGCGGTGCGCAGCGCCCCGCCAAGACTGCCACCGGTGTCTAGCAACGGCTTTTCAGCCGGTATTTCCTGCATCGTTATAACTCTGATCTAACTGCTGTGTTTCGGTCGAATTGGGGAACAGTGTGCGCAATTTCTTGGCGTAAGCAGCGGCCTTGCGGTTATTCCTGAGTGCTTTCTCGGTACGCACACCCAGTAACAGTACTTCCGGACGCGGCTGCGGCGCCACGGCATTGAACCGCTCGATGAAAGCTCGCGCCTCGAGATATTGCTTCTGTTCAAAGCTCAGCCGCGCCATCTGATAGAGGGCCTCTGGGAATCTCGGATTGATGGCGAGGGCCTTGCGGAAATATTGTTCTGCGGCCGCCTTGTCAGGAATAAGGTTGGCGCACACGCCGGCATTGGTATAGGCCGCCTCTGGCGTCGGATACAACGGATTTTCCGCCGCCTCAACGAAGTATTTATCCGACTCTTTGGGTTTGCCCTGCTGGCACAGAAACACTGCATAGTTGTTCTGAATCTGCGGATCATGCGGCGCCTCACTCAAGGCCTTGCGGTAGTTCTCATCGGCACGCTCGATGTCGCCGGTGCTGTTGTAGAGCAGTCCGAGCGCCGAATAGGCATTCGCATTGCCAGAATCCTGTTGCAATGCCAATTGCAGTTTCTGCATGGCCAGATCGCGCTGACCCTGACGCATGTAGGCTACACCCAGTTCCACATTGTACTGGGAGGCATGTTTCAATGAAACCTTGTCACCCGGAATTGTCGAGCTGCTGACACAACCCGCGAGCATGAACACCGCTGTCATAACCATAATGCTTACCGCTTTCAGGATTCTCATACCCGTACCTCCATTTGGTCGCGCATGCGTTGCTCGCGGTGAATCCGGTCCTGAACTTTACCCGCCAATTGGCCGCAGGCGGCATCAATGTCGTCGCCACGGGTGCGGCGTGTGATGGTGACTATCCCTTTCCCCCATAGGTACTCTGCGAAACGCTCAATAACCTCGTCAGGTGAGCGTTGATATTGAGTACCCGGAAAAGAATTGAAGGGAATCAGGTTTACTTTGCAGGGAATGTCCGCGACCAGGACCGCCAGCTCGCGTGCCTGATCCAAGCCGTCATTCACACCCGCGAGCATGACGTACTCGAATGTGATATGAACATGACTACGGTCCTGATTGCGTACGTAATAGCGGCAAGCATCCATGAGCTCGGCGATGGGATGGACCTTGTTGATGGGTACCAGCACGTCGCGCAGCGCATCATTGGGTGCGTGCAACGAGACCGCCAGCGCCACATCGCATTCCTCGGCAAGCTTGTTGAGATTCGGCACCAATCCTGAGGTACTCACGGTCACGCGGCGCTTCGACAAACCATAGCCGAAATCATCCAGGAAGACGTGCAATGCCGTCAGCACATGCTTGTAATTGGCCAACGGCTCACCCATGCCCATGAACACGATATTGGTGATGGCGCGCTCCAGTCCGTGGATGGCGCCCAGGCGCTGGTTCGCCAGCCATACCTGAGCAACGATCTCGGCGGCGTTGAGATTGCGGTTGAAACCCTGCTTGCCGGTGGCACAGAAGCTGCAATCCATGGCGCACCCTACCTGCGAGGAGATGCATAGAGTGCCACGCTCATGATCCGGGATGAATACCGTCTCGATACCGTTTGCGGAATCCATTCCCAACAGCCATTTGCGTGTACCGTCTTCGGAAAACTGTTCGCTCACGACTTCTGGTACGCGAATTTCAGCGCATTCCTGGAGTTTGGCGCGCAAGGATTTGCCAAGATCAGTCATGGCATCGAAATCGGTCACACTGCGGTGATAGATCCATTGCATGAGCTGGCGCGCGCGGAAAGGTTTCTCGCCGAGTGCCGCGAACAACACTTCCAGCGCCTGGCGATCCAGGCCCAGCAAATTCACCTTGGTGACAATCTCGGTCATGGGTATTCAGCGCGAACGCGGACAGAGGTCATTTTGTGAAAAGAAAAAGGCAATTTCGTTCCCCGCGGTTTCCAAGGCATCGGAACCATGCACCACATTCTCATCCACGGTCTTGGCGAAATCGGCGCGGATGGTCCCGGGTTTGGCGTCCCTGGGATTGGTGGCGCCCATCACCTCGCGATTGCGGGCGATGGCGTTCTCGCCCTCCAGCACCTGCACCATCACCGGTCCGGAAATCATGAAATCCACCAGCGGTTTGAAGAACGGCCGCTCCCGATGCACGCTATAGAAAGCTTCCGCCTGGGAACGGGTCAGATGCAACATACGCGCCGCCACGATTTTCAGTCCCGCCTTCTCGAAGCGGGTATAGACTTCGCCGATGATATTCTTCGCCACGCCATCGGGCTTGACGATGGACAGGGTGCGCTCATTGGCCACGAATACAACTCCAGATGCGTTGAGGGTGTGTGAAATGCCGGGCGCCCGCGGGGCGCGGCTGTCCGTGTCATTGGACCACGGATTTTCAGCGCGTTCAAAGGGTTAAGTGTACTGGCAGGGGGCAGGTATAGGCAATGAAAATCAGGTGGAAGCCCCGGAAAATCAAGGCTTTTTAGATGTTGAAACTTTCTCCGCAGCCACACTCATCTTTCACATTTGGATTATGGAACTGGAAGGACTCATTGATGCCTTGGCGCACGAAATCCACCCGGGTACCGTCCAGGAAAGCCAGATGGTCGCGGCTCACCAGCACTTTGACGCCATGTTGCTCGAAAATCACGTCTTCAGGATTGGCGGCATCCGCATAATCCACGACATAGGCGAAACCGGAACAGCCGGTTTTCTTGACGCCCAAGCGCAAGCCCAAGCCACCTCCGCGCTTCTCCAGGTAGCTATTAACCCGCCGGGCGGCGGCATCCGTTAAGGTAATGGCCATCGTTAAGCTCTGTGTGTCAATTCCGTGGTCGCCAGCGGCAGTCACCCGGAGCTATTGTACCTCCCGGCGGCGCTGCGGATGGCATCTTCCACCGTCAGTGCCGCGCTGCGTTTCGCGGCCGGCAAGCCCAGCTGCTCCGCCAGTGCCACCACGCTGAACGCGGTGGCCGCGGCCAGCGGTCGGCCCTTGAGCGCTTCACTGGTCAGGGAACACAAGGCGATGGTGGCGGGGCAGCCATAGACCCGATAACGGCAATCGGCTACCCGGCCACCGGCGGTGACCTGTAGCTGGAATGCCACGGCGCGGCCGTGCTGGCGCGCGCCCGCCTCGCCAGACAGCACCCCGGCCGTGCCTGCCGGGAATTCACCCGCATTGCAGGGCCTGCGAAAATGTGTCCAGGCCGTGGCGCTGTATTCGGTCGCGGAGCTCGGCATGCATCTATCCCGTCGGCGCCAAATCCAGCAGCCGGTGATATTCCTCACTCACGATGGATGCTGCCGCGTCTACCTCCGCAGCGGTGGAGAATCGCCCGATGCTGAAGCGAATGCTGCTGCCGGCCAATTGATCGTCCCGTCCCAGCGCACGCAACACGAACGAGGGTTGCCGGTCCGCCGAGGTGCAGGCGGAACCGCTGGAAACCGCGAGTGCCTCGCAGGCAAACAGCAGACTCTCGCCCTCGATGCCGGGGAAGGCCACATTGAGTATCCCGCAAACGCGCTGGCTCGGGTGACCATTCAACAGCGCCCGGGGTATCGCGACATGTAACGCTTGCCACAAGCGTTCACGCAGCGCCCGCAGCTGCGGAGCTTCCTGCGCGAGTTCCTGGCGCGCGAGGTCAAAGGCTGCGCCCATACCGACGATTTGATGGGTGGCGAGGGTGCCGGAACGCAACCCGTGTTCGTGCCCGCCGCCGTGGATCAGCGGGTCGAGCTGCACGCGTGGCTCGCGGCGTACATAGAGCGCGCCGATGCCCTTGGGACCGTAGACTTTGTGACCGGAAAAGGACATGAGGTCCACGAGCAGGGTTTTCAAATCTATCGGCAGCTTGCCGGCACTCTGGGCCGCATCCACGTGGAATAAAACGCCGCGCTCACGGGTGATACGGCCGATGGCGGCGATGTCGTTGAGGGTCCCGATTTCGTTGTTCACATGCATGATCGAAACCAGCACCGTGTCGGGACGCAAGGCTTGCTCGACCATGGACGGTTGAATCAAACCATCCGCGTCTGGCTTTAGCCAGGTAACCTCGAAGCCATCGCGCTCCAGCTGTTTGCAGGTATCCAACACTGCCTTGTGCTCAATGCGTGAGGTGACGAGATGCCGGCCCTTACCCTTATAGAAGTGCATCGCGCCCTTGATGGCCAGATTGTCGGATTCCGTGGCACCGGACGTAAAAATGATCTCGCCGGGTTCGGCCCCTACCAACGCCGCCACCTGGCTGCGGGCCTGTTCCACCGCGCCACGCGCTGCCCGTCCCGGCGCATGCGCGGAAGCAGGATTTGCGAACATGCCCTCGCAAGTCAAACAACCCGCCATTTTCTCCGCCACCCGTGGATCCACCGGCGTGGTGGCGGCATAATCCAGATAGATGACTTTGTGGCTCATGCGGTCCCCGTACTTTTCATGCGAGCGCCAGCGCGCCGGTACGTTTTGAAGTAAACGCGGCCAGCGCCGCCAACAGCGCCTCCACATCATGCGCGCTGTTATCCATCCCAAAACTGATGCGCACTGCACTGCGTGCCTGTACCGCATCCATGCCCATGGCCAGCAGCACATGGCTGGGTTGACCGCTGCCGCTATGGCAGGCGGATCCACTGGACACCGCAATGCCACGCTTGTCCAGTTCCATCACGGCCATCTCTCCGTCGAAGCCCGTGACGCCAATCTGTACGGTATTGGGCAGGCGTTCCGCGTGCGCGGCGAAAATACGGATGCCAGGCATGGATTTAAGCCGCGCTTCAAATTGATCCCGGAGCCCACGCAAATGCCGGCTGCGCCTATCCAGTTCCATGCGCGCCAATTCCGCCGCCTTGCCAAATCCAATGATACCCGCAAGGTTTTCCGTGCCGCCGCGCAGTCCGTGTTCTTGACCGCCGCCGGTTATCTGCGGCGCCAAGTCCACGCGCCGATCCACGATGAGCGCACCCACGCCGCGCGGACCGCTGAGCTTGTGGGCCGACAGACTCATGAGGTCGGCGCCCAGCGCGACAAAATCCACCGGCAGTTTGCCGGCTGCCTGGATGGCGTCAGTATGCACCAACACAGCGTAACGCCGAACACATTCGCGGACTGCTTTCACATCCTGGATAACACCGGTCTCATTATTCGCCAGCATCACCGACACCAGGCGCACGTCGTCAGCCAGCATTTTCTGCAGCCCATTAAAATCAAGCAGGCCGTCGGCATCCACGGGAAGCCGCTGCACTTGCCAACCCTGCCGGGCCAGATCCTCCGCCGGCCCCAGCACCGCCGCGTGTTCGATGGCGCTGACCAGCACACGGCCTTGGGGTTTGCTGCCGCACACGCCTTTGAGCGCCAGGTTATCCGCTTCGGTACCGCCGCCGGTGAAAATCACCTGGGCGGGCTGCGCACTCACCAGTGCCGCCACCTGCATGCGCGCCCTATCCAGCGCTGCACGGGCTTCGCGCCCCGGGCGATGGACGCTGGATGGATTCCCGTGCGTGCCTTGCAGCCACGGCAGCATGGCGTCCAGCACCCGCGGATCCAGCGGTGTGGTGGCGTTGTGATCCAGGTAAATGGCCATATCTATGAAGCAGCCGTAATGCCAGGGTTTAGGACGGCATTATACCAAGGTGCGAAATCAATCTTTTCCCGGCCCATTGCCGTGCTTGGCTTGCTGCAGTGCATTCAACAAGCCACGCAGGATATTCACCTCGCTCGGGTCGGGCCGGGCGCGGTTAAACAGATGCCGCAGACGCCGCATGAGATGCTTGGGATTGGCGGGATCCAGGAAACCAGCGTCACGCGCGGCCGCTTCAAGGTGTGCATACAGACCTTCCATCTCCTCGGCAGTGGCGAATCGCGATTCACTGGCTGCCGCCGTGCCTGACATTTCCCGCGCCAGCATGAACTCATAGGCGATCACCTGCACGGCGGCGGCGAGATTCAGCGAGGCGTAGTCTGGGTTCGCAGGAACGTGCATGAGGTAATGGCAGCGATCAGTTTCTTCATTGGTGAGACCCGTACGCTCGCGGCCGAACACCACCGCTACGTCCTGATCCGTTGATACCGCCATTAACTTCCGCACGCATTCCTGCGGTGTCAGCGCAGGCGGACCGAGCGCGCGCCGGCGTGCGCTGCTACCGGCCACCAGGGTGCAACCGGCAAGCGCTGCATCGAGACTCGTCACCACCTGCGCCCGCTCCAACAGGTCGGCGGCACCCGAGGCACGGGCGCTGGCTTCAGCATGGGGAAATTCCACGGGGTTCACCAGCACCAGTTGATCCAGGCACATGGTCTTCATGGCGCGGGCGGCGGCGCCGATATTGCCGGGATGGCTGGTTTCCACCAGTACAATGCGGATGTGACGTGGCATTTGATTGGAGGCAGTTTGCGGCTTCTGCTATTCTACGCGCCCTGCCGCACTGCTTCACAGCGACGCGGCCCGCTCTTTAACCGCAATCCAAATTTCCGCCCGCGCCCGCGAAGAGACTTTTTATGCAGCCATTACTGAACATCGCCATCAGCGCCGCGCGCCGCGCCGGTGACATCATCATCCGTCACGTGGGCCGGATTGACCGGCTGACCATCAAAGCCAAGGAACACAACGATTTCGTGAGCCAGGTGGACCGCTTGGCCGAAGAAGACATCATCTACACCATTCGTAAGGCCCATCCGGACCACGCCATCCTCGCCGAGGAGAGCGGCGCCCAGGGAAGCAATGATGAATTCCAGTGGATCATTGACCCATTGGACGGTACCACCAATTTTTTACATGGCTTTCCGGTATTCTGCGTCTCCATCGCCCTCAAGCATCGCGGCCGTCTTGAACACGGCGTGATCTACGATCCCATGCGCCAGGAATTGTTCACCGTCAGCCGCGGCGAAGGCGCCCAGGTGGACGGCAAACGCATGCGCGTTACCGCGCTCAAAACCCTGGACGGCGCGCTCATCGGCACCGGCTTCCCGTTCCGCGAGAAACACAATCTTGATCTCTATATGAAGATGTTCGAGGCGGTGGTGCGCAAAGCCGCCGGGGTGCGGCGCGCCGGTTCCGCGGCTCTGGATCTGGCGTATGTGGCCGCCGGCCGCCTGGATGGCTTCTGGGAAATGGGCCTGAAACCCTGGGACATGGCCGCCGGCGTACTCATGATCCAGGAGTGCGGCGGCCTCATCGGCCATTTCGACGGCACCCCGGGCATGCCCGAAAACGGCGATATCCTGGCGGGTGGAGAGAAAATTTTCAAGGCGTTGTCGGAAGAATTTAAGCCGCTAATTAACTGATTAAGAGTGTCTTTGATATGAAGATATATCTGCCTCTGTTGAGTTCTGAGTGGGTAATGCAGCCTGAGATGGTACTGTTTTTCGCGTCGTCCACAGGCGCGAGCAATCGAGAGCCTGGTGCGCCGGCAGTCGGCCCAAGCAGCCAGTGAAGCGAGCGCTGGTGGGCGCAGGAGAACTCGTTCTGGATGCCAGAACACCCGTCGACCCGGGGGGCGGCACGCTCTCCTGCTTCGCACTTCCCTTTGAGACACGAAGCTTCGCTGACTTGCGGGTGAGGAACGCAACAGACTAGACTCAAGGCCAGCGGTTGGGGAGAAAGACCATGATCTGCCGATACACGTTGTACTGGCCACTGACGTTGTTCGGATTCATGATGACCGCCATCGGGGTGGCATCAGGAGCTCCGAAGATACCGGACGTTCCACCAGCCATCTACACTGACCCGCCGCACGATGCTCTTCATCCGGCTCGGATGGAAGTGCTGAAAATTCCCACTGGTGGAGTAAGAATTAACGGCATTGCGTATCTGGCGGAAGGCGTGGGCCCTCACCCCACTGCCCTGTTCCTCATCGGATTACCCGGAGACGAAAAGAATCTCGATCTCGCCCAGGCAGTGCGACGCGCGGGTTGGAATGCCATCACTTTCTTTTATCGGGGCTCGTGGGGCAGCCCCGGCGTGTACCGGCTTTCGCATTGTCTGCAGGATACGAACGCGGTATTGGCCTACCTCAGGGACAAGCCCAACGCTAAGGCGTTGAGCATTGATACGGCTCGCATCGTGCTGGTCGGTCACAGCATGGGCGGATGGGTGGCGGCGGAAACCGCCGCGCATGATCACCGGCTGGCCGGTGTAGCACTGATCTCTGCCGCCGACATGGGCCGCTTCGGCGCGACTATGCCGCATGCAAAGCTAGTGGGACTCATGTCAAGCATGATGGAAGCCCTGGCGCACGTGACGCCGGAGGAGATAGCCAACGAAATGGAGGCTCATGCGGCGTTGTGGCGGTTTGAGCGGATCTACGGTCGGCTTGATCACGTACCGCTTCTCGTCATCACCTCTGATAAGACAACTGAGCCGGGTGATGATGCGTTCGTCGCGGGATTGCGCGCCCGCGGCGACAAGCACCTCACAGCGATCCACATGGATACAGATCACTTCTACTCCGACCATCGGATAGCGCTGGAGAGCGCATTGATCCGCTGGCTGCAATCACTGCCGTAGTAATCCGTTTGCCGAAATCTTTATTTGCCGTCGGTTGGCGTCAGCTATGTGTCTCGAATATTCGCCTCCGGGTGGCACTGCGTGGACCCTGCGGTGCTCAGGTTTCGGCTCGGACTGGATGGAAGGACTGATATGGCCCGCTCTTGTCAAGCGGAGCACGAGTGGACCTCGCAATTTTGCGCATGGTCGGATCTCCTATGGCATGGGATAGCCCCAGATGGGCAACGCGACGCGCGACAGCTTCAAGCGACGATGGATCAAACTGATATTCGCGGGTTGGTTACCGCATTGCATCGGTTCGTCGCGGGGCTGCCTCGCTCTAAAGTCGGACTGCAACGACTTGCAAAGCGATAGTGGAACACGCAGTGTAGAAAGGAGGGAATCCCCTTGGACGACGCCGAGCACCGGACCGAGTGAGGATCAGGCCGTGCGCAGTACGGGCGAAGCAGGACGGCGAGCCTTCGCAGCGGTGCATGGATGCACCGTCTGCGAAGCCCCGAGTGAAGGAAGCGCGCAGGACACCGCGAAGCGGCGACATCCCAGGGGCGATTTCCTTTGGATACTTTCCTTGTTCGCACAAGGAAAGTACCACGCCCGCGGGTGCGGGAACCCGCATTCAATTGAATTAAGTTCTGGATTCCGGCATCCGCCGGAATGACCGCGCAACTGATGTGCAATAAAAAAGGGCGCTCAGCGCCCTTTCTCAATCTTTAAAAACAATGATAGCCTCAGGGCATGTCATCCACTTTCTTGTCTTCTTTGACCCGCACCATGAGATCCTTCTTGCTGACACCCAGCATCAACGCAGTAGCGCTGGCGATATAGATGGAGGAATAGGTTCCGACGATGATGCCCACGAACAGCGCCACGGAAAATCCGTGCAGCACCGGGCCGCCGAGAATCAAGAGCGCAATGACCACCAGCAAGGTCACGCCGGAGGTGATGATGGTACGCGACAGGGTCTGGTTGACGGCCAGGTTGATGATCTCGAAGGGCGTGCCCTTGCGCGTGATGCGGAAATCCTCACGGATGCGGTCGAACACCACCACCGTGTCGTTCACCGAGTAACCCATGACCGCCAGCACCGCGGCCAGCACGTTGAGATCGAATTCCAGATGGAAGATGGAGAAGAATCCCACCGTAAACACCACGTCATGCAGGGTCGCGGCCACGCCGCCCAAGGCCAAGCGCCACTCGAACCGGAACCAGATGTACAGCAGAATCCCGGTAAGCGTCAGGAAAAATGCCAGCGCGCCTTTGGTGGCCAGGTCCTTGCCCACTTCCGGACCCACGAAATTCACCTGTTCCAGTTTCACCTGAGGCGAAGCTTTCTGCAGCGCCGTCAGTACCGCGCTGCCGGTATCCTTGCCGGACACGCCCTTCTTGGGTTGCAAACGGATCAGCACTTCTTCCGGCGTGCCGAAATTCTGGACGATGGCATCCTTGTATCCGGCTGTTCCCAGGGTCTCGCGTATCTGACGCAGATCGGCCGGCTGCGGATAGGAAACCTGTACGGTGACGCCGCCGGTGAAATCTACGCCGAAATTGAGGCCGTGAATGGCCAGGGAGACGACGGCGATAATGAGCACCGCTACCGACATGCCCATGGCCAGCTTGCGGGCTGCCAGGAAATTGATGTGCGGGACTTTGTGGAAAAATTCCATGACGGCTTCCCCTACACCGGCAGCTTCTTGAGATTGCGCCCGCCGTAAAACCAGTTGACGAGGGAGCGCGTTCCCATGATGGCGGTGAACAGTGAAGTAAGAATGCCGAGGGACAGGGTTACGGCGAAGCCCTTCACCGGACCGGCCCCGAACAGGAACAGCATGACGGCGGCGGTGAGTGTGGTCACGTGGGCATCCACGATGGTGGCAAAAGCGCGGCGATAACCGGCATGGATGCTGGCCTGCGGCGAATTGCCGGAGCGCACTTCCTCACGGATGTGTTCATTGATCAGTACGTTGGCGTCCACGCCCATACCCAGGGTCAGCACGATGCCGGCGATGCCCGGCAGGGTAAGAGTCGCCTGGATCAGTGACAACAGCGCCACCGTCAGCACTAGGTTCATGAACACCGCCAAGTCGGCGATCACGCCGAAGATCTTGTAGTACAAAGCGATGAACGCCACCACCAGAACGAAACCCAGCAGCGCCGCATAGAAACCCTGCTTGATATTCTCCTGACCGAGGCTCGGACCGACGGTGCGTTCTTCGACGATATCCATGGGCGCCGCCAGGGAACCGGCACGCAGCAGCAGCGCCAGATTCTGGGCTTCATCCTGAGCGAGCCCCGTGATCTGGAAGCGCTTGCTGAAAATCCCGCGGATGGTGGCAACGTTGATGACGGTATAGACTTTCTTGTGCACCGATACGGCCTGGCCGTTGACCGTGGTGTGTTCTGTCTTGGTCTCGATGTACAGCACCGCCATGGGCTTGTCGAGGTTCTCGCGGGTCACTTCACCCATCTTGGCGGCGCCCGCGGAATTCAGCGTCACATTCACATCCGGGGTGCCGCTTTCCTGGTCGTAACCGGAGACCGCGTCCACCAGCTGATCGCCGCTGACAATGACGTCGCGCTTGAGCAGCACCGGATTCCCGGCCTTGTCCGGAAACAGCTGGTCATCCAGGGGAATATGACCGGTCTGTTTGGCCAGCACCGCATTGGCGCCGTAATCCACCAGACGGAATTCCAGGGTGGCGGTGGCACCGAGGATTTCCTTGGCGCGGGCGGTATCCTGCACGCCCGGTAATTCCACCACGATGCTGTTGCCGCCCTGTTGCTGCACCACCGGCTCGGCCACGCCCAATTCATTCACGCGGTTGCGCAAGGTAGTGATGTTCTGCTCGACCGCGAGTTGGCGCAGTTGCTGGATGTTCTGTGGGCTCATGCGCGCCGTGAGCGTATTGGGCTGGCTGCCCGGGGTCACGGTCAGCTCCGGATATTCGGTGCCGATGAATTTCTTGGCCTTGGCAACATCCTCCGGGGTACGCAGCGTTACGTTGATGGCGTCGCCCGATAAGGACACATCCTCGTAGCGAATGAGCTTTTCGCGCAGGCTGCCGCGGATGTCGGTGGCGTCGCGCTGCAGTTTGGTCTGCACCGCGGCATTCAGGTCCACCAGCAACTGGAAGTGTACGCCGCCCTGGAGATCCAGGCCTTTGGACATGGGTTTGAGGCCGATGGCGCGCATCCACTTGGGGGTGCGCGGCGCCAGATTCAGGGCCACGGAATAATTGTTGCCCAGGGTTTTCTTGACCGCGCCCAGGGCACGCAACTGGGTGTCGGTATCGTTGAAGCGCACCAGGATGCGATTGTCGTTGAGGACCGCGGACTTGTACGGCAGCTTGGCGGTGTTCAATGCCTGCTCCACCTGGGTGGTGGTGGTAGCGGTGAGCGTGGCGTTGTTCTCGGAAATCTGCACCGCCGGATCATCGCCGTACAAATTCGGCAACGCCAGCAGGATACCCAGCACCGTCACCAGAATGACGGTAATATTTTTCCAGGCCGGATAGCGGTTCAACATGCGAAAAAGCCGGAATTCTGTTTAGAGGTTCTTGAGGGTGCCCTTGGGCATGACCGCGCCGATGGACTGCCGCTGCACGTGCAACTCGACGCCCTGGGCCACTTCCAGAGTGATGAACTGGTCGCCCAATTCCGTGACCCGCCCCAGCACCCCGCCGCCGGTCACCACTTCGTCGCCTTTGCTGATGGCCGCCAGCATCTTCTGATGCTCCTTCTGGCGCTTCTGCTGCGGCCGAATGAGGAAGAACCAGAAAAACGCGATCATCACTACGAAAATGATGATGGTGATGAACTGACTGCCCCCTTGCGGGGCCGGCCCGCCGGCGGCATAAGCGTCTTGAATGAAAAAGCTCATGGCAATCCCGATCCAGTATTTAAGGTTGCATAACGATATGGGGCCTATGGACCCCGGTGCGCGAGCGCGGATTCTACAACGCCCGGCGCGGCTTTTGGCCGTCGCGGCGGCGCATTATTGCACAGGCGGCGGGATTTTCCGCCGCTGGGCATGGAATTCAGCCCTCAACGCCTCGAACCGGCCGGTCTCCACCGCCGCCCGGATTTCAGCCATCAGCCGCTGGTAGTAATAAAGGTTGTGCAGGGTCATGAGCCGCGGCGCCAGAATCTCGCCGCATTTGTCCAAATGCCGCAGATACGCCCGGCTGTAATGCCGGCAGGTATAGCAGCCGCAGTCCGCATCAATCGGCCCGGTGTCGGCCTGGTATTTGCTGTTGCGGATGCGCACCACGCCCTGCGAGGTGAACAGATGACCGTTGCGGGCGTTGCGGGTGGGCAGCGCGCAATCGAACATGTCCATGCCGCGGTGTACCGCCTCGAGGATGTCCCCGGGCGTGCCCACACCCATAAGGTAGCGCGGCCTGTCCGCCGGCAGGTGCGGGCCAATCGCCTCCAACACCCGCAAGCGTTGCTCTTCCCCCTCACCCACCGACAGGCCACCCACGGCATAGCCATCAAAGCCGATATCCTGCAGCCCCGCGAGCGAGGCTGCGCGCAAGTGTGCATACATACCGCCCTGCACAATGCCGAAGAGCGCCGCCGGGTTATCGCCGTGTGCCTGTTTGCAGCGCTGTGCCCAGCGCAGTGACAGTTGCATGGAATCCCGTGCCGTGGTTTCGTCCGCCGGGTAGGGTGTGCATTCGTCAAACACCATGATGATGTCGGCCCCCAGCGCGTGCTGCACCCGAATGGAATCCTCCGGACTCAGAAATACCGGATCACCGTTCACCGGCGACTGGAAACTCACGCCCGCTTCCGTGAT
>JADEYI010000584.1_pt1 | contig 45696 bp, 49 predicted proteins | sample 8542331 | NCBI WGS metagenome assembly JADEYI01 (sample SAMN16510988, study PRJNA670497) | mine drainage metagenome | isolation source: biofilm near Copperflume 1 | place: Germany: Marsberg coppermine Kilianstollen | collected 2018-02 | reverse complement strand
GATGGGACTTATGTCGGGGCGTACAGAACGAATCCATTCCGCGGAACCCACTTAGCGTTCTTTCTCCGCTTGCTGCTGCAAGCGCAGCACGAACAAGAGGGGGCTCGACCCTCAATCATTTGAGGTCTGCTAAACGTATTAGGGCTCTGCCTCTCACAAAACCCAGGCAAGACAAGGATCCTTGACAATTTGCCAGCTCTGCGCATTGTACTCAGGGGACGTTGGAGGGCTTGAAGATGGTGAATCCATCGGCGGCCGTTGTGACGAGCATGCCAGGGATCTGCGGGTGCCAATGAGCCTCCTTGATCTCACCCTGCGCACAAATCACAGCAGCAGCTATTCAGGTTGTCAGTGATGCACATTTCTTCAAGCATTGTCTGGCCTTGCTGTTTGGACACACAAGCATGCCCGCCGTAGGTCAGTAGGTTGTATACTTCCTTCTCCCCTTCACAAATGTGCAGCTTTTGACCGTTAGTGGAACCCCTGCAACGTCAAAGCATCATGGCATGCCACATCCTTTCACAAGCAGATTCCCACCGGTCGGACATGCGAAAGAGCTTTCTTGCCGTGCTTTCATAACCCCTTCATCACCCAGCATATCAGGAGCCGCAATGTCAATTTTTAAAATTAATTCATTGATTATTAAGTTAATGCTTAACACAATGCCACTTGGCAGAGATGCGGGAAGAGCTACTTCAGCCCCTTGGCAGATTTCCAGCTTTCAAGGGCGAGCCACATTCCTTGGAAGGGGTCGAAGCCCACCTGGCTGAGGTGCACAAAGAGCAGCTGCGCAGGCAGGTCCTCTGGAGATGCAGCATTCATGTGAGCGGCCAGTGCAGCCTCCTCTTCAGGGTCCCGCTCAACTGCCAGATCCCACACTGCCAGCTGGCCGTCCGCCGATGACGTGGCAAGCATCGTCGCCTCTGCCGGGCACCACTCCACTGATGTGACCGGGCCCCTGCGTGGAAGAAGGAGGTTCTTGTGAAGTTGTCAAACATTCTGCAGCAACTTTGGCTGGCAACCCTGCTGTGAACGGTGTGACAGGGCACCAGTGAACAGAAGCAAGAGGATCCATCCAGGACCGCTCTTTCACAGAACAAGCATATCCCCAGAAAGGCAGCCGGATGGATGCCCTGCACTGATACGCCGGTGAGCCCAAGAAATTTCCAGACAAATACGAAGGTTCGAGCTGACATTGTGCTAATGGTCAGAAAAACCTGCGCTGCACCACCAGTGGCCGTCACTAATCCCTGTTCGCCCTTCTGCTTGAGAGTAGGGCAGGGTGCAGCCACTGAGGTCACCTGTGATAGGTGAAGTTGGCCACGAAGCTGGCCTCATTGGCAGCGGCGTCTCGGCCGAACATGCGCAGATCCCACACTCGCAGCGCGCCGTCGTCGCCGCCGGACGCCAGCATGAAGGTCGACTGCGCGCTCCAGGAAATGACATTCACATCCGCCGCGTGCGCCACCACCGAAAGCTGCGGCGTCGGCTTTCCCCTGGCAGCCACCCAGTAGCTGGTGAGTGAGATTACTAAGCGATGACTCACTGATTACTCATTCGCGGGAAATTCTTTCTGATATCCTGTGGCCCTCAGAGGGTGAATGCCCCGCATCCGCAAGTCTGTAACCTTTATCTTGCCAGGGCGTCTGACTTTCTGATTTCCGGCATATTTTACGCATAGAGTTTGTCAGAGGTAATTCCTGATGGTTTCAGCAATGTCCCAGCGGGCGAGCCGCTGCTGAAACAGAGATAGTTCACTCAAATCTTTTTTGCCGTGGCTCCCAATATGTATATAAGCTGAACTAGTGTGGTACGCAGATGGGGATTGGGAGGGCAATGCTTCCTTGCGTCAATGTTCAACTCAAAACCTCTGTCTGTGTTTATAGATTTGGAATTTGGGCAGGCCATAAGACATTGGGGCACCCCTCCGTTTGCACCCCTTCGGTATTGGGCGTACTAAATATCAGCTCAAGCAAGGATTTCTGCCAGGCAAATCCGCACCTGGTGTCCCAGATGCGGATGGTCTTGTCCACAGAGCAGGAGGCAAACACCGTTCCCTCCACTGGACTCCACTGTATGTCCTCCACCGAGTCCTCATGCCCCTGTCGTTCACAAACTCGCTTTCTCAGAATATACTTGTAACGTGCCCAGAGCAATTCTGGTTGGCGGGGTGTGCACACTAAAACTTGGAAATTAACAGACACCATCATTTGGCACGAAAGGTTGCTTTCAGAGGAGCCCACCCAGATCCACACTCCCTCAGAAATACGCACCCTTTGACAACAACCCCTATCGCCGTACCAGCAACAATCCCTTGAACCTCCCAACATGCCGGGCAAAGTGGATTGATAAGGGGAGAATGCTTGCCTGGTAGCGGCCGCTGACGCTCCAGTTGCCCTTCTCATTGGCGTCCCAGACGTGGATCCCCTTCCGGCAGTCCCCCGACGCCAGCCGCCCGGCCGCCGCGCGCGACCAGTCCAGCGCAAACCCCTCGCCTGCAGCACATCCCTCAACTTATAAACCCTACCCTGCACGCAAGCGATCCTTCACTGTCTGCAGGCACGAGCTGTCGCGTATTGTTCTCAGAACAGGTGCCGTCTGCCTGCCGCATTAACAGCGTCTTTCGACGCAAAATTCAATGATGGTGGATCTTCACGTAATTCATCTTCCCCTCGGTTGTCCGTGGACAGGGTACCAAAATGAACTTTTGCCCTACAGGAAGGTCGTAATCTTTCATTTGATCCTGCTGTCTGCTCTGACCCACCCATGGAGCAACTAGAGTGGGACGCACATGGCCTATATCCCGTTAGGAATGTCTTAATATGTGACCCTTCATCACTATGTGAACTTGCTGGTGCTCTGCACTGCCCAGCATCAGTTGCGACATTTCAATTTGGATATGGGCAGGCTACAGATTCCTGACACACTTTGGTGAGCATTTCTGTAGGATTGGGCATCCTAAACTGATCCGCATGCGAACCTCTCCAATAGTTGACCACTTGAGGATGGGCTGGATGGGGCCGAAGGTTTCATCATTTGCAATGCTATGCAGCCATAGTAAACGCTTTTGCCGAGTCAACACCCTTGCAACTCTCAACTCGATTTACATCCGCCAGTCTCTCCTTCAAGCATGCGCGCATTGTAGACTGGGTGGACCTGAGCCTAGACACTCACTGCTGTGGCGGTGCACATGGCGCGGCTCCTGCCTCTGCGGCTTGCCCCGCTGCGCGCGCTCATCGTCAGCAGCCGTCACTTCGTTCAGCTGCATGCCCATATCCCAGATCTGCACAAGGCAGGGGGGCAAGAAAGAAATTCAAGTCTGTTGCAGGCCAGTTACTGCAACCAGTTAAAATACTTTTCAAGTTTCTCACGAAAAGGGGTCTTTGATAGTACAGCAAAAGACCTTTTCTATAGCAATGGAAAGGAACCGCGGGGGGCTGTGTCTGACATCGTTCATTGCTGCCATTAATCCTTTCGTTGTGGCGCCCATGGCCGTTGTGAATTCTTTGACGCTGCAGGGGTATCTCCACTTGGGTTGTTTTGGTAAATGGATTCCATCATTGCCCCCTGTCCGATGCCTTTCAACCCTCAAAATTTGAGATGACTGGGAATCAAGGTCAATCAAGTTGCCGTCGATGGACAACAATGTCCGCAGGGAAGAACAGCTCTCACCGAGACTTGGCCGTTGTCGCCCCAGGCGGCCACCACGCCCGGCTGCTGCGGCATGGCGCGCACGCGGTTGACCCCGCAGCTGAGCCCGATCTGCCGCAGGTGCATCACCGGGGGGCCCTCCTCATCCTCGTCGCTTTCGCTCATGTCATCATCGCTGTCGTCCCCTTTTGGCGCCTGCATGTCAAATTCACAACTTCAAGTCTGTAATCATGAGTGGAGAAGGGCGTCCTGCATTGAGTGTAATCTTAATGCCAAAATTGAGCACTGCAGACCGTTTCTGAACAATGCAACATCGGTATCCGAGCTGACAGATGCCCTGCCAAGTGCGTCTATTTGATCTTGCTAAAAAGGAACCTTCAAATTTCCCACCCCATACCATGTCTACGGAGAATCTAACACAAATCCCTTCATCACAGTGTGCAAGGCCTTTCTTTCTCTCTTTGTTGCGCTTGCTCTGTCATGATGTGTGCATACTCGCTTGTCCCAAAGAGCTGTGTCATGATCGCACAGAATGGAGAAGCCTAATACACATGTTATTGGATACTTATATCTTAATCTCCAGGGAAACGTGAAATTATAAGCGGCCCCGGCTTGCGGAGGGCGGTACAAAAACTGAGCACCGTGCCCACTCTTGATTGAGTCTTGCTTGGATCTGGCAAGTCCATCAGAGGTAGGATTGTGGCAACCTTTACCTGCAGCCTGTCTGCAAACGCACCTTGCCTCTTGCCAGGAAAAGCGTGTAATAATTCAGTCTAGTAATGAAGGGGGGTGTGCGCGCACCTTCTCGCCGTGCTTGCCCTGGCCCAAGTTGCTAAGCTTCAGGAGTGCGATGGAGTTCTGCCGCGCATTTGCCGCCTGCGTGCCCGCCACTATTGAGATGCTGTGAGGGAACGCGCTCCGCGGACCCCCCAAGCCGTCCGGCAAAATGTCAAAGCTGCAGCGGGCAACACGATGCTTATTTTGTTGGTCATGTGGAAACTTACTTCATCCTAGTACAGCTGTTTTGCTGGTCGTGTTCACTTCATCCTAGCAGCTGCGCAATATGCAAGAATCCCTGGGGGACGGGACTCTATGAGCCCAAGCCGTCCGGCAAGATGTCGAAGCTGCAGGGAGCAAAAAGATACTTATTTTGCTGGTCCCCTGGAATCTCACTTCATCCTAGCAGCTGAGCTGAGCTAGAGATGCGGGGGACTCCTGGGGAGGGTCCTCAACACTGTATGAGCCCAGGCCCAACGTCAAAGCTGCACGTAGCACTGGAATTGACTTGTCAGTCCGTAAAATACACTTCATCCTAGCAGCTGAGCAGTGCGCAGGATGCTTGAGGAAGGTTCTTGGCACTGCAAGAGTGCATTCTGCACAAGACAGGCAGCGCACTGTCTTTGACTGCGGGTACAGAGCCAGACAGTGCTGAAGTAAAGCAGGGCACTGGCAAAAGAAGGGGTGCCCAGACCATAAGGCAAACAAAGATGAGGCTTGTCTTGGACATTGGGGGAGGTGCTGGGAATGTGCGACGCACCTGAGACATGGCCAGTCGAGGCTCATGGTGTGCATGCAGTCGTAGGTGGACGGGTCATACTGGAGCTCCTCATCCTCTCCCACTTCATCCAGGCCAGGGCGCCACACTGCAGGGTTGGACGGCTCTGATTGCTCGCCATCCACCGTCATCGGTTCTGCCTTCTTTCTTGCTGACTTCTTGGCCTTCTTTTTGGGGCTGCCAGACGCGCTGGCCTTCGCCTTTGCCTTCTTGGGAGGGCCCATCGCCCCTCCAAACCCAGGTCGCCTTCTCGAGAAATTCGATGTAGCACGAATTGTAGATCCTATGCAATATTTTTATGCGTTGGCTGAAAGCGCTCAGCCAGAAGTGAATCCAACGGAATCTGCAGCTCTGCGACTGCCCTTGTACTAGCTTTCAAGGATACTCAGCACCTATCAGATCCTAACACCCTCTGTCCGTACGAGGCGTTGTAAAGGTGATATGCGAGTGATGCAGTTTCCTGGAAAGTTTTCGATGTGTCTTCCTGGGGTGCAAGCTGCAAATCGCTCGTACAACGTCAAGGTCTAAAGCTGTCCTTTGTTTGGCACTGAAGCCTACGTTTGAAGTCTTACAATGAATCAAAAGATCCACAGAAAAGTTTCCACTTTGACTTTCCGATCAGCAATCAGCAAAGAAACGGAATTTGCATGTTCGTTTCGCAGCGGCGGAGGTGCACCGCTAAGCGGCGTTCCTGTCAGCTTCCTGTGATAATGGATTACCTTTCTTCTTCTCGTTCTTCGTGCATCTCACTACAATGCTCCCGTTACCTACCACCTCCTGACACAAGAATGCCGATGATCTTGCCTTGCTAACCTACCTACAGGAACAAACGCGAAATCTTTTGCTTTCAATTATGGTCACTATATACGGTAGCTAATTTAGAAGCTAAGCTAAATCGTTTGATTTGCACGGCAGTGCTCAAGATGTTACCAATGGTTCTTTATTGAGCCAGCCTGATTGACGCTGACGCAGCTGCAAGCCACACTCAGCTCACAGCCTAGCCATCATTCCAAACACCGTGTGACACACCTGCAACATTCTCTTGCTTTCTGTACACAAACAGCGCTCCTCCATATCACCACCTCTTCTATCACCGGATTGCTTGCCATCGCTGCGAAGGGAATTGTGTTCTGCATTCTGGGTTGAATCATCCTTGGCAGTCATGCGACGGTCCAGAACTCCTCGATGGCCGTGTCTGTGTGGCGGATGGAGTAGGACGCGCTGCAGCCGCTGCTCCGGAGGTACGCCTCAACCGCCATCGCATCGTACGCGCTCGCGATTGCCCGCCTGTTCTCCAGAGCAGCCGTCCCTGCACATCGCAGCAGTATCACTACATCTTCAGAGCGCAACTTGACAACTGAGTAGCCACCTTGAGCATGTCCGCCAGAACTGCAGTCCCTCCAATGTCACTCGCAAGCCGTGGCCATTTTGGACCAGCCGCTGCAGGAAGACGAAGCCAGGTTAGGCAACTGGACAGAGCACCTAGGACTCCAGGGCATCCCTGCAGCAAATTGCAGCCTCCAAAAGGATTATATAATTGATTTGATGTAATCAAGACAGGCTCTGAGAAAATGTTATGTGGGCGAATGCAGCGGCAAGGACGCTACATGCCACCGACTCAATCAGCAACAGAGCTCTGCCCCGTCGTGTCCAAGACTGCATCATGCAGTCTGCATGGATGCTAGATACACAAAATGAGACACCGGTACCGGGTCATCGCATCCCCTTGGTCGCTAAACCCCCTTTTGGGGTTGGAGGGGGCCAACCACATGACAATTCCAATTACTTATACGTTTGACCATCCCAGCACCGACAAACCATTTCCAACACCCCTAGGGAGTAGGCCTAAATACTATAACAGATTATTTGGTGAATCATTTACTGGGGTTTCTGAGAAGGGTTAGGGTTTATGTCCCCTCACCCCAGAGCGTGGCGGGGCCTTCGAGCCGCACACGGAAGCTGCCGGCACTGGGGCAGGCGCCGTGCCACTCCACGCTGCCGCAGCTGCGGGAGGGAACCACGTCGGAGACCGTGGCCTGCAGCCAGAATTGTGCATATTCAAAATGGGCAAGAAGCATATCTTTGCGTCCCTGATGCCTCTGCATTCTCTGCCCAAGTGCATATTCAGACTTAATTCAGACCGGAAATTTGCAGAATCTGACCGGGCGAAGCACCTCTTAAAGAGTGTAACAGAGCGCATCCAATATCCAAACATCTCGTTGCCTCCTTGGATGTCTTTGAATGCTTTTTTGTACACATTGCCCCAAATGGATGTCAAGCTGGTGCCTAGGGTCCAATGAATCACAACATATAGTTGCCCTCCGATGACCTTTCTATTCCCAATAGCAGCACAGCAATTCTTCGCCAAGATTTTGTGCCGAAGGGGCTGTCCGCCGGTAAGTGCATGCACATCCCGGGGCACAGTCCACATTAAGACCAAGGCTTGGCGAGCGGCAGTAGGATTGTCTCTTGAGCCATGCCCATGCCTTTTTTGCAGAAACACTACAAAGACAGGCCTTTGCCGAATGCTTCAGTGCATGCTCTCAACACGCTCTGTTCCTGTACTGGTTGCAAGGAATAAGGAGGCAGTGGACTTCAGTACTGCTTGCAAGACGCAGCCAAACAATGCAAGATAATGCATTGCTTTCCACTCACAACGTCAGCTTCACAACGCCGCCTCGTCCTACACCCATCTTTGAGCCTTCAGGGAAGTTGCATTATGGGGCGTTCTAAAATCTCATGACCGTCAATCTGCTGCAATGCTGCACTGACCTTAATGGCATAGCCGTTGGCTGCGAAGATGTCCAGGATACGCTGCGCGTTCCCTGCCAGCTCAGCTATCGGTGTCCGCGTCGGCGACGGCTGTGGAGCGCCAAACTGCACACCCTGTGGCACCAGTGTGATTATATTACTCGTGATCTTACCACATAAAATTCAGATCTGCCTTCCAAGGACTGACCAAATCTTGGTAGATTCAGACTGGTGCCAAAAGGCCGTCAGAGGGGACAACAAAGTTCTCCTTGCATCTGAGTTCCTTGTCAAATCGAAAGAGGCCATGATTATGCAGTACCACACAAGTCAGTTGCATACGCGAATGCTTTCAAGGGTTTGCACCCTGACCAGGGAACGATGTGTTAGGTTAGGGTGACTCCACACAGAGACAGAAAGGCTATTGAAAGAACATCCTACATGGCATCCACCGTTTCAACATGATCCGCATGTGGATAGAGGGAAGCCAGATCAAGCGCGCACACGAAAGCCGCTAAGGAGGCCGTTATAGATCTGGTCTCCAGTCGCGCGCTCAAAAGCGGCCGGCAGCTCTGCATTGCTCTGCAGCTCTGTGCTCCTCTGAATGAACTTCTTCTGGCCCTCGCAGTCCTCACAAAATTCCTGCAACCGCGCCAGGAGAATCTGCTTGGGAAGCAGGTGCTGAGGCTGCTCTAAGGCTGCCCTAAAGTACAAGGCAGGTACAAGGGCTGCTATATATTTTGCTGCAAGATGACGGAATATTCCTGGTACACATGGGGGCCACAGGGTTGTGCAATCGCTAGGTGCAGTTGATGACATTTCATGTCATGTCACTCGTCCCTCAAATATTCCAGTGACGCTGTGCCTGTGCAACGCCTGCTTTTGCACGCCTGGCTTTCCTACTTGGTTCATGCATGTATTGAAGGTCAGGCTGGTCCTTTAGGTCAAGAGGATCAAGAAGAGATGCTCAGCTACTTCCGAGATTTCAGATCTGGATCCCTAGAAGTCCCTGCCCCAACTTGACTGGAGCATGAACCGCAAAGATTCCAGATCATCAGCTCAAGCTGTGGACGCCTTGGGTTTTGGCAAAATTTCATTTTGGGTAAGAAAGAAGGCGTCATTGATTCAGTAACAAGCATGTGAAATTGGCATAAGAGAATCCACTGGCATGAAGGGCCGCACCTCAAAAGCTTGCTGGCCAAGAGGTATCTCCCTGGAGATGGTGGCGAGCTGGGCAAAGCTGATGAAGTCAAAGTAGCTGGGATCTGTCAGGTCTCCCTGCGGATTGACCCGACGAACAACGAGAATTCACATCCTCAAGATTTCAAATGCATGGAAATCACAGTTGCATTTGGGCTGCAAAGGATCATGAGCAGCTGCTGGACACCCCGTACCTGGCGAACTTTCAGGGGAAGTCTCTGTGCTAAGTATGGCTCATATTCTGCCTGCCGCAGCTTCCAGAACTGTGCTTGGAACCTATCCTGCACAGGATTGCATCTGTGGAGTCACATCTGTAACTTGTGTCCATATCCTGATGAGCTCTGTTCTCACGAAGGGAGGGCCCCAAACAATCGCCTGAATCATCTCTGCCGGAAGTCTTCTGGCATGGTGACGCAGACAAGCATGCATGGTGATTTAAAGTCATTCCGGGCTCACCATTGGAATGAAGTCCAGAGTATCGACCGCTTCATAGGCGGATCGCATGAGCAGCACAGCGAAAATCTGATTCAGGGCCCGCCTGGGGAAAAGCACTGGCTCAGGCTGGTTGCTCAGAAAGTTGTCCAGTACATTGGCTGGGAAACCTGCTGCTCCGGCGCCCTGGCCAGCAACAGTAACAATAACATGAGCATTCATCATTGGCGTACATAGAGCAAGCTACACGTAGGTTTACATACTTCTGAAAAAAGGCATGCGCAAAAGATGGCCCAAAGCATGGAGCAAACATCGATGGCAACCAGCAGAGGTGTTACAAATACATACCAGAGGTCTACAAAGTTGCATTGCCAATGCTGCTGCCGCAGACAAGGCAAGATCTCTGCGTGTGAAGCGTGGCTGTGGGTAATTTGCGACACCAACATCTCCATCGTGAGAAGGCCCTGCACTGCAGCTTTTGTACGGTACGTGGGTTCTTCTGGGACACCGAACACTGTGAAAACTGCTTATAGATGTAGATCCCAACAAAGCGCTCCCCGATGCCATGCCCAAATCTGTGTCAGAAATTAGACAAGCAAGGGATTCCCCAGATGTAGATCTACTGATGCTAATGCTCTCTCTAGTTCTCCTACAACAATCAATGCAAAATTAAGCTGTCTGGAATTGATCAACACCGAAGAGTATTTGCATTGCCGACGTGGAACTCAACAGATTACGCTCACGCGGATACGCTCAACAAACGGCAAGTTTTACGTCCTTCGAGTTACGGCTAATGTTCAATTTCCTATCGCAGACCACGGCCCGACATCGGGTTGTGAATTTGAACTCACAGGCACTCATACAGCCCGGCGCGAAGGCCGTGTGACCGCTGTCGGTCCTCACCAAGTGCCTACTTGGAGCCCCCTCACACTGCATCCTGTGGGTTGAACGGGGTGCCGAACAGGTGCTGTGCCTCGTCCGTCTATTGCGTTTCTTGTGATCTGACGGTCGCAAATTCGCCTATCTGGTTCAAAGCCTGGCCATCAGGTATAGAAAGCATCAAAGCCAGGTCTGGGGGTTGCCTGGGAAAGCTGACCTTCGCCGAAAGTGCGATGCATCGTTCTGTTTGGCTCCTTGAGCCCAGCATGGATGATTTCAAAGATGTTCTAGTAGCCAGCAGTGTTTTCTTAGATTCTACTTTGTTTCAGGTATCCCTACTCCTGCCTGACCTTTGGAGTGTCTCGTCTAGAAAAGCAAGAAGTGAACTGTCTAGCCAAGGCTCGGAGGTCCTCTGTATGACCTTCAGAGCGTGTTAAATTTCATCATTCAGCTACCTGGGAAAACAGCCACAACATTCCTGTTTCCATCACTCGTGTGAAATTCGGCTTCTCTGTTCTGATGCAGGGGAGGTAGCAGACCAAGATGGTGCGCGAGTGCGTTGTGACAGACTGTGGCACCCATGCGCGCTTCAATCACCCAGGGGAGAGCCACGGCGTCTTCTGCAGCAAGCACAAAATGGATGGCATGAGGTGAGCTTCAGAGACACATCCACTGGATCTTCCACAAATAGTGCTCTAGTTCACTACCGCAGCGTGTAGAGTTGATCCTTGATCAACTTTGACCAACTATCAGCTTGCCCTTGAAGTGTTTGCCCTGACCTTTCGACCTTGATGCCTGGCCAAGAGAAGTGTTGATGGGTTCCCAGAGGCTCTGTTGGATACTCTTGCGGCCTGAATTGCGCACACGTGCAGCTCCTCTCTGGAAGCTGCAACGAGGAGAGAATCTTGCTTGCATTGTGCCCGCAGACGGCTCTGATCTGTGTCATGCTGTGGCATGCAATGCAGAGTAAGCATTGGCTGAAGCAATTCAGCGGCTTCGGCAGGACGCTTTCCGTTGCAAGAGCACAGATACATACTTGTCCTGCTTGTGGCTTCTAACTGACTCTCGTGCTGTCTCAGGAATGTGGTGCACAAGCCCTGCGCGGAGCCTGGATGTGCCACACTGGCAGTGTTCAACCAGCCGGGGACGGGGCACGGCCTGTTCTGCGGCCAGCACAAGCCTGCCGGCTACGTCAATGTCAAGGTGCAGCCTTGTCCGTTCGTCCTCTGGCAGGTCGATTGGACTTCCTCTTGCCGCAAGGGCCGGCATCCAGTCTTTGAGAAAGACCCCGTGGCACAACCGGTGGTGCAGCAGCAGTAGTCTAAAAGTTCATGAGGGTGTTTCCTCTGTTTATCTGCCGAGAGATTGAATTACAGGAATCCGCATGTCAAATGACTGGATAAAGGGGTTTATCTGGTCCGCCCAGCGATTCCGCCATCGATCTACTGAGTCAGACAGGCAGCCATGAAATTTTGGGGATGGCCCAGAGACTTGTCAGCACAAGAAATCATAGAAACGTGCCACCAGATCCTGCTTGCGATCAGGCTCAATTCCCCCGGCGCATGCGATGAACGGATCTTTCCTCCTGTGCAGCACCTTGAAACAGGGCACATGGCTGCCAGACCCTGTTGGCAATCAGCGTTATATCCCCTGCGCATGCGATGAATGGATCATTCTGATTCATCCCCCCACAGGACCGCAAGTGCAACGAGGACGGCTGCCAGCGCATGCCCAACTTCAACTTCCCCGGGGAGAAGGGCGGCATCTTCTGCTCCCAGCACAAGTCGGAGGGCATGATTGACATCAAACACAAGCGCTGCGCGCACGAGGCCTGCAACAAGCGCCCCTCGTTCAATTACACCGGGGAGATGCGCGCGCTCTACTGCGGCCCCCACAAGCTCGATGGCATGGTCAATGTCGACCAGGAGCGCCGTTCCTGCAACCGGGGTGAGCAGTTTCTACTTTATCCTTCCTTTGCAGGGCCGCGCGCGGCATGCAATCATCGTCCGGTCCGGCAGTCTGCTGACCCTCGCAAGGTCTAGGTGCAAAGCATTTCGTGCACGTCAGACAGTAGTGTGCATGCATGTCGATTGGCCTCAGCCAGATCTGCACAGTATTGCCGTCACGGTGTCTGCAGTTGCGCCAATGACGTTAGCCGTCAACCTGAACAATCCTATTCCTGTAGGCTTTTCTTGCTGAACTGAATGGCCATCTTTTCTACCCTCCTAGTTGCTTGAGCACTCCGGGACACCTGCTCATGCATGGGAGCCCAGCAGACCGGCATGCACGCATCAAATTGCACTGACAAATCCTGCTTTGGACTGTGCAGCCAAATTTGCGGACGGGTCTGCGCCGGAGCCGAAGCGGCAGCGCTCGGGGTACACTGAGAAGACGCTCGGCTACCCCCTCAAGAACAGCGGCCTGGCCGGCAGCGAACAGGCACGCCTTCTCCTTTTTAACCTTGCGCGCCCACCACAGTCACGCCAGCACTGCCAGCAAAGTGCTTGGCCCTATAGCTGTAATCTTTGCATGGAGCTTGCAGCTCTGCCTTGTTGGTTATATACTGACACCCGTACTGCATGTGCACAAGCAGCAAGCACATCAAGCATTGTCCCATGCCAAAGGCACAGCACGGTCCCGATGCAAAACTCCACACCCTGTCTTTCAATCTCGGGGTTCAAAAGCAGTAAATTGGCATCTGAGGTTGTCAAGCGCACTGTGGGTACCAGTCTTATGTGAGGAGGAGTGCGTTTACCTCTTCTGAGGCACTTAATTCTTTGTGCGCAGACGCAGCCGTTCGATTGCGCGTCGGAGCAGCATGTGGCGGCGCTGGCGGCCGCATTCCCGGGCGCCCTCACAGGCGCTAATGGCGCCGTGCTGGTTGCGGCCAACGGCGCGCAGATCGGTGAGTAGACTGCCTGGATGCTTTAGGCACAATCTGGGCTTCTTTAAAGGCACGTTAATGCCTGGACATCATTGCTATTTATCATTGGCTATGTGATTAGGAAGAGTGGGCAGTAAATTGATTCGCATTACTGTCCTTCAGATGCTGTTGTGCTTTGTTCAAGAGTGCAGGAAATTGTTCTTCTTGGGATGTTTTTGACCTGTTAAATCTATCACATCCTTGCTCTGCGTGCTGCACTGGACAGCCCGGTCTATAGGTCATCTGGGTTTGGAGTACCCGTGGAATACTTTGGATGGCCAAAGCGGGGGGTTCTTATAGTTGTTCTCCTGAGGCTGAGAGACTGTTGGGCTGTAGCAGGCGGGGATGGCAGCCAGGATTACCAGCAGGCGCTTGGAGAGAATGCCGGCGATCCGCAGCAGCATCAGCAGGACAGCGACATGCAGTACATCACTACACACCCTCAGGTAAATTTCTGGCAATCTTGCGCCCGGCCCTGAGGCATACAAAAATAGGAAACAATCGACCAACCCTGATTTTTTGTGTCTCAAACATGCCTTGTGAACATTATGAGATCTTCTGGTAGACAAGGCTTGTGCGGAAACACCAAGTAACTTGCAGAGGAACTGAACTGAGGCCTCTTCAACAATTATGTGTTGATGAAAGTCATTAAATTGGCTGGAAAATCCACCACTGGGGCCCACAAGGGGCCAGTTGCTCGCCAAAAAGTGGCTGCAGCGTCCAGTGTTGTTGATCACAGGATGCTGAACATGGAGGAGCAGCAGGGCTCATTGTGTGATTTTTAGGTTGTAGGATTTGACCCTCATGTTATAATTGTGAACAGGTTCAGGACGGAAGCCAGGCGGCCCACTCGCAGCCCCTCCCCTTCCTCATCCTGCCGCCCACCAGCTGGTCCCAGCAGGTGACTCCTCCCCCCTGCCATCTTCCTGGAAGTTCTTTGACACAGCCCTCCTGCTCCACTATCCCTTCTGCAGTGAGTGCTTCTTCTCTCGTGTACTTATGAATAAGCGAGCCACAAAGTTTTAGAATTTGTGGTTAGCGGTGCAGAATCATCGGTTTAGGATTGGTGGCTGGTGAAATTCCAAGACATGTTCAGCTGTTGCTGCAAATGAACTGCACAGGTGACCTGTTGAAGCCCAAGCACAGGGCCGAGTGTCTCCGCAGACGAAATGCTCTGACGGCTTGTCAAATTTGAAAGCAATATTTTGCTCATCATTGCGATTGCATGCGCGCAGGTGGCGGGGGACACGCAGCATCATCTGCAGCAGGCGGCCGCGTTTGCCGAGCCGCCACCGCAGCCGCCGCCGGCACCGCTGCCGCACCTGCCGAGCCCGGCCGAACTGCGCGCCGTGGCAGCCAGCCCAAGTGCGCACTGCTGATAACAAATTTTCAGTGCTGCAGAAGAATCACCCAATCCACTAGGCATCACAGAGTGAAGCGCAATGTAGATGAGGAGGGCCAATAAAGAATTACTGCTGGGGGCATGACTCTAGTATCTTAAGTACCCCTGTCAAAATGAGTCATTCACTGGACCCTCTAGCCATTCACTTGATGATGGCCCCTGGTAGGAAAGGCAGGAAACTGCGGCTTTTCACCTGCCATCAAGGGGGCTCACAGTCATTCCTGCTCACGTGCGTGTCAGGCAAAGAGGACGCGGGAATGCCGTCTGACGCCCAGCGCAACCACGCCCACCTGATGCACTCGCACCTCGTTGACTTCCTGCGCGACTACCTACGCCGTCCAGAGCTACAGGTGCGCTCGCACCACCATACTTGCTCTTCCACGCTTTCAGGGCTGTTATCATGGTTGAAGGACTCTACTATGACTTGCTGGATGCACCTGTGGCATGTTGGCTCGCCTTCGTGCTTCTCGAAGTCATCTGCCACCGGCTTGTTTTGGCAGCAGACTGAGACACACTATGGTTGAGTATGCTTCGTAAAAACCGTGGCTTTTCTTCTCTTGAAATTGGCAAAGCATGGGCTACTTCAGACACTTGAGTAGTTCTAGAGGCTGCCCTGCAGCAACCGGGCTAGCACAATGCGTTGGAAGGAGTAGGAAGCTTGCGTGGGTGGTGTATTTGGGTGATTCTGTGACACTCGATTTCTGACAAGCTTCTTGACGCTCTTCTCATGCCCCCTGCAGAGGGCGGAGGTGGACAAGGCGCGCGTGTGCCGCTACATAGAGGCCTTCACGATGTGGGACTCCGCCACTCGCGTGGAGCAGTACGCACTGCTGCACTTCGCATGGGACCTGGCCGCCCCCGGGGACGCCAAATGGCGCGCCGTCGTCGACCGCCTCGACAAGGCCATCGCGCCTCTTCAGGCGCCGCCGCCACAGCAGGCCGCCCCTGCAGACGTGCCCCTCGGCTGATCTGGCACCGCGGCCAGGCTTCCGCCTCAGACGCGGCCCTCGCCTGATCAGGCTCCAGCAGCTGTGCAGCCTGATCAGGCGAGTTTGCCGTAGCAGCTCGCCGCCGGAGACCGGTTGTTTACCTGATCTGGCGCCGGGGGCAAGGCTCGCCCCTGCAGACGCGTCCCACGCAACAACAGGCACCTGCGGCTGAGGTCCGATGCAGGAGACGCGTCTCTTTTTGGATTGGGTTGCCTGTTTAGCTGTGTTCCCAGAGCAAGAGCCTAGAAATCACAAGTCAGGGTCCAGCGTGGAGGGCATGCGAAAAAGAAAGAAAGCTCCTCGTCCATTCTGGCAGTCTGTCTAAACGGCAGCCTGTAGATGACGGTACATAACATCTGGTGGACATAGACTGTTTCTTTGACAAATAAATACAGCATGCTACAAGCGCGCTTTTGCATGCCACTGCCTGGACTTGTTCGACTCAAACGGCTCAGGAGCGGCATGTGAAACACATTGTCATGACACTGATCCAAGACGCATTGGTGCACCATTGCGGGGAGAGGGTTTCCTTGCATACTTTTTCTCGGTTTCTGTGCCTAGCTAGAACCTGCCTTTGGGAGCAATGCTGTGCTGCAATCGTCAACGTTGTGACAAACAATATGCATTTGATGCTCGCCTTCCATTTCACACCTTGCATATGCATCATGCTCATGGGGCATGGCATGTGCTTGGACACATGAGGGTGGAAAGGCCAACCAAAGGTGACCGGTACTTGATGCATGCAAATCGCCAAAGATGCGGCGGTGTCCGATTTGGAGTATGCGCGCGTGCACGAGGGACTCGAAGTACTACTAAAATAGTGTTCGTGTGCATGGGAACTTGATGAATGTGCATGTGAAGATGTCTACAAGAACTGAGGATAAAGCAGGGCGACTTCGGGGGTACGCTTCTTTGTTTAGGATTCTTGACACGTTGTGTGACACCTTGACAACTTGTGTTTGTGTCTTGTGTGATTTGTTCTTGTCCATGCTGGTGCACAATAAAAAAGCGCAGTTCCTAATGAGACTTGAACCCGGGACCTTGCCGCACGTCTTTTATCTGTATCGTCAATCAGGTGGTCATGGTCACAAAAGTGTCGTCACAAAGCGTGGAACAGGGACAGAAGAACATTGAAGAAGCCTCGAGAAAACGTTAAGGAAGGGCAGCAAAAGTACAGATCGTCACGTCGGGTTCGCAGGTGGTCACCCAACCCACTACTGGTGACGCCCAAGGCAGCTTTGCTTCCGGGAGCGGACGAGAACGGGCATTTTCAGCCTGGTATGAACGATCCATGCCAGGTTGGTGTGCTACAAATACATGTACTGCACAGCATAATGCAACTTCAGCCGGCTTTCACCTCTAGACATGCATGCATGCAGGACATTGCAGGCGTTAGAGAAAGGCTGTCTGCAGGGGGGGGCTGTAAAATGACTGAGGCTCATTATGTAGTGATTATTTCTGTCAACTGCAGCTTTTCTGCAGACGCACCTTGCTTCTGGCAGGAAAAGTTTGTAATAAGAATAATAATAATAATATGTGTCAAAATATGGATTAGTATTTTTCAGCTCGTTTTGCTTTGATCTCAGCATACGATTGTCTCAGGTTGTCTCAGATCAGAACAAAAATTGCTCCAAAGCACAATTTCGTTTTGTCTTTCGGCTCTTTTATACAGACTATCTTCACCTCTGCGCTGTATTTTTCTCTTCTTTCCATAGCTGCAAGTCATGAGATGTGACAAGTGATGACGTCACCAGGTCCCAGACAAACATTGTTGGGTCATGCATGTCTTATGCATGGCGTCATATGGCTGCAGATGCAGTGTACATACGCCAGACACAGCCGCGCATCACCGGCGCAGAGGCACCTCAAACCTCCACAGATCCACCTCAATGTCCCTTGAGCGCTCCCTGGATCAAACACCACATTCAGTGGCCCTGCATTGAACTGTAAGGCGTTGACTCTGCAGCAAGGGGCTTTAAAACTGACCAAGTTCACTGGGTTGCTGGGTTGTTCCTGCTCATAGCTTTGGCTAAGCGGGCAGTACCCATACCCATACACAGCTGCATCATTTCCAGCACAGAATTTATTGCCTGTGTGCTGAACACAAACTAGTCTTGCCAAAGAAACACAGAACATGCAAGCACCACAGCCAGACCTCACACCCGTGAAGTCTGACATCCGCCACCTTGGATATATTCCCCTGCCGCCCCAAAGAGCTCAGCACAGGGGATTCTAATCACACAAGAGCCATTTTGGAAGGACGCACTTGTGGAAAGCATAGGAGGCGGGCAGGTCATAACGCAGCTGTGCAACCACCTCAGCGCTGCGTGCTGACAGCTCCTTCTGGGCCACCCGCTGTATGTGGGCGCGCGTCGAGGTCTTGTGCAGGGAATACACTGACCCACGCGACACCTGCGCAGTCAAATTGGTGCACTGGATTTGTTACTATGATCAGACATTTTCCAGTCCTAACGGATGGGCAGGCATGCGACACCAGTTTTATTGAATTTCCATGTGTTTGGTCCTTGGCCACATTCTGCATAAACCATATAAAAGCAGCCGTGTGTGTTCTCCTGCCTCAAGCTGCCTGCAACTGCAGCTTCTGTCTGGCCTCAGACAGGTGATCTGTGTCTGGCATGCTGGAAATGATTTGTCTACTGCATGTCTTGTGCTGCTGCTTTGCCATTGCACACAAGGGCTGTGCTGTACAGAGCAGCCTCACTTCCGCTGATGGCAACCCAAGAAGACACCAGAGGATCATGCCACGGCTATGGCAAGCATAGGTCATCCTGCAGAAATGCTGCCACTGCCTGCAGATCATTGCAGCTGGCCACGAAAAGGGACCAACAAGAGTACCCACCCAGACCAAAAGGACTGAAAGGTGGCTATAGCACCTCAAGTAATGAACTGGTTTTGCACAACTGGAAGCAGGCCCTCTCATATGCGTGCGCACCCGAAACGCTGCTCTGAGAAAATCCAGGTCGGCTCCCTTGCGGCGGGTGCCGAACGGCGGATTCATGATGACTGTGTCTGCTGTCAGCCTGGGCTGCCTTTCCAGCTCAGCAATGCTGCATTGCAACAGATCCATCTGCACAGCGCATCAGCAAAAGAGCACTTGTGATGAGAAAATCAGCGATGTCTTATTTCCGCATGATGTTCAGGGCAGCCCTTCCTCTTTACTCTGGCCCTTGCTCTGCCTTGATGTCTGCATATCTCTTTCTCTGAATTGCATCTGTTATAAGCATGAATGAGAGGGCAGCCTCTGCCATCCTTCCCTGATTACATCAGCAGGTTTGCTGGCACTCATTTAATTTTCAGAGCAGTCACAGAAAGCGCCGTGAGACAAAGTCCCATATTCATGCATTCCTGCTGGGGGAGCTCGGTCACTGCTTGGCAAGTGCAGGCATGCAGAGGTGGAGATGAAGCAGGCTCACCTGGAGATCTTCAAAGCTGTCTAGATTGCCGTGTGCAGTGTCCAGGGCATCGCTGTCTATGTCCACTCCAATGACATGGCAGCTGCCCAGCAGCGCCGCTCCAATGCCCAGCATTCCCTGCCTGGACCAAGCAAAGAATCAGGCATTGCCAGCGGTGAGGGGTCAACCTATCCTGCAAAAGCTTGCCAGGGTCCTTCCGGCCATCTTGCTGTATTTCAGGCATCACCAGCTGTCAAGGCCTGGAATACGCCGGAGCAAGCTTGCTATGTTCCTTGGACTATCTTGCTGTATTTCAACCATCGCCAGCTCTTAAGGCCAAGCTATATTGAGGCAAGCTTGCTGTGTTCCTTTGCTCACAAAGAAACGGACAGCAGTGCTTATGCAGGCACAAGAATTCCATACAGCTTGATGAGGGCATGGAACGCACGGTGCCGCATCCCAGATCTACCACCGTCCTTCCAGCAAAGTCGTCGTATACACTCTCTATCTGCGCGGCACAGCAGAGAAGGTTACTAGGCATTGATTGAGGAGGCTAGCACAGCACGAATAGCTGAATGTCTTGAGAGGGTAATTGGGGAGCTGCAGCAAAATTGCATTTTTTTTCAAACTTACCGTGAATAACATCCGCGAGGCAATTTCAGGGCCCGTGGGGTATTGTTCGAGGTCGACCTTGGGCTCATTGAAGGTCTCGATGTCCTGCGAGTTTTCCAAAAGTCGATATCAGAAATATATTGAGAGGCGGCATTAGAATTTCAGAAGATTCAAGTCGCTTAGTAAGCAACAGAAACTCCGCTTACCTGCATAATGCTGTGCAGTTCCTTCAGCTTCATGATGATCAACAAACGGTTTACAATATACCATCACCGACGTAGATCACGTCTGTCGTGCTCCAAAACATGTGAAATGAGCAAAGTTGTTTATTTTTGAGTCAACGCGCGCGCTCATCGTTTGCAAGCAGAAGCAAAGAGGTGTTGTACTGGCTCCATCCATGAATCTGTCGCCTTTTCAGTGGCTCAAGTGTACCTATGTGAGATGAAGAGGATGCATCGCAACTGGTCACAAGACAACTGTTTTTCTGCTCCGATCAAAGCTCAAGACCTTGCATTAGGCCGACGCCAGCATGGCAACGCAGATGTTGACATCACAATCCCAGCTGACTGTGCAGCCAGTCTAAGCTTCTATAAGCTTATTACCCTTTACAAGTCAGCATGATCAGGTATTTTCTCACATGTAAAATTGTTGGTCGTGCCAACAAACATGCATGATTATTGGGTAAAACAACGAGTGAAGGCATGCCAAATATTTCGTTGTGCATTATTGTGCACAGCACTTGGCGTCAATTGGCAAGCCGGCCTTTGGCTATATTGTTTCTTGATCCTCTCTATGTACTACTGCAAAAAACCACAATAGAGAGCCTTGCAACTGTATACAAGCACAAGGGCTGCAGTTGGCAACCACACAGTGCACAAATAACATTCCAAACGCTTCAGGGAATAAGTATTCCAGTCCATTCTGCTCCAAGAAAATCCAAGCAGCCATCAGGGCTGCATAAGCACTGGCAGCCTCTCCTGCACCCGCCGAAGGAGCCCCTTGGCCAGATGCATCACATCTTCCACTGTGGCCACAGGCAGGCACCCTGCATGCATACCCGCACATTCTTCAGTAGTAATTTGCACAAGAGACAGTGCTTCTGCTTAAACGCTAGAAAAATTATGAGGCCGTACATACGGCTGTATATATGGTCATGAATTGTCAAAATACGGAAAACTGCTGGCTTGAAGGTGCCTGAGAGGGCTGACCGTGCAACACAGACTTTCTTTGGTGTTACTGACTGGCCTGGAATGCGCTGCATAACCGTTCAGTGCTTTATGATTGCCGCATCTTGACAGAGTGCACAGGCACCGAAAGTTTAAGAGATGAACATGGACAGAAGATACTATCCATAGGATAAATCGAGCCACTGGTGGCTCCCAGCAGGTTCTGCTAATTAGTTTGCTCGGATGCGTGTGGCGTATAAATGCCCATCCCCTCTCTTTCAGTCCTCAAATGACTGTGGTGCCCATTTGCCCGACCCAGGCTTGCTTCTTGCAAATATCTGCAATGCATGCTGTCATATGATGCACCACCTAGGGGTCATCTGGGTCATCTGCTAAAAGCCAGAGGATTACTTAAAAGGCACATGTTCATTTCAGCACATCATGGCATGCTGCCGATTTTAAGGAATGCTGACTCATGATCACATTCCTGCCACGGATGATACATTACCTGCTGAGCCACCGCTGGCACAGACACTGCCATTATCACTTGATGTGCTTTTGAAATGAATTTATTACGTACTGATTACGTAACGATCACATGCTACCTGCTGAATCGCTGCCGGCACAGACGCTGCTACCATCACTAGATGTACTTTTGCAATGAGTAAATTAGGCACCAGTTATGTAACCAATACAATCAATTACCTGGTAAGTCGCCGCTGACACAGACGCTACCATCACTTGCTAAGGGTATGTTACAGAAAATTTTTGCAACGGTTACAATCATTACCTGCTGAGTCGCCGCTGACACAGACGCTGCGCGTGACGGAGCTCGCGCCGACGGCGTGCGCCCACGGAGCCAGCAGCAGAGGCGCAGCCGAGCGTGCCAGCCGGCCCGGCAACGGCGGCAGCTGCACAATGCGGCCTGCGCGCACACAGATTCAAACTCACAATCAAAGTCGGGATCTGACATTTGTGTGCAAATTGTTTGAGGTTAGTGGTGTTTAACATTAATATTTCCCACTGCGGCGCAGGTTTGATTTTCTGCCCTGTCTTGCAGCACACATGATGACTGCGTGCCTCGTAGTCCACGCCAGGATTGTCCTGAAGCATCCCTGCTTTGAAGGTCTTGTGACAGAATGCCCGCATGGAGGTCATCTGAGGTCTTAGGTCCCAGAGAGACACATGCATATGTGGCACGCACCCACGACTGTGTGGCAGAGCCGCGTCGAGGCAGAGGATGCCAGATGCTCCTCTATGACAAGCTCTCGCAGGTGCTCGTGCACAGAGAGGCCTCGGAGCAGCGTCAGCGCCTCCTGACTCAGCCGCAGCGCCTGTCGCCACCTCAGCGCCTCGCTGGCGTTCGCCGGCTGAGCTGGCGCGGCCAGCGCACGCAGCGGGCCGCCTGGGTTGAAAAACCGCTTGCTTCAGTGTCGGTGAGCCATCATTATTGATTCACACGTATTGTATATCAACACTGCTCCTTTTGTCATGGGTTTGCCACAGGCTGGTCGTCTTGCATGTCACTGGTGAATTTCCATGACAGTTCACCTCATGGTAGGCTCTGATGTTGCAGTGCTTCCATTGTATAAGGTAGCTGATTTTACTGCCCCTTGACCTCTATAATCTGTTCTGAACTGACTTCCCACTGCCTTAGCAGCCGAACTGAGCCCTCCATGAAAGGGAGGAGCAAGCCATGCTTGGCCCGTGTGCTGGCATAAACAGTGGCCAGGAGGTCACGTGCAAGTCAGCTTTTGCATGCATGCATTCCTGTGCAGCCCTCCTACCTTCTGGGTTGAGCGTGGCGGCGTCGACGAGCATGACTAATCGCTGCACCAGGCTGGGGCTGCCTGCGTCCTCGCTTTGTAATGCCAGCAGCAGCCCAGTCCGGTCAGCCTCCATGCACAGCGCCACCACCTCCAACGCCCTCCGCGCCACCTGCGCATGCCCACACACGCAATCTTGAGACTTCTAAATGTGAAGATGCGCACAGGCTATGACGTGGCAAGCACAAGAGGATCCACAAAAGAGAATTAGCAATGCTCCCCAGGCAAGCAGCCCAAATGTGCCTGCCTGGAGTGAGCACTTTTCCAGCACAGAATGCCATGATCCACTGACGGCATTTCCAGCTAATACTGCTTATGGGAATGCAAGAGTACAAGGGTGCGTGACCAATGATACTGACTAGCGTAGAAAAAAAGAACCTTGTGCAAACTAGGGCCCAACACGAGCTTTAGGCTGTCGAGTTGGTCAACTTATCATGTTGGGAAGGGCACCTCAAAGGGGCAGCGGTGAGATGATGTCAGGGGTGGTTCTGGTGTGCTTGCAGCAGTAGCCGGTGGTGCAGTCAGGCAGCCATTGAGCGCCCTGAAGATATTCCAGCAGCCAGACCAGCTGCACAAACGCACAGCTCACACTCTTGTTCTGGCCCCGTTAGCACCCTGTGGCGACTTCCACAGCCATCAAACTAATTGTTCTGATCACGGGTGCCCAGATTCTCTTTTGGCGTGCTATTCCATGCATGGGCACACAGTGCAGTGACTTTCTGTTCACGATCAAGGGGGGGAGATGTGGTAACTCTGCCCTCAGTATCATGCACTGCAGTGCTTGGTTCCCTGGCATTTCTTGAAAGTTAATTGATGGGATCCAAGCAGCTGCATATGGGGTTGGGTGTGGGTTACGTACCTGGCCTCCCCTGCTTTCCCATGCGCAGCCGGCGCCTGAAGATCGCCGCCGTCTGCTGCAGGGGCGACAGTTGCGCCACCCATCGGTCCTTGCGCTTCACTGTCTCCCTCCCCAGAGGCAGCCTGGAGCCACAGGTGGGTTTTCAGGCTGGGTGTGACTCAGACTGCATTGATACACAACACATGCATTGTCCATGGAAATCCCTAGGTCATCTCACAAGGTCTGCTTGGCGTCCTAATCACAGAACCAAAGCAAAGTAATCAATGGGAGGACATCAAAGAACAGGTTAGCAGAGCGACAACAGAGCCGAGAGACGGTCTTTCAGAGACCCATGCATCAAGACTGAACTCCTGCAATTGCTGGGCGACCCATATACACAGATATAAGCAGGCAAGCATATGGAGGACATCCACAAGCCACACCAGCGCACCAACATTGGAACACAAGGAATAACTCCAGATAACATAGTCGATGAATTCCAGCGTGGATCCCTTAGACTCACTGCTATCTGTCTACAGCACTCATGAATTACTCCTTTGGGTGAACAAGATTGTTCAGAATTTTTTTTGGAAGCAGAGTTTTCAAAGTTTGCAATCACCTGTGCGGCCAGTCTGGCTTCGAGCATGTCACATATGGCAGGGCATTCCAGCAGCAGGTGCAGGAGCTGCAGGAACGCCGCCTGATGACAGGCCGACCTCTCCAGCACGCCTGAGCTCAGGAATCATATTTGAATTCAGAAAAGCAGTCATCGTCACAGTACATGGGCCACTTGTACATGAAGGTGTACGCATGAAGGCAATTGCTTGATGGGTCCTGAGATGTGAGAAGAACTTTGGGAAGCCTGCAACTGGGAGCCGGTAGGAGCCATCCTAGGTGAGATGCAACTTGATGGTTTTTTCAAGGTCATTTGGGCAGGCTATGGCCTAGATAATCTTGTGGGCACCACATGGTATTAAGCAGACTAAACGGAGCAACAATGTGATCTGAGGGACACCTGAGGATGCTCGAGGCATGCCAGGCAACAGTGCTCCCTGCTTCTTCCAGTTCAACTTACACAGTGAATGACCTTTGCAGGGCTGCATGCTGTCACACCTGATGTCAGCACAGGTGACATGGCGTCCCTGTCAGCCGGCGGCGCCGCTGCCACGAGTGCGGCCAAAGCTTGCATCGCACATTTGAACACCGCGCTGAATTCCTTCGAGCCCAGAAGAAGAGACAGAAGTAGGTTCAGCACTCCCCTGCCCAGCGTCTCAGGCTCGCCCTGTCTCAAATTCCTGTTCCACACCCCAGACCTTAGTATTTCAGTCACTCCTCAGAGGTTCTGATGGTCGTCCAGACATGTGAGGCTTTAAAAACCTTACTGCCAGTGCTTGACAACACTATGCAAGACGGGGTCCGGTAGCCGCTGGCACGGACTGGCACTGGCCCATGCATGCTGAGGGAGGACACACGTATTTCCACACTAATCATGAATAGTTTTGGGCCCTAAAATGGACTAGTAGTTTACCAAATAAGTTACTAATACAATTGGCAAAAACTACGCATGGTGGCAACTGCTGAATAGGAATGCGGAACCAGCTAAAAGCACCTGAGATGGCTCAGGTGAAAGGCAAGGCTTTCAGAAGCGGGTGCGGCGTCCATCAACCTCATAGACCCCAGCCTCAGGACTTCAGGGGAGATATGCGGTGCGGTCGCCAGCTCAGCCGCTCCTGATGGCCTGCCCGGGCCATGTAGCTGCACCCTTGGCCCAACCCCTGCACCAGAGATTTTGTGAAGTTATGACATGCCATAAGAAGAATGCGCTTGCAATCTGTCCTTGCCTTGAGACAGAACACGTTGGGTTGGTATGAGACTGGCTGTGACTGAGAAAGAGCTCAACAATAAGCAGAGCCCGTAAGACGGCACGACGTTCATAAAGGCCACCAAGGTACAATAAAAGATTGACATATCAAGATATAAATCCATCCCAAACTGTATGCGTATGTACCCATTCTTTCAGCAAATAGTACAAATTTTCACATGATGAAATCATGGGGCGGAGAAGTACTGGAGGCTTGGGCAGGTTGGGCAGCAGAGGCCTGCCCAGCTGGCGCCAGGCTGGCGACCGCAGCTGCCTGGCAGCTGCCGCACAGGCGCATCAGCGCTGCCTGGACGTCCAGCATGGCACAGTGCCACCTCACATCAGAGTCACTCGCCTGCAGCCCCAGCGCAAAAGCATTTTTCCATCAGTCACCAATAACCAAAATGTCAAGCAGCATCGCAATGCTGTCCCCAGATTTTTGCAGGAAGGCGCACAAAGAATTCTTGTTTATGTCTTTTGCAGCCTTTAAACAGTTACATCAGACGGTGAAGCACAGCGCCGACAGAAGCGCAGCAAAAAAGGTGTGCTGTCCGCTGCACATTCAGGCTTGCAAGATGCTTGTGCAATTTTGTCAATCGCTGCGCATGCAAGATGCAGCCAGCAATACAAGCTTGACAGGACCGGTCAATCTTGGAACATATAGATGCACAGTAACGACTTCTTTTGCAGTAGCATTCTTTGAGATGCCTGACCTGAGCAGATCCCTTGTGAGCGGCGGCCGCGAGTGAGGAGCAAAGCGCGCAAAGCAGCGCCGGCCCGGCGGAGTCAACGCCCCATGCCAGCAGCCTCGCCTGCTTCGCCACGTCAGTGGCCTGCCCACATGGCTCTGCACTCGAGCTGACTCCACCTGCTTTCTCCTGCTTTCCCCTTTCTGCGCCGCAATATTCCCTCGTCCCTGTAGATGTTTGTGTTTCTTGCCCTTTTTTATGTGTCTGGAGTCATGCCACGAAGGGACTTTCATGCACACTTGCCTGCTCAGTTCTTTCACAAGCTGGAAAATACAAAATACCTGCAGGATGCTAAGATGTGACCTTCATGCTGTCAACCCGTGGCTGAGAGGCTTATCAGATTGTGGCGAGTCAATGTGAATCAGGGTTACCGCATGCGATCATTGTCAAAATAAAGGAACTGGTACCTGGTGATGTCTGGCACAGCATCATGCCACACATGATGCAGCGTCACAAATGTGGCACAAGATGTGTCAGGCAGGATACCAGCATGCTAGGATAAAGGCTCAAGCATATTTCTGGTGCGCAGAGCAAAATAGCCAAGAGCACGTGTGCCGGTGCACATTTAAGGCAAGATAAATGAGCTGCAACAAGGAAAACTGCGGGTGACTCACCCTCCAGTAAAGTTGCCAGGCTGGTGCCACATGCCGCGCTAAGACGCTGCCACAAGCTGGCGTCGCCAGGTGGCGGCGCAGCGGACTGCCACCTGGCGCGCTCATGGAGCGGTTCTGCTGGGGCGTTCTCTGCCGCCCTGCCCGATGGGGGCTGACTGGACCGGGCTGCAGGGCACACACACTCTCTCATTCCTCAAGGAAGATGATCAATTCTTAGGACAATTTCCCCTCCCCTTCAATGCACATGCTTCCATCCCTGAACCTCAAGAAAATTGGATCCAAAACACAAGGAACAAAGCGCCGTTTTGCGTCTCTGGCACAACATTTGAGCAGGCATGAAGGAGGTAGATCCTCAGGAAATAGCATCCTTTTTATGTCATTACAGCTGAAGGACTTCCCAGGAATGGAAAGTCACGCATGTTAGACTAATAGGCACAAGTGTCTGCCTACCGATGCCTGAGCGCTCTCCAATCTGGCTCCTGGGATCGGCGGCCGCAGCGGCCGCGCTGCTGAGCCGCCGTTTTTGGCCGGCCGCCACCGAGGACCGCGGCGCGCCGGCGGCCGACCCGGCCGCGGTGGCTGCTGCGGATTTCCTGCCGGAGGCCGACGGCTGCTGCTGCTGCCAGTTGCGCGGGCTGAGGCTGCGACGCGCGGCTGCCGGAGAACGCAGCGCGTCGTTGCCTGATGTGCTCACCTCGGCCGCCCGCTCCCGCCTGCGAGGACGGAAGAATCTCATTATTATTAGTAGAATATTACTTGGGTGTCACAACAAGTGCAATGCGGCTTACTGCGTCTGTTCAGCTGCAGGCAGGGCGCACTGCCATCTCGCCCCAGTCAAGCCTGCAAATGCCACTTGGTTTCCAAGATAAGTTACATCCAAGATTCTGCCACTTCACAGGTAATGCAAATATAAATTATGCACACGGGACGTGCCATGGCGTTCGCAGTGACAGATTTATTCTCATGGTGATGAATTAAAACGCTTTATCATTACCAAATAGAACCAAGAAATAAATTCAGGGGTCTTCACACCTGTCCCTGTGCGCTTCTGCCAGCTCGGCCTCCAGCTGGGCGTGCTGCTGCTCCAGGCGTTTGGCCTCTGCGGCCAGCGCGGCCGCCTGCGCGTCGGCCGCCTTCAGCCGCTCGTCCCGGTCCTGGTTCCGCCGCAGAATCTCCGCCGCCTGGTGGCGGAATTATTCCCAGTCAGCTTTCCGGATCATTTCTCGCGCGGCTGCCCATACGGCACAGCACTACACCCCATCCCAGGTACGCGACAGGGTGCATGCAGACTTGCTCACATCAGATATGGTAGCTGCCAAATCCGTTGTGAAAGCCGCTCCTTGATAACTTCCACGAGGCAGACCAAGGCGCGCGGTTGTCACTTCTCAAGCATTGCAGGGGACTGGTCCCCACTTTGCAAAAACACCAAAAACCCCCGTCGGGTTTCTCTGCTCCGGGCTGTGCATTACTCTTTGAGCGGTTGTGTTTCAACTGGCGGACCTCTTGCTCCTTGAAGGCCAGCTGCTGACGCGCAATGTCCAGCTGGCGCTGCAGGTCCGCTGACGTGGCCGCCGCCAGGCCAGCCTGGCTGCTGTGCGCGGCGCGCGTCTGCATCTCCCGCCGTTCCCTCTCGGCCCGCTCCACCCGCGCGCGCAGCAGCGCATTCTGACCCTCGTTGTCGTTCAGCCTGCGCAGCACAGCGCGCTCAGCGTGCAAGGCGCGTCAATGCAGCCCTGCCAAGATTGATATGTATATACCCCTCAGCACCGCAACCATCTGACCTCTTACTTAGCCAGGCTGTGCAAATTCTCTCCAATGGAGTCGAGCCTCATGGAATCCACACCAGACTGTCTTGCTGAGCCATGCAATAGTGTTCTACAGATCGCAGAGCAGAGTGCCTGATTGGACACATTCGACAACCGCAGACTATGGTGGAGTGAGAACAGAAAGTGGCTGGCTTGCTCCGATTGGCCGCATGGGCTACCACTGCTCAGCCAGGGTGCCTCGCTTCTGGAGCAACTCATGCATTTTTTGACGGAGACACGATGCTCCACTGCTACGTTCGCTGACCCGGCCGGCGCGCACCTTCTCTGCAGCTCGTCCTTCTCCCGCTGCAGGCGCTCCAAAGTGGCCCCAGTGTTCAGCTCCGGCAGCGCCTCGGGTCCAGCCAGCTGAGCTGCAACTGCGCATGCCACACAACAAATATCAAAGTACTGCTACAAGGGCTCAAACGTTGTCGTAATGAGGCACCTAAACTGGAGCCATGAGGAGGCACCCAGAATCTAGCTAGCATAACTCAAAATTTAGCGAGTGAAGAGCTACATTAGTTGCGCTGTGAGCCCCACAAAGCCCCATGATAAGCCAAGAAGGGGCTCCATCGGCAGGGGAGGGACAAACCACGTACGGAGTGAGTTTGTCGGGTGCGTTGGAGACGGTGCAGGTGCGCTTCCGCCGCGCACAGGAGATTGCATGCTCAGCGGTCGCGGCTGCGCAGCTGTCATGGCATTCCCTGCTGCATGCATGCGCTGGCCTCCACCTGCAGCTGGTGCAGTTGCTGCGCTGGCGCCAGCTGGAGGCTGCATGCGGGCTGAGTTGGCACCCTGCTGCCCCGGGGCGACACCGCCTGCCCCCCTGGAAGCGGGGAGTGCGCCCCCCACAGCGCTACCTGGTCTGGCGGCAGGCAACAAACCCATGCCCGGCCTGGGTGCTCCTGCGCCTGCTGCATATGGTGGCCTGACAGCAGGGCCTTTGTACTGGTTTCGTGCTGGCTGGGCGGCAGCTGCGCTGACAGGCAAGGGAGCTGTTTGTCCTGAAGGCCGTGGCTGCCAGTGTGTGTGAGGCTGCCTGGCATGTGGGTGCACCTGTGCAGCTGGAGCACCTGATGCAGGCATGGATTCGCCAAACACATTCTTTGGAGCGCTGGAGTAGCCATCCTGCTGCCTCACTCCCTGCTTCCTTGACTCAGGCCTGGCAGGGTGATTTAGATACGGTGGCTGCTGCCAGGGCTGGCCCTGCTGCTGTCCAAAGCTCGAGGGAGGGGCAGCATCGACAAGGCCGGGAGGTGGTTGTGATCCGTGGCTAGGCTGCTGCCAATCTGGGTTGGGCGCCGCGCTACTTGTATGACGCTGCCCGGCATTTGTATTTTGTGGGCTGCCATTCTGCCTGTTATTCACCTGCAGAGAATTGTATAAAGAGTGATGGCCCATCAATTGCAAGGAAATTCCTAGAATTTGATTCAGGAATTCATATGTCAACAAAAGGGAATTCATCTATCCTGTTGACATGCAAATTGAGCACCTTTGTCTGGTTGTACTGCTCGACGATGCTATCGATTTTTGCAAAAACGTCGAAATCGTCATCGTCGTCCATTGTCTGTGATCAATGATCATGAACACATGATCACTTAATGCAGGAACATGTATTGATGTTCCTGCGCGCCCTGAGCTTCAAGGAATGCACATGCGCTCAATTTTGCCTTCTCCGACAGGAACGCCGCCGAATGCCCTTTACGAGAGGAAGTCATCGTGGCCATTGATGCAAGAGCACAAACTATTCTCACCTCCACAGCATATAACATTCCGGAATACGTGACAAAACGTGTTTTGTAGCCAACTCTGCAATCTGCATGCACAAAGTGGCATTTGCGCTTTCGTACCAGCAGCTTCTGCTAGGTCCAGTGAAGGTTTCATTCAGTACTATGCTGTGCGAACTCGGATCTAATAAACTGTGTTGAAACCCATTATAGTAAGCAAGACAGCAGTTTATGGTGCAACCAAGCCTGTCGTTGCTTGCTGCAGTGGCCAAGAGAGCTGCACCTAGACTGAGAAAAGCCCCAATAGTATTGACCGATGCAGCAGCGGAGAGAATCAAGACGCTCCTTGAGAAGAGGAACAAGGTGCTGTGGCTAGTATTCACGGAATGTTTTGTTTGTCCAGATGTTGAATATCCCGATATTTGCGGTGTTGCTAAAATAGACCTGAAGTGGTACAGCACTTAGCAAGTGAACCCCACTAATGATCCGGTGCATTCGCAGGAGTATCTGAAGCTGGGTGTGAAAACGAGAGGATGCAACGGCCTAGCTTACACCCTTAATTACGCAGGTGACCTTCCTGGACCAGACTTCCACTCTGCTCACAACTTGCATATATTCTCTATTTGTGCAGTCGTGATGTCTACCTCTTGATGAGCTTATTTTCCCTTTTAAATTTGATTCACTGTGTTGAGCCTGTTGGGCTGAGTGGTCTGTTCTCCTGCAGACACCAAGAATAAGTTTGACGAAGTGGTGGACGAGAAAGGAGTGCGCATTCTGATCGAGCCAAATGCGCTCATGCACGTCCTGGGCACGACCATGGACTATGTGGAGGACAGAATAAAGTGCGTTCAGTTTTGTGCCCCATATTCTTTAGCCCTTGTGATATTTGGTCACCCTGGAGGTTCACAACTGCTCGCATGGGCTGTGCCAGCGTGCTTGTCTGCAGGATCTTGTATTTTTTTTGGTCAGTGGTGTCTGCATAGCCAGATTGCGGCGCGATTTACTAGCAGAGAAGAGCTGCTTGGAAGCATGTTCTGAGCTGATACATGTGTTGCTATAACAGGGCGGAGTTTACATTTTACAACCCCAATTCCAAGGGGGAGTGTGGATGCGGAGAGTCCTTCACAGTGTAGTGGGCGTCGAGGTAGCACTAGCGCGAGAGTACCCCGACTTGCGGTTATTCGTTGGACTTCCTGATTGGGTAGTCATGGGACAGGAATGTTGGCTTCCATTCTGACCACAACGCTCGAAGGCTTGGGTTGGAACAGCAAGTGAGCTATAGTAGCAGTGGTGACTCTGTGTCCTGGAGTTGCCAGCCCACAGAATGCCCCTGTTGCAAGAATTGAAGAGATAGTTGCCAATTATACTTTACAGTCCCTGTTGCATTCTTTCCCTGATATAGTCACAAATGCTCACAAGCAATGGTGATAGGTTTTGACCAGCTAGGCTTAATCAGGCCATTGCATGCAGTTTGCTGAACGCAGGAACCGATTTTGAGTTGAGGTGACACAGCTTGTAAGCCCATGCACTAGTTGCAGCATCACACTGTAGCAGATCCCTGAATCTCAGGTCTCAGATCTCAGAAAGGCTTTCTGCTCCTTTCAAGATAAGCCTCACTTTGACAAACACTAGAACTTCAAGCACGTATCCAGGCTTATAGAACACAGTTGATTCTTTGATTTTGGCCCAGACATTGGCTGAAAGGTCAACCAATCTTTTATCCTCGAGAGCTTAAGAAGGCTTCAAATCGCAAATAGTACAAAACACTCCAGAACCGCACAGGCGTCTATATGGTGCCTGTCTGGCTTGCTGAATCCCTCAGGGATTGTTCAGATCTTGGACAGAACTAATTCTGGCGCCTGCGACGACGGCTGCCAAGGCCCCAGGGGGCAGACCTCTGGCAAACGCTCAGGAAGCCTCCAAAGCTGCACACCCCAATCAGGGCTGCAATGGTGCCAGCACCCCCAATGGACCCTATTGAAAGCACTCCACCTACGCTCCCAATGCTCAGGATCGAGCCCACAGACCCTGCGAAGTTGCCACACAGCTCATCAGTAAGGCTTTGCCAGGCAGATGTCAAGCTTGGGCAAGAACATAGCAGTCTGTGGCGCCATGTAATCGACAGCTTTGGGCTGAGAAATATATATGGCAAACATTAAAGCAAAATTTGTTGAAACAAGGCTTACCAATGCTCCACAAGGATCCTATGCTGCCAAAGGAAGCAACGCTCCCAACGCTCCCAAATGAGGTTGTAGGCCAGCCGCAAGGCGATGCGGTACCGGATGCTATACCCGCTGCGTTTAAAAGATTATTCTCAATCGATGGATCATACAGAAGCGCATCTGGGCTCCGAACCAGGCGTGCTTTAGAGGCAAGCAAATTGCAGATTATAACAAAGATTGCAGGGATAAGCAGAAAGAAGAAGCCGCTTACTGGCCAGGCTTTGAGAAGGCACATGTTTTGCGATCAAGAAGGGAACAGCAACACTGGTGGAGACCAGCAGCAAGAAGAGGACATTCTGCACAGTATTGTTCATCAAGTCTCGTGAAAGAGCCAAGCTTCAGTTGAGAGAGGAAGGGAACCGCGAGGAAAGGCGTATTGCAACACAATATTATTTCAGTAGTTTCAAGCTTCCGAATACAATGCGAGTGCATTCGAATCCAAATGCAATCTTCAACCGCAACGGAAGCTGGGGGAAGCTGCCAGTGGGCATGCATGATAAGAAGAACTCAAGTGCGTGGGAAGGACTGTGCCATGTAAATTCAAAAACCTTGTGTGTATACATAGAGCATAATGTTGATCTCTTAACCCGTTGATCGACAGCCAAATGCCGCATGCGCAGCGCTGCTAGCTTGCAAGCTCATGCTAGCACGGGTATATATATACCAGGTGCCGCCCGGCGCGGCCGGTGCAAAGCTGCAATGCATTGGCAGCCTACCCATTATACTTGAGTGATCAATTGCAGCCTCACTCAAGTTGCAGTCAGTCCTTTCCCTCACGCTTGCCGTCCCCTGCGTGTGTCCATACTATGTCTGGAACCAGAAACTAGACGGAGCTTCGGTCGTGCCCTATAGGACTAGCTAGATAAATCTGATCATGATTTGAGTGTGCAACCTGCGGTCGTGCAGAGTATATTGCCTAAGCACACCATCCGCCATGGATCGTTCATACCAGGCTGAAAATGCCCGTTCTCGTCCGCTCCCGGAAGCAAAGCTGCCTTGGGCGTCACCAGTAGTGGGTTGGGTGACCACCTGCGAACCCGACGTGACGATCTGTACTTTTACTGCACTTTCTTTTTGCTCGGCTCGGGCTTCAAGCCGAGCAAGTTGTTCGTTGTCTAACAAGTTCTTCTGTCTTCTCTACAATATTGCGAGCGTGGAATGATGATTGAAGGCAAGATTGAAATACAACAGCGAGGTCCCCGGTTCAAATCCCTTGCCGGCTGCTTATTTTATTTTAGTTTCTTGTGTGCGCCAGTGCACATGTCTATATGAAGACATTTTCACATGCACATGCATGGCCTCCCCTCCGCGCAGACAGCGTGTGTGTCCAGAAGCGCACTCCGCATCAATGCCCGGAGCCGCCGCATCAACAGCGATTGGCATGCGTAACGAACCCTTCACCTCTGGTTTCGCTTACGCTGGTGGCACCCGCAAAACTTGCCTCTACAGTAATCAAGATAACACACGCATCTTGTATCGAAGGCTGTTGTCTGACATTAATTTACGGCTTGCGATCAAATGAACTCTGTGCCATTCAAGCTGCACTCAAGATGGCTGCAACCAACCGTGTCTCCTTTTGAAAGATCAGAGTGCATCCTTTTTGGCCTGCACAGCCTCTCTATGCACCTGCAGACAACAATGAGCAGTGCTCATCCAGCCAGCCTTCCATATTAGAAGCCTGAGCCTGTAGGAAAGTTCTTTACTACTACACTCGTGTCTGCATATGCAAGATGTGCTGATTCAGTTTCACTCAAACCAAAAGTGAGCCGTGCTTGGACTGGCAAGAAAGAAAAGTTGCCAATGCCTCATCACTCCCATGCAGATGCCTGTCTCACTTCCCATGAAACACAAACACCGGAGCTTATGTAGTGTCAAAATTGGTCCTCACCAGCTGCAGAGCATCCTGGCTGCTGGCATGGCAGCTGCCGAGCAGCTTCGGGAGCTCTCTCAGCGTGGCAGCATGCAGCGCCAACTGCTTCAGGAGTCTCATTAGGCACAACTCCGATGCAGGCCACGCCTGTGCAGCAACAGACTCCATTGGCCTGGTTGTATCAGAGACTCGAAAGGCATAATATCAGCCATAAAGTGCAAAGGTTGATCAGGTGCAGGCAGTGAGGATGTTGTCTAAGCTCTATCACACTTTTTAAAGGTCGCACTTTCTACTGGACGTAATGCTTTGGGGGCGCATGTAATTACTATAAAACCCAGGCTACTATTTTTTATTTGGCGAGTTAAGGCTCTCAAAGACCACTGCATAATACCTCATCACTAGGTAATCAGTGCATGCACATCTGGCAAGCCCATACACACCTAACAGGTCCTGCTGAGATTCTGAAAATGATGTCACCTGCAGTTGGCCATGCGCTGCTACAACAGCTTTCAAAGCAGCGCAGGCTCGTGATACCGGCTCCTCATGCTGCTGTCTGGCCGCCGACAACGCAGCCGTTATCTGATGGAGCAGCTGTGAGCTGTGGCTGATCTGCATCACAGTACCACAATGATAAAAAGTATCACTCAGACAGCCGCATAATTTCTTAAGGCACTTCATGATCTGCAGCAGGCAATCCTCAAATATCAGGTGCAGGACTTGACCTCTAGTTTGGCAGCCGACCTACACACACAGAGGTTCTCATTGCCGCAGCAGAGCCAGAAAAAAGTGTCAATGAAAGCTACCGCATGCCAGCTGGAATGGTCAAAGGACATCAAACTTCAGAGTGGTTGCAACAAGGGGCACCAATGAAGGGTTTGTAATCCATGGGTGAGGCAACGCAGAAGATTAAGGCCTGCCTGCTGGGCAAGCAGGCCTCGCAGGTGCTCGCCATGTGTGCACTCTACCGGCACCTGCCAGCATGTGCCGCCGACGCCACTCACAATCTCTGCAACGCTAGTGGCAATCACAGGCCGCTGTGCCTTCCTCACGTCTGCTCTCGCCTTCAGCCTCGCCTGGCAGCCGTTTCCACTCGATTCATCGCTTCATTATGTGCGCGCGGAACATTACTGGCAGACTTCAAAGAAGTTCATGATTCTGCTAGAAGCCTGCAAACAGCTGTATGCCTTGCCTGCTCTGCTAGGACTGCTCGAAGTGTCCAAGTTCCTTGCTGACATTGAATGTCATGCGAGAAACAATGCTGGATTCCAGGAAATCGGCCGTTTAATAGAACGTCTGTCGCATGCAGGTTGCATGCAAGGTCACCTGGAGGCGATGTGGCACTCTGCTGAGGTCAGCAAGGTCAGGCATGGGCGTTGGCAGCAGGCATGCCAGGCCGGACAGCTTGGCAGATGCAGACATCAGCGAGGCAAGCACCCTCCTCATCTGTTCCTGCATGCGTGGGAAGCAATCTTCATGAGTCACGTTTCCCTTGTACCTCACACAGGGATTCAAGAGATGAGTGCAAGTGCTTTTTGTGAAGATTTACATCTGACTATATACCAGCATTTTCATCTCCAGGCAAGCATCTACGGGAATAATAATCGTCAATTCACAGATGTATCTCATTCAGATAAATTCGGCCCTATGAAACTTTGGAACGTGTCCTTGTCTGTGACTCAGACATTGAAGGGAAGGAAAAAGGGGCAAAATATTTTTAGCTTCTCACCGAGGTGTCACTGGCGACAGAGGGAGCCAGACCGGCCAGGTTTGGCAGGATGAGAGAACGCAGTGTGGCAGCCACCGCCGCCAGATCAGGCGCCAGGTGCGCCAGCTGGCACTCCAAAGCATGCACGGCCCCTGGATCCGCCAGCAGCGCGCCCTCTCCCATGCACAGCCCTGCCCAGAAGTGTGACACATTTTCTTTTCAATTTCTCCGAGTGTAGTCCTGTACACTTAGAAAAGGCAGTCGGAAGTGTTATGGATCAGACCTCAGTTGAATAGACACCCCTTAAGGGAAGTCCCTGCCCCCAGTGCAGCTTCACAAGATCACAATATGCAAAAATAGGCCATGTTTGGATGACTTTCAGAATGTCACCTCAGAACAGAAGCAGAGGAGGTAAGTATTCAAAGTTCTTTTGTGGCACGGAACACAAGTGAAGGACATGAAAAGGCGCTGTAATACCTCTGACTGATATAAGAGGTTGTTCGCCCGGCGCAAAGTTAGAGCCACCAGGAATGAAATATGGAGTGCTCCACGCCACAGCCTGCTCCTTTTCCACCAGGTCAGGGGCTGGCGCCTCAGCCTCTTCTTCCACGCAGCAACGCATGTCCCTGCAACATTTTCGTGGACATACATATTTAAGTCAAGAGAATCAAGCCCTGCAGTCCCGTGAAAAAAACGGAAGCTCTGAAAATAGCTCTGCCTGCGCTGCCCGTGCAAGGATCGAGCACTCCATTCAATACATCTGGCATGACACCAGTTCAAAGTTTTTGCGTGCGCAGGCAAGAAGGCTTCTGCAATAACATAATCCTCCCAGAAACTGGCAAACTGCACACTGCAGACCGTGAGCAGAAGATGCGGGAATGTGCATGCATCTGTGCACTGCTCTAAGATAAGGCTGCAAGGATTTGGCTTAGCACCTGAGGCGACAGAGCATGCCACGGCCCCAATCGCGCAGTCCAGTCAGCCGGTCCACGGCGCCCAACCAGGCGTCGTCTGGCGCGTCCTCTTCAGGCAACGCGCTGACTAACCGCTGAGTGACCTCCCTCACCGCTCGCTCCGCCTCTGCCGCAAACTTGCGCCGCCGCTGCACAACATGCACCCCGTGTCATTCCGACGCTTGTTTGACATCTATCTGAACTCTCAAGAGAGGCACGTCATGACATTCTGTAGCATGAAAGTGACTTCCTGGGAATGGCTCTGGTATGAGCTGATGGCAGCTGCATGCGGTGTCTCTGTACACCACCAATCATGGCATCTTTACCGTACTCTGCACACAGGCAGGCAGGCAGGCAGGCAATGACACAGACACCGCCAGGTTATGCCACTGACAGCTTTGCTCAGGAAGGTAAAAGTGTCTTGCACATAGGTGCATGGCAGCACCTGGAGCTCTGCCTCTGCGCGGCAGACCTGCCGCTCGAGCTGTGCAACACGGCAGCGCATTAGATTCTCCGAGCGCAGTGCGGCCACGGCCGCTTTGGGCTGTAGATTGCCGCCGCCCGCGCCCCATAACCCGGCGGCAGCACTCGGCGCGGCGCTTCTTGCGGGCCCGGCAAGAGCGAGCAGCTCCCGTAACTGCGCGTTCTCCTCACATAGCTTCTCATTCTCGAGCGCCAATCGAAGAGCCTCCCTGCCCTCAACCCTTCGTGCCAGCCAGACCCCAGCTCAGCGCTATGATTTACCCCGTCAGACATTTAAAAAATTTCAAAATTAGAGGCCAAAAGGCACATACGCAAACTGTCCGCAGCCACATCTGTGGGACCTCAGCATGTAGCAACATTCACTGATCTCTACCCAAGGAGGAACAAAACCACCCAAGCAGTAGCCAAGCAGATGAGCTAAAAGCCTGAGATCCATGTGAAGTCCAGACACGATACCAACGAGTGGTGCTATGCGGCACCTGGTGCGGTCGCTTGGCTGAACAATCGTCATTCCAGGGGCAGACTTCGGCCGCACGTGTTGCATGGTGCGTCTGCTGAGTGACATGTGGTCCGCTGCCCCACCAACATTTGTCACAGCTTTCTCCTGGGTGTGTATCCTGGCAGCTGCTGTCCCTTTCAGTGCTTGAGAAGGTTCTGCTTTCAGCGATCTTCCATTAGCTGATCTCCTCTTCTTGCCTGGATCGGGCTCCAGGAGTGTGATCTGGCAGGTGGCCGCTGTCAGTGTGCCCAAGCCACTGGGAAGGTTGCCTTGGAAGCCCTGCCGAGTGGGTGCTGTGCCATGGCTAGGATTGGCCGCTTGGGCGTCTTGCACAGTCACATCGTCGTTTGTAGTGCTCCTGGAATTGTGGGGACCCGGCCAGGATGCGTTGTGATCAGAAACGGCTGAGCAGTCGGTCAGGTCTTCACCGATCTCTGCCCCGTGCATTGTGGAAATCTCAAACAACGCAAGTATTCTGTGGATTACAACCGATCCTATTTCAGAAGCATGGGCTGCCACATCAGGAGCATAGTATAAGATGTTTTCAGATCAGGCTGCAAAAGTATAAACTGCTCGCGGGTTAATTCCTGCATGTGAGTGCCTTGACATAATATGTGCCTCACATATCACAACGCAGCGATCAGCAGCCATAAAGTATTTTCGATCCGTAGACGGCTGTGCAAAGAGTGCTCCTTGGTGCCAACTCAGCAAGCGACATCTTGTTCAGTCCACATCACAAGCGAGACATACATTTGGTGCCAATTTGCTTGATTACGTGCCTCTCCAAGCGCTGCATACCGGCGAGAATGTTCCGACCCATTTAGAAGCCATGCTGCACGGCACGTGGCAGTTTGGGTTTGACAATTGGGTTTGTCACCTCGACAAATTGCACCAGATAATCTTTCTGCATTTTTAGAGTTATCTCCTTCAATTTGGCATGTTCCAGTGTACAACCCATTCGCCGGGGCGCAGCACCAACAGTCGTGCAGCTCTTTGAGAACCAAGAAGTGCACCAGGGGTGCCTTGAACAACCTTGGGACAGCAAGAATCGCCTTGGAGAGAACGATTGATAGCGGAGAAGGGTCATTTACAAGGTGCAATTTTGGAGGGACTTCCGGACGTCGTTGTGCCGAAGGGATTGGACCTTGTAGGTTGCCCTTGTCCACCCTGAACCTGTCATTAAGCGATAACCAGGTTACGATTTGGACAAACTCATTGCCAGGACCAAAAGTGAAAGAGGAAGATTATAAGAGGCCAGCCTGCCTTGACGCTTTCTTTTTCCTTGGTTTTAACTACTCTTGTCATGCATCCAAAGCCTAGAGGGAGGAGACCGTCGATATAACCCATATATCACAACAACGACAGACGAGTTGCTGACGTGCAAGACCCATTGTTGCGTGCAGAAGGGGGTTGACTTAGGACTTCCTGCCCATCAATGCACGAGAGCTTCTAACCTTTGCTTTTGTGTCCTTGCAGGAGGCACCTGAAGCCTGCCTATCAGAGATCTCTGAGCAGCTGCCCTTTTTCTTCAGGATAACCCACTGTTCACAACTGAGCAGCCAGTTGTGCTACAAAGGCAGCCATGACCAGCGAGACCTCATCACCAATGTCCTCCCGCAGAGGCTCTGCAGACTCCCTGCACAGAGTGACGCCGATGCCAGGGTCTCTCTGGCCCAAAGTCAGATCGTAAGCTGCTTCCCTTGTGTGGAATGGAAGTCAGTATGAAGGCATCTGCATTGTGAAGCATGCGGGATGTTTCTGTTCGGTCTCACTTCTCTGATTCCAGCCGTTCACTGCACATCGCACAAGTACTCTGCTCATATACCAGTTTTCTGCGTAAGTCAGGGAGCTCGCGGTGTTTTTATCCCTGCTGTGCCAATCTGCACTGCAAACTCACCTGGCAATCGTGCGCTGCAAGGCTCTTAGGTGGAGGCAGCAATCAAGAAAGCACAGGGCCGAGGGATTCTGTTGTGGGTGCAGGAACAGCGGGCGGATGCCTAGCCTCTCAGAGAGCGAGGACGTCAGGGAGACCGTGTTCGAGGAGGCTGAAGAGCAGAGTGGGGAAACTGAAGCGCAGGCCACCAACAGCGCTGCCCCTCAAGGTGAGTCTGCTTGTAATGCCCTGTCCTACAGGAGGCACAACCATTTGTAGGCAGTCCCCACTATTCTTTACAGCAATTTTTGCAGCTGACCCGCTGGTCCAGAGCCATGCAGAAGGCAGCTGCGCCCATAATGATACACATATGAAGATCCCATCTGGGGTCAAAAGTCACTATCACGCGCTGAGATGGAAGCACAGAGGCTCCTGTCATCATGCCATGCTGTAATGTGAGCCCTTTCAGGTTGGTGAGTTCATGCACCTGCATGCACGCTTTGCTGGCTTGGCGCATACTTCTGGGCTGATACCTTCAAGTGCCATCTGTCGACTCAGCAGTCCATACTACCTTGGGGAGGCAAGAGGGCCCTTATGGCATCCACTTGGGGCATTGCACCGTGCCCTTGGGTTATACCCTCAGTGGGGGGTGTTGCGTTGCTGGCAGGCCAGAGGCATCGGTTACAGAGGGGTGCTCAACCGGTGCAGGGAGTGCATGTGATTGTTGTATGATGACATGATTGACAGGCTGCAGACTTTTGTAGGCCCCGCGGAAAAGGCTGCAGACGCTCTGCGTGTATGCCCTATGGCCTCTGGCTTTGGGTTCGCCGACCTTGTAATAATAATAATAACAGTAAAAAAAATGGTTGCGCAGGCAACGGGGCCGCGCCGGGGTCGGCGGGCAGCGGCGCGGGCAGCGCGTCCCCCGGGGGCAGGGGGGGAACCCCGGGGGAGTGGGAGGCATCGCCGCGCGACATGCGCGAGCTGGATGCGGCCGCCATCGCCGAGCGGCTGGGCAGCTACAATCGCACAAGCTCCACCGAGGTCCCCCGCTTCACGCGCATCAGCCGAGAGGACGCCCTGCCACAGCCCGCCAAGAAGGCACGTCGATCCTTTTTCCTTTTGCTTTCCGCAGTAAAGCGCACCCAACACGGTGGTGTTGATGGATGAAATAGTTGAGCAGGTCCCTTTGGCCCATCCAAGATTGTGACAATAGCCGGAAACTGGTGAACACACACCAGGGCGCAGCAGAGGAATGCGGGCTCCTGCAACCAGCCAATCATCAGTCTTGAGACTCGCAACACTATTGTTAGCTTTGAGCACAACTCAAATCGACAATTTCTGTAGACCTTTCCGGCATAGATCTATCTGGCATATATCCACTCCAACGGAATGTATATCTTTGGATAGCTGCAGATTGTTTCACAAGGCAGAGAAGGGCCTGCATAAAGCGTGCTGCATGTAATAAATGTGAAGTGTCACTGCATGCAGATGCTGGCGCGGATGAAGCAGGACGCGGCGGCGGCGCCGTCGCAGCGAGGGGCGAGCCCCTTCGAGCCGGTCCCCCCGCTGTCGGGTGGGGGCCCCGCGTCGGCGCGGCGGCTAGACTCGGCGGCCGACGACGCCACGCCGCGCTCGGGGGGCATGCATGCGCGCAAGGCCAGCCAGCTGGTGCGTCAGCAGCTTGCTGCAGTAATGTTCAGGGTTTACATGCTTGTCAAAGCTAACTGTTCTGCAAATCTTCTGGAGCACACACAGTGTCTTCAAGGAACACGCAGGCTCTCATCAAACCAAGCAGTACTTGGGGCTGTTGGATTCTGAAAATTGCAGCACAAGCAGCCAAAAGTCCAAAGAATTACTTTCAAATGAAGCCAAGGTTGCGAGCTATGACTTGATGTGTCTTTCGGTGCTTTGACTGGCTTGCAGTTCCGCTGTGTTATTGTGCAGGGGCTGACTTAATGTTTTATTGCCGTTGTCTGTTCTGACGCACACTGGCTTGCATGGCTGAAGCAGCTGGAAGGACCTCCGACCTGGCAGGATCTCTGGCGATACACATATTTTTAGCGGCCTAACACAGTTGCACATGCCTGATCTGGAACAGATGACGTCGCCTTTTGTGGCATGGCCCGTGTCGCGCTGATGTGGCGCGCGCTCCTGCATTGAACTTCGAAATTGAATGCATAAAATTGATAAGTCATCTGGCCTGATCTGGCGTGCGCACAGGGGCTTGGCGAGGTGCTGGACCCGGTGTCGAAGGACGAGGAAGCTGATGACGTGGCAGTGGCGCGATTCCTGCGCACCTGCCCCGGCCTTAGTAAGGCCATCATCGGCGACCTGCTCGGGCAGAACACCGAGCGCTGCCTGCGCGTGCTCGACGCCTTCACCCACATGTTCGACTTCTCAGGTGCGCCAGCAGCTGCTGTGGAACGAACCCGCCCTTGTAAAGTATCATGCATAGGTGGGTTCTGTATTTTCAGGCAGACGGGGATAAAGGGGCTATGAAGCGTCTAAGGCAAAAGCCTATTTATTTCCTAGACACCCCGAGCAAGCCCTACTGGAGGCCCAAATTAGAAGAGGCCTAGGGTCGAAGAGATGTCAATGGGCAAGGTAGCATTATGACTCGGGCAATGGTGCATGCATGTCTCTGTGCGGAAAATAAAATTGGGGTTCTGTATGCTGTATGTTTTGGAGAAGCCACACTGCTAAGGGGAGCTGAGCAAGAGGCTCCTCTGGCTCGGTGTCAGCGTTCTCTTGCTTGTCACAAAAGCACGCATGCAATGGCGCTGCAGCATAAAATGCGCGCTCATTTTCCTCCAACAATAAGACGGCGCGTTGAAGGGCGCAGTGCATCTGATATCTGCAGGCATGAGCTTTGAGGCGGCGATCCGGGAGTTTCTGGAATCGTTCCGGCTGCCGGGAGAGGCGCAGAAGATCATCCGCATCCTGGAGCAGTGGAGCCGCCAGTTCTACGCGCAGGTTTGTGTCTATACCACAAGTGCTATCATACGGATCGCGGTGTATTTTAGCGCTGTATGAACGATGCAAATTTAAGTAAGATTGTCACAGGGAGTTGGCCTCCCTGTAGCAGCCAATAGCCATACATTGTGGTGGATGCTTCTTGCAATCTACCAAGATGATGTGGCATTGGTACAATTGTGTAATACTCAAGTAAATAATGTCAAAGGTGCAATTCTCCACCCCTGATGTGAGCCATGAAGCACAGGAAGCTCTAAATGGCTGCCAAGAACATGGCAAAATGTCACTGTGCGATCCACTGTACACTGAGGTCAGAATGATGATGCTGAGAGTTGTGTATTCATCATTGCGCAGGAGCCCGGCATCTTTGCGAGCGCGGACGCGGTCTACATTCTGGCCATCTCCGTCATCATGCTCAACACCGACAAGCACAACCCTGCTGTGAGTCCCCGCTCCCAATCCCAAATATTGTGTTTGCTGAGGAAAGTGCACGGGTTTTGTAATTCCTGCGGTGTAGCGAAGGCGTGGCGGTAGCCCTTTATGATTCCTCTGCATGGATATCTCTCCTGCATCTTGCTTTCTGATATAAAAAGACGTATATCCTGTGGGCCAGCACAGAGAAGATTGCCTACGGCTCCACACCAACTTTCAGCTCCTGACATTTGTGGCCACTGTCCTTTGTATGCACCAAATGTGTATGGTGCCAGCACAAGTAGTGCAGTTGGTCACATCAAGCAGAGATATCGATCAGGATCCCCAGGGGCATTTCTGTGAGAGTCTCGGCTCATGCAGAACCTCCCACAGAAGTTTCCTTTGGGAATCCTGATTGATGGCCTCATGAGCTGATGGGGTTGACTGGGTGCCTGGGCCTGATCGTATTTACTCTTTTTAAGATGGCTGATGTCCCCAAAATGGCAGTCAATACCTGAGTTGCACCTCCATCTGATGTGGCAAGCGCACCTGATTTGGCAGCAACATTCAATTCAAATTCGCGTCTGATCAGGGCGCGTGCCGCATGTGTGCGCTAAGATCAAGAAGATGTCTGCATTTCATGAGCGATTGCACCCTCAATTTGGCAGCCGCTCAATACTTGAGTATCTCGCCTGATCAGGCTGCATGCTGTACCTTGCACATAAAGGATTATTATTTCATACTTTCATGGCTTATTTGCACCCTTTATTTTGGGCAGCTGCTCCATACTTGATAATTCTGCCTGATCAGGCTGCAAGCCGATTTTGACCATGTTTACATCGTGTGTTACGTTTCTGTACTGCGCAGATAAATTTGAAGATGATTGCGAACTTTCCTTTCAGTGCTTGGTTGCACACCTTTCAGCAGCCGCTCCATATGTGAAACATCGCGCCTGATCAGGCAATGTCCTGCATGCATGCGCAGATAAAGAAAAAGATGACACGGGAGGAGTTCATCCGCAACAATCGCGGCATCAATGGCACCAAGGACGCCCCCGCAGACCTGCCCAACGAGTTCCTCACCGAATTATACACCCACTTCAGCGAGCGCGCGATTCGCTTCCCCCAGCTTCCCTCCTCCATGTCCGACAAGTACTCTAGCCCGCCCTCCAACCACACCATCGCCAAGTGCGCGCCCCTTTCATTTCCCCTCTTTCTTCCGTAAGTGATGGTGTTGGGACAAAAGTTTCTGGGCCATTGGTGCTAGCTATGTTGGCGCTGGCTAGATGCAAATCACAGCATTGCCAAGTGCACACTATTCACACCCTCCTTTGATTCCCCAAATGTGCTTAGGCAAAGGGTCATTTGGAAGGTTGGTAGAACTTGCCTTGTAGGCACCATCTTGACAACGTCAAAGCTAAGAAGACGGATAAGAGAGTTCCACAGAAATGAAAAACTTTGGTGGCCGGCATGCAGGGCTCACAAGGCTGCCAAGGAGAACAGCAGATGGAACCCGCTGAGGTGGATCTGCTGCCAATAAAGATACACTCTTGCAATTGTCTGCTCTGTGTGTGAGATGCCAGGCGCTTGTGACTGATTCCACCCAGCTGTGTCTGATCACACCTTTCACAGACAGAGGTCTTGAGGTCATTCTCTTGTCTCATGAGATGTGCTTAAGGGAGACATCGGAGGTGGATACAGCGCTGTAGATCCTTGTGTGAGGGCATTATCGGGCTCGATACCCCAGGGTTGTGATCTAGAAATTGTTCCCAATTAGATGACTGCGCTCTATAGTGCTGTGTGCCTGTGCTTGGAGAGTGATGTGCAGTTGCGGCTTTTTATCTGGCGTGATGGTATTCTTGGCACAGTCACAGCACGGTGCAAGCAATACTCGATGTTAACGGAGCTTGAAAATTGTCACATGAGCAAGTCCAAACCACTGCAAAATGCCAACCCATATTTGATATGGTACATCGGATGTACTGTACACATGGTGAGGATTCAAGATTTGCAATCCCTAAGGGATAATCTGTTGCCAATGGCGCGTGTCGGGCCTAAACGTGCGGTGTCGTGCAACTATGGTTGCCATGCTGGCAAGCTTCATGCATGCGCATGCAATCGCGTTGCAATGTAACAAAATATTTTGCATGATATCATGAACATCTAGTGTCGTCCAGGGTGGACGTGTTATTACTTGCGTCTTAAATCGACAGCAACCCTCACCTTCTTGATCTCTTGTCGCTCTTTGCAAGTGATGGGAACAAGTGGGAGCGCCCGTGGGCGGGCACGAGGTCATACGCGAACTCCCCTCCAAA
>JADEYI010000583.1_pt1 | contig 45942 bp, 36 predicted proteins | sample 8542331 | NCBI WGS metagenome assembly JADEYI01 (sample SAMN16510988, study PRJNA670497) | mine drainage metagenome | isolation source: biofilm near Copperflume 1 | place: Germany: Marsberg coppermine Kilianstollen | collected 2018-02 | reverse complement strand
CACCGACTGACGCCGACCCGCCCTGCCGTGGTCACGAGGAACGGCGGTCAACAAGTGCTGGCCGGCGGTGGCCATTCGGGAGTGTCGAACCCACCCACCGGTACCGGCATCGGCGGTGGCGGTGGGGGTAAAGGTGGGGGGAACGGTGGTTGGTTCACAGGGGGTCGTCCTCGCCGTGGGTCGTGGAGTGGGCGATGGAGGTGGCGGGTGCGGACAGGTGCCGCAACCCGGACTCGCCGGTGTGCACGGCGCCCGGGTCGTAGCCCGCCGCGTCGCCGATGCCCTCGTGCCCGCCGGTGTGGCGGGCGAGTTGGGCGGGGTCGGTCGTGACGGCCAGGTCCTCCTCCGTCGAGGCCTGGGCGGTGAACGCGACCCGGTATCGGGCGTTGCCGCCGATGAGTAGGGCGTGGCCGACCTCGGCGGTGGTGAGGAAGTTGTACTCGCCGGCGGACAGGGCGAACGCGGCGGCGATCTGCTCGCCCGCTTGCGGGCTGGTGCGGAGCAGGAGCTGGGTTGCGGCGTTGGAGACCACGGCGCGGCCGAGGTCGGATTCCAGGACGTCGGCGCCGTCCTGGGTGATCAGCGCCAGCCCGCACCAGTGTTTGCGGGCCGATTTCGCGAGCCGGTAGAGAAAGCACGCTCCGGCGTCGTGGTGCAGGAGTTGCCAGGCTTCGTCGACCACCACCAGGCGCCGCCGCCGGTCGGTGGGGTCGGCGACGGTGCGCCAGGTGGCGTCGAGGGCGAGCAGGGTGGCGATGGGTTTGAGCTCGTCGGGCAGCGCGCGTAGGGAGAACACGACGAGGTGGCCGTCGGGTGTGGTGCTGGTGGGTCCGGCGAACAGGGTGGAGAAGCTGCCCTCGGTGTAGGGGTGCAGCCGCGCCGCCAACTCCGGCCCGGCCGGGCCGTCGAGGGAGTCCAGGGCAGTGGCGAGGTCGGCGAGCAGCGGTGCGGGGCGGGTCCAGGTGGTGGGGTCGCGGGTGATCCCGGCCCGGGAGTAGACGCGTTGGATGCCCCGGTCCGCCGCCGCCCGCCCGGCCGGGCTGAGCGGCTCGCCGAGTAGGACCGCCAGGACGGTGTGCAGATACAGCGAGCGCCGGGTCAAGACGTCCCCACCCGCCCCTGCGTCGGGGTGGCCCGGGGTGGGGTGGGGGAGATCGAGGGGGTTGATGCGGGTGTCGGGGTGCCCGAGGGCGATCTGGGTGCCCCCGACGGTGGCGGCGAGGGTGGCGTACTCGTCCTCGGGGTCGATGACGATGGCGTGGACGCCGCGGTAGAGGCTGCGCAACAGCTCCAGCTTCGTCAAATACGACTTTCCCGCGCCGGAGGAGGCGAGGGTGATGGAGTTGTAGTTGGGTTGGGCGAAGCGGTCCCAGAACACCAACCCCCCGCTGGCGGTGTTGCGTCCGTAGAGCACCCCGGCGCCGATGTGTCCGGTGACGGGGTCGGTGGGCAGGTCGGGGGAGGCGAAGGGGAACCCGAGGGCGAGGCAGTCGGTGTCCATCACCCGACGTTGGTCGAGGCTGTCGATCCCGACCGGGAGCGCGGTGGTCCAGCCTTGCAGGGCGCGGTAGGGGGTGGGGCGGGCGTCGATGAGCATCGACGACGCCAACGCCCGCACCGCCGCCGTGGTCTCGGCCAACTCGGCGGCGTTATCGGCGTGCACCAGCAGGGACAGGCCGACCCGGAACAGCCGTGTCTCCCCGCGCGCGACGCGTCCGGCCAACTCGTGGGCGTCGGCGGTGGCGGCGTCGACGTGCGGGTCGGGTAGTCGGCCGTGTTCGGCTGTGGCGGCCCGGTCGGACTCCAACCGGGCGAGCTGGCGGCGTAACCGCGCGGAGGCGACAGGGGCGGGCAGCGGCTCGATGTGCAGCGACACATCGACCCGGCCGGGGTAGGTCGTCAACGGGGTCAACCAGCCGGGGGTGACCTCGCGGGGATACCCGACGACCACCAACGACGCCGCCAACTCCTGGCCGACCGCGACCCGGTGCGGGTCCACCTCGATCGCTTCCGGCAACCACCCCGACCCGCCACCGTCATCGTCGGTGTCGAACTCCGCGACGTCCCGAGCTGCCCACGACGGGTCGGCGGGCTGGTCGGTTCTGCGGGGTGTGCCGAGGATCGCGAAGCCCTCGGGCGCCCAGCCGTCGCCGTCCCAGTCGTTGGTGTGGCGCTTGGAAGCCCGGCCGGGCGGCTCGGAGGATGGGGAATGAGGTTGCCGGGCTCGGCGGGTCATGGGGTGTGCTCCCAGGAGTGGGTCCACCCGTGGGTGGGGTCTCGGGTCGGGTCAGCGCAGGTGGCCAGGACCGCGTGGGCCTGCTCGGGGCTCAGCGGGGTCAGGGTGATCTCGGCGCCGGCGAGGGTGCGGCGGGCGTCGTCGAGGCGTTGCGCCAGTCGCGTCACCGCCGCGACCCGCCGCCCCGACCCCACCGCCCCGGTAAATCCCGGCTGGGTGGTGTGGAGGTGGGTGGGTTCGCGCAGGACGAGTAGGACCTGGTGGGTGAGCAGGGTGGTGTCGGTGGCCAGTTCGGACAGCCACCGGTGATGCGCCGTCGCGGCGGCCCGCAGGGTGGGATGGGGCAACCTGCCCAGGGAGTCGGCGAGTTCGGCCAGTGCGGGGCGGAGGTCGATCTGGTGGGTGCGGATGAGGATCTGCACGGGCCCGGTCTGGGCGTGCAGCAGGCGGGCGAAGCAGCCGATCAGGGCGTACTGCTCGGTGTCGGTCCGCATCGAAAAGTTGACGGTGGACGCGGCGGCGATGACCGCGACCCCACTCGTTCCGAGGTCCAGACACGCCAGCGGCGCCGGGTGGTGCGGTGTGTCGGTGATCGCGTGTGGGGGCAGGCGCAGCTGCCCGGTCCGCCCGCACGGGTAACGGCTGTAGTGGGCGCGTTCGCGTGCCCATCCGGGTGCGGCGGGTCCGGTGCCGGGGGGTCGGGTGTGCAGGCGCCGGGCCCGCATCCGGAACGCCAGCGCCGCGCGGGCCAGGTCGAACACCGCGACCCCGTCGCGGCGCCCCACCGCCAGGGCTATCCCGGCCACGACCAGCGGCCCGGCCAGAACCGCGAACACGATCAGTGGCACGACCCGCCCGATCACCCACCACTGCCCGTACACCGTGGCGGCGGTGGCGGCGAGGATCGCGACCTGCCGCGCGGTCAACCCGGCCAGCACCCGGTCCGGGCGTTCGACATCGGCGGGGACCTTCGCCCCGAACCCCTCGCTCACCGCCGCCCCTTCCCCGAACCCTTACCGGCGGCCTTGCCCGCACGCGTGGCCGTGGTCTTGGACGCGGCAGTCGTCGCTGTGGTGGTGGGTCGGGCTGTTCGGGCGGCGGGGCCGGCGCTGGTTCCGAACGCCGCGCCGCGCCGGCGGGGCAGGCTCGCACCAGTGCTCGGTGGGGGCGGGGTCGGCGCGGGTGGGTGCGGGAACACCGGGTGCAGCGGCGCCGGCCGATAGGTCCCGCGCCCGACCGGGTCGGGGGTGGGGCTGGAGAACACCACCGGATGCGCCGGGACGTGATAGCCCCGCCCACCCGAGCCCGGAGCCGGGCGGTGGGGCCCTGGCGTGGGTGTCAGGAACACCGCCACCGCGCCCCGCCCGACCGGCCTCGCCGCCGCGCCTGGAGCCGCGGGCACCTTCGGCGAACCGGCTGTGGTGGGCGTCGCGGCGCTGGATTCGGGGTGGGAGAACAACACCCCGGCCGCTGCGCGGGTCGGTGTCCCGACGCTCGCGCTGGTGGAGGACGCGACGGCCCGGAACCGGGGCATGACCGGGGTCGGACCCGGCACCGCCGTGGTGGACCCGGCGGTGGAGGCCTCGGTGAACACCGCTGGTGAGGGTGCAGCGGTGGCGTGGACGGGCCGGTACCGACTCGGGCTCGCGGGGGGTGGCGCGAGGAACGTGACCGGGCCGAGCGCGGCGACCCGCCGGGGACGCCGAGCAGCGCGGGAGCGAGCCAGCGTGGCCAGACCCGGCATCGGCGCCCCAGCACCATGGGCCGGGCCGGCGGCGGGTGCGCCGCGGCGGGTGCCGCGCGTGGAGCTGGTGGCCAGGGCCCGGCCGAGCCAGCGACCCCGCCGCCCGGCACCGCCGGTCACCGCGCCCAGCAACCCACCCACACCACCCCGAGCCGTCCCCACTCCGCCACCGGCGGTGGTGGTGAGGCCGAGCGCGCCGAGGGCCTTGACCGCGATCACGGTCTTGAGCAGCGAACCCAGGAACGAACGCCGCCCCCGACCAGGCCCGGTGGTGGCGGGGCGCAGCAGCCACGACGGAACTTTGATCATCAGATAGACCAGGGCGATCACCGCCAGCATCGTGAGCAGGCTGCTCGGCCCGGGAAGTCCGGTGCCGGCTCCGGCGGGGGAGAACAACGCCACCCGGGTCGTCGCGGCCAGGATCAGAGTCTGGATCGCGGGCACCGCGAGCGCGGCCAGCACTGCTTTCCACCAGGCCCTTGCGATCGGGTCCAGCCCGGGCAGCATGTGACAGATCAACGCCAGCGGCGCCGCCACGATCAGCACCACCAGCAGCGCGAGGACCACCAGCATGGTGATCACGAACACCACCATCAGGATCGTGAGGACCAGCCCGAGGAGCATCATGAACACCGGCCCGCCGGTGACCGTGTTGACCACCGCCTGCGTCAACGCCTGCGCCGGGTTGATCCCGTCGACCGCGACCGCGAGGGTCAACGCCCGGGACAACTCGAACCCGGTGCTCAACAACACCCAGGACAGGTTCGCCGCGAGGAACCCCACCACCACCCGCGGCGCGACCTCCTTGATCGTATAGCGGGTCTGCACGCTGCCGTGCGACATCACCAACACCCCGCCGGCGAGCACGAACAACACCGCCAGCGAGTTCGCGATCCCCGCAGACACCGACCACAGCTGATGCAGCCGTTCAATGACCGCCTGATCGGGCACCCCGACCACCAGCGCGGCGGCCCCGGTCACCGGACCCAACGCGCCGGTCACCACCTCACCGAGCCAGCCGCTGACCGCCGCCCCGACCTGGCTACCCACGGTGTCCCACACCCCACCCGACCCCGAATCAGCCGGAGGCGGCGAGACCGACGACTCCGGTCCCACGCCCGAAGGCGCCTCACTCCCGGCTCCGCTTACTGGCGGGTCCGGTGCGGCGCCGGCGGCCGGCGGCGGAACCAGACCCGGGGAGCCGGGTGCGCGCGGCGGCCCTGACGGAGGGGGCGACGGAGACTGCGGGCGCGACGTGCCGCCGGCAGGGCTGGGGTCCGGGCGCGGGGGAGCCGGTGGCGGCGCGGGAACCGCACCCGGAACCGCCCCCACCGGCGCACGACCGATATGGCCCGGTACCGCCGGAGCCGGAACGGTCTCCGTCGACCTCGGCCCTGAACTCGCCCCCGAACCTGGCGTGGGTGGGGGTGTGGGTGGCGGCGCGGGCGCGGACTGCGTGGGCACCCCGCCACTGACCGACGCGCCACCCACAGTGGCCACGGTCAGCGCCGCCGGGCTGACCCGCGCCGCGGGTACGGGCGCTGGGGCGCAGCGGGCGGACACGAGGACTGCGGCGACAGCGACGAGGGTCACCGATGTCGCAACCACGAGCGCGGCGAGGCGACGTGCGGTGTTCAGGGTGCGGGGCGCGCGGCCCGGGATGGATGTGTCAGCGTGGGGGGTGGGCATCAGACGCCGACGATTCCGCGCAGGATCTGCACCAGGACCGGGGCGAGCGCGGCCAGGGCATAACCGGCGGCCGCGGAGCGGAACGCCCGCTTGGCGGCCTCGACCTCACCGGGGTCACCCGCGGACATCACGTACCGGACCCCGCCGACGGTCAGATACACCGTGGCCAGCAGAGCGAGCAGCCCCATGATCCAGTTCCGGACGTTGGTCAGGACCGTGTCCAACGAGGGCCCACCACCACCCCCCTGGGCCAGCACCACACCTGCACCCAGCGCTGTGTCGTGATGCGCGGTGAGGACCACCCCGGTGCTGGTGATCGAGACCGTCGCTGCCGTGGGCGGCGGGGCACTCCGGCCCGCCGAGGCGAGCGCGGGGGATGTGGGCAGGGATGCGGAGGTGGTGAGTATCGGCGTGGCCGCGATAGCCAACGCGGCGAACACCAGCAGCCCGACCGGTACGCGGGTGCGGCCCGGGCGCGTCACGGGCCCCGGCGCGGGTCGAACACCGCACGGGCCGGGCCCGTCCTCGCCGGTGTGGGGGCAGGAGTCCCGACGTGGATAGGAAGGTCCACCCGAGCTCGGAATGTGACAGCGACCCCGTCGAGGGCCCCGCGCACCACCGTCCTGGCTGGTGGGGTGGTTGATGGCGGTGGCGCTGGTGGGGTCGGTGGTGGTGTCGACGCCGTCGAGTTGGGTTGAGCGCAGGTGTTCGGTCAGTCGGCGTTCGGCGCGTAGGCGTCGTTGCAGCAGGGTGTTGAGGCTGATCCCGAGATCCGCGGCCACGTCTCGGGTGGGGGTGTTGTCCAGGCGGGTGGCCCCGATGAGGTGTGCCTCGGCGACGGAGATCACGCCGAGGGAGACGGCGTCGGAGAGCACCAGATCCGGATGTCCCCACGGTGGTGGCGGGGGAGCGGATTCCTGCTGGCCGGCGGCGAGGGGGATCGCGGCGCGTTGGTGGCGTAACCAGGCCAGTCCGGCGCGGCGGGCGTGGCGCATCAGGTGCGGGAACAACGCCGACCGGGTGGGGTCGGCCTCGGCGAGGGCTTGCAGGAACCCGGTCAGGATCTCCGAGTCCAGCTCCACCCGCGCCACCGCGACCTGCCGACCCCCGCCCACACTCGGGTGGTCGTGGCCGGCCAGGCGTGGCCGCGACGTCCAGCCTGACCCGCGGCCAGTCACGTCGCCGGCTCGGTGGCCGCCCTCGTGCCCGCCCTGGCGGCCATCGCGGGGAGAGTGGCCACCGGGTCGGCAGGGCGGGTGGCCGGCGCCTCGACCCGAGCCGATACCCGGACCGGGGTGGGGGTGTTTCAGGGAGCTGGCCAGGCGAACCAGCGGGGGTAGCGCGACACCGACCGCGCCGACGGTCCACGCGCCGCCGTGGCGCTGGGAGCGTTCGACCAACACCGACCAGGCCCGGTTCTTCACCGAGTTCTGGGTGCTCGGTCGACGCAGCAGTCGCCGCAACTGCACCAGACTGATCACCTCCCCATCCCCGCTCCCTTCCCCGCCGCGGCGCTCGTGGGGGTGGTCGGGTGTGTCGGGGACAGTGAGCTCGCTCATCGGGAGCGAGAGCGGGCTGGGACCGGTGCACAGGGCGGTGAACACCTCGTCGGCGATGAACAGCGGGGATCGGGCGAGTACACGGTCGGTCGACATGTCAGCTCCGGGGGAAGTTTGTGAATGTAGGAATCGGAGCGACCAGTAAGACAACACCCACTCACCGAATACTCGCGACGAACTGACAATTCCCTCGCGAACCGCTCACCACGGACTCACGCAACACTCGCGAATCACTGACAGAGCACTCACTAGCTAGCCATCACCACCCCCCGCCCGGGTGCTCGCGCCCGCGCCGCGGTCCGGCACGAGGTCGGCCGCTCACACCCGTACCGCGCTCGCCGAACGCGTCCACCCTCACCGGTCACACACCGGGTCACGCCGATAAAAGCGCAGCTAAAGGGGCCTTCAGGTCTCGAGATCCGGTGTCGAGGTGACGTCGATGGCGAATGACATGTGAGTCATTCGCGAGGAAACTGTGAGTACACGGTGAGCGCTCACCGGCCATAGTGAGCGGGCCTACCCCTCGGCCCGCCGACATCCGGGCCCACACCCAGAAAACTTCCCGAAAATGCGCGAGAAATTCTTACTTTCGGTGGGGCTGTCGGATATGTGGTCGTGGGTGGACCTTCTTACCGATGTAAGCGCTCCCAGGACACGGCGTCCTGTCTCTGCGCATTCATCTCTGCTGGCCACACGCTCGCGCACCGTGAATGGAAGGCCCTCTGTGATGCCCACGCCCCGACCTACCCCACCCGCCCGCCCGGGCCGTCCACCGCGGTCCCCACGACCCACCCGCGCCCGCACCGCGACACCGGGTCCGGGTGTGGTGAACCCGCCCACGGTGTGGTTGTGCGCGCCGGCACCCGACGCCGATGACCCGCCCCTACCGATCTGGGCGAGCCGCTGCATCGAGGCATTCAGCGCTCCCGGCGCCGCGGTCGTCGTCCGTGCTCTGGGCTCTTACCCGGCGCTGCCCGGGGAGGCCGCCGCGCTGATCGCCGCCGCCGCGACCGCTGGGCGACGAGCCCACGCGGTCCTGCCCACCCCGACCCTGGCCGCGCGCACCCGCGCTCTGCTGCCCGCCGCCGGCATCACCGCACCTGGGCCCCACCCCAACCCCGGCCACGGCTCGAGCCCTGGCCACCCGCTCTCTGGCCGCAGTGGCCGCGAGCGTGGCCACACCCCCGGTACGGCCACCCCCGACCCCGACCACGCAGACCGCCAAGATGTGGCCGCGGCCACACCTGGTCATCATCTGGCCGAGCACGCGGGCGCTGAAGTGGTGGTGGCCGCGGCTGGGTCCGTACCGGCAATGGGTGAGGCGGCGGGCCGGGGCGGCACGGTCGGGGTGGGTCGGCGCCGCCCGGCCACCGAGGCCGGCCCGGCCGATCTGGTGGTGGTCCTGGCCGGCCCGGTCAGCGCCGCCGCCCGGGTCGCGGGGAAACGACCGCTGTCCGCGCGCGTCCTGACTGGCTGGACTCGGGTGCTGCGTCCGGGCGGGGTCCTGGTCGTGCTGACACCTTCGGTGCTGGGCCGCGCCCACCGCTGGTGGGGCCCGGCCAGCGTCATCGTCGCCGGGCAGGACGCCGGGCTGACCTACACCCAGCACTGCGTCCTGGTGCACAGCCCCGTCATCCACGGCGAGCTGGCGCGCCCGACGAGCAGCCGACGCCCGCACGCCCCGTTCTGGAGCGTGCACACCGACCTGTTCGTCCTGACCAAAGACACCGCACTCGCCCCGGCCCACGACCCGTTCGGAGACCCCCGATGACCACCGGACACCCCGCTACCCCCCACCGCCCGGACAGCGCAACGTCCAGCGCCGCGACCACCATGCCCGGCACGTCGGACCGCGCGGGTGCGCACGGTGTGAAGCCCGCAGACGGTGCCACCGCGACAGGTGACGGGGTGGGCGCCGCTGGCGCGGGGCTCGTCCCGGTAGGCCGGAACCGGTCGGTGCTGGCATCGCCCGGTCCGGGTTCAGTGCCGTCGGCCCGGGGTTGTGTAGGTGGGTCTCGTGGTCCGGCGTTGAGCGTGTGGGCGACCGGGCAGCGTCCCGCCAGCGCGCAGCGTGGTGAGCGCTACGTACCCGAGACCACCCGGCACCCGGCGCGGATGCTGCCCGAGGTAGCCGCGTATGCGATCGAGGCGTTGACCCGGCCGGGGGATCTGGTGTTCGACCCGATGTGCGGGGCCGGCACCACCCTCATCGAGGCCCTGCACCTCGGCCGGGCCGCGGTCGGTATCGACGTCGAACCCGAGTGGGCGTCGCTGGCGCGCGACAACATCGACCACACCCGCCGCCGGGGGATCGGCGGGGACGCCAGGGTGTTCACCGCCGACGCCCGCGCGCTGCCCGAGGCGATCCCAGCGCCCTACCGCGACGAGGTCACTGGCCGGGTCGCGTTGGTGCTGACCTCACCGCCCTACGGGCAGTTCACCCACGGCCTGGTCCGGGCCGACCCCGGCGCGGGCGTCGCCAAGTCCGACTACCGCTACGCCCCCCAAGCTCGGGGGGCGAACCTGGCGTATCAGTCCGAGCACCGGATGCTGGCCAGCCTGACCCGGATCCTGCGCGGCTGCGCAACGCTGCTCGCCCCGGGCGGGCATGTGGTGATCACCGCCCGACCGTGGCGCGAGCACGGCGAATTGATCGACCTGCCCACCGCGATCATCCGGGCCGCCACCGCTGCCGGGCTGGTCCCCGTGCAGCGCTGCGTCGCGCTGCTCGCCGGACTCGGCCCCGACGGCGCACTGGTGACGAGGGCGTCGTTCTTTCACCGCATGGCCGTCACCCGAGCCCGCGAAGCCGGACTGCCCTGGCATTTGGTGTGCCACGAGGACGTGCTCATTTTGAAACGGGCCGGGATCTCGGGATCCGGACGGACCGAGCGACGACGCACGCCCGCGGACAGGGCCCGAGGCGAGTTGACCACCGGCCACCGCGTTGCAGCATCCGCCACCAAGACCACCACACAGGTCCGGGCTCAGCCGAACCTCGACCAGCAGGAAGGGCAACCGATCATGGCAACCGACACCTCCTCCGAGACCGCCAGCACCGCACCGGTACCCGACACCGCACCTGCCCAAGGCCCAGGCGCGGGGCGACGGCGTGGCTCGTGGATGAGCACGGTCCTGGCCCGACTCACCGCGCTCGCCCTGCTCACGGTCAACGCCACGACCCTGACCGCGACGGTCCTCGCCGCGCTGATGACGACGCTGCTCACCACGAGCACCGCAACAGCCCCACCCCCTGCCATCTCCACCGCGGTGACTGCGGGGCTGGGGGAGTCCGGTGCCCGAGTTGCCCCCGTCGCGATGGTGACCGAACTACCCGCGACCGCCACCGACCTACCACGGCCCGCGGACCGTGATCAGCAAACCTGTGCTGATGACGCCGGGAGCTGGCACGACCTGACCCCGGCACCGAACACCGCCCAGGGCACACCGACCGTGGTGCGAGTCGGTGGCGTCGACATCGCCGTCGCGGTCCGCGTCGCCGCCCGCTGCGCCTGCCCCGACCGGGACCCCGCCCGAACCCACGCCGCACCCTCCAACTACCCGACCTACCCCAACTATCCGAGTTACCCCGGTTCATTGAGCTACCCGGGTTACCCGAACGGCCCGTCGAGTTACCCCGGTCCCTACCCGAGCTATCCGCCGATCGGCTACCCCTCCGGGGGCTATCCCGGCTCCTACCCGCAGGCCCCCGGCGGCTACCCGGTCGGCTATCCGAGCGCCAACACCGAGCAGAACACGACCTGCCACGCCAGCACCGGCCAGCGGCCCGGCGGCGCGGACTGGCCCTCACGCACCCAGCGCCCGGACCGTGGACACCGGCCGGCCCGCGCCCAGAGCTACTCCGAGCGCGACGGCGGCGGGGCGGGGATGCGGATCAACGTCCCCGGCCTCGGGGTGGTCCTCGATGGGTGGTGACTGCACCCACCACCACAACTACGGCGTGCGCGAGGGTGGTGCCCGGGTGTGGGCTCACCCCAGCCCGACGCCCGCTCGCGGCACTGACCGCGCTGGACCCACATGAGGCCACCGCCAGGGCGGGTGTCGAACCCTCGAGCCCGGCACACCGAGATCCCGGCCGACACCACCACTGCCGAGGTCGCGGCGAACACCGCGCGAGGCACGCACATCGACGCCGGGCAGCGGGCGGTGGTGAGCGAGGGCATGGATGGACAGCGACCGGAGGCCGGGGTCGAGCTGGGGCTAGGTCCGGCGGTGTTGCTGACCCCCGAGCAGGCCGCTGGGCTGCTCTCCGTGCCGGGATCGTGGCTGCGCGAACGCGCGGCGGCCGGGATGGTGCCCTGTCGTCGGCTCGGCAAATACCTGCGCTTCACCCGTACCGACCTCGACGCCATCGCCGCGGTCGCCGCCCGCCCAGCCACCACCACAGCTCCGAGCCCACCCACCGGATCCGGCTCGACCCGATCCCGGCCGGCGGGCACCACGCCCACCGCGACCGCTCGCGGCTCCCGGTCCCGCGCCGTCGGGGACGCTGCCGAGCAGGACCGGCCCGGGCCGGGCGGGCGCGGGCGCACGGGGTCGGGTCGTGGCGCCCAACGGGGACCGTGGGCAGGGTGTGGCTGAGGTGAGAGCGAACCAGGAATCGGACCGCCCGCGCCTGTGCATCGGCACGGATCAGCCGGTGATCGGGATCCGGGTGCGCGCTGGTCAGCGATGGTGGGCTTGCCCTTCACCCACGAGGTAGGCCTAGATCCGCGGCAGCCCCACCCCGACCGGGGCGGGGCCTGTCCCCGCCGGGGCATGCCGGGTCGCTGGCAACCCCGGCACGGCCCCGACATGTGTTGAGAGCAGGAGTGCGGTGATGGCGTTCGTGGAACCGACCGGTCCGGACAGCTGGCGGGTCCGGTACTGGACCGACACCGGTGTGCACGGCTCGATCTGCGGGTTCAGCTCCGAAACCGAGGCGAGAGCCAAAGCAGCCGAGATCGATACTGACCGCCGCCGAGGCACCTTCATCGACCCCGCCGCCGGGAAACTCGCCGTCGGCCAGTGGGCGAGCACCTGGTTCGAGGCGCTCGACGTCGGCCCGGCCACCGACTCGCAGTACCGCTGCCTGTACCGCTGCCACATCGCCCCCCGCTGGGGGCGCCGCGCCCTGGGCGATGTCAGCGGCACCGACGTGCACATCTGGGCCCGCAAGTTGCGCACCGCGGGCTATGCCGACTCCACCGTGGCCTCGGTGGTCAAGCTGCTGTCGATGATGCTCGCCGATGCCGCCGCGGAGCGGCTCATCGCCGCGAACCCGATCAGGCCGCAACGACGGGGGCGACGCGTTCACCGAGTGCGCCGCGAACGGCTCTGGGCCACCCCCGAACAAGTCCTGCAGATCGCGCTCGGCGCGGTCGAACTCGCCGGGGGATGGGCCGGGCTGCTGATCGTGACCGGCGCCTGGACCGGGGCCCGCTGGGGCGAGCTACTCGGGCTGCGACGCCACAACCTGCACCTCACAGTCGACCGACCTCGCATGGTCATCGACCCCGACACCGGATCACTGCACGAGGTCGACGGCCGGCTGTTCCTGGGCCCGCCCAAGACCGCCGAGTCCGCCCGCACGATCACCCTGCCCCGGTTCCTCGTCGAGCTGCTGACCCGCCACCTCGACAGCCACACCCACCCCCACGTGTTCTGCACCGAACACGGCGAACACCCCCGCCGCTCCAACTTCGCCCGCCGGGTCATGCGCCCCGCCGCCGACGGCACCCACACCCGCCCCCGCGCACCACAGCGCCTCGACCCGGTCGCACCCGGACTGACCTTCCACGGACTACGCCACAGCCACAAAACCTGGATGATCGCCGACCACGTCCCCCAAGTCGCCCAAGCCCGCCGACTGGGCCACACCATGCCCGACAAGATCGAAGACATCTACAGCCACGTCGCCGCCGAAGTCGACACCCACCTCCTGACCTGCCTACAACAACGCTGGGACACCGCCACCGCGGCCCTCACCACCACAGCCCCGGCCACGACCAGCGGGCCCGGGCTCGAATTGATGGGCCGTGAGTGGCCAGCGGTAGCACCCGGCGTCTAGGTGTACTTGTTCGCGGGGGCCGGCGCTCGCCAGCATCGGGAGCACCTATCGCCGGCCATGCAAAGGACGACCATGTTTACCTGGATGATCACCGCACTCGATTCGGCCGGCTCTGCGCGAGGGCACCGCGCCGGATCCTCGGCAGGCGTGGAAGGCTGCCCTCGATCTGCTCTCGACAACGATCCCTGATGGCTGCGCGATCGTCATGGATGGCGAACCCGCGATACTCATCCCCGGTCGTAGGCCCGACGGCCGACTCGACACACCGGCTACCCGCGCGGCTGCCGAGAGGATGGCGATGGCGCTGATCGGCGGGTTAGTCTGAACGGACGCGCGGCGAGGCCTTCGCAATCGCCCGGACCTCAGTCCAGAGGGCGCCGGTTCGCCCGCCTGCTGGCCAGGGCGACCGTCTCCTCCGGGGCGGCTCGGGCCACGCGGATCTCGAAGGCGTCCTCGTGCGGTAGCCGCTCCTTCACCTGAGCTGTGGCGACCAGGTCGTTGCCGGTGCGGGACGGCCGTAGGTGGTCGATGTGGACCGCGCCACCCACAGCACCCTTAGCGATTCAGCCTTTCTGTGGCCTTCGAGTCGCCGGACTTGAGCCGCTGGAGGCCCTCGGCGATCCGCCGGGTGAAGAGGCCTCGCTGCAGGAGGTCGTGGGTCACGCGGAGCTCGTAAGCGGTCGCCGAGACGTGGTCCATGTGGGAGGCCCGGAGAGCGACCTCTTTGAGGATCGTTGTCAGTTCGGATCCGTGCTCCGCGATCTCATGAGCCAGGCGCAGTGCGGACTCGCGCAGCTGTCCGACGGGTACGACCTCGTCGACGAGGCCGCAACGCAGTGCCTCTTGGGCGTCGATGGGATCGCCGGTGAAGAACATCCGGCGTGCACGCTGGGTATTCGTCTTGCGCAGGATGCCGTGGTAGAAGCCGTTCATGGCGTACTTCACCTGGGTGGATCCGAATGCGGCGTTCTCGGACGCGATCGTGATATCGCACATGTTCGCCAGGTCCATGCCGTATCCGGGGGCGACTCCGGCGACTGCTGCGATCGTCGGCTTGCGGAAGTCGTAGATGGTGACCATCAGGCGGTATGCCAGGTCTGTGAAGTTCGACCGGTCGTCGCCGCTGGTTCCTTGGAGGACGTCGAGCGCCCATCCCGCGCAGAAGTAGTCCTCATTGCCGATCATGAGGACGGCGGCCACCTCGTCGTCGTAGGCCCAGGCCTCGAACGCGGCGATGATCTCGTTGTGCAACTCCCAGCCGAGGGCGTTCCGCTTTTCGGGGTGGTCCAGCTGCATGATCCCGACGCCGTTCTCGACCGAGGTCCGCAGATATTTAGTAGCTGTCATGATCAGTCCTTCGTCAGTTTCGCTGCGTCTGTGCGGTGCGTGATCGGGGTCAGGTGGCGGGTGAGGAACGCGACTTGGTGCGCTGCGACCTGTTCGTGGCGGGGTTGTCCTGGGTAGACGTCGAAGTGGTCGCAGGGGTAGTGGCGGACCTCAGCTCGCGCCGCTCGTCCGGCGGCCGCCGTGGCCGTGCGCGGTGGCGCGCTCTGATCGTGGTCGGCGATCTGGACGAGTAGCGGGCAGGTGATTTTTGTGGAGCGCCGGCCCGGGCGATATGCGGCGATGCGCAGCACTACACCGGCCGCCACCTCGTTGCGCCAGCTTGGGCCGGCGATCCCTTCGTAGCTCTGCAACGCGCCCGGGGCATTGAGGATCGCGGGCGATCCGGGAGGTCCGGCGAGGGGGACCAGCACCGGAGGGCGGCGACGGAGGGTGGCGTAGAGGTCGCGGACCCCGGCGAGCGCGGCTCGGATCGCGGCTGCGGGCCCTCCGGGCCGGCGCAGGACGTCCTTCATCGCCGCTAACCCGTCGGTGGCGGGAGTCAGGGCGATGGCGGCCGCAAGCTGCTGGTCCTGGGCGGCGAGCGCGAATACGTGACCTCCGGCTAGGGAGACGCCCCATACGGCGATCCGCGCCGGATCGACGCCCTCGAGTTCACGGGCCGCCGCTATGGCCGCCCGGTAGTCGGCGAGCTGGCCCGGTAGGTCGACCACCTGGCGGCGGTCGGTGTTGCTGGCTCCGAATCCCCGGTAGTCGAACACCAGGCAGTCCAGGCCGGCCTCGACGAGCGGCTCGGCGAATGACTCCAATCCGCAGTCACGGGTCGCGCCGAAGCCGTGCGCCATGACGACGCACGGCCGGCCGGCCTCAGTTGTCAGCGTCGCGGAGGTGGCCCGGTAGTGCCAGGCCGCCACTTCGCCGGCCGAGATGGCGATGTCGGTGCGGGTCATGAGTCGGTCCTCGGCTCGTAACGGCCGTTGATGGCCTGTGACCACAGCGCGACCAGGGCTTCCACGGCCCGGTCGGCGTGTGCATGGTCGGCGCCGGTACGGCTGAGTCGCTCGAAGGTGCGCTCGTTTGCCGCCATCAGGACGTGCAGCAGTTCCCGCTCGTCGAGGCCGTCGTCAGCCTGGCGCGCCCGCCGTCTGCGGAGCACGGCGTCGCCGACCTCGATCACGAAGCGCTCGATCCAGCCGTCCCAGAGCTCGCGCACCGAGGCGTCCGATCCACGGGCGTCGAGCATGGCCAGGATGAGGCCCTGGTGCTGTCGCCATGCCTCCCACGTCGCGTGTATCGCTATGCGCACCGAGTGGCTGCTGAGCTCCCCGCCGTGCATGAACGCCGTCGCGCCAGCGAGCATCTCGGCCAGCATGTCACCGAGCATCGCGGTGACCGCCGCGCCCTTGTTGGCGAAGTAGAAGTAGAAGCCGGAGCGGCCGACACCCGCGGCTGATGCGATGTCTCCTACGCTGATGTCGGCCAGGGACCGCTCCTGCAGCAGGTCCTCGATGGCGGCAAGGATTGCTTCGCGCCGCTCCTCACCGACCGGGCGGCGCCTACGATCCGGAAGCCGCGGCAGCCGGATGGGTTCACTCATCAGGACACCGCGTTGCGTGCGGCGGTACCCCGCCCGGCCAGCTCGACGGGTCCGGACAGCTCGGCGCGGTGCCGCCCGGCGGGCACCTCCTTGTTGCGCATCTCGCGTTCGTAGACGTAGTAGTCGAGCTGCTGGGTGTGGCGGGGGCGGTCGGCGAAGTGGCCGGTGAACCGCTTCTCGTCTTCGCGGATGATCCGGCGCATCTCCACCGGTGACGGCGGGCGGTACGTGCCGGCGAGATAGGCGGCCAAGGTCCGGGCCTGGCACTCCACGAACGGGAAAAGTGTGGGCAGTGACTGGGCGAAGCCGACGAACACCAGGTCGTCGATGTCGGGGGAGAACATCCGCTTGTACAGCGGCAGCTTGTTGTCCGGGGCGCTCAGGAACTCCGGGTCGAAGAACGGGAAGCTGATGTTGTACCCGGTGGCATAGATGATCACGTCCACCTCCTCCGCCGTACCGTCGGCGAAGTGCACCGTGCGACCGTCGAGCCTGGAGATGTCCGGCTTGGCCGTCAGGTCGCCGGAGCCCAGCCGCAACAACAGCTCGGAGGACTGCGTCGGGTGGGCCTCGAGGAAGTTGTGGTTCGGCCGCGGCAGGCCGTACTTCTCGGGCCGTCCGGACAGCCAGATCGGAAACTTGCGCAGAATCCGACGCTGCCACTTCATGGGGACGACCGACAATTTCATGATCAACGCATCGGCCGGAACCCCGAAGATGTACTTGGGGATGATCCATGCCCCGGAGCGGGTGGACAGGAAGACCGTGTTCTCGTGCGTCTTCTGGGACAACTCGCTGACGACGTCGGCCGCGCTGTTGCCGATACCGACCACCACGATGCGCTTGCCGTGCAGGTCCAGCGGGGTGGTCGGGTCGATGTAGTGGTGGGAGTGGATGGTCTCCCCGGTGAATTCGCCGGGGAAGTTCGGGTAGCGCGGATCCCAGTGGTGGCCGTTGGCGACCACCAACGCGTCGAAGTGCCGCGTCTGGCCATCCTGGGTGAGGAGCTCCCAGCCTCCGCCGGGTAGCCGCGTGGCCTTCTCCACACCGTTCTCGAAGTGGATGTGCTCCTTGAGCGAGAACGCCTCGGCGTAGCTCTCCAGGTACTGCTTGATCTGGGTGTGGTGGGGGAAGTCCGGGAAGTCGCGCGGGATCGGGAAGTCCTTGAACGACAGCCGGTCCTTCGAGGTGTCGATGTGCAACGACCGATAGGCGCTCGAGTGCCCGTTCGGGTTCCCGAAGGCCCAGTTACCACCGATCCGGTCCGAGGTCTCGAAGCACTCGTAAGGCACGCCGTGGTCGCCGAGCATCTTTCCCGAGGTCAAGCCGCTGATCCCGGCGCCGATGACAGCCGTCTTGGGGTAGGCAGTGCGCATTCCGGACTCCTTCTCCCTGGTCGAACCTGTGTGATGAGCGGTAGTCAAACAAACCAACTGACAGCTGTCAAGAACTATCAACATCTGTCAGTCGAGGATGATCAACAGAAGTGGCTGACGAGTGTTGGTATTTATTGATAGGTGTCAGAAACTCTTGTTAGCGTGATGCCGCTCCGGCACCGGCAACACCTTGGAGGGATGAGCTCGTGGGAGATCGACCTGATCCGACCACCGCCTACCGCGAGGCCGGCTACCGCGCGGCCGGTCTCTGGACCGATATGACGCTGGCCGAGCTGGTCCCGCAGGCCGCCGCTCGGCACCCAGAACGGGAGCTGTTCTGCTTCGAGGGCCGACGGGTGACCTACGGGGAGTTCGAGCGCCGGACCCGTGCGGTCGCCATCGACTTGATGCGCCGCGGCGTGCGACCGGGCGACCGGGTGCTGGTCCAGCTACCCAACCGGCTGGAGGCGCTGGTCATGCAGGTGGCGGCGTTCCGGGTCGGCGCGGTGAACGTGCCGGTCGTGCCCATCTACCGGGCCCATGAGATGCGCCAGATCCTGGCCGATTGCGGCCCCGCCGTTGTCTGCTCGACCACCCGGCTGGGCGAGCGTGAGCCGGCCGCCGAGTTGGACGACCTGCTCGCCGAGCTGGATCAGCGCCCCACCGCCCGGTACCTGGTCGACGGGGATCGGGACGGCTGGTCGGCCGTGCCCGGCCCGGATACCCACGCCGGCCCCGAAGTCGCCGCGCTGCCCGACCCGCCGGCCCCGCAGGAGCCGGTGCTGCTGCTCTATACCTCGGGCACGACCTCGGCCCCCAAGGGTGCGCTGTTGTCCAGCCGGGCGGTGATCGCCCACCTGGTCAACTTCCGGGACGCCCTCGGCGCCGGCGAACACACCGTGACCCTGGCCGCTACGCCGCTGTCGCACCTGGGTGGGTTCGTCGCGGCGGTGGTGTTCCCGGTCTTCCTGGGTGGCCGCTCGGTGATCATGCCGGCCTGGCGGCCCGACGAAGCGGTCGAACTGATCGCCGCCGAACGGGTCTCACTGATGATGGGCGCGACGGTGTTCGTGACCGACCTGGTGGCCCGCTACGAGCGCGGCGCCGGGGCCGGCCACCGGCTGCCGACCTACGCCGCCGCCGGAGCGGCGCTGGCCCCGGAGGTGGTGGACCGGGCGGCGGCGGTGGGGATCAGTGTGGTGCGCGCCTACGGGATGACCGAGACCGCCGGGGTGTGTGCCATTTCCTCGCCCGACGAACCACTGGAACGCCGCCGCGCCTGGGACGGCCGATTGCTGCCCGGCATGGAGATCCAAGCCGTGGACGACGACGGCCGCCCGGTGCCACCCGGGACCGTCGGCGACCTACGCATCCGCGGCCCGCAGATGCTCACCGGCTACACCGATCCCGCGCTCACCGCCGCGCAACTGGACGCCGAGGGCTGGTTCGCCTCCGGTGACATCGGCCAGGTCGACGACCACGGCTGGGTACGCATCGCCGGGCGCACCAAGGACATCGTGAACCGGGGCGGAGAGAAGTTCTCCACCCTGGACATCGAGCAGGCGATCGCTTCACACCCGGGCATTAGCCGGGTGGCCGTGACCGCCGTCCCGGACGAGCGCTTCGGCGAGGCAGTCGGCGCCTGGCTGGTCGCCGAGCCCGGAGCCGCCGATGACCTGACCCCGGAGACGGTGCTGGCACACCTGGAGGCGCAGGGACTGGCTCGGCAGAAACTGCCGGTGGAATGGCATGTGGTGGCAGACATCCCGGTCACCGCCAGTGGCAAAGTGCAGAAGCACCGACTGGCCGAGCTCACCGACCTAGACACGTGGACGACCCGACCATGAGCCTCTCGCGAGCGGGCGTCAACCCCGGTTGCTGAATTACCCGCCACCCACTCGTAGGAGACGTCCTGCCTGCGGACAATTGAGGACGTACGCCCGAACCTGATCATCCCCACAGGTTAGGGCGAGGGGCAGGAACCAAGCTTGACCAGCATGTACCGGGCACTGCCCGCGAATAAGGCGTGACGACGGTGCGTCCCGGGCAGCGGGGTCCCCGACAGCTCGGAGTGCATCTGACCAGCTCCGAAGCTGGGTCTCGGCCGCCACTAAGAGGCTCTTGGATCATCAGGGTGTTCACCTTGAACCGCCCCGGGTTGCACGGAGGCTCTAATCTCACGGGAGAGTGGATCAGTAGCGCGCAAGGTGTGGCACCAGCTGCGCCGACAAGGCGGGGTCGAGGGTCTACCCGTGGCCCGCTGTACCGAGCCTCCACTGAACCGGGGCGGTTCAGTTACCGGATCCGGCTAGCCGTTCGCCTGATCGCCGACGACCCCCGGCGAATCCTCCGCAGGTTTCCTACAACCCAGCAGAAGTACACCAGAGGTAGCTCGTCATCGACAAAGCGCGATGACTAATATTCTCACTAACCACGTGGGTCGCCAACTCACTGCAGAGCGTGCAGCGCTCATCAATCACCAACGATTCGATGGAGTGTGTGCAGCCCGCGTCGAATTTACTACTCTCTGCTCGGGTAAATGTCTGTACCTAATTGCTAATCGCAGGGTCTCGAATTGCCCTCGTGTACGGACTTGCAGGCTCTCGAGACACCCACCGGTCGGTACTGCGCAAGGCGCTGGACGATACACAATACCACGGTTAAAAGCCAGGCTGCGTAGGTACTCTCAACGAGTCTACGTACGTACTTTCGCCGGACATGTAGAACATGTGGACCCGTAGTTAACCCGATTGCTGTGATGTTCTCCGCAGGTCAGAATGATCGATAGTACCCCACCGGCCGATCGAGCGCGCATGGATCTGTGTGCGCGATCATTCCCATTGGTAACTGCGTGGCGGTCTTGTCCGCCTGAACAACTCGAATTCGGAGGTAGTCATGGACCGCCTACAAGAAACAGCCACAATTGTGACCGGCGCGGCACAGGGAATCGGACGGGCGGTGGCGATCCGCTGCGCGACCGAGGGCTCAAAGGTGGTCGTCGCCGATCGCCAGGACGACGAGTCGACGGTCAAGGAGATCATCGAAGCGGGCGGCCAGGCCTTGCACGTCGTGATGGATGTCCGCGACCAGCGCGACTGGCGGATGCTGGTGGACCGCACGCGGGAGCATTTCGGCGCGGTCGACCGGCTGGCCAACGTCGCTGGTGTCGTCAACATGCACAGCCCCGACAACGTGGTGGAGCTGACCGACGAGGGCTGGAACTCCGTCGTGGACACCGACCTCAAGGGGGTCTGGCTGGGCATGCAGGCGGTGATACCCGGAATGGTCGAGCGCGGAGGTGGCAGCATCGTGAACGTAGCGTCCATGGCGGCTTTGAAGGGTCTGTCCAATCTCGCCGCCTATTCCGCGGCCAAGGGTGGCGTCGTGGCGCTGACCCGGCAGGTAGCCATGGAGTGGGGTACCCGGGGAATCCGCTGTAACTGCGTCTGCCCCGGCACGATCGACACCCCGATCCTGGCCGACATCCCCGACGACATGCGCAGCAAGTACGCCAGCGCTCACATCATCCACCGGTTGGGGTTGCCGGAGGAGGTCGCCGCCGCCGCCGCGTTCTTCCTGTCCGACGACGCGGGCTTCTGTACCGGGGAGATTCTCCCCGTGGATGGAGGGTGGAACGCGAAGGGGAACGACAACTGACGGATTGATCAGCGGGAGGTCGGTGCCCTCGTCCGATGACGGCCCTGCGGAGTCGCGGCGCTCGGACCCGCGGGCAGGCTACCGTCAGGGTCTGAATCAATGGTGATTTCTGGGGATGCGCGTGGAAAGTCCGCTGACCGTTCCGGCCTTGTCCGCACTGTACGACGCGGTCGTGCCGCTCAAACGGGGCTCGGGGACGGGGACGCTGTCGGCCATTGAGCGCGGCACCGGTCTCCGGGTAGTGGTCAAGTACGTGGAGTGCGCCTCGTTGTCGGAGGAGGCCAAGGCTCGCCTGCACCGGGAGGTCGCCCTCCTCGAGGCCTCCCACGACCCCGAGATGGCCTCGGTGTACGGGTCGGTGAAAGGCGAACGGCTCTACCTGGTGATGCCCTACGTCGACGGGGTCTCGCTGGGGCAGCGGCTGCACGATCGGGGCCCGCTCACCGTCGAGGACGCCCTGACCGTGACGAGGGAGGTGTTGTTCCGTCTGCGACGGATGCACCTCCACGGGTTGATCCACCGTGGGGTCAGTCCCTCCAACATCATCCTCCCCGAACACAGCCCCCTGCGAACGGCGGCCCTGGTGGACCTCGGCTTCGCCTCCGCCGCGTTCCTGGCGCCCGACGAGGGGCCATCCCGGGCCTCGTCACCCTGGTACATGGCGCCGGAGCTGGCCGGGGTGCTAGATCGCCCGGTGGACGGCAGGTCGGACCTGTACTCGACGGGCATCGTGCTGTTCGAATGCTTGGCGGGTCGTCCGCCGTTCGGCGGAGCCGATGTCCGCGATGTGTTGCGGCACCACCTGTCCACCGTCGCCCCGCCCCTGCGTTCGCTCGGCGTGGCGGTGCCGCAGGTGCTCGAGGAGATCATCCGGCGGCTGCTGCACAAGGATCCAGATGATCGCTACCAGTCGGCCGAAGCCGTGCTGGGCGATATCGACGACCTGCGCCGCGCTCTGGGAAGTGGCATCGTCGAGCCGGAGGTAGCCCTCGGCTCACACGATCGCAGGGTGAGTTTGACCGAGCCCCCGCTGACCGGGCGGCTCGAGGAGCTGTCGGTGCTCACCACCCGGTTGCAGGACGCGCGCCGGGGTCCGGTCCGACCGGTGGTGCTCGAGGCTGTGTCGGGCGGCGGGAAGACGCGGGTCCTCGACGAGTTCTGCCAGCGCGCGCTGGCCGGTGGGGCGCGCGTGTTCCGCGGCAGGGGTATCGACCGGTCGGCGCGGCCCCCGCTGCACATGTTCGGCGGGATCGTCGCGGACCTGCTCGCCCAGGCCCGCGAGGATCCGGAGTTCGGCCGTCATGTCGCGGTGGCGCTGAATGAGTCAGCTCGTCCGCTGTGCGACGCGTTGCCTGAGCTGGAAGACCTGCTCGGCGAAGCCGGTGCACAGCAGTCCTCCCTTCCTGAGCACCTCCTTCAGGTGCGTCTGGTCGGGGCGCTGGTGGAACTGCTGGCCGGGCTGGGCGCGGAAGCACGTCCCGCATTGGTCGTGTTCGACGATTGTCAATGGTCGGACGAGGTCACCCTCCAGGTGCTCGAAGCGGTGGCCGGCGAGGGTCCATGCCCTGGCCACATGATGTTGGTCGTGGCGATGCGGGCGGAGGAGTCCGGCCCGCACCTGCGACTCAAGGAGATACGGGGGGTGGACACCATCTCGTTGCCCCCTCTCGACGTCGAGCAGATCGCGCAGGTCGTGGAGTCCATGGCCGGCAAGGTCCCGGTCGGTGTCACCCAGGTGGTGGTGGATCTGTCGCGGGGCAACCCACTGATGGTCTCCGCGGTGTTGCGTGGGCTGGTGGAGGACACCGTTTTGTCCCCCACCTCGGCGGGGTGGCGGTTCGATCCCGGCCCGGGCCGGTGGCAGGCCTCCCGAGGAGCGGCCGTATTGCTGGCGCGTCGGTTCTCCTTGCTGGCCCCGGGGACTCGCCGACTCCTCGACGCCGGCGCTGTGCTGGGCCGTGACTTCGACCCTCTCCTGGCGGCCCGTCTTGTAGGAGAGGACCGGGCTGGCGTAGAACGAGCGATCGAGCTGGCGATCGAGCGCCACCTGGTGTGGGACAGCACGGACGGACGGGTGAGCTTCGCCCACGACCGGCTGCGGGCCAGTCTGCTGGCCGGGCTGGATCCCATAGAGCTCGTCGAGCTCCATCGGCGCGCCGGCGAAGTCATCGAAGAATCCGAACCCGGGCAGGCGTTCGACCTGGCCTACCATTTCGACGCCGCCGGCGAACCTGATCGTGCGTTTCCCTACGCCCTCGACTCGGCGCGCGCGGCCTGGATCCGACACGACATCGAGGCCGCCGAACGCCAGTACCTCATCGCCGAGCGTGGCATGCGCAACGCACCACCAGCGACGCAGTACGCGCTGGCCGAGGAGCTCGGCAAGGTGTTCATGCGACGCGGCCGCTACGACAAGGCCGAACAACGCTTCCAGCAGGCGCGGGCCCTCGCCGAGGACAGTCTCCAGCTGGCCTGGATCGAGTGCCAGCTCGGCGAACTCACCTTCCGACGCGACGACCTGGACGGCGCCGCGGCGCACATGGAGGCGGGCCTACACGCCCTGGGCGAGGAGGTGACCTTTCAAGGTCGGCGGCACCTCGTGATCGGCGTGGTCCGCGAGGCGGCCCACCGGATGGCCAGGGGCGGACCGCGCCGCCAGCGGCGTCGCCGTCCATCGGAGGAACACCGGGCCGACTTGCTGAAGGCCCACCTATACACCCGACTGCAATATCCGCGGTGGTTTCACTCCCGCCGGCTGGAGACCTTCTGGCTGATGCTGCGGCAGGTGAACCTGGCAGAGCGCTGCCCGCCGGCCTCCGAGCAGCTTGCGCACGCTTACGCGGTCTGGGGCGGCGCGATTGCACTCACCTTCCCGTTCCTGTCGCGCCGAGCGATGACTTACGTCGAGCATGCGTTGTCGATCTACCGGAGCAACGGGAACCTGCGCGGGGAAGGTCACGCCGCAAGCATGCGGGCTTGTGTGCTGCACGCGGCCGGGCGGTACGAGGAGGCGGTGCAATCCGCCGAGCACGCCATCCACGCTCTGGGCCAGTTCGGCGACCGCTGGGAGCTGGGCTTCGCCACCCGGACCCGGGCCGCGTGCCTCTACCGGCTCGGACGGTTCTACGAGGCCCAGGAGGCGGCCCGCAGGCTCGGCCGGATCGGCCTCGAGGTGGGCGATGCCAATGCTGAGATCACGGCACTGGAAATCCTGGCCAAGACCGCCGACGGACGAGTGCCGGTGGTCGAGACCCGGGCCGCGCTGTCACTGCGGGGCGACGACATCGAGGTGACGACGGCGGCGCTGCAGGCAGAGGCCTTGCGCCTGCGACACGCGGGGCAGCTCGCGGAGGCGATCGAACGGCTGCAAACCGCCGCCGATCTGGTGAGCCGCGCGCAGCCGACCAGCACCCACCTCGTTCCGGTGTTCGCGTGGCTCGCGACGTGCCGGCGCGAACTCGCGGAGCAACAGCTGTTGCCGCATGATCGGCGGCGGCTGCTGCGCGCGGCCCGCCGTTCGGCTCGGCGGGCGTTGCGCTACGGAACCGTCTACCCCAACGATCTCCCGCACGCGCTCCGAGAACTCGGCATGGTGCATGCGCTGTCCGGGAACGGACGCCGTGCCCGGCGCTGCCTCAACCGGAGCGCGGAGCGGGCCCTGAGTCGTGACGCGCAGGCCGAGCTGCGGGAGACCAATCTGCAGCGTGATCGGCTCGGGCTGGCCGACGGTGTCCCCGGCGCCCAGCAGACCCGAGAGCAGGGGCCGGCGGCGGGGCAGCTCGTTCCGCCCACCCTCGGGCTGGCCGAGCGATTCGCCGCGCTGCTCGACGCCGGCGCGCTGCTGGCCTCGTGCAACTCAGCGGAAGACACCGTGCGGGCCATCCGTGACATCAGCCACTCCCTGCTGCGGGCGGAGCAGTGCCACATCGTGGGGCTACTCGCCCAGGGGCGGCCCGATGTCCGGGGTCTGTCGCCCGACCACTTGACTGCGATCCAGCGCGTGGGAGATCACGGCCACCCTGTCGTCCTGCCGGCGCCGTTTGTGACAGACGGGGACGGTTTCGAGGGGGCTGCGCCCCAGGTCGCCCGGTCGGCCCTGTGCGCGCCGGTGTTCGCCCGGCAGGAGATCGTCGGTTACTTCTTCGTGCTGCACACCAAGGTCGATGCTCTATTCGGTGAGGAGGAGCGGCAGTTGGCCGAATTCGTGGCTCGACTGGCGGGCGCCTCCTTGGAGCGCCAGTGGCTGGAGCGGGATTCCCGTGGGCGGGTCGTGGCCGCGCAAGAGGGTGAGCGAGCCCGAGTGGCCCGCGATCTGCACGACGAGATCGGCCAGGCTCTTACCTCGGTACTGCTGCACGCGATGTCGGTGGACAGCGCCGTCACCGGAGTGGAACGGACCGTGGTCGACCCGACCGAGGTCTCCCGACGTGTCGGCGAGCTCCGCCAGGACGTCGCGCAGGCCCTCGAAGCAGTGCAGCGCCTGGCCTTCGACATGCGTCCCGCGGTGTTGGATGATCTCGGCCTGGAGGCGGCATTGCGACGGCTACTCACCCGGACCGCGACGGGGGGTGTCACTATCGAGCTGGAGACCGTGGACCTCGAACCCGGTGACCGGCTACCCCACGACGTCGAGACCACGGCCTACCGGATCGTGCAGGAGGCGGTGACCAATGTGGTGCGTCATTCCCAGGCCGACCACTGCAGCGTGATCCTCGGGCGCGCCCGACAGCGCTTACGGATCGTGGTGGAGGACGACGGCCACGGCTTCGACAGCAAGGCCGAGGGGCCTGACGGGTTGGGATTACTCGGGATGCGAGAGCGGGCAGCGCTGGTCAGTGGGACCCTCGCCGTGTGCTCTGTGCCTGGTAGGGGGACCGAGGTCGTGTTCGAGGCGCCGCTATGAGCGGCGGGTCGATACGGATGGTCATCTGCGATGACCATCAGGTCGTACGCCGCGGCCTGCTTCTTGTGCTCAACGCGGACCCGGAGATCACCGTCATCGGCGACGTCGGCACGTCGGGGGCCGTGGTGGCCGTCGCGGCCGAATGCCATCCCGATGTGGTCCTGCTGGATCTCGGGCTGCCCGACAGCGGCGGGATCGACACCATCGCGAAAATTCATCAGGTCAGCCCGACCACCAAGGTCTTGATCCTGACCATGCACGACGACATCGCCTATCTGCGCGAGGCGTTCGCGGCGGGAGCACACGGCTATGTCGTGAAGGCTGCCGCGGACACCGAGCTCCTGCAGGCAGTTCATGCCGTCGCCGCCGGCGAACGCTACGTGCATCCGGCCCTTGGAGCGTCCATGCTCACCGTCGACCGTGTCAATGAGAAGCCCCATGAGACAGGCACGGTGTCGAAGCTGTCAGAGCGAGAGGTGGAGGTGCTGCGACTGCTGGCCTTGGGCTATACCAACTCGGAGATGGCCACAATGCTGCAGCTGTCGATCCGGACCGTGGAGACCTACCGCTACAGGCTTCAGCAGAAGGTTGGGTTGCGCTCTCGGGCTGAGCTGGCCCGCTTGGCCCGAGAATCAGGGATTTCGTGAACCCGGCTCATGAGCACCTGAGCGTCGCTTCGTCACGCTCCGGGGCGAGCTTGTAGCCACTACCCAGGCCGTCGAGATACTGGGCAAGGTCTTCGGCGCACGCGATCGCCAGATGGTGCGCCAGCGCGAATTCTGACAGTTCGGGGCCGCGCGCCATCCGACACGGATCGACCTCGCTGACGATGGCGGCGAACGCGGCCGCCGGTCGAAGCCCCGCCGCGCGTGCCATGTCCACTCCGATCGCCGCACACCCGTCCCGCCGAGACTGACCTCGCTCCGCGACGCTGTAGACCATGACGTGACCTGGTCGGGCCAGGTCGCTAGCGACGGTCTCGGCTCTGGCCAGTGTTCGGATGGTGTGCGCGCGTTCTCGCGCTGAGATCCCGGTCGTGATCTCGGCGATTGCATCGACCGTGACCGTGTAGGAGTTGCGGGCGTGGTCGTCGTGCGTCGGGTACATCGGGGGCAGCCGCAGCCGGTCGCACTCTCGGGCGGGCAGCGCCGCGGACACGCACCCGGAGGTGTGCCGGATGCTGAAGGCCAGCGTGGCTGGTGTGGCCGACTCGGCGGCGAAAACCAGGTACCCGTCGGTCAAAGGGCGAGCGCCATCGACGACGACGATCGGGCGACCGGTGGTGAACTCCTCAAGGGCCCGAACGCAGCGGCCAACGCTGTCTTGCCGTGTCAGGGGACGAAGGGTTCTTGCACTCACTGGGGCCTCCAGGGTTGACGCGCGTCGGTCTTGCTCAGACCGCCGCAGAGAGGTGACGGAACCGGCTGCTGTGGAAGACCAGGGGGGAACGCCCGGGGTCCGAACCGAAGCCGTGGATCTCGAGCAGCGCGATGAGGTGGTCTCCGGCGGACAGCTCGCTGTAGACCGAGCACTCCAACCACGCGGTGGCCCGGTTGACGAAGAGGGCTCCGTCGTCGTTGGCCTCCCAAGCCAGGTCGGCGAAACGGTCGCCCCCCTTCATCGCCAGGGCCCGGCAGGCGGCGTCCTGGTCCTCGGCGAGCACGCTGACCCCCAGCCGGGGCAGTCCGCGGAGGCGGGGCCAGGTGGTCGAGGCGAGTTGCACGCAGACCGACACCAGCGGAGGGCTGATCGAGACCGCGGTGAACGAGCTGGCCGCCATCCCGACCGGTGCCCCGTCGGACAGCGCGCAGACCGCGGTGACCCCGCTGGGGAAGCAGCCGTAAGCCTTGCGCAGATCGGTGTGGTCGGTGGACACCGCCGCCAAGCTGATCACGGTCGTACTCCTTCGTCCTGGTGGTGTCGGTCGGAACGGCGCCCTGATGACGCCGTCCCGGTCAGGTCCGGGTCCGGCTAGGGACGGCCATCGGCGCGGGGGACGTCGACCGTGTACACGTGCAGCTCGCCCTCCTTGGCCGCCTTGCGCTCGTGGTCGGCGAAGCTCGGGGCGGTGCACATCAGCAGGGATCGCCCGTCCGGGCCGCCCAGGGTGCACGCGTACAGGCCGAGGCCGTCGGGGGCGGGCACCTCGTCCACGATCGCTCCCCCGGGCGCGACCCGGCAGGCGCGCCCGTGGAGGGCGTCCGCGACCCAGATGTGGCCCTCGGCGTCGAGCACGCATCCATCGGGGGCGAAGTCGGTCTGGACGATGGTCTCGATCGAGTCGTAGGAAGGCTCGATCCCGACCTGTCCCCACAGTGCGCGGTCGACGAGGGTGCCGTCGTCGGAGATGCTGAAGGCGGTGAACCGGCCGCCGAAACACTCGGCCACGACGAGCGTTCCATCGTCCGGCGTGACCACCATGCCGTTCGGAAAGCGCAGGTCCGACGCCGCGACGTGGGTGCTGCCGTCCGGGTCGACCCTTAGCACGTCCCCGGGTTTCGGCGTCGCGCCGGCGAAGAGGTCGAAGCCGAACGTGCCGACGAACGCCCGTCCTCGTCCGTCCACGACCATGTCGTTGATGAAGTGCTCCGAGAGCCCGGACAGGTCGGCGTACTCGGCGACCGTGCCGTCGAGCCCCCGTCGCAGCAGCTTGCGGTCGATCATCGACACGATGAGCATCGAGCCGTCCGGTAGCCAGCCCAGGCCCGAAGGTTGGTTCGGCACCGACGCCACGACCTCGGTGTCGCCGTCGACGCTCACCCGGAGGACGTGGTGGGCGTAGAGGTCGGAGACGTACCAGGCGTCGTCGTGCCACCGGGGGCCCTCGAAGAACAGGCCGCCGTCGAGGAGTTTGACCATCTTGCTCACCTTTTCTCTCGGTGCGTCACGTACGGGTGGACGGGAGCGAGATGCTGACCGTCTTGAGTTCGGAGTACTGATCGATCCCTGGGCTGCCGTTGGCTCGTCCCACGCCGCTCTGTTTGGCCCCACCGAAGGGCACCTCGGGGCTCACGACGCCGTGTCGGTTGACCCACACCGAGCCTGCGTCGAGCCGGACCGCCACCGATTCACCGAGCGTGATGTCGGAGGTCCACACCGAGCCGCCCAGGCCGTAGTCCGTGTCATTGGCCGCCCGCACCGCTTCCTCGATGTCTTTGAACGGCAGGACGGGCAGCACCGGCCCGAACTGCTCGCCGGCAACCAGCTTGTGGTCGGCGCGAAGTCCGGTGATGAGGGTGGGGCGGTGGAAGTAGCCAGGTCCATCCCCGGCCTGCTCTCCGGCGCGCAGGATCCCGCCGTCCCGTACAGCGCTGGCCACCAACTCACGTACCCGCTCGAACTGGGGCCGGTTGGAGATCGGGCCCATCGTGACCGCGTCGTCGAAGGGGTCGCCGACCACGGTTGCCTGGGCCTGCTCGGCCAGCGCGGCGGTGAACGATTCGAACACGTCGGCGTGGACGTAGAGTCGTTTGATCGCGGCGCACACCTGGCCACCGCGATAGAACGCGCCCTGGAAGACCTTGCGGGCGACTTTCCGCACGTCGACGTCGGGGAGCACGATCGCGGCGTCGTTGCCGCCGAGCTCCAACGACAGCCGCTTGAGCCGGTCCGCCGCGGCGGCCATGATCGCCCTGCCGGCTTCGGTGCTACCGGTGAAGGAGATCATCCCGACTCCGGGGTGGGCGACCAGTGCCCGGCCCAGGCTGTCTCCGCCGGGTAGCACGGTGAGCACTCCGGGTGGAAGGTGCTCGGCCAGCAGCGATCCGAGCAGCAGTGTGGTCAGCGGCGCCAACGGTGAGGGTTTGACGACCACCGTGTTGCCGGCCGCGAAGGCCGTGCTGATCTTCTCGGTGCTGATCAGCAGCGGTGCGTTCCACGGGATGATGGCGCCGACGACGCCGATACGTGCCCGGTGCACCGACACCCGCTGGCGGGTGTCATCGTGGATGCGGTCCACGGGCGGGGGTGTACTCGCGCGGTAATGGGCGAACGCGGCGGCGCCGGCCGCCTCCAAGGTGGTGTCTCGCAGCGGAACGCCGGTCTCGAGGCTCAGCGAGCGGGCCAGGCGGTCCCGGTTCTCGGTGATCACGTCGGCCATTGCGCGCAGCGCGTCCGTGCGGGCCGTCGGATCGCCGGCCCAGGCGGTTCCGGCCCGCACGGCGGCTGACACTGCCCGCTCGAGCAGCTCGGGGGTGGCAACGGGGCAGGTTCCCAAAGGGGTGCCAGTGGCCGGGTTGACCACGGTGAGGCTGTCCTCCGTGGGGACCGGGCGACCGTCCACCACGAGCTCCGGGATGTCGACGACGGTCATCGGAGGTCCTTTCGGTGGTCGTTCACGGCGTGTGAGTCGACGCCCGCGGGTGCGTAGACCGGGAAAACGGACTGCCAGCTCAGTCGTGACCGCGCGTGCGCACCGAGGCAGCCGTAGACCCGCTCCAAGAGGTCGGCGGCGGCCCGTTGTTCGGCCTGGCTGGTGGCGGGGTCGGACTCGATCCGCTGTAGCGCGGTGAGCAAGGACGTGGTGAGGCTCCGGGTGTCCCGCCACAGCTCATCCAGGGCGGTCATGCTGGTGGCACCGGCCCGCAACCGTTGGGCCAGCTGCTCGCAGGTGGCAGCGGTCTCCCGCCGGCCCACTAGTGGTCCGATCTCGCGGCAGTAGCCGATCAGGTCATCGGTCTCGGTGGTCAATGAGTTATGGCGGACGTTCAGCTCGATCTCGGCTGTCTCGAGCAGTTTGACCGCTGCGCGGACCTCGCCCGCGCGCTCTCCCGAAACCTCGGGAACAAGGTCGGTCAGGAACTGGCGGACCGTAGCCAGCGTGGCCAGACCCCCAGGCGCCGGGCTCATCGGTTACCCGTTCCGTGCAGCGCGGTGAGCAGCAGGTCCGCCAGCTGGGCCTCGATGTGGTGCAGGCCCCGGCCCATGAGGTGTTGTGTGGGCGGTACCGGGCCGTCCCGGGACACCCCGGTGAGGAAGATCGCGGCCAGCTTGACCAGGGCGAGCACTCTCCAGAACAGGAGGGTGGCCGCGTCGATCTCGCGCCCGCTCTCGGCCTCGTAGGCGGCGAGATAGTCCTCGGGCGACAGTAGGCCGCCGACCAGGTCGAAACGGGTGCTCCACAGCATCGTCCAGGCCAGGTCCTCGACCGGGTCGCCCAGGTGCGCCATCTCCCAGTCGAGGACGGTGATGGCACCGTCCGCGCCGAACAGCAGGTTGTTGGTCTTGAAGTCGCCGTGGACGAGTCGCCATTCGCGGGTCGGGGGGAGGTGGTCGCGTAACCAGGCCAGTGCGGCACCCACCAGCGGGCCGGGCTCGATCCCGGACTGCCGGATCAGGCGGTCCCACTCGGCCAGCTCTCCCTCGGGTCCCCGTCGGGGCAGCCCGCTGGGCAGCTCCGGGCGCAAGTCGTCCACCTGGTGGAGACGGTTCTGCAGGCGGACGAGCTGCAACCCCAGTCGGGGGCCGTCGGTGTCCGGATGCGCGGCCAGGTGCTTGCGGATGTCCGTGCCGTCCACCCGACTGACGATCATGAACGGGCGCCCGAGCAGCGGACCCGAACCGTCGCACCACCACGGGCGGGGCACGGCGATGCCGAGGCCCCGCAGGGCGGTCAGCAGCTCGAACTCGATGGCCAGATCGGTGTCCAGCATGCCTTGGTCGACGTCCCGGCGGAGTACGAGCGGGTGTGTCTCGCCCCGGTACCCGTCATGGACGTCGAACGCCCAGGTCTCGTGGGCGGTCCCCCCGGCCAGCCGGCGCAGACCGTCCACCGCGACATCGCGTTCCCACTCCGCGCCGACATAGCGACGCAGCGCGTCGGCCAGCTGGGCGTCGTAGGGCGGCCGCGCCGGGGACATCATGGTGGCTGTCATCAACTGAACCCGTATCGGGGGAAGGCCCCGAAGACCTGGGTCTCGAATGTCCCGTAACCCACCTCGCCGGTGCTGGCCTCCATCCGGCACAGCACGTGCGAGGGTCCGATCTTCGCGGTGATCTGGGGATCGGTGATGTCGAATGACACCGAGTCCGCCCAGTCTTGCCCCCGGTAGGCGCCGTGCCGCCACGGGTCAGGGCCGCCGTAGCCGGTGCCGGCCCGCAGGTAGGCGCGGTGCAGCGGGGTGAGGGCGACGGTGCAGCGGGTTCCGTCGACGTCCCGGAAGGACACCCGGGAGCCGTCGAGCAACTCTCGGGTCTCCGGGTCGAACTTCAGGTCGTGGTCCGGCTCGCCGAGTTCGACCAGTTCACCGCCGCGCTCGATCGACGACGCCTGCCGTACGGTCTCGACCTCCCGCCGCCCGTCGGCGTGCTCGGACAGCGAGAAGTGCACCGTGCGGTTCTCGAACTGCATGGGCGACCAGATCCACAACGGCGGGCGCTCCTTGCCCAGTTGGTGGGCCTGGGCGATCCCCTTGGGCTCGCGCTCCATGCCCATCGACCGCACTCCCCAGGAGCGGTCGCGGGCGCCCCACCACCGATCCGGGGTGACCTCGTAGTGCTGGCCCTCGACCGTGATGGACCCGTTCCACACCCCGGTCTGGATCATGCGTGTGCCCTGGTCCATGACCCGCCCGAGCATTCGGCTGAACAGCGGCGGTTCATCGATCGGGGCGGCGGCGGCGTGCCACTCGAGGTCGACCTCGACGGCGTGACCGCCCTGGCCGGTGCGGAACCGCAGATGCCGCAGGCCCTCGATCACCTCGAGGCTGAAGGGGCCCACGTTGGTGGTGTCGAGCCGGTCGAAGGTCAGCTCCCGACCGCCGCGCGTGGTGTGCTGGACCTCCGGGGTGGCCGCCGAGGCGAATGCGTCGATGACCCCGAGGTTGGGATAGGCACCCATACCGAGCAGGAAGAACAGGTTCCCGTCCCGGCAGTGGCCGGTCAGGAAATGGCGGTCGTAGAACCGGCGGTCGCTGGTTGCCACGTACCGCACAGGCTCGGACGTCTGATGGATCAGCAGGTCGTCGGCGGGGCCGATCATCGTGTGACTCCTGACTTTCGTGTCGTGCTGTCGGTGTGCTCTCAGCGGTGGGCGGTGAGGAGCATGCAGTTCGCGGGGATCCCTCCCCCGCTGCTCACCACGGCCACCTGGGCGTCTGCCACCTGGCGGTCACCGGCCTGTCCACGCAGCTGCAGGATGGCCTCGTGTAGCTGTCCGTAGCCGTTGCTGCGGCCCGCGGACAGCTGCCCGCCGTGCGGGTTGATCGGCAGGGCACCGCCGAGCGTGATCTGGTCCGCACCGGTGACGAACTCCCCTGCTTCCCCTGGGCCGCAGAAGCCGAGCGCCTCCAACCACGACAGGACGTTGAAGGTGAACCCGTCGTAGAGGGTGGCCAGGTCGACGTCCTCGCGGCCGACGGAGGCCCGGCTCCACAGGTGGGCAGCCGGCCCGAAGACGTTCGGCTGGTGGGTCAGCGTCCCGGAGATCCAGGACTGCCGCTCAGTGATGCGGGTGCCCACCGCGTCGACCCGCACCTGGGGGTGGCGCAGGTCGTCCTTCGTGTCGGTCGAGGAGACGACGACCGCGTAGGCGCCGTCGCAGGGCACGTCGCAGTCGTGGATGCCGAACGGGGTGCAGATATCGCGCCCGGCGAGGTAGCCGTCCAGGTCCAGCTGGTCCCGGTGGAGGGCGTCGGGGTTCAGCCCGGCATGCCGACGGGCCGCCACCGCGACCCATCCCAGTGCCTCGCGGCTCACCCGGTAGCGCGCCAGGTACTGGGACGCGGCGAGCGCGATCCAGTGGGCCGGGGACAGCGCCCCGAACGGGGCATACCACTGTGGCTCGCCGTGGATGCGGCCGTCCCGGTCATCGGAGTAGAGACCGGGGCGACGATGTGTACTGACCGAACTCCAGCACAGGACGTGGCGGCACAGCCCCGCTGCGACGGCCATCATCGCGGTAATGACGGTCCCGGTCTGCCCGGGGGTCTCATGGGCTCCGTGGTACCAGGTCGGCTCGATCGACAGCTCACGGCCGACCTGCCGCGCCCCCAGCGACCCGTCGATCGTGCCGGGATACGCGCAGAGCCCGTCGATGTCCGCGGCGCTCAGACCGGCGTCCGAGATGGCCGACGTGCAGGCGTCGGTGACGAGGTCGAGATCGGGGACACCCAGACGGCGCCCGATCCGCGACCGGCCGATCCCGGACAGCACCACCCGATGCTCGAACCGGGCTCCTCTCGGCGTGGGCGGGACCGAAACGATCGGCTCGGGTACGGCACCGGACACCGGTGGCTCGTCCGACGGTCGGAACAACGGGATCCACACGTCCGCCACCCGGCGGAACTCCACTCGGACCGGTAGGCCCACCACCACCGACACGGCTTCACAACCCACGATATTCGTGGCCAACCGCACCGTGTCGTCCTCGCGCAGCGCCACCACCGCGACCACGTACGGCTCGGACAGCTGAGGAATCCACTTCTGGTGGTTCACGGTGCAGGCGACCACCGTGGCCTCGCCGGAAACGGCCACGCTGTCCACCTCGGAGCCGCAGGTCGGGCAGAGCTCGTGCTCGGGGTGCAGTAACCGTGCACACTTCGGGCACCGACCCACCCGCAGGCGGCCGTCCGCGCCGGAGGTCCAGAAGGGCACCGCCGACGAGGGCAGTCGTCCGGACCGCTCGGCCGGGATCAGCTCGGAGAGCTGCACGGACATGCTCACCCGCCCCCGGCGTGAAGCCATAGGTCCTGCAGCCCCCGGGTGAGGAACACCGGCTGCCAGCGCAGCTCCCGATCGGCCAGTCGTACGCCCGGCAGCGCCCTGGCCAGGATCGGCAGCGCAGTCGCGGCCTCCAGACGGGCCAGCGAGGCGCCCAGGCAGAAGTGTGCGCCTCCACCGAACGCCATGTGCTGTTTCGCGTCGCGGTCCAGGCGCAATCGGTCGGGGTCGTCGAACACCGCAGGATCACGATTGGCCGAGGCCAGTACCAGGAACACGCGCTGGCCCTTGGCCAGCTGCTCACCGCCGTAGTCGGCGTCGTCGGCCAGCACACGCACCACGGCCTTGCCAGGCCCATCGAACCTGAGGAACTCCTCGACGGCGGTCTTCGCCGGCACCCGGCCCTCGCGGAACGCGTCCAGTTGCTCGGGATGCCGGATGAGCGCGAGCATCGAGCTCGCGATGAGGTTCGCGGTGGTCTCGTGCCCGGCGAACAGGAGCAGGGTGCAGGTGGCGATGACCTCGGCCTCGGTCAGACCGTCGTCGGCCTCCCGGGCCCGGATCAGCGCAGTGATCAGGTTGTCCGCGGGATTGGCCCGGTAGTGCCGCAGCAGGTCGGCGAAGAACGACACCAGCTCGTTCATCGCCGACGCGGACCGGCGGTATCGATCGGGATCGTCCAGCTCGCCGGACACCACCGCCCCGATGCCCTCCGACCAGTGCTTGAACCGGTCTCGATCAGCCAGTGGGACACCGAGCATGTCCGCCATCACCATCGCCGGCAGCGGATAGCTGAATGCCTCGATCAGGTCGAACTCGCGGCTTACGTCGATCTCGCCGATCAGTTCATTCGACAGCTGACGTATCCGGTCTTCCATGAGGGTGATCGATCTCGGGGTGAACGCCTTGCTCACGAGCGAGCGCAGCCGCCTGTGCCCGGGTTCGTCCTGGAACACCATCCAGTCGCTGAGCACGTCGAAGACCTGCCGGACCAGCGGATCGACGTCGGGCCCGCTGAGTTTGTGCTGGATGAACGGGGCGATGCGGTCGGAGGAGAACCGTTCGTCCTTGAGACCACGCGTGACCATCTCGTGGCTGGTCAGCAACCACGACTTGTATCGCGGATCCCACAAGACCGGACGGTCCCGTCGGATCGGCGCGAAATACGTGTACGGATCCCGGACGGCCTCTGGGCTGAGGATGTTCACCTCGGTCGATGGCGCACTCACCTGGACCTCCTCACCCTCGGGGACGCTCGTCGATGACCCGCCGGGACTTGCCGGTGGACCGTTCGAAGGTGTCCGGTTCGACCAGGGTGACCGGGATCCTGATGACGCAGCGGTGCTTGAGCCGTTCCGCTGCGCGTCGTGTCAGGTCGGCCCGGGCTTCATCGGAGTCCGGGAATCGGGGATCGACCTCCGCCTCCACGGTGATCTCGTCCAGCGCACCTCGGCGGGTCAGCCTGATGCGGAACTCCTGCCCCAGACCCTCGGTGTCGCGCAACGCCTGCTCGATCGCCGACGGGAAGATGTTCGCGCCCCGGATGACCAACATGTCGTCGGCTCGACCCATCAGCCCCTCAGGTAGCCGGGGATAGGTACGCCCACATCTGCACGGCTCGGAGCTGAGATAGCTCCGGTCGTTCGAGGAGAACCTGATCATCGGCTGGGAGACCCGCCAGAGGTGCGTGTACACCAGGTTCCCGACCTCTCCCTCAGGCACCGGGCTTGCCGGGTCTTCGGGGTGGACGATCTCGGTCCACACCTCGTCGGTGTAGACGTGCATGCCGTTCATCTCCCGGCACTCGGCGTTCGTCACGAACGGGAACATCTCCGAGGTGGTACCGGCGTCACACACCGTCTCCAGGCCCCAGGTGTCGAGCAGCAGTTTCCGGGTCGACGGGATGGACCCGCCCGGTTCCCCGCCGCTGAGGAACACCCGCAACGGCGAGGCCGCCGTGTCGTAACCCGACTTCCGCGCCACCTCGGCCATGTGCAGCATGTACGAGGGGGTGGCCTCGATGACCGTGCAGCCCATCTTGTAGATCATCTCCAAGTGTCGGGCGGTCTCGGCCGCCCCCATGGGCAGCACGGCCGCACCTACCGACTCCGCCGCGTACAACATCGCCCAGCCGCCGAAGAACATGCCGAACGGGAAAGCGAAGTGCACGATGTCCGTCGGCCTGACCCCGGACGCCCAATGGGTCATGGCGAAGATCTCGCGGGCGTGATCCCAGTCCTCGCGGGCCACGCCGTACATGGTGGGGGTGCCCGAGGTGCCGCTGGAACCGTGGATGCGGTAGACCTCGTCGCGGGGTATCCCCAGGTAGGAGCCGAACGGGGGGTGCTCCGCCTGATCCTGCACGAGCATCTTCTTGGTGATGATCGGGCAGCGCTTCGTGAAATCGTCGAAGCTCGTGACCTGCTCGGGGGCGAACCCGTGCGCGTCCCAATGACGGCGGTAGAAGGGCAGCTGATAGGCGCGATGGAGCTGGCGCCGCAGCTGCACGAGGGTCGCGGCGTCTCGCTCGACCGGGTCCTGCAGCTCCCGCTCAGGATTCCAATATGGCGAAGAGATATCCCGCACCCGTGCTGCCCTCCTACCTGATCCGATCCTCAGACCGACGCGACGACTGCCGATTCCGCGAACTTGTTCACCTCGGGAATCACCTGCTCGGAGATGAGTCGCAGGCTCGTCTGAACGGTCTCCAACGGCATCCCGCCGTACGAGCACAGCACCATCTGCCGGAATGGTCCGATGAGCTCGACGCGTTGCCGCATCTGCTCGATCATCTTCTCCGGGGTACCGGTCCACTGCAGACCCATGAATCCCTCGAACCCGGCGTCCCGGCCCACATCGAGCAACATGTCCGCACCGGTCTCGTAATGCTCATAACCCTTGGTCTTACCGAAGTGTTTCCCGTCGAACTCGTAGTGGTCGACCATGGAGTTGTAGTACGGCGCGAGATGGTCCCGCATCGTTTTGTCCGCGACCTCCGCGTCCTCGTGGCAGTAGGTGAAGTCGAGCAGCACCGGCGGTGGCGGTTCATTACCGTGCACCTCGCGAAAGCGGTCGCGCCACTGGTTGAACTGTTCGGCCTGCTTCTCGATGTCGTACTGGTAGTTGAAGCACATGAGAGTGCCGCCGAACTCGGCCGCGGCCAGCGTGGACGGCGGCGACATGGCGATATTGAACAGCCGGTCGCGGAATCCCCGTGCCGGCGTCGGGAAGATGTCCCGGCGGGCCTGCTTGAAGTACTTGCCGTCGTGGTCGATGTAGCCGTTGTCCAGGCCGTCCAGAATCATGGTAGCGGCCTCGTTGAACCGGTCCCGGGATTCCTCCATGCTGACCGAGAAGCCTTCGTACTCGTCGCGGGCGAGGCCCCGGCCGAATCCGAGTTGCAGCCGCCCATCGGACAGCGCGTCCAACATGCTGATCCGCTCGGCTAGGCGGATCGGGTCGTTGTGCCCGGTCCACCAGGGCAAGATGAGCGCTCCGGTACCCAGCTGGATCGTCTTGGTCCGCGCGGCCAGGTAGGTCAGGGCCTGCAGCGGATCCGGAGAAACGCAGTACGGCCTGTCGAAATGGTGCTCAGGGACCCACACCGAGTCGTAACCGAGCTCTTCAAGGGAGACCCCGAGTTCCATCTCCTCTTTCCAGAGTTCGGTGTCGGTTTTTCCGGATCTCGCGTTCGCCAGCAGCAATAGGACGCCGAAATGCATGTTCCGTTACCTCTCCTCGCCGGTCATGTTCGCTGCAGTCATTGTTCACCGACCACCGTGACGTGTCATCCGTGCAAGATACGAGGATGTGCGTGGCCCCGGTGTCGTAGTTTCTTCGATACAGCTACCGCCCCCGGCGGATGTTCGTGAGACTAGGGTATAGGCCCGGTTCCGCGTGTCAGTAGTTTCCACGCCCCGAGGAACGGATCCCTTGCGTAGTTGACCCGCTTGTCACCGTCCGGATATGACGAAACAATGTTCCGACTCGGCGTTTGCGGCCCCGCCGGAGAGGTAGGAAATGGTGATGGCTGCCCGCCCGGTCGAGGCAGGCCGTTACGAGCACGACGTCGCGATCACCGGGCTTGGCCGGTCGCGCTTCGGCGCCCGGCTGGAACGCACCTGGATCTCGCTCGCGGTCGAGGCCTGCGGACACGCCCTGCGGGATGCCGATCTGAGCGGCCAGGATATCGACGGTGTGTGCGTGCACGGCGGCTCGGCGGGGCTTCCAGGCCTGTCCGCCGGGGGTGTACGCGGGCTCGCGTACGCCATGGGGCTCATGCCGACCTGGCATGACGGGTCGACAGAGTCACCCGGTCGGCTCGGCTCGCTGATTCCCGCGCTCCTAGCGATTTCCGCCGGCCTGTGTCAGCACGTGCTGTTGCTCGACGTGTGCGGGTTCGGGGATCAATCCCGCCCCTGGCTCGACCACACGCGCGCCGCCGCGGCGGCATACCTGGCGACCGGGGGGTATGACCGGGAGGTTTTGGGTTGGGTAGCCATATCGGCGCGCAAGCACGCTGAGCGCAACCCTGACGCGCTGCTGGGTCGAACCTTGCGGATGGACGACTACCTGTCCGCCGAGACGATCTTCTCGCCGTTCAGCGCGTTGGACCTGGCCGGACCGTGCCAGGGTGCCACCGCCCTCATAATCTCCGCACGCGAACTCGTCGGAGCAGGGCACCGGCCTGTGTTGATAGATGCCCTGGCTAGCGGACACTCCGAGGATCTCGGTGACGCTCCCTCCGATGCATCCGCCCGGGCCACCGCCGAGCGCCTATGGGATCGCGCTTCCGTCACGCCCTCAGAGATCGAGCTGGCGCTGCTCGACGACCGGTGCACGTTCGATGTGCTCGGTCAGTTGGAGACGCTCGGGCTGTGCGCCCCAGGTCACGCGGCGGAATTGGCGATGGACGCGAAACGCATCGGGCCGGAGGGGGACCTCCCAGTAAACCCGGACGGCGGCCGGCTGGCGATGGGACATGCAGGTGGCTACGGCCAGCTGTACGAAGCGGTACTCCAGCTTCGCGGAGAGGCCGGCGCGCGCCAGATACCCGGAGCGAATGTAGCGGCGGTGTCATCGCTCGGCGCCGGCTCGAGCATGGCCATGCTGATGACCCGAGCGCCGTCCCCGCCTAGACCCGCAAGGCGACGAATTGTCAGACCCAACGACGAGAGGTGAACCGGATGGGCAAGCTTGCCGGCAAGGTCGCGCTGATAACAGGAGCCGCCCGGGGCCAGGGCCGATCACACGCCGAAGGCCTGGCGGCCGAAGGCGCCGACATCATCGCGGTGGACATCTGCCGGCAGATCGGGACCGTGGCCTACCCCCTCGGCTCTTCTGAGGACCTCGCCGAAACAGTTCGCCTGGTGGAAAAACACGACCGACGGGCGGTGGCTTTCAAGGCCGATGTTCGAGATCTCGCCGCCCTGCGGCGAGCCGTCGCCGAAGGGGTCACCGAGCTCGGACGTCTCGACATCGTCATCGCCAACGCCGGAATCATGAACACGGTGGGACCAGCCGGCGACGAAGACCAGGCCTTCTACGACTCGATCGACGTCATGCTCACCGGCGTCTGGCACACACTGCGCGCAACGACACCCGTTCTCAAAGACCAGGGCCAGGGCGGATCCGTCGTCATCACCAGCTCGACCGCCGGGTTCCGAGGCATCCGCACCAACCTCGAAGCCGGATCGGCCGGATACGTTGCGGCCAAGCACGGCGTCGTCGGTCTCATGCGCGTCTACGCGAACATCCTCGCCGAGCACAGCATCCGCGTTAACACGGTGCACCCCACCGGTGTGGACACAGCCATGGTCAGCAACGAGGCGTTCGAAGCCTTCACCAAGGACTACCCGGAGCTCACCCAGTCCCTCCGTAACGCCCTACCCAAGCGCCTGCTCGAGCCGGCGGACGTCACGAAAGCCATCCTGTGGCTCGTGTCCGATGACGCCCAGTACGTCACCGGCACCACGCTCCCCATCGACGCGGGGTTCTGCGTGCGCACCTGAGCCACGGGACGTACCTAGGGTCTGTCCGATTAACGGTTTGTGCCCGCAGCCGGGGTGGTTCATCCGCGCATCAGCATGCCGCCGTTGACACTCCATACCTGGCCGTTGACCCAGCAGGCCTCGTCGGAGAGCAGGAACGCGACGGTCGAGGCGATGTCGTCGGGGACGCCGAGGCGTGGGCTCCTGACAGCGGCGAGGCTCTTCTCGACGTGCGCGCTGGAGGAGAGTTCCTGGGCCGTCTCGGTCTGCACCAGGCCCGGGGCGACCGCGTTGGCCCGGATGTTCTGCTTGCCCCAGCGCGACGCGGTGTGGCGTACGAGGGTGTCGATGCCGGCTTTGGAGGCTGCGTACGCGGGCAGCGAGCGTTGGCCGAGGTCGTCGGCGTCGGAGGTGGTGCAGACGATGGCGCCACCGGTGTCGTTGCCCAGCAGGTGCGGGAGCGTTTCTCGGATCAGCAGTGCGTAGCCGATGAGGTTGACCCGCAGGACCCGGGTCCAGGCCTCCGGGGTCATTCGGAGTAGATCGAGGTCGGCGGCCATGGTGGGGGCGCTGATGTCGGCGGCGTTCGCGTGCAGCCCGTGCAGGACCCCGAAGTGTTCGACGGTTTGCAGGACGAGCCTGGCCACCGAGTCTTCGTCGGACTGGTCGTAGTGCACGGCGTGGGCTGTGCCGCCGTCGGCCTGGATCTTCGCGGCGGTGTCTCGGACGGTGGCGAGGTCGAGGTCACCGAGGACCACTTTGGCGCCTTCCCGGGCGAGCCGGGTGGCCACGGCTGCCCCGATGCCCCGCCCGGCGCCGGCCACCAGGTAGACCCGGTCGGCCAAACCCTTCATTGCTGTGCTCCCGGACGTGGTGGGAGGCAGAACAGCTCCCAGACGTTGTCCTCCGGGTCGGCGAAGTAGGCGGTACGCACGCCCCACGGCCGGTCGGCTGCTTGTGCCAGTACGGTTCCGCCGGCGGCGACGACCGTGTCCAGGGCTTCGTCGATCGCTTCGGGGGAGGCGGCCTGCATCGCGGTTGCGGTGCCGCTGAACCCGCGACCTTCCGCTGTCGGTACTCCGACGACGTCGGCGAGGGTGTCGAGCGGGAACAGGACCATCGCGGTGGCGCCCAGCTCGAAGCGGGCGAACATGCCGTCCTTCGGGCGGTGTCGCCAGCCGAGGCGGGTGTAGAAGTCCCGTACGGTCGGCAGGTCCCGCACGCCGAACACGACGACGTCCAGGCGCGGCTCCAGGTCGGCGGTCATGCCGACTCGTCGACGGTGATCGCCTGTTCCGGGCAGTTGAGAGAGGCAAACCAGACTTCCTCCCGGTCGGCCTCCGGGACCGTCCCGTCGCCGCGGATGTGGGCGTAGCCGAGGTCGTCGCATTCGAAGATCTCGGTGTCGTACATCATGCAGCGGCCGTGTCCCTGACATTTGTCGGGATCGACGCTGACCTTCACGACCGGGCCGCCGCGACCGTCGCCGGGTACACGACGTCGACGACGCGTGGGCCCCAGATGTGGCCGGTGGAGTAGGTCACCGATTCCGGGTCGTCGAGCTCGAACTCGGGGATGACGCCCAGCCACTCCTCGATTGCGATCTTGAGTTCGAGGCGGGCGATCGAGGAGCCGAGGCAACGGTGAATTCCGGTGCCGAAGGCGATGTGGCGGTTCTCCGCGCGGTCGATGATGACTTTGTCGGCGTCCGGGAACATCTCGGGATCCCGGTTCGCGGCCGCCCAGTTCAGCAGCACCAGCTCCCCGGCCGGGATGGTGGTGTCACCCAGCTGGACGTCCTTCGTGGTCTCCCTGGTGAGCACGACCGGAGCGTAGAAGCGCAACAGTTCCTCCACCGCGGTCGGTATGAGTGCGGGTTCGGCGACAAGCCGGCGCCGGTCCTCCGGGTGCGTGGCGAGGTGCAACATGGCGCTGCTCAGGGCGTTCCAGGTGGTGTCCAGCCCGGCGATGAGCACCAGCATCAGGACGGCGATCAGGTCGTAGCCTTCGAGTCGGTCGCCGTCGACCTCGCTGTTCATCATGAGAGTGACGATGTCGTCGGTCGGGTTCGTGCGGCGGGTCTCGATCTGCTCGGCGAGGAACTTGGCGATCTCTCCGGTGGCTCGGAGCACACCGTCCATCTCGGTGGACTCGACGATGTCGCGGCACCATCTGGTGAACTGCGCTCCATCTCGGGGGGTACGCCCATGAGCTCGCAGGTGAACCCGAGGGGGATCTTCTTGGAGTAGTCGGTCACCACGTTGCAACGTCCGGCGGCGAGCAGCGGGGCGAGCGCGTCGCGGCAGACCTTGCGGATCGTCGGTTCCCACTTCTGGGCCTGGACATGGGTGAACCCGGGTTGCAGCAGCCGCCGGAAGAAGGTGTGGCGGGGTGGGTCGAGGGTGATCGGGGGTCGCTCGACGAAGTCTGGCCCGAACTTCAGCCGGGGAATCATGATGTAGCGCGACGAGTACGTGGCCGGGTCCTTCGTCGCCTCGACGACGTCGGCGTAGCGGGTGGCCATCCAGAATCCCTCGTCACGTTCGCTGTGCGAGACCGGGCACTTCGCGCGCAGCTCGTCATAGACCCGGTGCGGGTCGCGCATGATCTCTGGGTCGTAGAGGCTGAAGTCCCGTGCGGTGTCGTCGGCGGTCATGGGTGGTGGGTGTCCTTTCACGGATCGTCGCAGGCGGGGAGCGGTGTCAGCGCCGGTCGGCGCGGGCGACGCTGAAGCCGAGCTCTTCGAGGTCCCAGGTGCTCGCGGTGACCCCCTCCTGGCGCAGCACGTGCTTGGTGACCCGGCCGGTGGCAGCGGTGATCGGTAGGGCGGCCCGCAGCTCGACGAAGCGGGGAATGGCGAAGTACGGCAGCGATTCCTTGAAGAAGGTGAACAGCTCGTCAGGGGTGGGTGGCGCGGCGGGGGTCCAGACGATGCATGCCTTGATGTCGTCCTCGCCCAGCGGTGACGGCACGCCGCAGACCGCCACCTCTTTGATGTCGGGGTGGGTGGCGATCGCGGACTCCAGCTCGAAGGAGGACACGTTCTCACCTCGGCGGCGCAGGCAGTCCTTCTTGCGGTCGACGAAGGTGAGGAACCCCTCGGAGTCGGCGCGGGCGCTGTCACCGGTGTGGTGCCACAGGTTCGACCAGGCGGCGACGGTGGCATCCGGCTTGTTCCAGTAGCCGGAGTAGGTGGCGTGAGGTTCGCGGGGCCGCAGCACGATCTCCCCGACTGCACCCGTCGGCACCTCGACATCTTCGTCGTCGACCAGCTTGACCTCCAGGTGCGGCGACGGTCGGCCGAGTGTGCCGCGTTTGCGGGGGCCACCGACCGGGCTCATGGTGACGCCCAGGCACTCGGTCTGGCCGTAGAGCTCGCCGGTGACCGGCGTGTTGAACCGGCGTTCGAACTCTTCCTGCGCGGACACCGGCATCGGGCCGGCGATCACGGCCAGCCGGAAGGCGTGGTCCGCGTCCCCCGGGTCAGGACGTTGTGCCAGCAGCGGTATCCCCATCGAGGCCAGCGCCCAGACAACGGTCGCTTGCTCCTGCTTGGCGCGGGAGAGGAAGTTCGTGGCGGAGAACCATTCCTCGAAGCAGACCGACGCGCCGGAGGTCATCAGGGCTTGCATCAGCACCGAGTGTGCGGACTGGTGGAACAGCTGGAAGCAGCAGAAGATCCGGTCGTCCTCGGCAATGATCCCGGCTTCGCGCAGCGCCACCGGCGAGGCCGCGTAGTAACCGTTGCTGAGCACACAGCCCTTCGAAGGCCCCGTGGTCCCCGACGTGTACATGATCGTCAACGGGTCCGATGGACGCAGCGTCACCCTCGGCGGTGATGCCGATGCCGAGAGGAGCTCGTCGTATCGGCAGCTCGACACGGTCCGGGACAGTTCTGTCGGCGGGTCGTCGGCGTCGGTACCGTCGAGGCGGACGACCTGGGTGATGTCGGTGTGCCCGAGCAGCGGGGCCGCCACCTGGATGCCCGCCCGGTCGGCGATCAGCATGCTCGCGCCACTGTCGGCCAGTTGGTACCGGAGCAGCTCGCCCTTGAGGAACGTGTTGAGCGGGACCTGGACCGCGCCGAGCTTCGCGCAGGCGAAGAACAGCAGCACGTACTCCTCACGGTTCGCCGAGATCAGCGCCACCCGGTCGCCCTTGGACAGACCCCGCTCCGCAAGCCCGCGGGCGAGCCGATCAGATGTGGCGTTCACCTCGGCCACGGTCAGCCAACCGCCACCGCAGTTGACCAGCGGCTCGTCCGGGCAGTCCTCAGCCCGGCCACGCAGGATATCGGCGATCACACGCTCCATCGGCACCGTCTACGCCGTAACCGCGGCGTCGAGACCGATCACCCGACGGGCGTTGTCCCGCATGATCAGCCGCACCTCACCGTCTGGTAGCCCCTCGAGGGCGTCGGTGAACTCCAGCGGCGAGAAAACGCCTTCGGCGTGCGGGTAGTCCGAACCTCCCAGCACCTGGCTCGCGCCGATCAGCTCGACGAGTGCCTTGACGTCTTCCTCGTGGAACGGGTTGACGTACACGGACCGCTTGAAGATCGTGCTCGGACGCTCGGTCAACTGTCCGCCGGGCCACGAGCCGTTGCGGCCCATGCCCCGTCCCTTGTCGATGCTCTTGAGCAGGTATTCGACCCATCCGGAGCCGTTCTCGATCGAGGCCAGCGGAATGTTGGGGAAGCGGGCCTGGAAGTTCCAGAACAGGAACGACGCGAGAGTCTCCATGATCGGACGCTCCACCATGCACATCGCCCACTGGAAAGCGTCGGCGTTGAACACCCCCGGGTTGGGTCGGTGCCCCCAATGCTGGGAGTACAGCTCGTTGTAGCTGGAGTCCGACGAGTGCATGAACACCGCTGCCCGGGCCTCGTTCACCCGCGACCAGAACGGGTCGAAATGCGTATCCGCCGGGGAGCGACCCGCGACCGGACCTGGACGGATGTGAATGACCCGCGCACCCCGCGCGAGGGCCCATTCGAGATCCTTGACCGCCTCGTCGAGATCAAGCAGCGAGATCAACGGTGTGGTGTAGATCCGTCCCTGGTGATCGAACCCCCACTCCTCATCCAGCCACGCATTGAACGAACGCAGGTTGGCATAGG
>JADEYI010000582.1_pt1 | contig 45981 bp, 54 predicted proteins | sample 8542331 | NCBI WGS metagenome assembly JADEYI01 (sample SAMN16510988, study PRJNA670497) | mine drainage metagenome | isolation source: biofilm near Copperflume 1 | place: Germany: Marsberg coppermine Kilianstollen | collected 2018-02 | reverse complement strand
TGCGTCGCAGCAGCGTTTCTATGACAGCCTTCCAGCTCGGCCTATCTTGGCACCAGAGGCACCAGAGGCAAGAATAATGGTAGTGATACCTTGTGCAGGGAGGCCGCTGCGGACAGGCCGGCGATGCCAGCTCCCACCACTATGACGGCGTTGTCTGTCCTCCCGAAGCGCGCAGACACTGCAGCCCATCACAGGGGATCAGCTTTATATACACATCTTTCACTGGGACACTGGCAATACCACCAAAGATACCATCATGCAACAGGTCTAGAAATAATACAACCGCAGCACCTCATGCTGCACATTCGTCTTGCCACTGAAAAACGGAAGCGCCCCGCTCTGGCAGAGTATTAATCTCTGACCAAGTGAGTTCTGAACTTCACAGTAGTGCCCTTGCAAGGAGTCCTTGCCAAGGACCGCCTTCAGGCATCCCTGCTTTGCATGTCATGTGATAGCATGCCCCTCTTGAGATCATGCGAGGCCTCAACAACCAGAGGGATGTACCATGTTATAATTATTGTCATTGCACGCATGCCTGCCAAGATGCAAGGTGCGTCCTGCAGACGAGCTGCAGTTCAAGGCTGCCACAGTCCTACCCATTGCTGGACTCGCCAGATCCAAGCAAGACCCAAACAACCGTGGGCACGGTGCTCAGTACTTATACAGCCCCCCGCCAGCGGGGTATTCACAACATGGTAAATGGGTTGAATGCAAGGGACCTTCATGCAAAGTTCCAGTGTGAATGACTATTACCTGCGGGTGTCTGGCCTGCTTGTACAGCAACAGCGACGCCGGCCGATGCACCCTTGCACTTGTCTGCTGTGGAGCCGCGGACTTGCTCCTCTGAAGCAGAGTCATACAGGGTCCCATCGCCGACTGCATGCTTTTGCGCCCTAGCCTTTGACCCATAACTCGCTCCTGCAAACAAACCCTTGTCCCAGTGTAAGAATTGGACTATTGGGATAGAACCACCCGTTCAACAAAACGCCCTTGGGCGTGGCCGAGACGCCACTTTCCTGGGTCTTAGTGGGCAACCTGCCGCTGATGACAATCTAATAATATATGAAAGACACCTTGTCGAAACCTAAGCGCGATTGAGAATACTTCAACAAATAGAGGGGCAGTGCGAGCTTTGAAAAAAAAAAAGGGCTGCCTTGCGGTGTGATCACATTTCATCGGCCAAAAAATGTTGTCTACCGGTGCAGGAGGACTGATGATGTCATTGCTTACATGAAACCAGGTGCGGCTGCGGGGAAAATGTTTGGGGGCAAGGAAAGCTCATGGTGAGTGTCTGAAAATGCAAGATTGCAGCATGTCAGTTGGCCAAATTACATCGCTTTCCAGCCACCTTAGGGCAAATTCAACATGCAGTTCTGATTCTCAGAATTAGCGTCAACTTGACGCCGTCAAGCATGGGATCCAAAGACTCAGAGTTATTGACAAGGAAGGAAGGATAAAAACCTCACCAAGGAGGGTCATGGCAGAGAAGAGGCACAGGGCGAGGCCGGCCCAGAGCAGCAGGGCTAACAGGGCATCGCCTGCATCCACTGCATGAGCCAGCAGCACGGCAGCTGCCAGGCTGGTGGTGGAAGCTGCCAGGGAAGCAGAGCGCCGGCTTAGCAATAGCATAGTTCCTGCGCATGTGCCAATGTATATGTCAAAACCTCTGGCTAAAAGCAGCTTTGCTTGGAGGGCCTTGCTTCATGATCAGTCGAGCCATTCTTGCTGCCCTTTGATTACGGCGAATTGGGCTCCATTCCATCTAAGATGCTGCTTTGCTGCTCCCTGGAGTGAGCGACTGGTGCGTTAAAGTCAAGCATCGGCAAGGCTGTGTAACAGCTACTGTATCGAACCTTACACGCCTTAAAATCAAGACGGTACTACAATAAATTGTATCTTATCTGCTAACACTGAAGCTTACTGGACTTTGCTGTGTGCCTGTCTCTGGAGTGGGCGACTCGAACCTCGGATGAGCAGCTGCGGAAGGCAAGTCGCAGAAAGATGAGTATAGGACGAATCAGCTGCTTGAGGATAGCTTCTATATTATATGCAACCTGCTGCCCTGCTCAAAGATCACGAGGGCACGTCTACCGCTCAAAAGAGATACCGGTTGCGAACGAGCCTTTGCCAGCTGCAAGCTTTGCAGAGTCTGGATACAGGGCCGCGCAAGACAATATTTTGTGTATCAGGCTTTCCTATGCCTGAAGTCGACCATGCAATTGAGGTACGTGTCCCCAGAACTTGTCTGCCTCGGAAATACGGCAGTCTCTGCACAGGCTTGCGATCGCTCACCGTCACGGACTGGTCGCGGTTTGATCGCGCAGCCAGGTGACCACAACGCTGCAACACATGATTATCCCGGATAATATCTATATAATTGAGATTACGGCGCGATGCAAAAATTCTTGGACTGCAATGCATGGCCGAGCGGCAGCTTCGCTTTCGCCTGACATTCCTCGGATGACATCAGCGCGACCGACTCAACTGCCCACATGTCTTGCTGGCATGCAGCATAATAATATAATAATGCAGCATGCACCTGTTGACGCACTGCTGATGGATACAATTTGTTTTCTTCTGCAAAAGACCCGCCAGACATATGAATTCACAGAACGCTTTCCATTGCGTGCTGATACGTTTACAAAAAGAACCCAGGCCTGGGTTCAGACTGCGCATTATTCATGAATATAAATTATTATATTAATACTGAATTCATGCCACACCGCTCCGGCAACCTCCAGGAGACAAAGAAGAGCATCGGGTAAAGAATCAATTCGAACACTGTGCTAGGGCTTGCATCACACACGATACCCGGCCACCGCTCTCAAGACACCGTTAGAGCAGAACACGCAGGAAATGCCAGGGCGCAAGTACAGAAGCCACAGCCGGCCTGCTTCCTATCCATCGACCTATCTATCAAACGAGAGCACAATGGAGCCAAACACACCGCTCAGAGAGGCTCTGATGAGTCATCATGAGCAATATGATCATATCAAGGCTTCTGAAACAGCAGACTGTCTGATATCTCTTCATTCATCCGCAAGGATATCATGATGCTCTAATTGCAGCACGTCACGTCTAATTGCAGACGGTCTGAGCCAGCAAATCTTGATTCACACCTCCTGTCAATTCCAGGGAGAGACAACTGCCGACTGTAGAAAACACATGATGTCTTCATGTTCTCGTCCTCTCAGCTCTGAACCCAAGGTTCAAAACAGGCTGCATATCACAGCCAAGATGGCTGTTGGGTTTTGTGAGGGCAATGTCCTAACATAAAATAATGTATCCCTTCACCATGAAATCGCATCTGGTCAGAGGTATCCTGCCATCATCCTGGAACTTGTGTCCGGTCTCAACAAGCAGAGATACAGCTGGAGTACCATTTTGAAAACACCTTTTAAGATAGTCTGCAGGTTTCTGCAAATTTGCAGAGGGATGACAGCATCCCTAAACCTCATCTGCAGCTAATCAAATGCACACTTGTTGTACACAGCATCCAACTGCTGTTTGTGCGTTTGAGATGTGCCCGTGTGTTTTGAATGAGAATCTGCTTCTTGCTCATTCTGTCCCCGATTGGATTGACAAAACCAAACAGCACCAAATGCCAAGCTGGTGGGGAAATGGCCCCCAGCTCCAAAGACTCCACATGATTTCAAGGCAAATGCGCCGAGGTGAGGGGATGTAATGAGCAAGTAGTCAGCAGAACAATGTACTATTGCTCCAGCAATTGCCCTCAATGAACAAACCTCTTGACCAATTTTGTCTGGAATGCCTCAGTTCAAGCGCGCAGGAGCACCCGACGGCGTTTCATTCCATGGCTGCCAACTCAGCCAGAGCACTCACCTCTTTCGTTGCTTGATGACTCTCTCGATGACCTACGCTATATCTGTGGTTTTCAGACTGCAGGGCCGGTTTGGTCGCCGCAGAAGGGCGCCCCAAAAACGGTCTGCTTGTTTTACCAATCGCCAACGGTTACTTCCCTTGGCCAGTTCTGGCCGCGCTGAGTAATCCCCTTGAGCAGCTCGGAGCTCAGGCTCTGGCCGTCATTGCAGGAAGCTTGCTCCAGAATGTCCAGGCGGCTTCCTGCTTCTGCCTCTGCCGAGCCCGGCTGCTCTGTTATTGCGTCGGTTGCTGCAGCATCGATTGCTGCGCTGGCGTCGTGCTTTGCCTCCAGTGTTCCGCAGTCGAAGGCGGCAGGCTTGAGGAAGCTGTGCACTGGGTAGAAGTTGCGCACCACCCAGTTGCGCACAAAAGCGAACTGCAGTGCACGGCACACCAAATTCTCACTTAACAGCCACTTGGACTTGAGCTTGCCAACTTGCTGCAGGCGTGGAAAGTCAGGGGCGACAATTGCAATGATAGAACATCAATATCCAATATATTGGGGTCAACATCGGTTGCCTGTATCCTCATTGGGTCTGGCTGCTAGAGCTTTCAGAAGTGCCCATCATTGCACAGATGAGTTCACAGGAGGGAGAGGGGACAGTGGCAAACAAGCTCCAAGACTGAGAGCACAAAGGCAAGCTCCATCTACTTAGCGTCATTGCTACCAAAGGGTGGAACTTTGCCAGGATCCGTTCAGTCATGAACCGCAATTTGGAAGGATCACCTCTACCTGCCGTGATCTTTGTGAGGTTCTTTATTGAAGTTCTGTTTACCCCAAACGATTGCTCAGCTTATCGCTTTGTAGAAGTAGAAGGAGGACAGCATGTGCCATTAAAATTAGTCACGGATAGCTGCACTCCGAATGGATGACTCACCCACGGGTTACGGATCTGCAGCATGGCGCCCATGACATGGGACTTCACCGTAACGGGCATCGCACGCGCCACCCTCTCCCGCTCGTACCCGCGCAGCGCCGCAGCTATTTGCTTAGCCGGAGCCGCGGCGCCACCGGCCGCTGCTATTGCTTTGGCCAGCATCACGCCGTCCTGCACGTAGGAAATTCATCATCAGATCATCAACAATGAGATCATCTCCTTACAAAGAAGTACTGCATGTGACAAAAAAATCACCATGACAGCTAGCCTTCTGTGACAGAGCCTGCGCCTGGACTTGCCCAGATTGCACCGCTGCTCAATTTGAACGATAAACAGGTGCTGAGAATGGCAAAGGGTGTCTGCAAGCAAGCAGCACACGGCTCTCTATTGCTGGAGCTCTGAAGACATTTGAAGCATGCAACAGCAGACAAATACGCATGTCCAATGGCCCCTTTCGTATCCCTTCAACTTGGCTAGAACAAAATTGGTGAAGTGGGAGCACTCAAAGGTGCAGATGTGTTGTGCCTACCTCGAGTGCGATGCAGCCGCCCTGGCCGAGGCTGGGGGTCATGGGGTGTAGAGCGTCCCCCGCCACGGTGATACACCCCTGGCCGACAGTGCAATCCGCGCGCAGCCACCGGTCCACGATGCGCGAGCGGCTGATCTTCTCCGCCGGAGTGTGGCGGATTGCGTCCTCGATGTGCGCGCAGAAGCCGGCAACACTCGCCAGAGCATCCGCCTGCCGCCAGCGCTTCTTTGTTACCAGTACTGTTACTAATATTACTGATATCACTGTTTTTTCATTTTCATTTGGGCCGGCAAACCGCAGGAGCCGGCTACGCTTGCCAGAGCGTCCGCCTGCCGCCAGTGCTCATTGTTACTAGTACTGGTACTATTACTAATATCACTGATATCACTATTATTATTATCATTAGCAGACTTGCGAACCAAAAGCCAGTGTCCTATGGGCGTCTGCAGCCAGTGAATGCTTTTGGCTGGAAGCCAATGCTGCTGCAAAGCTATCCTTGCCTGATTTGACTGCAGCGACAAACAAGGCTATATATAGAGAAAAAAACAAGGAATAAAGCATCCCTCGATGTCTCTGGAAGCAATTCTTTCTTTTCAGAGCCTGTCACTGAGCCTGTTTCCTGTGACAGTGAGGTCCATTTTCCGCAAAAAGAGACAGAGATCTTGCCTGGCGCTTCTCTGGAGTCTCCATCTTGGCTTGCTCGGGGCATGCGAGTGTGGTGAACCAGAAGCACTCGGTGGCTGAGATGGTTGAGATTCCCACTCGGACGCCGCGCTGGCTCCATATCATGCGCAGCGTGCCGGGCGGCTCTGGAACGCCCTCTGGGAACGTGGCCACCCCCCTGCAAATGCCACCATTACCTCATTCAGCTCAATTAAATATCCAAGTGCACAGTCTGCAGATAGTTCCAAAATTTTACCGTGCAGTCCACACATGGACAAGGCATTGGGTAACTGATTGCAAGCAACCATACCCCCCAGTATGCATGACCGTCAAACTTCAAAGATGTCAAGTGTGAGAAAGCATGAAGCATGACATGTGCCCAAGAGCAAGCAAGGTACCCACCTGTAGTACACCTCTCCTGCATAGGTGGCAGGTTTGAGTCCCAGTTTGGCAGCGATGCGGCTCTTAACCCCGTCTGCGCCCACCACTGCCTTGCACCGCAGCCGCTCGCCGGTAGCCAACTCCACCTCAGCACCTGGCCACGCCAGCGAGACAGTGTCATTTATATACCTAATGTGACCAGTCTCCTTTCATGCCAAGAAATCTGGCTCGTGCATGCTTAGAACCTGCACTTTGATGCTGTGCTGCACACATCTGTGGTGCAATGCCCACATGTTTCATAAACTTTTCATGTTGCCTCTTGCAGATGACATCAGATGAACCCCGGGAGAGTGCAAGACATCCCAGACGCTGCAAGAACCCAACGGAGAAGAAGGCTGCGTCTTGGTTCAGACACAATGTGTGCAACAGAAAAGGGGGTTTGCATGTCGGTGGCTCACCTGTGTCTGTAGCATGCACGTCTGCGATGGTGACACCATAATGGGTGGCGCCGTCCGGAACCGCGGTCCGTAGTGCTGCCAGGAGGGAGTTGCGTCGAACGATGCGCGCGTCATGGGGCGATCCCTCGCACTCGTCCAGCCCGAAGCTGCGCAGAACCTGCCCGTCCCAATTCACTATCTCTACCCTGCAGCCCCAAAACACCCAACTGAGACCCAATTAAATCCCTGAAAGATGCCCTGCACATGGGAGCTATTTCTAGCCTCCTATGAGTACGTGGTGGCCATGCATTCTATGGCAGCTAGATTTAAAATGAAATGGTGTATTTTCTTTTATCCGGCAACTCCCCGTTGAGGTCAATTACAGCCTACTTTTCAATCCAGCGAAACACAACTAGATGAAAGAGCACTTGAGCTGCTTCAAGACTCTCAGGAATGCCCAACTGAGATTGTAATACATCCAAATAGGCACCATAATATTTTGGCGCCATGTCACTGGCATGCCAGCATGACATCAGCATCATGTCAGCACGGTGTCATTGCCAGGTCAAGCCACATCAGCACCAGGTCAGCATGAGGTCAGCACTCACCTGCGCACCAACGGATGGCTCTCCCTGACTGGTGCTGCAACACCCAGAGCATCCAGGACTCTGAATGCATTGGGCCAAAAGGTGATTGCGCTGCCCTCCTCGCGCGGGCCCCCCTCCCTCTCCAGCACCACCGCCCGGACCCCCACCTGCAGCGGTGGCAGCATTTTCAGATTGTGGGGGGCACCTCAGCGCCTTCACATGCTGTGAGCTCTGCTTAGCGTTCTTTAAAGCTTGCAGAAACAATCCCCCGCAGCAGACGTAAAGGTAGTGGGCCGGCAGTGCAAAATGTGAAGCAAGCTGCGGCAAGAAATGAGTGCATGCAGCGAAGAGGAAAAAGCATTTCCAGGCAAGATGATGTTAATCGAGTACAGGAAGGTCTAAAGAGGTGGTGGCACAGGATATGGGCAAATTTTCACCTTGTGCAGGGATGCGGCTGCAGACAGGCCGGCAATGCCGGCGCCAACAATGATCACTGCATCCTCCGTGCATCCAAAACGCGCAGAGACTGCATATCAGAACAGGACGATCAGCCATGCACACAGCAGGCAAGAGGGTGTTCGATTTGATTGCACATGTACACAAGAAGCAGCCTCTTGGGGACTGGATTGAGCATGTGCGCATATGTCCTGATCCTTTGCTAGTGCCCTGCCAGTGCTACAACGCTGCCAGTGCTCAGATGGAGGCAAGCAAGATGATAGACTATGCATGCCCACCAAAGGCAAACATGCGTCTGGGCGGCAGGTTGAATTCACACCCACCCTCTGAAGCAGGCTGCGGAGCCTGCATGGCCTTGATTGATGGCGGCTGTGCTGAAAATTCTCCTTTGGCACTGAAGGCTGTTTTCCCTTGTGCCTCTGCCTCGTGGGCCGAGTCATATGTCATCAGGTTGATCGCCCTCTGCATGCGCGCTTTGGAGCGCGGCGCAAATTTGCTGCCTGCAGAAATTGATCAACACCACCTCAGCCGCATAACGAAGTCTACAAAGCTACAGAAGATGCCTGGCAAAGAACTAACAGCAGTCAAGAACATGGTGGAGAAAATGCGATGTTCCCTCCATGCTGGGTTTTTGAACATGAGACATTTTCGAATTCGGTGGATGAGGAGGGGATGTTGGGGGGCTGCGCACCAAAGACAGGAAGGGCGAAGGCCACACAGAGGGCGAGGCCTGCCCACAGGAGAGCCATGGGAAGGGCACTGCCAGAGTCCATCAGGCGCGCTAGCCAAAGTGACGCTGCCACGCTGGCAGCGCATGCAGCCACCACAGAGAACGCCTGCGCCTGGCGGCTGATCGTCAGCATGGCTCCTGCAGCAACAGGAACTACTCTCAGGAGGGCCGAAGAAGGCTGACATGATTTGTGATTCCTGACCTTCCTAGAGTTTGCTCTGATCAGGCGATCAGGGGTTTGTGCAAGGCGCACCTTGGAGGTGCGATCAGAGTCAAGTATACTGAGTACCAATATTGTTGTAATTAATACATAATGATCATGAGAATACCGACACCCTCATCAACTGTACCGCTCCCATGCATTGAGGACGACACATATCAACTTGTCAACGAGGCGACAATGATCTCTGCAAAGATCGTACGCAACTTATTCAGATGTGACAAGAACTTTCTATGGCAAAGAAAGTTTGACATGAAATTTCCCGAGCCCTTTGCCCGTTCCTTATCATCCAAGGTTCGGGCTCCGGCTTGAGACGTTCTTTGAAATTAGTGAGGGACCTTCGCCTCAGACAGGAAGCACTGAGCTCAATCGAAAGCACCCTAGATGAGACACATGAATTAGGTTTGGACAATGGCAAATATTGGGCACAAAATGAGGAAAAGGAGGGAAGCCGACAAAGCCCTTGACTTGGCCGCACTACCGGTGCTTGCTACGGCAATGAGGATGAGCAGATGCGCGTACCAAGTTCAAATGGTGGCAGCAAAAGAGCGCCTCCTCCCTCTGTCTGCTGCCTGTGTACGGGCTTACGTGCACGTCAGCTAAACCTCAATGCCCTCCGCGCATCGGCGGCAACGCGTCCCCCAGACGTTAAAATCAGACGATCCCCAACCGATGGTCTGCGGAAGACTGCCTACTCTTATATCAGCCCCCCGATCGGCACCATTTCCTCTTTGCAACTTTAGGTTGGAGTTGGAGATCCTTATAGATAATCCCCTGCCCTCTCGGCGCGAATTCGAGGTTTTGTACCGACACGTGTACCAGATGCGGCTTGCGACCTATCGCTGAATAGCCTGTGCTCCCATGTTTTAATGGTGGGGGCTCGTTTGAAAATCAGACGACAAGTATCGCAGTGGGCACTTGTCATTTTTGCACCACTGCCGTCGATATTGGCCCTTTTCCTGGAAGCGACGTGCAAACCTGAACGCGCAGGACACTTTGGAAAATTGTGTTCAGTATTCGAAGTGCATACATTGCTCCTCGTCAATCTTTTCTTCTTTATCAACGTCTGTGTGATCTTCTGGATCATCAGCTTGTGGCAGCGGAATACATGGGTGAGAGGGTTTGCCTTGATCAGCGCTGATCTACTCGTGCTTCCACGTTTCTTCGGGTCTCTCCTATGCTGAAGAGTGTTTACACATTATTAAACTATGGATTTCCTTGTGTTCTGCAGCTGATCGACCCGTATTGGACAATAGCTCCAGTGCTCATCGGGCACTTTTACAGACTGCACAGCGACAGGACTTCTTTAGATAATGCACGTCAATCGGTGTGCCTTGGACTTCTGTGGATATGGAGCCTCCGCCTTACGCACTCCTACCTACGAAGGTAACCGCTCTGCTGCAGCGATTCTCCATCAGGCAGTAAAGCAAAACTGCGTGAGTCCATGCTGGTGCATGGTGCATAGCTGGCTGCTGAACCTCTCAACGTCAGAGATGTGATCCTGAAACAATGATGGAAAGAGACACCTAAGGGGCAAAAGGTGCAAAATGTTCAGATCTGGATCTTCAGCTCCCACAGCAGCCAAGAGAACTGGCTCTGCAGGGAGAAGTGGGAGATCGGGGCGAGGGAAGATTGGCGCTATGCAGACATGCGCGCTCGCTATGGCAAGCACTGGTGGTGGATCTCCTTCTTTGCAGTCTACGTGGTGCAGCACGCCATGCTGGTGGGGATCAGCCTGCCTCTGTACAGCGTGCATGCATCAAAGCAGCCCTGGAACGCCCTCTGGGACAGCGTCGCGTGTGCCGGCTGCCTCCTAGGTGCGCCCCTTGTAGTGAGCCTAACTAGTATTGAGCGGAACTCTGACAGATCATGTGAGAAACATCCTTGGCTCTGCATGAAGACTAATGCACCCTGCTGCCAGGCGACAAGGTGAAGAGTAATCAACGGCTTGAAATGTGGAAAGCAATTGGTGTAAGCTGGGCATGTGGGGTGCAGGTATTGGAGTTGCAGCTGCTGCTGACACTCAGCTGCACAACTTTGTGACAGCCAATGAACGGAGGCGCGCGGCGGGGAAGCTTCCTGTGCTTCTGCTGAATACAGGTGTCAACCCACACTGCCCATTCCCTGGTGACCTGTCACTAGGACGGTGCAACCCGTAAACCGTTATGTGCACGCATACTTCTAGTGGACCGTTCCGTGTTCCGGCAAGTGCTCCTGCCGCAAATATGAATCCCTGCCTTAGTCACCATTCGTTTTCTTCATTCCCCTTAATTCCCTGCCTGGGGAAACCTGTGCTTTTGATAAGGTTGCAGCCTTCAGCTGTAATGCATGCACAAACCAATGATGATGGGGTGCAGGCCTGTGGCGGTACTCGAGGCACCCAAACTATTTTGGGGAGCAGCTGTGGTGGTGGTCTCTGGGGGTCTTTGCAGTGAATGTGGGGCAGCCCTGGGCCCTGGCCGGCGCTCTTTTCAATTCCCTGTGCATGGTCGGGGTGACTTACCTCACCGAGGCACGCATGCTTGCCCGGCCGGAACGCGCTGCGCTGTTCAAAGAATACGAAAGGAGGACATCTGTGTGGGTGCCCTGGTTCAAGTCCCAGAAACAGGAGTGATGTGTGTGAGTTTGAGTTTCTCATGCTTTGATGATGCGTTGAGAGTAGTGTGAGAGAGAGAAAATTCTCCAGGTTTTGTTTAATGATGCCGATCATTGTGCCTTGCGTTCCTTAGTACACGAGCTTAAACTTATTGGTAATTGGTAGTTGGTTGCGGGTGCAATCCCCAGAGCTCATGTATCATATGGAAATCTTGCTGGACTTGATTTCACTGTACCAGTAAACAATTTTATAGATGTTATGTGACGGTGTACACTGAAATCAGCAGATGATGCACATTTATCGACAGCATCCACCATTTGTGAGAAATTTGATCATTTGAAGAAAGCAACAATGATTACAGAGTCAAAGTCAAATGATGCACCTTGGCAACCTCCAACCTTTCCTATACCTTCAGCTTGCCTTACGATCTGTGCACTCATTCGCAAGTACAACCAGCTTCTGTCATGAAGCCAAGCAGCCTTACGGATCTGCATTGATCAAAGGAATTTCTCCCAGGCAGTGCGTGTCTCCTCCGGCAACTCCAGCGAAAGCAGATAGTCCTTCAGCTCCAGAAAGGATCTCACCTGCAGCAACCCAGCAAACAAACATCTCTTTGTGCATGAAGATCATGATGAATTGGGTCTGCGCTTTGCCGGCAGTCGCCTTGCTGTTCCTCGAGGATAGAATATGAATACTGCACATGCAGGTGCAGAGCCTCAGAATCACCAACACCCTCCTGAGATCTTCCTTCCAATACATCTATATCACAAAAAAAAATCACAGTGGTATTAATTATTATCACGATGATTACACCTTATCCACCTGTTGGGAGCCACCAGAGGTTCGTGGGGCTCACTGATGGACTCCATCCACAAGAGCCATACTCAGCACAGCAGCACAAGGGTGAAACTTCGGGACCTCACAGGCACAAGGGGGTGGAGTATAGTTTGGCATCTGAAGCGCACCCCGATGCTGTAATAGCCCATCCTGTGGGGGCTGGGTGCGAGCCAGTGCTCCTCCACCAGCCGGGGCAGCAGCGCTTCCTTCTCCACCATGCTCAGCTTCAGCTGCTGCGAAGAAGCCTGCACAATTTGCATGCACGTTGGTGACATGCACAGTTTTGTTATGGGGTATGTCACCTGAATCGCATTCAGAGACGTCCTCATGTTGTTGCAGTTAAGTGAGGGAGCCACTTCCAAGGTGCACCCTTGCAGCTGGGCCAGGCATTGGAGGTGTCAGGAGGTCTGTGCAATTGTTTAGGTAATTGCAGGTACTTTGAGCGGCTGAGAGGATGGTTGGTACCTGGGATCCTCCTTCTGCCTGAGTGGCTTGGAAAGCCTGCGTCTGGGTGAAGTTCAGGTTGCTGGCTTGCACAGCGCCCACGGACCCCACGCCATCCTCTGCATCTTGGTCCATAGCAATCGCCTCCAGCTGCACAACAGGGATTCTGGTTCATGGTAAATCCTCACAAATAAAGTAATCTACGATCAAACAAGCACAGATGCCAATTTTCAACTCACCGGAATTTAAAGCCATGCACAGAAGGCACGGCACATTGCAGAGCAGGTGGGTGCTGCGCACCACTGTTTTGAGGAATTGGACTTGAGCGAGGCTGAAAGAGGAGCCCAGGGTCTTTGACACCTCGTCTGGCAGTTTGTTGATCACTGCAATGTACCATTTCCCGTCCAGCTGCATAACAAGCACCCCAAGTCAAAGTGCCGTTCTTCTCAGCAGGTCAAGAAATGTTGCATTGGTGGAAGCATCGCTGCCAAAAGGTCTACGGCCTTACAGGAAAGAGCAGTCTCCCTAGCCTGAAGTTGCAGAACGATATCTCCTTGTCGATTTCGGCCACAAGGTTCAAGTATCCAGCGTCTGCATCGGAAGTGTGAATGGCGTCAGATCGAACAAAATGATTGAGATCTGAACTATCCGTGTGGAAGTATCAATAATTCAGTCAGAGGAACATGCGCAACCTCACCATTATTTGTTTGCATCAAGTTTTTGTACAGTTCTTTGGCATTATCTTCCAGCATACAGACTCGCTGCATGAGTGCCTGGGTGAATGTGATTCGTTGAAGGTAATCATGCTTCGCCACCTGCGAAGTGGAGGCTTCTGCATGCGAGGCCTTTCTTGCCTTCGCTTTCGACATCGGATGTTTTATTCACACAGGTGGCTCCACTCGCGTGCTCAATGGGCGTCAACAATCAAACGCCAGATCTGTAACATTCAACCCTCCTGCCAAATTTGCGCGATTCTTTGAGAGTGCAGCTTTGATAAGGTGTTCAAAGGCTTCCCATGCTGGGCGTGCTGTGCCATTGACGTCACCTCGTCACCTGGAGCCAAGTCATGCGGCCATGTGACTGATCAGTAGACTTCAGACTGCCTTAAGGCGATTGCTGGAGGAGGACTCTTGGTAGTTCAACTGAAGCGTTTTGCGTGATTAGCGCCGATCTGTACGTTTTCCTTTGGGGTAGCAGCATATCTGTGCTAGACCTTCAAGCCTCTCACTTTGAGGTCTTTGCGTCTCATCCTCAGTGAATTGGCCATCTCTTCTCTTTGTTGAATATTATATTAGAGATGGTTTGATTCTAAGGAAGATGTAGACCTTTGAACCTTGAGAATTTTGCTGAATAGAAATCTTTTACTTCCAAGAGTTGTTGATCCGAGACTGGGACAACAGCTATCGTCCCCCAATTTCCTCTATGCTGTTCTCAATTGCGCATCTTTTCTAGGTATTTCTTTATAAGGACGTCTCTGGCTCAAGGCGCTGATGTGAAAGCCTTGGGGGGCTTGACGGCGCCCACTGATCTTGTTCCAAAGACCTGGGGGATGGCGTCCAAAGGGACGCTATCGAGGCTGTCTTGTTTCGCTGCCGCTTTCAGACAACCCTTTGGGATCCGTCTCCCGCCACCAGTTCCGCGCTTCCACGGCAGATCGTACTGTGTACCATGCCCCCTCCCAGCCTGCTCAGCAGCGCTGCAAGTCCCACTACAGAAGGCGCTGAGGCAGCCTTCAAGACCCGAAATGCAGGTATTTCTCTGTTCCATGCCATCCTAGTCAGCTACTGGGATTGGCACCACTTTTGCCCCCAATCTTTGCAGCAAAATGTCTACATCAATCGGACAAGCTGCTGTCCGCCAATAGTGCTGGTCGAGCTGACACACACTAGATGACATGCGCTGAGATGTGAAATGGTACCTGCCAGGAACCGGTTCCAGTACCGCCCCTGCCGCTGCCGCCGCCGCTGTTTCGATACGAGTTCAGGGAGCCCCTGAGGGAGGGAATTGTGCAGCAGCGTAAGGGGAGGTTTACACTGGAGGTGCTTGTGGATGGCGAGGTGCTGCTGTGTCACTGCCCCAGCACAGCCCTGCACCCTAACCGAGACCTCCTCAACAGCGGGAAGGCACGCACCCTGCACGCCCCTAAGAGAGGGCCTGGGAAAGTGGCAACTGAGACACAGAATCTAGGGGCTGCCTACCAGGCTGTAGGTATCAATGATGCATGATTGAGACTCCCATGGCCTTGAAAGAGGGCTGAAGAGCAGGACTTGATGAGCTGCCTCAGTGTCAATTCGCCCTCTCCGTGCGGCCGTCACGCAGTATAAGCAAAGGTGACTTCTATGGCGCGTGAGTGAGCTGTGCTTGCATCAGAGCAGAAGAGTCTAAACAGCATTCTCCCCAGTCCCCAGAGAGGAGTCTAGTCATGTTGTGCAGCATCAGTGCATGCGTAGAGAACAATTGGAGTGTGGTATTCTGTGCAGGTGCCTTGCCTGGTGTCGAGGGTGGATAACACGGTGAAGCGGCACGCCGACAGGCAGCGGCAGACGCAGCACACAGTGGAGGCAATCTCGCTGGATGGCTCACAGTCGTGGATAGGCATCAATCAGGTCATGGTCGCCAGGTGGGGAGCCAGATCTCAACCTTGCCTGCTCCCAGAGTTGCACCTCTAGTATCCTTTACTTGCGACTAGAGTGGTCTGCACGAAGGCCCTTGCTTAAACAATCCCTACTCTAAATCATCTGTGATTTTGCTGTTGTTCCGAGCTCCCCAGCCCGTCAATTTGCAGCTTGATTTGAGTTGGGCGGGCCATGTCTCTTCGGCCCCATCTCTCAGGTGCTCCCCTAGATTGGGCGGACTAACGAGTGTCTGATGAAAAATCTGCAAAAAAGCGGGAATTTGCCAACCCCAGCTGCCAGTTATAGAATCGTGGGAAAATTGCTTTGTTGGGGATTAGCTGTGCAAGAAGAACTTCGTGCTGTGATTTGGTGCAGGTACATGGGGCACTTTCTGCAGGCCGGCGGCATGCCCGAGATCTGCAGAGACCCACTAGGCCTGAAGCCAGAGCAGAAGGTGTTTGCCCTCTCTTTTACTCCTTCTTGTCCCTGATTCTCTTCACTGCTGGCCTCTCACCTGGGGTTATGCCTCATATCCACCTTCTGTACACTGTGAATGGCGCGGTCTGACTGGATGCATGATGTGGTGTGCTGTGCCAGGTGGGCAAGTGCCGCATAGACTTCGTGCATCAGGGGCGTGACACCATAGAGCTAAAGATGTTCCCTCCTCAGATCCTGCGCCCGGTCCCCCGCAATATGAAGGCAAGCCACTCTGTATCCCTTTATCACTGTACGCGTCAACACATCTGCTTCTTCCTCGCTCTTCTGCCAGCTGCTTGCGAGAGGATCACAATGCATTGTGATTCTTGTGCTATTGGGGCCAATCGGTCCATGTCCGCCCTTTCAATGTTCCTTACTGAGATTCTCACTGATATCCAAACATGCTGATATGCCAAGAATACTAGAAATCAGGCGCAGGACTTGCTGCCGTGCTGGTTGCTCTCAGGGTGCTGTCTCTCATGCTTGAAAGTGTCACACAGGGCCCTGACTCTGAGAATCAAAATCAGGATCAGCTATGACTTGGCAGGAAGCAATTTAATTGACTCACTGATTGACTGATTCCTGTGCAGGGCTATGATGCTCGGAAGTTTACCGAGCGCATCACATCGCAGCTGCACTGCATGGTGGAACACCTGCACGAACAGCGCGCTGCCCGCGGCCTGCTTGACACCGGTAAGGACTGCGAAAATGCATCTCTGTTCTCGCCAAGCTGCACGTTAGTGAGATATTCATATTGTTTTTATTGCATGCCTTTCCTGCCAGAGGCGAGGTGCGTCTGCAGACAAGCTGCCATATCCCACCCCTTGATGGACTTGCCAGATCCACAATTAACCGTGGGAACGGTGCTCAGTAGTTTTACCGCCCCTCCGCCTGCCGAGGCCGAGATTAGTGATCCATGGCAGCCCTTGAGTCCCCCATCAGGCCAGCAGCAACAAGAACTGATGTTATTGTATCTACCAGTGTTGGCCCTTCCTAGCTGATTGACAGGTGCATTGTGACTCATACCTGCATAACCTTTCCTGGTTGGCCAACACCAGCCACAGCTGCAAAATCGAAGCTGTGGCTGTTGCATCATGCGCCAATTGAAACCTTTGGGACGCACTTCCGCCATGTATATGACCTGCTGAAGGCTGAGATCGGCTCACTGGCACAGGGACAAAGAGGGTGCGGCAGCAGCTTCCAGAGGACAACAATCCGAGGGCGATGCTGCTGATGTGCTACCAGAACAATGAGCCGCCAGTGAAGGTGCCCAAAGGGGCACTGGCCAGCGGCAGCCCTGTCATGGCTGCGTTCTCCGCTGCTAGAAAGGCCGGCCTCGAATTCTGGCAGGTGCGGCGGTGCACCCAAACCACTTGCTCTAGGGATTGCATGCTACACAAGCAACCGCATCGCTTGCAAGGAGCACCTCTTGACGTCAGTGTGATGAGTTCTTTGGATACAAGGGCCACTCCGTCATGGGAGCAGCCGCTCAAGTTGATCTGGCAAGTTCCCAGATCAAGGGACACATGAAGGAGCCTGCCACTGCAGCATTGCGATCAAGCCTATTGCACCTGTAGAATACTCTCTCATCCCTAAAAACTGGGGCATATGCAAGTCCCCCTGTCTGATAACTTGGTGCCGACACAGGTGAACATGCAGATAGATCCCAGGGGGGTGACCTTGGCCAGTTACGCGCCGCGCAATCTCCTCAAGGGGCGGCCAAAGGCACACATAGCAAAGCTGAGGGGACGCACTTATCTGGAGGAAGCCATGCAGGCTCCGAAAAAGAGCCGCCGGGCAAAAGAAGCAACGCCGGCTGTGCCTGCTCCTGTGGTTGTCCCCGGCGTGGAGGAAGGCGGTGCATCGGCAGAGGATTTGAGAGCAATGCAGCTGTACAAGCAGCTGAGAGAAGTTCAGTCGCTGCAAGCCTGGCTCTATCGGATTCACAGCGCCCTTCGATAGCAGGGGCTGTCATGAGTGACAGTGTAAAGACTAGAAGTGGGGACAGTTTGGCACCGGATGACCGTTTTGGGCCTGAGCGCCAGGAATCTAGGCCGATCTGAGACATCTGGGCTGTCTCCTTGATGCTTATGCAAGCAAGGCGGCTGCTTTTGCTGTGGGCTGGGTGTGGTTCCATGCTCCTTGTCACAGTCTGTACAATAAGGCATGCAGGTAATTTGCTGTGTGACTAGTATGATCACGGGCAGCATTTGTTGGTCCCTTTGTCCAGTGTGGGCGAAGCACACCATGGGCACTGCTGAACTGATGCGACATTTGTATTACTGCCATGCGCAAGGGAGAATGGGCTGGAGGGTCTGAACTGGACTAGATCGGGCAATGCTTCTTTGACTTTGAGCGCACGATACAAAAAAAAAGGAGAATAGGGGGGGGGGGAAATCTGCCCACCTACATAGCGTCATGCACGGTGCTATCAGCATGCATGCACACAGAAGCATCAATGACACTCAATGTTGGCCTTGTGTAGATCGTCGTCGCAAGAAAGAGTCTCAAGGCACGAAGATGGGCCCAGAAATCTCAGAAGGCATGATCCTGAAAAGCCCTGTTTGCAAAAAAAAAAAGCATGATCGAAAAAAGTTGTCGAAGCAGGGAATCGAGCCCTGGTCTCCACGGCCACAACGTGGTGTACTAACCACTATACGACATCGACGCCTGGGAGGGCCCGCTGCAATGGTTTTACCCAATGCCGAGATGCCAAATATGGATTATTTGCAGGGTATATACCGCTTCATATCCTCTCCCAGCTACTAGCTATTGGACCTTGTTCTGAGAGCCCCAGCGACAATAGAAACTATCTATCAAAGGAAGTTAATTCAGCCGGGGACACCGTGCAGCACTGGGCGAAGGGTGGGAATTTTCGGGGGAAGGCCTGGAAAACAGGATGAATGATCTGTGAGACCTACTGGGTGTAGAGGTCTCAGCGTAATTTATCACTGGTCAGGATGTTGAGTGCTGTTCAATTTGTGGACAAGCAACTCGCCAATCGATCTTTGGAAGAGGAGAAGAAAGCCAAGAAGAAGGAGAAGAAAAAGGAAAAGAAGGTCAGGGTCGCTCCTCTTTCGATTCAGTGCTGCAAATTCCAACCGAGTATGACTGTTGATGCAAATAAGTGTCCTGTGTAGCATATTTTGACGCCGGCAAAAATTGCCTGAGCTGACCTACAATACAGAACTGTTCTGGCACGCATGCAGTCTGGCTGGTTCAGCGCGTTGCGCTCATGATCCGATTTTTATGCTGCTGGCATCACTGCTCTGTCCTCACCTTATGTCTGCTGTCACGAACAGGTGCAGAAGAGGCTGCAGAGGCAGCAGCGCAGAGCTGCAAGAGGACAGGGTGACGATCCAGGTATGTGGCTTCCAGGTCCTCTTAATCGAAGATAGACTGTATTATCAATTACTTGCTGGGCTCTTCAGCCTCCACTGTCCATTTCTGCCTATGCAGCATGCTTATCATTGACACTTCTGCAGCTACATGCAGCTTCCATGTCAGGCTAGGTGCCCCAGAACATTCTTCCCTGCCTGCACCCAAGTCCTCGATCAGCCAATGCTGCACTGCAGGTCATGACTCGCTGTCTGGCTCGGACAGCGATGCTGCCCCCCAGCGAAGGGGTGATGGCTCACCTCCGGGGCAAGTTCAGACAGACAGCAAACCCCTCCCAGAGGATGGGTCAGCTATGGCAGCTGCAGGGGAGGCGGCAGCAGCTGTGGCAAGGGAGGACTGGATGACTACGGCGATGCCGCGGGCCAAAGCAGAAGCCCCCGAGGTTGACCAGGCGGCAGAAGCAACCCCAGAGCAGCCCAAGAAGGTAATCACTATTGCCTTTGCATTGACTGTGACTTTGGAGTAAGTCGGTGATGCGTGCCTGCTTTAGTACCATGCTATGGCAGGAGCACAGAGTATGCTGTGCTGTACATTTCAGGATGGTGAGTGGAGGCGGGCAGCTTCTTAGCTGAAGTGAGCACATCAACATTGGGTGCCATCTCATGTTGCCCAGTCAGGAACACCATTGTCTGCAACACTGAGCAGTTGCAGAGCTCATGTGCACCGGTTTGATAAGCATTGACTAGAGGGTGATCTGTATTCACTTGTAAAACCTTGTGCACCGGCTGGCCGGGGGCGGAAATACTGAGCACCGTGCCCACGGTGGATTGGGTCTTGCTTGGATCTGGTGAGTTCAACAAGGGGTACGATTGTGGCAGCCTTTAATTTCAGCTTGTCTGCAGGACGTATTTTGCCTCTTGGCAGGAAAGGCGTGTAATAATAATTATAATGATAAAATCTTGTGACTTCAAAATCATCCATTCATCACAGGCAAAGGAGCTGAATGTCTACTGGAAGGATGGAGGGGACGGCGTCCCAGACAAGCCCGCCAGGGAGCCGTCCAAATCTGGCATCATCCCCACGGCCAAAGCAGGCGACGGCGGCGCCAGCTGGCGGCTCAAGGCGCTGAAACGCGCGCAGACGGCCGCGGCCGAGGAGGGCCGCTCGGTGAACGAGATCGTCTCCGAGCGCTTCAGCTCCCTCAAGGACCTCACCGCCAGCCTCACCGAGCAGCGCGCGGCGCCCTGTGAGACATCCTCTCACTTGCTTTTCTTGTGCGCATGCAGCAGATCTAATGGACGCCACACGTTCCCTTTAAGTAGTATGCGCAGCAGTGATCTGCTGCATGCGGTCTGATTGATGCGTGTTGATTGCTGGCGTGCTTCAAATGATGCACACCATAGGCAGGTCTATTAGATGTGCGGGGTCTGGTTATAGGCTGATCTTGGGTCCCTTGTTTTGACAAATTGATGAGTACAATTGTTCCATCTGTGCATTGAAGACGGACAGACCATTCTTGCCCATCATTGTGTCGAAACATTGTATCATAAGTAAGAGCAGGAGGTATGGCAAAGCAATTCAACGCGTCTTGCAGCCATGGAAAGGACATGGAAGATAGTAGGGGACCATTGTCTGTCGCAGCAGGGGTCGCCCACCTGTGCAAGTCAGACGAAGGGCAAGCATTGGGAAATGAGTGAAGTCAGAATCATTTGTCTATTGCCCATTCTTGCTTGTCATTGTGTCAAAAGACAGCACGATAAATGGGGAGCAGGAGGCCTCGGGCTTTGGACCTTGTAACAATAAAAGTCATAATGCAAAAACTGTTGTTGCAGCGATGGGGCACGCGCATGCGGCGCGGGAGCGCAGGGGAGGGGACGCCCCCCGACGTGACCGCCAGCCGGACAACGCGAAAGACCAGGATGGCCGCGGCGGCGCGCACTATCTGGAAGACGTGCGCAGCTCCGCGTCGCAGATGCGGCGGCCTTCCGAGGGATCCTCGCTCTCCTGGAGGTGGGCTGCCGTGAATTCATGCATGCTAGAGGCGGGAGGCATCCTTGATGCTTGTGCAACCGTCGAGCTGGGAGGCAACCTTGTTCTTGCTCGCTACGAGTCGCTGTGAATGGGGTTAGCAAACCTGCTAGGAGAGAAGGCTTTCTATGGGATTGAGGACTGACAAGGTCACAAAAGTGTGGTCATGCAGGCTGGATATTGCTTGCATTTTGACAGATTACCAAGTCAAGTGAATTTGAACCATATGTGGGGCTGTACCGAGTCAGCGTTGTCATTGCAGGCGTGGGAAGGCTGCTGACCGGGACGACAGCCGGCAGAATGGTGGTAGGCGAGCGGACGACCGACCGAGCACATCTGGGAGGGAAGGGAGGGAACCCCACAGCAGAAACGTGGAGGACCGCCAGAACAGGCAACGGGAGGCCGGCAGCGGTGGTGGCCGCGGTCCCCCCGGCGGTGGCAGAGGCAGGCGGGGGGACCCTCTCGGCCGGCCGGCAGACGCTGCCGTGCTGCGCGGCGCGGCTGCGGCTCTCAATGAGTTCTCCAACGACGGCAGCTTCCTTGATAGCTTCAAGGGGGCCGCTGATTCCGCAAAAGCTGGTGTGCATCTGCATACCTTTGCATATAAGCCATCCCTGCCTCAAGAACCGCTTATTGCGAAGTACTGAAGTACTTGAAGCTCAATGAATCCTGTGGAACAATGTCTGTAAGCAGCAGTGGGGAAGCCGGTGTGTCTGAGTGGGGATATAAATTGATTTCAGTAATATCTTACTTACATTCTGAATTCTTGGGTGTCGTGTGTGTAGGCTTGGCAGCACCAGAGGACAGAAGTACAGAGGACGCCAACGGAGACGGCCAGGCCGGGGGGCTGCGCCCCGATCAGCTGGCGAGGCTGGGCGCTGAGTCAGACAATGACATGGGCGGTGACGAGGCGGGCGCAGATGTGGCAGGAGGAGCGGGTGTAGTGTTGGACAGGGCAGACCACGATCACGTCGGTGGAGTCTCGCAGACCGGCGCGATCGCGGGCAACTTTGCCGCTGCCTCGGCTCTCAGAGCTCGATTGACAGGTGAGCAGGTCCCTCCTAATTCTTTTTCTGTGTTCCCATCGAACCTGTGAAAGCTAAGCACGTCTGAAAATGTCTATATATCTGAAGCATTTTCTCCGCACAAGACGCTGGAGGAATGACCTGATCTTGCAAATGTGACCATCAATTCCTCACAGATCGCTCAAGCCGGGGATGTGTGAGTGGGAAGACTGCTGGCTCACGGTGTGAATCTGTTGTACACAGGGGATCCGGCAGAGCCAAGCGGAGGAGGGAACTTTGGCGCGGCGGCCGCGCTGCGCGCGCGGCTGCTGGGCCGGGGGCCCCCCGCTGCGGCGGCGGGTGATCCCACTGGGGGGACGGCCAAGCGGGAGGTGGTGGTCCTCCCCCAGGTGGACGCGGGCGGCAGAGCCGTCCCCGGAGCCTTCGGCCGCGATTGCGCCGGCGAAGGTGCGCTATCTGCCCGCCTTGTTGACGGTTGCCCCTTTCTGCTTTGCACAAGTGGCGACTCTGATTTGAAGTATGTCTGCGCTTCGATTTCACTCTAAGAGCAATACTCCGTCACGGCGTTACTCTGTTATTTAGGTCCAAACTAAATGATTAATGACAGGAAAGCAAGTGCCCCTAGCCTTGCAATACGCATACTTGATCAGATGCAGCGGCGCAGCATGGCATGGCTCTCTGTCATACACTAGCGCATCAGGTGTCCTAGGCCATGGACTCGCCTTGCACAAGTTCATCCCTTGCTCCCTGCTACGCCGCACAATTATGCATGCTGATCAAGCAGTGAGATCACTAATTCAAATTCGAATTCAAACACTGCGCAGGGCTGATTGACGGGGGCCGCAAGCCGAAGCGGCTGCAGCGCTACGACGCGCCCGGGGAGAAGTCGCGCTATTTCGCGGACGATGACGCGGCCGATTTAGGGACCCTTGTCAAGCGACAGCGCTACGAGGGGGCCGAGGACATCGACGTTAACCTGGCCGACAACATCGCGCGCAAAGCCCGCTACAAGTGAGTGCAATCCACTGTACAGGACCATGCCGTGAGAAATGTCTGCTTTCGTACCTATGCGCGCCCATGTCTGTGTGCCTTTTGGCTTGCGCGGTTCCCCTTTTTTGTTTCTTGGGGTCCAGCCCCAACGGGGATGGCTGCTGGATAGTAGGGAGGGGCATCAGAGAGGATAACAGAAGAAGGGAGGGAGTGTAAAATTTTTGGGCAGTCACCGCCTTGTCGGCGGTGCTCAGCAGTACATGCTGTCTCTAGGAGTGGCAGACTTTGCCTGCTGTGACTGGCAGCATACTGCATGGGACACATCTTGCTGTGCCGACATGCACATAGGTCTTTAGGAGCGTTGCTGTGATCAGAGAAGAGCAATGCCACATCAGCACAAGCTGTTGCACGTCAAATTTGTGACGTAATCAAGGGGAATGACTCTTTTTGCAGAGGAAATGAGCTTGATGTGGATGAGGAGTACGACCACGATGGCGGCCTTGCGATGTACGAGTCGCGCAATAAAAAGGGAACGCGCGAAAAGCAGGCCCAGCGCCAGAAGGCCGCCCAGATCGCAGACTACAGGTGCGCATGCCTGAGCAAATTCAGTTGCATTTACGCCTTTGTGAAGTTCATCTCGCTCTGTGGAGGACATGGGGTCAAGGCTCAGAAATTTTCTTGGAGTCTTTTGGACGTGCATGCTACATTGGCATTGGCGGCTCATCACCCAGGTCCCACGTCCGGTTCTTTCAAACTTTTTCAATGTCGGGAGATTGAAATCTCAGTTGCTGCCACCCAGTTGACATTCCATGCCAGCTTGCAGCGCAACACCCGTGACCCTGGGACAGACCTGGTTGGTGCGTTTTGGGCGGCAAGGAATGTCAGCTGGGTGAACGACCAGTCAAAGGTCACCGCAGTATCAATTTACCAGGGCTCCAAATCTCTATATTTTTAAACCTGGATTTGAACCTGAACATGAAATATGCTGTAGGCGCGCCAGCAACGCGGTGGACGCGTGCGCGTACTGCTTCAGCAGCAAGCGGCGGCTGCGCCACTTGACCGTCGCCATCGGCCAGACCGCTTACCTCATGCTGCCGCCCAAGTGGGTCCACCCTTTCCGGACTCTGAAGTCTGCACCTGTGCAGCGGTCCACAAGCTGCTGTTCCAGATTTATTGCAGATTGCGAAGGGATTATGACCAGCCTGTGGCATCCTTGTGTTCTTACAGCCAAGACGGATTGTTGCATGAGATACAGCCGTGTGGGTGCTTGACAGTGCTTCTTGGCAGAACCCACCAGGACGTTGTATGTGCAGTTTTGCCGTGCCCATGTCAAGATAATGATAAGTGCCTTGAAAAAGAAGGAGTGCACATTTGAGAGTAAAGGATCTTTTGAAGTTTCTGTGTGCGCAGGGGCACTCAGCTTTACACTTGTGTTGTTGTTTGTCAGGACTATGTTGGTAGGCCCTTGGTGAAACCACATCAAGCTCATCCAAGCGTCCTGCAGGAAATGCATTTTTGAAGCTAACGAAAATTTGAATTCGAATTCGCAGGGGGCGGCTGGTGCCGGGCCACTGCCTGATAGCGCCGCTGGATCATGTGTCCAGCACTCGCCAGGCGGACGAGCACGTGTGGACCGAGATCCGTAACTTCAAAAAGTGCCTGCTGCAAATGTTCATGGCCCAGGTGACTCAGCCTCTGCTGGGGTACTAACGGAGCCGTCCCCGCTGCCCAAAGGATGAAATGCTAGTCCCATCCGGGAGCAATGAAATATGTGGTGGACCCGCCAGCATTCTTGTAGGTTGCATGCGAGATGCTGTTGATGACACACCATTATGTGTTGCTGGCCGCTTGGTGATGACTCGAAGTACCCTTGCCCTGCAGAGCTTCTGAGTGTCTGCATTCTACATTTTAGATAAAGATCGCTCTCATGAGCAGTGATCATGAAGCATCGCCCTTCCCAACAAAAGATCCTGAAGGGCGCGTTCTTGAGACATCCCCTGCCGCTGAATGATTGTCAGACCAGAAGATACCTGGCGGTTTTTGAGGGATGCAAGAAAATTATGCAGACAGCAAACCGGCTGTTTGACAGGCTTCTACTGGGGCTGCACTCGCAGGGGAAGGACGTGATATTCATGGAGACTGCCAAGCGGCTAGGAGATCCGCGCAGCCATGGCTTTGTGGAGTGTATACCTGTGCCTCCAAAGGTGAGCAGCTTTCTTGCGTGCTCTGTGCCACAGTGGGCTTCTTTCTCTTCGCCCCAGCATCGATCCTAGTATGCTGGAGTCCGCATTCTCAGGGGGTGCATGACAAAGTTGTAACAGGGCTTTGGTGAAGGTGGGGTGTGTTCCTGTCACAGTAAGGTTTCCTTTTTTAGGCCTAGCACGGCATTCATGATTTTGCGTTACGCCGAGTTCTGCATTTTGAGGCGTGCTTGGCGGAATTGCGCATGGCGCGCGGTGTCTTGCTTGACGCTGAATTCTGCATGTGGATATTAGTATTATGACAGAGTTGTGCCACGCCTACATGGCGGCTCGGATGGGGTGTGCTTTATGTCCCAGGTGGCGTTCTCTTTTTTGGCCATTGTTACGGTGTCCAGCACTTTTCTTGGACACTGGAATCTGCATGATAGTTTAGTAATATGACAAAGCCCTGCCCCTGCCCAGGTGGCGGCCAAGGCCCCGCTGTATTTCAAGAAGGGCATCGACGATGCGGAGAGCGAGTGGTCGCAGCACCACGCCAAGCGCTGGATTGACACCTCAGCCAAGGTGACTGATTCTTTCCCCGCTGAGTTCTTCTCACTTGCGATGGTGCTTGATGCACCTCATTTGCACAGAGTACTCTTGCCTGTGCACCTAGGCCTTCGTAGTCACTGAATTGACTGATGGTTACTGTACCTGCACCCATCTAAGCAAAATCCTGACTCATTGACAGAGTACCCTGGGGAAGCTCTTGCATGCAATGAGGGCCTGCTGCAGCTGATGTATCTTTGTATATGACCTCATGTGAGCAAGACAACAAACATTCTAAAGGGCGAGCATGTGCACCGTCTAGCAGCGCCGGAGCGTCACCTTGTTTACCAGCGTATAAGGGAACGCATTTGTGCCTGCTGTGAGTCTACGGAATCCTATGCAACCCTAAACCTTAATTCCTAACCCTGCAGGGGTTGCGTGGCTGCATCCCACCGAACTTCCCCTACTTTGCGGTGGAGATGGGGCTGGCGAGCGGCCACGTGCATGTGATAGACGACGAGTCATCCTTCCCCGACAGCTTTGGCCGCAGCGTGCTGATCGGGCTGCTGCAGCTGCCGGCTGAAGACATGCACCGCAGCGCCAAGCAGGAGAGCGTCGCCGCGCAGGTTTGTCCGTCCCAGCCGCCACTGCACGGTCGGAAATTCGATCAAGCTTTGATACAGGGCATCAACTCCACAGCCGCCAACACTGTGGTGCCTGCTTCTTGACTCGCAAGACACTGCCAAGGCTGCAAAAACTCAGCACGAAGGGGAGGGCATTATCACCAGGAAAAATTGGGCTTCTTTTCACAACGACCACTGGCAGAGGTAAGTAAGCATGCATGCAATTGGTGTAGTGCAGGGCTGCGATGTCCAGCGCTTCTGACTGCTTCCTGGTATTTTGTGTTTCTGATAGCAGGGGGGGATTGAACGGCTGGAATGTGCGATCTGCTCCCAAATCTCAAGAAAGAGCGGCATATTTTATTCTCATATTGGGTTGGAATGCTTGCTGCAGGAGCAGTGGGTGGCAGAGTTTGGAGATCAGTGGGACCCCTACGATTGGACCAAGCAGCTCGAGTAATTTCAAATTCAAATTCATCCAATTTCAGCGGATTGCAATTGCTGTGTCTTGCGAAGCCGACAGCAGGGCATTGAAGGGGGCCATGATATGCTTGCAAAATGAGGCTATTGCAAACTTGTGGTTGGCATGCATTGCGCATGTAAGACAAGAGCTGATCAATGATGGAACTAAAAAGGGAAAATATGGTTGACACAAGACCGGTTGAAAATTGCATTACAGCCAACTCTCAGTGAAAAGACACGTAACTGATCTGTTGCGCAAAGAGGATTTCAGAACGAGCCTGGAAACAAGACTTCTGAGAGCATGCAAGTCAGATGCTCCCAGCAAGAATGTACAGTGATAGACACTTCAGCTCGGCCAACCTTCCAGGGTGCTTTAAAAACAAGCGGAAACCAAAATGCTTCACGCAATGCTACCTTCTAGCTGCAAAGAATACCTCGGTTGACAAACAATAGCGTGGCAGCTCGCACAATGGCGGTCAAACTCTGCCACGTTGGACTTTGACAATATTGTCCTGGTAGCTGCTATTTTGTCAACATGCCGTTTCGGTGATCCCAATACACCCCAATTACTGAAAGGCAATTGCCAGATCTGCCAGATTCATCTAGATTGATCTGCCAGATTCATTGCTATACCTAACCGATGTTCCAGCATGCATATGTGATATTGCCTCAGCTGCGAAGCCACAACACACCAGGTAATTGGGGCGCAAGGTGCTGTGATGATATGTATACAAAGCAAACCCGCCCTAGTGACATGGTGAATCATGCAATTAACACAGCCCTGTGCAGTTGCTGTCAGGCTGCTAGCGCTGTTGTCAGACTGAAGCTGACAGACTGATGCGTTGTAGTGCCCAACTCCCCACCAAACAGGTTTATGCATCCGGCAGCCAAAGTTCCACTGGATTCGTCCTGTTCTAATTAGCCTCTTGTGATCAGCTAAATTTGAGGCACCCACGGTGACAGCCTGCTCTGAGCTAGATTCTGCTCCACAGCAAGCGCTGCATAAGTAATTAAAGAAAAAGCACTCTGCTCGGTATTCCTCAGCTGCGCGCTGTCAGGGAGTGGTAGGGTGCTAGGGTTCCAAGGGAGCTAAATGCGCCGAGGGAGTTGTAGCGCATGGAGCCCTTGGAGCCCTCCAGCAGCTTGCCAGCTGGCGAGCCAGGGAACGCCACGCGAGACGCCTCCTCCGGCAACAGCGCTAGATCCTTAATTCCCTGCACCCGCATGCATGCAAAATTCAAATATTGCATAGTTGTGCGGTCATGCCAATTCATGAGGTTGATCCACTGCAAGCCAAGTCCGCCTGGAACTAAAATTCTACTGCCAATGTTCGGTATCAAACCTGTGCATATTTCCTTGCATCCCGGGGGCTATTCGGCCCTCTAGTCTGTAGCAGCAGCGCTATACTGCAGCAGAGATGCGGAGACACACCAGGCAGTACATCTCAGAGACCTGCCTGATCTACTTCTTCTTCACTTTATCAACTCACTGCACTCACTATGTGCAAAATGCAAAATTATCCCGGGTGCAAAACAAACACACAAGAAGATGAGAATGTCACAGGGAATGCCCCCTCGCTGCACCATTTGTAGCTGCCAGGGCAGATCCACTAGGAACCCCCCATGGCCTGCCATGCCTGATCTTAAATTTACCAGGACAAGAAAATCTTCATCGCCCGCAACGCACAAAATTCTTTAACATTGGGGGGGAAATGGGCATGTCGCAGGGAACGCCCCCCTACCTGCACCATTTGCCTCTGCCAGGGTAGGTCCACTAGGAATCCTCCGTGGCCCGCTGTGGGGTGGTACATGACAGTCGCGGTTGTGTGCGCGTCCGAGATGTGCTTCGCGACTAAGGGTGACGGCACAAGATCATCGGCGTCCGATAGGATGACTAATGCATGCGGTGGCATGTCCTCCGGCCACAGCATTAGCTCGTGCCACAGAAACTTTCGGCAGAAGGTCTGCGCGCATTAATCACACAGGCAGTCAATAATCTTGTTTGTACCCAGCGTGTTGATCTCATGTAGAGTCATAGGCTTTCGTCAAGTACATTGATGCACAGAGATCCATCATGTCACATCAAGAACAGTAGGTAAACTTGTGAATTTGGAGCCCCCTAGCTCTTAATGGGGCATCTTTTCATTTTATGACAGCTATGTGTAACAGCAATGCACGTCAATCTGGTTTATCCTGATGAGGTTTGGCTGCAGGGCTAATGAAGCCAGTCGCATTAATATTGGGTACAGTGCAAAATCTGAGGTGATGTATAATGGAAGTTGGCCCACCTCTGCAATGATGAGGTCTCGTGAGAAGAGGAAGCGAGCGGCGCCGAGGATGCCGGTGAGAGAGCCCAGAACATCGGCCAGCTTGGGCTTGCGGTACACAAAGTTGTACAGAAGCTGCGGGTAGCACGTCAGGAAGCAGACCGGGTCAATCAACGCCTGCACAAAGAACCAGTTGCAATCACAACTAAGCCAGTACAAGAAATTTGGTGAAGAAGAGAAGGTGCTGCCTGCAAGAAAACCTCTTGATGAATGCAAAACATTGCCCAAGGCTCTTTCACGTTGGCATGAATTTGGCAACCATCAAGTGACTACTTGCAGAATCACACATGACATGCTGGCAAAATTGAGCAATAAAACATCACAAGTGTGTCACAAGCCAGGAAGCAGTGACACAGCTTTCTGATCATGCATCACACAGTGCATGAGGGAATGGTGCAATTGGTCTTGCATTCGAATTCGAATTCGAAACACTCACCACGGAGTGCACAAGCGAGCGGTGCAGCTGGCAGATACGGGAGACGCAGAAGGTCCCGTAACTGTGCGCCACAAAGCAGGCGCCCTCGTAAGTGTGCCGCCACAGAATCTGCGCTGCTGCATGCGCCACGTCATCGACCGATCGGCTGCGCATCTGCAGCCTAAGGCCAACGTGGGGGGCCTCCAGCAGGATCATGGGCGAGTCGGGGCAGGCCCACATGGTCTGCTGAATCAGGCCCAGGTAGGGGACCTGCTCAGGGGGGCACAGAAATAGTGGTTCAGGTTTTTAAGGCTCACCCTAAATGTGCATGTAAACCCTCAAAAAGATTATGATGAGGTCTGCTGGATCGTGCCCAGGTAGGGGATCTGTGTACGGTGGGGGGACCGTCACCCGGGTGGGGGGACCGTCACTTACCCTATGTGGGGGGACTGCATGTCATGCAGGTGGAGAAAACGTGAATCAGGCAGGGGGCACATATTCAGTGCCAGCATAACACCATATACGCACAGCCCTGATATCCTGGGGAAAGCAAGTAATGCAAAGCAGTTGCACTTGGTCCGAATGCGGGCCAAGCGACTTTGTCTGGAAACTTGTGGAGGCAAGGCGGCGCTTTGGCTGATCGGCAGGGGCCGCCTTAGGCATTGATGTTAGCTTGCTCACCTCGTAGAAATGTGGGAAAAGGTTGCTAGAGATTACTGAGGAAACCTTCAAGCAACATTTTTTTTGAGGGACAAAGAGGAGACAGAGACGGAGGGAACGCGCACCAGACCGAGGCCGACGCCGTGCATGAAGAAGATGGGCCGCGGCTCCGCCTCTGCACAGTCGTCCGCCTCGTCCGATCGCAGCGACGAGAACGAGTCACCCCTCCGGTGGATTATGCTCTTCTGCCGCAGCAGCCCCCCGCCCCTGCCGCACAGCACACTGCTCAAAACTCCACCTACAGTCTAAATTATCTTGTGCAGCTATATTAAACACAGTCACTGAGAAGCAGCAGAAACCAATCCAGGTCTTTCAACCCTTTTGTTCAGCAAAACTGCTCAAGACAGAGCATCCTGCCACTGAGCACATCTTGATGGCTTGCCATGTAGATCCCTATCGCACCCACCTTTGGATTAGACACTTGTGCATCTTTTGGCATTTGAATGCTAAAATAGGGCTAATTAATAGCCCAAAGTTCTTCTTTCTATACCCCTAGGTATAACCACACGGTGTGGTCCACACCCACCTGCTGAGGGTGGATGGGTCGATCTCAGCATCCTCGCTGGCGTGCGGTGACACGGTGGGTGATGTCATTGGTGACACCGTTGGAGTCGTGCGCCGCGACCGAGTCGGCGTTGGCGGTGGGGAATCGGCGGCGGCCGGCCGGGCCGGCCGGTTCGGCTGCCGGATCCAGTATGTGAAGCCCTGCGCGCATGCGCCACCATCCGCAACTCAACTTTGTTGTGTGTGCCTGCTGCACCCACTTGCGTGTGCTTGTTACTTCCCTTGGCCGATCTTCTTTTATGGCTCACACATTTGGCAGGAGTTCTGCCCTCAGGGCACTGCCATGACCATCGTTTTTCTAGCTCTAACTCTAGGAGGAGCAGTGCTGTGCCCTTGTTTCAGTGTTGACGTTCCTGAGTGCCTTATGACATCACAAAGCCATTTTATGACGCCCTTTTCTGATAGGCGTCCGCATGGCAGTCCTGTGGCCCATGGCACTCGGGCCAAGTTATGGTCTAGTGCGGAAGCCTCCACGCACCTGACAGCAGTCCTTCCTGAAGCCCATGCAGCGCAGCACGGTTGCGCCGAGCAGCGAAGCCGCCTCGCTGGCAATGTGCAGCGCCAGAGGCTTGGGCAGCACTCGCAGGTTCTCCCACACATGTGCCATGAAGCTGATGTCAGCGTTGCGCCCCTCTGGGAAAGTTGCCCCCCACTCCGCCTCCATCTGCCTCACAAATATCTTCGTCGCCGCTTGCAGCTGCAGAGACCACACACACTCCTCTTAATGTTATTGTCAAACGCTTTTCCTCCCGGAGGCAAGGTTTTTGTGCAGGTGAGCTGCATGGGTGAAGCCCAGTCTGGTCATGCCAGGTTGTCATGGCTGGACATTGCTCGGTGATTCTCATGCTGAGCCACACCAAAACACTTTTCCATTCCACCAAACAAACACTTATCAGACTGACACAACCTGCCGCAGCCGTGCCCTGAGGCTTGTGGATCTATACTGAGACACATGCCTGCTTCTTTAACAAGGAAACTGGCAAGCATTACAGGCCGACATGACCGACAAATTGGTGCGAATATGAAGTGTATCTGCGCACAGGTGGAGAGTGTATCTGCGCACCCGCGGGGGCAGAGTGTCCATGGTCCGGTTGTAGAAGCCGTAGGCCACGAAGTCCTCAACGTTCCCTCTGCGGATGCATGCATAAGGCGCGCCGTGGAACCAGCCACTCAGAAAATGCTCGATGCACATGCAGCCATTCAGCTGCAGGAAGCGCCTCTTGACCTCTGCCACCCTGTGAGGCTCGTAACGCGTCTCCACCCTCTGGTTTATTATGTGGTACCTGCGCAGAGGTGTCGGCGCTCAACTGCGTGTCAACTGCGAGGGGTGCACTTCGAGCACTCTGTGCAATGAGCAGGCTCATGCCAAGTGCTTGCTTTGTACTGTAAGAGAAAGCATTGATCAGGTAAGGCATGACAGCCTGCAGTTAAAGAACAAGCAGCGGAGGCAGGGTATGCCAGTAAAGCTGAACTGCTTGCCAGCTGAGCTGAGCACCACAAAGACGAGCATGCAGCTCCATTACTGATTCTTGGGACGCTGATAGCACAGATACAACAATGTCTCGCATGGAGAGCGGGCAGTTGGGCCTCTAGGTGCAGTCCAATGTTTCTCTGAGCCACCTTCACTCTCAGGACGCCTGTTGTACAACTTTGACGAGCAAAGCCTCGTGATCAAGGTATTGCTGGCTAACAAGGAAAATTCCACAATGTAAAAGTTGCTGCATTCTTATTGTAAAATTTCATAGGGTACAGCCTGTACAAACAGGGGTCGGAGGATGGCTGCAACGTTGGAGACAGAAACGTACCGCCAAGTCTGCCAGATGTAGAACGCCACCTCTATGCAAAGCCATGCCACCACCAGTTGAGCAAAAACGCCTCGCGTGTTCGCCGAGGTTTGGAGCAGGTACAGCGACGGGCCTGCCGCAAGTGTCACCGGAACTGATCGCCAACTGGCCGCCGACAGGGCAGACATCGTTGCCCTGCCTGGTTGGCTCCTGTCACAAGGACCTTAATAACCGCATAGCCTCGTTGGTGAAGTCCAGCTCGGACAGGGGCTCGTTCTAACGCGGCAAGCTAGCAGCTACCTGATGTCGGGGCCAGGCAACCGTTTGCTTGTAATTAATGGCCGGCAAGTGACATCTACTAGTTTTCCAATGGCTGCACTAATAATCCGCAATGAAGCTCGTCGAGACGTTGTGGGCCTCCATCATCACTTGTGCTGGCCCTCCGGACTTTGACATTGTGTCAGAAGCCCTATCAGATACAGGTTCACCCTTCTCAAAGACGCGATATTATAAGCCTAGCTGTCGTTGTTCAAAGTGCCGATCAATGAGATTCGATCTGAGGCACTGGAGACAAAAGGTGCAATTGCACTGTGATCGTACATACAATTTTCGAGAAGGAGTATTGAATGAAGAGCAAGTGAGGCCTGGTGCTCATGACTATGTCTCGTCCTCAGTAATTTCTACAGCATGTCCAACTGATTCTCTGGCATATTGGCTTTAAACGCTATTGTGTATCAGGTGCGAATGCTTGGTAATATTAGAAGTTTATTCAGGCATCAAATCGGGTCAAAGACCCATATCTGCAGACTGCAACTGGCCTACAACTCAGGTCCCAATCCTACAGACATCGGGCACACACTAGACAAAGAAGCATTCAGTAATATATTTTGAGATCATTATGACTTAAAGCTATTCTAGAGAGCGACTGAGGAGCACCTAGGGCATGTGAGGAGAGCATCACACTGTACCATATTACAAGATGCATCGCAACCATTTCAACGATGAGCTTGATTTAGCACGATACTGGGTTGCCAGTGCGAGACAGATTAATTGTGTCCTTGCAGGACGAGCAGCAGCGGCGTTGCCATGCCTGGCTGCAGAGCAGCAGCAGCATTGCTGCAGGTGCTCGCCATCCTGCTCTTGTCACAGGGGGCCCTCCGAGCCTTGGCAAAGGATCCAGCACCGGCAGAAAAGCAGGAAGCCACAGGCATGCCTGCCAAGAATGTGGATTGGGACCCGATCACCAAGCTCCTTGCTTGGATTCAGCAGAATGATGGGCAGGTGAGAGCCACCGGTTTGCCAATGGCATGCAGCATCTCAGCATGGCTGGTCTCATGTGAGCATTCCTTCAGGCAGACCTAAAGCATGCACTCAAACCATGCACCACATCAGCGACAGGTCAGTACTTGATCACAGAGACTTGAAGAGGCTCTGTCCGCAGATACACCTGAAATAAATTCACAGGCCTCGCTGTTTCGACCGCACCAAAATATCAAATATGAAGCCTGAGTTATTAACTCCCAGGTTCGAACAGGACTTCACCTGACTTTTCCTGAAGTACATGCATGACATGGGCATGCATGTCAGGTGGATCTGGAGGTCGGAGCAGTTTCAGAGTCGGGGCTCAGGGGGACGAAAGCGATGAGGGACATGAAGAAGTACCAGGTGGCGGTCAAGCTGAAGAGCTTCATGGCTGTGCCTCTGGGGGAGTGGAACAAAAGCTCAGAGGTGCGCTTGAGGAATCCTGTCCCAAATTCATGCAACTCAGAGCGTACAAGCCTGACATGGCTATAATTGCATTGATCTTTTTTTCATCGTGCAATGTCAGCAGGAGGAGCCCTGACACAGAACGTCAGGGCGCCACGCTTAGTGGCAGACAGAATAGGACTAAACAGCACCTCGCTCCTGTTGACGTGATTTAACAAGGCCCAGTCGTTCAATTCAACGAAAGATACTGTCATTGCTCTCAGAGTTGACTTAGGCAGCAACTCTGCGCATGCTTTTCTGGCATGCCAGCATGCTGCAGAATTCCGTGCATACAAAGGCAACACAATACAGGGAAACACAGCTTAAGTTGGTGCTATCTGAATGGCATGATTCTCATGCAGGAGAACGCGCTGGTACTGTTGCAAAAGCGGTTCAGGAACCCGGAATGGGACAAAGTCATGGGGACGTACTGGGAGAGCCTGCCGCAGAGGGGGTCAGTCATTACCAAGGAGACCTTTCCTCCAACCAAGCTCGGCGTGCTGCAAGACCCCGCCATGGTAAACACCCCTCTCCTTCTAGCCCAGCAAGGCAAACAATTACCTATTAAGCTGCAAGAATGCAAAGTGGTGAGTTGTGCTTGGGGAAGTGAAACGGCATGTCTGACAAGCTGAGGCAGAATAGGACGACAAGCCATGCATGTGTTGTCCCAAGAGACATGTCTTCTGATTCTCTGGTACCTCAATATCTTTGCCACCAACACATGCAGCGGCCCAACACCAGATACACACCAAAAGTGTTCCTTTCCAGCATCGCACGAGCTGATGTCCTCCCTAAGCCGTCCTCTCAATGGCGTGCCTGCTGTCAGATGCTATGTTTCCAGGTCTAAAAGGACATCTTTCACCAGAAAATGCGCGTATCAAAATGACTAAACAGTTAAGTGTGATACACGTGCGCAGGGGGCGTTTGTGCGGGTGCATCAAGACTTCACGCGGAACGTGCTCCGCGGCGCAAAGCCGCACGTGGTCAAGGATGTGCGCGCACACCTCGGTCGAGACATCTCCCTTGAAGACTTCAAATACTGGACCGCCCTGGTGCGCTACTCTACCTCCTCTCAAGGCATCTACGAGTGGCGCCCAGAATAACTGCATAACTGCGAGGTCAATCAATATTCCATTGGTGGAATTTGTCCGCCATTGTGCTTCTGCTGCCTGTTTCCTTGTTGTGGCATGGCGATGTGAAGGTTGCACATCCACTCCAGCGACCTTGTGGACCTGCAGGGTTTAATGATATAGACCTACATTATCCGGCTCAGTAAGACTCAAGGTCTCTCAATTCCCAGGCAGCTTTAGTAAAAGTATAGAGAACTTTTTGTTCTCTGGTTCAGTTCTCTGGTCATTAGCAACCAGTTGACCTCTAGATATGCTTCAGAAGACAGTGTGACAGGTGATGCTGTGAGCGGTCACGCAAACATTGCCCAAGCAGAATCGAGCGCAATAGAGTGGCAGCAGTATGTTCTTGGCCAATTTGTCGGCCGCACAGCATGCATGCATACATGCATGCGTTACGATGAAAACATGTAGTGTTGTGCGCGCAGGTGGCGTCCTACGCGTTCACATTCCCAGACGAGAAGAACCCAGAGATGCAGGTCTGTCTGCACCAAGACTCTTTCCTTGGAATGCCCTTTACAGCACACACGGTGAAGGGCTTTCCCAATATCAGATTACCCTGATAGACCATTAGTGATTAACTGTATCAAGACTATGCAAAATGTGACGGGGTGCCCTACTCGGAGCTCATCTGAAGCCTTGGAAGTTGTACTTGGCCCATTGCGCCTTCTATTACAAGGCTTCGCCCTGTTAGTCAGCACCCCTGTAATATTCAGCATGTTACTTTTTTCGCCCTTGCAGATTCGGGTGATGCTGCCGCTGATGGATCTGATAAATCATGGGAATGCGGGGGAAGCCAACCTGAAGCTGTTCAGGGATGACAAGGGTGACTACATCGCGTACGCCACGCGCGACATCAAGAAGGGCGAGGAGGTGACTCACCCCTGTTTACCCGATTTGTCATCTACTTACACATGGGAGCTCGATCATGTCACTGAGGCTGCAAGCGCTGTCATGCTCCTTTGGAAGCCATGCCTTTTCATGCAATGCCTCCCTGCTGTGATGAGAAGATCTCACAAGCATGCAGTGAAGCAGCAACCTCAGCAGCAACCTTCGGCCGGCAGCGCGGTGGCTCATGTGCAAGGCTACCGTCATGCAGTGCTTCTGCGATTTTCACTGTTGCAGGAAAGCAGAACTCACTGTACACCTCAGCGCATGCACCATCCTTTTGCACGCACGCTTGTGTCCTCTCGGCGTGGATGCTTGACCTTGCGGCTACCTTGATTTTTAACTTTGATTTGCCATGCTGTGCTGCGCAGCTGCTCACATACAACAACGGCTTCATGAATGCTCCATCTCATAATCTTGCCCTATCAGCATGGTTGCTTGCCGTTCAGGCTACTTCACGCTCATTAAATTTAAATTTGAATTTGAATTTGAAAATGCTGTGCTGCGCAGCTGCTGCACACGTACAACAGCGGCTGCGAGCGCAACGACCATTCGCTCTTCCACTACGGCTTCGTGCAGGACCTCCCAGAGCCCAGACTATGTGCGCAGGACCTGCCCGACGGCAACCTCTACGATGACTCCTCCCACAGCGAGGCCGACTATGGTGAGCTGTCTTTGGTCTTTCGCCATTCATGCATGTGAAGGCCGCAGATTTTGGGAGTTGGGTGTCATGGGCAGGGAAGGAAGCGCCTGCAGCCTGGTGTGTAACAGTCCTAAGTGACTCTGCAATGGACATCTGAATCAAGAAAATGGGTAGAGTGCTTGTTGTGAGGCGGGCAACTACAGGGCCTGTGGGAAGCTTGCAGGAAAAATTCCGAGTATCGTAATTGACTTGTTGGTTCTTCGCTGCTCATGACAAAGACTGTTTCGCAGCAGTCAGATATCAAGGGGGCTGCATTGTCCATGGTGGGAGAATGTTTAGGGGTTGTAGGAATTCAGATTTAAATCCAAACTCAAGGAGCTGCGCTGGTGCGTAGAGGCGGGCGGGTCGCTGGTGAGTGAGGATGAGGTGCAGAGGCTGAGCGCCATCCTCGCGGCGTTCCCATCCACAGAGGCAGAAGACGAGCGCCTGCTGCGAGGTCGGCTAGCTTCTTTTCCTGCTGCAGAACCGAGTTTCAACTGCCATTGGCGCACCTGTAATCCCTCCTTTGACCGTGGCACAGTGTCTCACGAGCTACCTGCTCCTCGTTGGTCCATGCCCTAATATTGTCTTGTAAATGTTACTGCATCATTAATTGCAGATTGCTCACATGAGCTGGATTAGGCATCTTCAAGACTAGGTCAGATTTTATTGACAGAGTGCTGCAACTTTCTCTGGGGCACAATCTGCTGTTTGGGCAATTCACAGCCGGTACGGCTGTACATGACCAGCGCAGCTGGGATGCATGAGGGCCGCTGTACAGTCAGCAAGGGGCCCCGCAACGTGGGAGTTCTACATCCGGGTAATCCTCTCGTCCTAAGGGTTGAGATAAGGGCGTCTAACAGCACATGCCTGCGTGCGCAGGGGGCAGCTGGCTTGACAGGCTGCTGGGCAGGAAGCCCCTGACAGATGAGGTGGAGCGGTTATTCGTGCAGTACCGGGCGCTGCGCAAAAAGGCCCTGCGACTCACCATCGACAAGCTGCGGGCCAACCTGGCAGCCAGCAAGGCGGAGCTGTGACTAATCCGGGCTCGGCATGCATGCATGCATGCGTGCCTGTCCTGGCACGCTGACCTGGCTGCCAGCAAAGCAGTGCTGTGATGACTCATTCGGGCTCAGCATGCATGCGCGCCTGTTCTGGCGCGCTGACCTGGCTGCATGCCGACAACTGGCAGCTTGTGACACAGCCTTTGACCATGGTGCACAGATTCGCAGTGATACAATCTGCATGGTCCAAGATGATGCTGACAGGCAAACTTGGCAAGACCTCTTGTGTCAGTTGGGGACAATAGCAAACGAACTCAGCTTCAACGATAGTCAGTCTGACAGGCTGACATAGAATGCTCAAGTTTGATTTGATGTTGATGGATTGAGACCGCCACAAGTTGATGCCTCAGCAACTGCTGACCGCACCGTAGAAATACTTATATCTCACATAGTGTAGAGCTGTAGACTTTGTCCTTTTATATCAACGCTCCATCAAACTCTGAATAATCACACCATCTCAAGAAAAAATGTAGTCATCAGCAGATACTTCTGCTCATCATTGGTGGACAGTTTGTGCACAGGCATTTCATGCCATCACGCTTCACCATTTATGTTGTTCTTTGAAGTCACTACATGCAAGTGCTGCAAAGTTCAAAAAGTCAGCTGGCTTCTGCATCATTGGAGATTCATCAATTGGATGTTACAACATGAGCGCGTCAAACCTTGACAGGCCCCTGATCCTTTTCACAAAAACCTGCTGCAAGACAAGATTGTCCCAGGCAAGCCGTTGTAAGCACCTCACAATGGGCGCAAGGTGTAGATATCATCCTCTGGTGCCAACTGGCACTGCAGCAAAGGCAGTGCCAGGCTTGCAACTGTGGCTCAGGGATACGATATATATTTTAGGCGCACTCGGTGGCCACACCCACCAAGAAAAATGCTGTGTGACTCCTTCTGAGGAGGACATGGTATCAATGCTCAGTCCTGTGAAGGCTGGTACTGAGACGGCCCCAGTGGAACCACTCTCCAATTCTGAGCTGAAATCCAAAAAATCTTAGTGCCCGAATTAAATAGCAGACGGCAAGTCATTGGCAGTGCAACTTCTGCGGAACATAATGAATACCTGCCAATCACTCAGTCCAGTCTAATCCGGACTTGTGGCAATCTCTCACCACTCATTACTTCTTGATGTGTATGTTGAAGCCTGTCTCTCCCTCCTGTTCGAGCCCAGGCCTCAGCTCAAGCTCTGGCATTGTGTAATCGCCATAGTTCTGCCTCCGGAAGGCAATGGGTTCAGTGGTGTCCAGACTCAACAGCCGCTCCTTCATAGCTGCCTGGATCTGCACACCAGCAAATGTGCTTTTTCTCGGGTGCCTGGGTAAAATTCGCTGCCGGTATTGGGGCCCAATATGTTCAAATAAATACCTCTGGACCCTGGGATCCAGGATGAAGCTGAATTTTCTGCATGACTTGAAAGGCAAACAGGCAAATGTTCTCCCAACAAGTTTTGATGCCAAACCATCATTTAACTTCCTATGCATCCTGCAACACATGCGCCAGCCTGGCACTGCCAGAATCCTGGCATTCAGCTCTTAAATGCTCCACGTGGACTCCGCGTGCTGCAATCGATATCAATACTAGCAGAACAGCAGCACATGTACACATGATGCCGGGGCACAACATACATCCGCCAAAGTCATTCTGCTGCATGTGAAGAACATCCCATCCGAATACTGCAGTCCTCAATCCCTTGCAATGTACAAGATCCAGAGTACTTCACTGATCAAATGCAAGTTTGCGACCAGGGCAATGCATGCACAGCTTGGTCACGAGAACGCTGCATGAACCGCTTAGCGCACACAGCCACCAAGAAATCGCTCCAGTATTTGAGAAAGTACGATGCTTTTGCAGTGCTTTGCAAGAAACAATTCTGAATCACCTTTTCTAAAGAAAATAGTCATCTCACACCCCCGCCAGCTATTTCTGCAGATGGAAAGCAATCTGCTCTCTCTGCACTGACTTGCAGCTGACAGGCGCAAAAAAATACACTGTCTAGAACTCTTGATGTGCTGTCTGCTTGATATCAATTTTCCGAAACCGAGCTTCTCAAGGCTTCTTGATGTGTATGTCAAAGCCTGTCTCCCCCTCCTGTTCAAGCCCGGGTTGCAGCTGCAGGTCTGGGATTGTGTAATCGCCATAATTCTGCTTTCGGTAAGGAATGGGTTCTGTGGAAGCCAGGGTCAACAGCCGCTCCTTCATGGCTCCCTGAATCTGCACACGTCAAAAGAGACGCACTTAGATTGGAGAAACTCAGAGCCAATGTACCGGCGCAGAAGAGCAACAAAACAGGTCCACATGAGAGAAGATCAGGGCACAAAAACTTGTGGCTGCAAGATGCACGTGAAGACATTCAGATATGATCATGAAGGGTTATATGAAAAAGTGCAGCTTTTAAGTGCAAAAGACATATGCGGACTTCCAATCCTATGTGACCCTTTGCATATAATAACACCCATGACAAAGATCCAGTCCTTCCTGGCCAGGAAAGGGAGAAGCTGTGCAAAAAATATGCGCACCTCCGAAAAGCGCTTTTCATCAATTGATCCCGGCAGGCTGCTGTACGTCACCAAGGGAGGCAGGACATCGAATCCTGCAAGCATTTTTCGCAGCCATGTCAGCATTATTGTTTGTTATTACTAGCTCTTCCCGCAGTAGGCAAGGTCACCTATCGTGCGTGTGCAGACAAGGTGCAGGGGAAATGCTGACAGTCCCCTTGGTGCACTCGCCAGATCCAAGCAAGATCAATCAATCGTGGGCATGGTTCATGGTTCGTGGACAGTAATTACACCGGCCCCCGCCATCCGGGGCAACCGCCGTGTCAGCATAGCCTAGGATGTGAGGTTGCATGGAATTCTAAGTGCGCAGGTGTAAAGAGCAGTGGTGCGGGCGAAGGCAGCGTTGGACAGAATCAGCACTCGCCTATGTAGAACAGGATGCCATGGTTGATCACCCACAGAACATCATCCATCGGTCCGTTGATGCCACGCGCACTGAAGTGTGCGGCCGTCCCTCCAGCCGTCACCTGACAGCACACCAGTACTCAGATGTCTTAGTTGATAAATCACACTACAAGACCATTAATCTCTGAACAAAGCAACACGATGGGCTTACGCTAGAGTACAAACAAGTGGTGCTGCAACATGCTTTGTTATTGGAGTGATACATGGCATGCGCATGATGTCAGTTCTATCTTGCAAGGTGTGTCAGGAGTCAAGCATGGCCTGTAAGTGTAATATCTGCCCTCCAGAACTGCGCAGTTATGGACTGCAGTCGATGCCATGCGTTCAAGTCAAAGGAGGCAAGATTCAAGCAAGGCCCCTCACCATGCACATGGCTCGCTTTCCCGCCAAGGTGCCATCGCCAAACTTGTCAAAATGGCGTGTCGGCGTTCTTTCACCCACGAAATAAGCGAAGCCCGCAGCATACACCCGGTCAACCCAGCCTGCGCAACACTTTCACACAATCAGCAACCGAATCGCAGGTGGCTGTAAGGCTCAAAGCTGATGTACAGCTCATTGAGCTAAAATAGGGTCTCCTGAGACTGCATGAAGGAATACTGTTGTACCAACCTTTCAGGATTGCTGGCATACCGTACCACCTGCAAGGGCATTCATGTCGTGAATTATTCCTTGTACGCTCGATAACGATACCTCAAGGCCCAGGAAGCTCAACTCACCATAGCGGGAAGTGAAGAATAAGCACGTCTGCCCACCGCAGCTTCTCTTGTTCTGCGATCACGTCCGGTGTGAGAGATCCGTTCTTCATACAGCGCAGAGATTCGCTGCCAATATTGAGGCGCTCTTCCTTATTGCACTCTAGAAAATCATTCACATCCACAACAGCTTTCCAGTTCATTGCGTAGAGGTCCGACACCTGCACCATCGGCGATGCCATAAACCCCCTACGTGAACCTAGGTGATTCTTGAGAAGGTCATTGCTTCTAAAGAATACTCTGAACACGCACCTTCACCTCATGTCCTGCGCCTTCTAGCACCTCCACAGCATATCTTGCCAGCGATGCGTTTAGGGACTGAGGCTCTGGGTGCGCCAGTACGACAAAGACTTTCATCTTCGGCTAGTGCAGCACGACGGATTGTGCACCACGCAAGCCAGTGCACCACGAACAAGACAACATTGAGTGGTGGCCAGGCGCTAATTATCCAAGCAACATTTGACCTTATTGCGTAAAATAATGATGTTCCCGTGCTGCGCACGTGCGCAGCATGAGATGGAGCATCTTTCAGTGGGTGCGAGCTGCTCACTCCAACAGGACTCTCTTGAAATCGTTCAAGGTCGCCTAGTGCTTGCCGCCATGGAAGCCCACCACGCACTCAGGAATCGTGCTTGCATGCAAATTCTATGAAAATGCATGCATGCATTCAATGTGCCAAGTGCTCTAAATAATACCTTTCAAGTACATGCATCCTGACAGGAAATGGCTGTCCTACAACATCCAGCTGCACACAGATGCTTGCAAGCCTTGTCCAAGGTGGCAGTCATACTTGCAGCCAGCTCCGCACATGGATCACAGCTACAAGCTGCGATGTGAACAATGATTGGCAGTACTGCAACACCATGGGAACATGATGCTGAAAGACCCACAAGTGGGCCCCAAATTCTTTTAAACAATTCTGCATGTCATCTAGCACCGGTGCTTGCCAATGCGCAAGGTACCTTCCAATGCGCAAGGTGCCAAAGCAATCCAGCTTTCAGCACCATGCGGCACTGAGTGCCAGGGGTTCAGTGCCAGACTGAAAACCATTAATACTTCAAAAATGAATTCACCACTGCAGTGGGCCCCTAAGAAGCGGCTTCAATACTGTAATAAATGAGACGCACATGCAGTGCTCGAAATTCTAATAGACAATGAGTTGTTAGGTCATCCTACAGACAGTCACCCTTAGAGAGCAGTTCTGTCATCGACACTACAGCCACCTGTCAGCAGCTGAAGCACAGTTCTGCTGCCTGGCGGAAAAAAAATGGAATTTGCCGGACTGCTCTAATACCCAATCCACTGGAGATTCCCCAGCAGATCATGACTTGATGACATGCATATTGAAGCCTGTCTCTCCCTGCTGTTCGAGGCCGGGCTTCAGCTCAAGGTCGGGCATTGTGTAGTCGCCATAATTTTGCTTCCGGTAGGCGATGGGTTCGGTTGTGTCCAGGCTTAAGAGCCGCTCCTTCATGGCTGCCTGAATCTGTACGCCAGCAAAGGACCAGTCAGTTCCCAGAGACTCGCAATTGTTTTGCAAGAGCTTCAAGAGAGAGGCACAGAAGAGAAGATCATGTCCTAAACCTGTGGCTGCAAGATGCACATGAAGACATACAGATCTGATCATAGAGAGGCACAACAACTGCGTAAGGCGTGAATGCAAGATGCACACGTTGATCAGGTCATATGCAACACGGAAGTGCAATCTGTGGTAGCAATATGAATAAGCAGAAAGTGCAAATGCTGTGTTATTGTCAGTTGGATATGAGATGCGCACCTCCACAAAGCGCTTGTCATCAACTGCTCCTGGGAATGTGTGGTACAGCACAAAGGGCGGAAGGACATCATAGCCTGCAACATAAATGAGTACTCTGTCACCTTTCTGTCATTTCTACAAGCCCACATGCAGAATGCCGACATACTGTGCTTGCTGCATTTTTGGCAAGCAGGAACCGCCATTGTAGTGCGAGACTTGACTCCCAGTTGCAAGGTCTATATGCTTCTCAAGCATTTCAGCTGTCACAACTAGCTTTTTACAGTCAGACTTTGATCAAAGCAGTGAGGTGATGGCGCACCTGGGTAGTACAGTATGCCGTGGTTGATCGGGAAGAGGAGGTCGTCTATGGGCCCTGCAATGCCTCGCGGGCTGTACTGGCTGGCCGGCGCTCCCACTGTCACCTATTTTGCGCAGGTCACACAACTTCTGATCACAATCATGTGCATCACGAGGCTTCCAATGGTCGTCTTGTTAAGTGACTGCTGGTTTCCTGTGGTGCGAGGATTAGCAGATCTTGAGGATTGCACAGCTTGTGTTGCAAGAAGCCAAAGCCAGGCCTGAGACAAATTGGCTAATTCCGCTCAAGGGGAATTACTTGTTGCACATGCTAGATGTATGCATGCGCGCAGGAAGCTGAGGATCCAGACGAAGTCTCCACTCTGCTGTGGACAGCCTCGAGCGCCAGGCAAGCTATCCAGAATTGAATATAAAGTGCAGTCCCTCTTTCGTTATTAAGGGAACAGGGCATTAGATTCTCACCATGCAGATGGCGCGCTTGCCAGCCATGGTGCCTTCGCCAAATCGATCATAATTCCGAGTTGGCGTCCTCTCTCCCACCCAATACGCAAATCCAGCGGCGTACACTCGGTCGACCCAGCCTGTCCACAACATCTGTGCTAATTAAGAAGACTGATTCGGTTTTGGTAGTTTGGCTTAAGGCCAGTGCCCAAAGCATTAACCAGCAGCCTGAATTTGAGAGAACACATTTCTAAGTACTTGAGGAAGTCAGTTCAAGATGGTGGGCTTACCCTTCAGAATGGCTGGCATACCGTACCACCTGCAATGGGCATTCATGTAATCAAGATGCTGGACTTGTCTGATCGGCATGGTATCAATATCACAAGCTGCAAAAGCGACTTCTCACCATAACGGGAATTGTAAGATCAGCACGTCCGCCCATTTCATTTTTTCTTGCTCTGCGATCACGTCGGGCGTCTGGGTTCCGTTCTTGTAGGCGAGAAGAGATTCTTTGAAGATGTTGAGCCGCTCTTTGCTGTTGTGCTCTGTAAAGTCCTCTCCATCCAGGAAAGATTTGAACTTCATCGCATACAAATCCGACACCTGCGACAGAGCGTGATTACCTTACCATTCCCAAACAGACCTAGATCGTGAGGGACAACACCAGCTAATATAGGGCCATTTCTGTACCTTGACTTCATGTCCTGCGGCTTCCAGGACCTCCATTGAATAGTTAGCCATTGATGCGTTGAGCGAGCGAGGGTCTGGGTGCGCTAGCACGATGAAGACTTTCATATTCCTGGTCAAGCGATTTGATTGCCACACGAAGGCTTGCGCACAAGTCTGAGACAGCTTCCTACGAGGGTATAGGATTGCGACTCGAGCGTTGACGAGATATTAAGTGAGTCTTTGCGCCCATCGAGGATTTATACGAAGCGGACCACGTGCTTTACGAGAGCTTTACGGATCATGACAAGGCAAGATGAGGATGTGATGTGAATTTTTCAAATGATTTCCAACAGATGGAAAGAGTATCTGGAGTCATAAGAGTCTATGGTTGGACAGCATTCCTAAAGAACTCCCAAGTCAGGTAGTACCCACCGTGCATGTCAAGCAAGCTTAAGGCAGCAACGAAGTGTCTATACACAAATTAAATCAAGAGAGCTGTCAAGGCTCTGCTGGCAGCACTGTCTGTCTCCACTGGCAGTGAACAGATGTAAAGGTGCCACTCGTGCAATCTGTGCTGTCTCTCATGGCATTAGAAGGAGGCTCCAAGAGACGTGCATGGCCTGGAAGCTTTGTTCTTGCCGGGTGAAGCTCATCACTCAGCGCTGCATCCTGCCCTTGCCAATGTGACAGCCTGTGCTGATCTCGGTGGCTCTCCAAGGTCTGAGATGCGGCCTGCGGGGCAGCTGGATTGCCAGGCTTGCATGTGCAGGCTGCAAGACATGATGCGGGGAGAGAGAGATTACACTTTTTCCAGCCACACAGGGCTGATTAAGCGTCCCACATA
>JADEYI010000581.1_pt1 | contig 46091 bp, 64 predicted proteins | sample 8542331 | NCBI WGS metagenome assembly JADEYI01 (sample SAMN16510988, study PRJNA670497) | mine drainage metagenome | isolation source: biofilm near Copperflume 1 | place: Germany: Marsberg coppermine Kilianstollen | collected 2018-02 | reverse complement strand
TGTGAGGGGGACTATTAATGTAATAAGTTCACACCCAAAGACCTAGACAGTGACACTTCATCTGTTCAAGTGTGATCACTTGAGCAGCTCAGCAAGTTCGTCAATCTGCTGCAAGTGGATTCCTCTAATCGGTTTGCATACATTTGGTAGATCTACAGACCTATTGAAAGTCCCATGTGAACCACATATCAATTTTACATTGTACGTTGTGCCTGCATTCATGACCCCTGATTCAACCAACTCCTGACATTTTGGTAGATGTACTTGCCAATCACAGAATGCTGCCACACATCTTCAAGGGTCGTTAAATGTGACCAGAGCTCCATGCTAAAGGATCACCAGAGCCTGCTGATGTCATTCAGATTTTACTTTACTTAGCAATCTCATCCAATACTCAGATTAGATAAGTATTGCAGTTCATCTCCGAATTTTGAACTAGTTTTTGAAGTAGTGAAACAGTACCGGATCATGGCTTTCTTTCAGAACCAATCCCCCTGCGCAGCAAAAATGAAATCAGTCATGTGCCGCTTGTGAAGTGCTGCCTGTGCCACAGGTCCATGTAAGCATAGCAAGACCTGACCTGGTCGCCCCACCTTAGCGATTATACCCTGCCAGCTTTATCCCATGTGATCTGTTTGAAAAGTTTTGCGGAACCACATGTCGTTCACATTCTACCTGTTGAGGCTTCCCCATGCAAGAACTCTCTTCAGCAGCTTGCCAGCCACATCCCCTGTGTCCCCCTTGATCAGCGGCTCTTCTCCAGGAATGAGCATGACAGAAAAGGTATTGTCTGCAAGAGCACAAGAATGGGGCATGAGACTTCTTTCAAGATACAGGATTGGTTGCATGGCCAAAGAATTGGCTGTCTGGCCATGCCACCATTGCTGTCGCAAGGTGTGCACTTGGTCTCACTGTCGTGGGACCTGGCATCCATTACACATCATGAGCAGCTTCATTTGAATTCTGTGATCGGCTTGATCCAGGCCCTTGGACTTACCTTGGCGAAAAAAGGCCTGCAATTTCTAGCGTGGCTCATCCTGATAGAGTCAAAATACCAAGTTGTCACTCTTTGTGCCGATGAAAGATGCCAAACCGACGAGCAAAGCTCCAACCGAGAGATTGATCTATGAGCTATATTAAATAGTCATCGAGTTTGCAGTTCGTGGACCAAAGCAGAACCAAGACAGAACAGGGCATTAATGTAAATTCAGTACTCGGAACAACGTGATCGAATTTGGCGCTAGGATCTGACTTCAGTGAAAGGATTGTCTTTGCCACACCACCTTGACCCGTTTGTCGTCATGCATGCAACGGGAATGTTATCCCGTATACGTAGATCATCAAAGCCCCGTAACCGGACTTCCCATTCTGAAATTCAGAATCTGAATGTCTTTCTTTCGTCCATCTCAACTTGCACGCTCTAGACACATTTGGCATCACTTTCCTGACGTGACGGTACAGAATTCCTGGGAGTCTGTTCAGGCGAGCCCATACCGTCCTGTGACAGAATTTACCGCAATGCTGAAGCTCAAACCACTATTGTCCAGACTTGTGGCTGTGAGACAGGCAGGCGCTCAAAAAGGCGCTTCTATGCTCCAGCAATCGCGTACTGCGACTCCCTTCCTTCTGCAACAAGGTACTCAGGTGCCGTTGGATGTGCCTAGGTTTCTTGTTGATTCTGCCTTCGCTGTGCACCTGCACTCTTGTCCTTCCGCCGATTTGCACTCTGGTTTCCGTAGATGGATTTAGTGGAGATATCTTCAGGGCCTCGTCCCAAATTGTGAGGACTCATCTGTCTGTGCTCGCCCCTGAAGAAGCTGTATCCAGCACTGCATCTCGAGAAGTGAGGCACCCCAACAGCAGCTTTTACACATCAGACATGACAGAGGGGCAGATTTGGGAGAGGACTGGATACTGTCCGGAATGGACCGGGCTCCCGATGGAAATCATGATAAGCAGTAAAGCAGGGTTTGACGAAGGAAGCCTCCCTTGCATCAGGGTGTGTGGCACCTACGAAGAAGGCTGCGGTTGGGGTATGTTGACCCATCTATCTGCTTCCCATGGCATATCTTTGCTGGATATTCAAGTCTATCCTGACAGTGTGGGACCCGCAATTGCCCCTACCTCCAAGACAAATCAGTTTGCCTACAGGAACTCCCTTCTTCCTTATCACAATGGAGGACAATCCAAGGGTGATCGGTGCCACAGGGGTGATCAGCCCTGAAGGAGTCCAGAAGGCAGTGCAGTGGGTGCACATCAATAAGGCTCCCTTGCTGGATGTCTGGAGTCAGGAGTGCTGTCATGATGATTGCCACTTTGTCAAGGTTTGAGGTCTGCAAGGCGGTGGCCTATCATTTTGAGTTGAGAGATCCAGCTCAGTAGCGCAATAAACAATCATATACCTCAAATCCGACTCTTTGCTGTCCAGTCCTTCATATAGACATCATCCCAGTGCTAACCACTATTGTTGCAAAAGCCTCACACAGGCAGGCTGAACAAAATGGCAGAACGCTTGAGGGATTATTTGGGATATGAGAGGGCTGCGTGTGACCAGTTTGCGGAGTTGCGTACAAGGACATGCGAATGTCAAGGCAGATTTGCAAAACAGTACTTCTGAGAAGCTGGGTCAAAGACCGATTGCTTTGCGGTCAGTCCAGCGTCCTTAGTACTTTGCTATCAGCCCAGTGTCTTAATTGAATCCCAAAGAACGGCATTGCCCAGCTCTGAATTGTTTCCAGCCCATCCTTGCCTGTCAAAACTCACAGCGTTCGCATAATGAAATAGCGGAATGGCCTTGCAGTTCACATTATACACATTGTAAGGTAATATGTTTTGGTGTCTACCTTCCGTCCTGAGATGCATGTTCAGAAAAAGCTGGCCTGGAAGTGTTGACTTGCTTTTGATTCCGTGCATCTGCTTCGGTCAAAGGGCATGCGTGTGATGCCAGGATTGGTACTGCACCCAATTGTGCCACTCATCGATGCCCAGAGTGCCGCAGGCTTGTGGGCATTCAGGCCAAATCTGAAAATTTGCATGTCAACCAAGCTCACCAGATGAGAGCTTCCATAGGTGTCCGGCTGATTCAAATGCATGTGATCACTATCGGTCATGACTAAGGATTGCTTGACTTCTGAAAATACAGGAGACCTTCACAATGATCCAACAATTGGAAAGCATGCTAAGTCCTGTGCCGAGATCTAGCTAGTTTACAATAGAAGTTTCTGAAGAGGCCTGTTTATCAGATAAACTATAATTTCTCGACCATCCACAAGCTCTATCATGTTGTGTGACCTCACGGCTTGAGCGCACAGCCTTTTTGTTGCAAAATGCATTGTTTATTGTGAGTGTCAGAGAGCCAGCAAACTTCGATTGAATTTGTGCCGCACCGTGAGTGCGGTAGAAGGACTTCTCAGTGAGAAGTTCTCACCAACCTGCACCATGAGGAAGGAAGGCAGACTTGCGGCCAGCATTGCATCTACAGTCTATCCTGTTTTAAGCAACTGCCATGATTGGAGTCCTGTGCAAATCTCTATATCGTGGGTGGGAGGAATTCAACCTGGAAGGATCTACATGGCAACGGTATGCAGGAGCCTGAATTGGCACCTGGCATTCAAATGGGAGCACGAGAACGTGCTGGCCCTTTGCGTCCTGCGGTCACAACAGACCCAGCAAGATTTCCGGCAAGATGCTGCAGGTAATGGAGCAAGCTCAGCAGCAGGAGATCACCCCAACGGAGAGCCTGGAACTGGTGAGACCGTTGAGTGGTCCTTTGCGTTGTTCTTCACACGCACCTCGATAAAAACACGGGCTCAGCAAGGCTGAGGACACCCTCACACGTTTTATTGTGCACTTGCAGGTCCGATGCCTTCTACGGGTGGTGAGTCGCAAGCTGAAATTCGTACACTGGCTATTGTGTGTAAAGAGGCTGTTTTCAGTTTGGAAGGCCGCTCTGTGCGCAGTCGGTGTTTCACACCTGTTACCTTCGAGGCATCTTCCCTGAATCCAGCTTCAAGGAGGTCTGCATGGCAGGCCTTGACGGTGCGCCTCTCCGTTGGGCTCCGTTTTTGACACCGACAGTGTGACAGCTCTGCTCTAATTACTGACATAGCTTTGGCTTTGCATGCAGGCATGGCAATCAAGGTGTGCACTTAATTGATCGCTGGGCAAGTAACGTTTGCTCTTCTTTTCTTGAATTATCAGAGCAAGTCCTTGATTGCTTCAGTGAGCTTCCCAACTTCTGTGGCTCCATGCAGATGCTCATCCCTGGCAAGAACAAGGATGCACAGCGCCTTGTGGAGTGGGTGGAGTATGGTGAGACATCATCTGCACAGCTCCTTTCTCTCACAGCCTTCAAATGCAAGCAGCTACTGACAAGCATGTGCTTCTGCAGGGCTGCATGATGCGCTGGGCCGTCAGTATCTGGAGAGCATGACTTTTGGGGTTTCCCAGGATGCAGATCAGACGGAGCTCTTGGAGGAGTTCTCCTACAAGTTTGCCTATGACATGCAAGACGGTCTCACAATGACAGACAAACACGGCAACAGCATCCAGCTGCCCGCATCCCAGGCCTCACAGGTATCGCAACCTATGTGTTGTTTTGCATCTTTGTACTATCTGGGGCGTATGTCATGCATCTAACTAAACTTCTGTGTCGTGCAGACCACCATCAAGACTGTCAAGTACCAGATCGTGCGCCTCATGCGCACCCTCATCCAAGTGAGCATCCTGGCCTGAGCTTTTTTGTGCCATCCAGAGTGTCATTCATGATGCTTGATGACATGCATGCACAGATACTCCGCTAGGACGGCTTTGAGCCAGTTTAAATATCTCTGTGGGGACATGTGCAGGTCTGCACCACCTTGGAGGAGCTTCCACGCGAGCGCTATGTGTTCATGAAGCTCACCTACACTGAGGACACCCCGCCAGATTATGAGCCACCATACTTCCGCAAGCTGGAGGACGCAGATGCCAGCCACTTCTCTTCACGGCCATTTGCCATGTAACACTGCTGTACTGTGACAGTAGTACTGTCACCCTCCATGCATGCAGCTTCCTTTATCAAATCTTTACATCTGAATCTAAAGGAGCTGATCTGTCATGCATGCATGCTATGCTGCAGGTCTGTTGGCGGAGTGCAGACAAACTACCATGGCGTCTCTGTGATGGTTCGGAGGTGCGTGCACATTTGCTGAGGTTCTCTTCTGCTCGACAGATGATGTATGCTGCATGGCAATTGCTCTGCATGACAGCATTGAGGCATGCATGTCTACCTGCAGCCTGTACGATCCCCTGGACGAGAACAGTGAGGTGCAAAAGGAGGGTCAGAACAGCACCTTTGCTGATATTCCTCTGCAAGACACACTGGCAGATTGTGCAGCTTCACAGGTAAGTGGAGTGCACTGTCTCCTTTCTTCAAACGGACCTTACAGTCTCTTCACAGCTCTGCCTAACTGCATCATGTCTGTTCGCAGGTTCAGGTTCCCATCAATGACACAGGTAGTCTTGCATACACCTGGCTATGTCTCCTGACACTTTGGACTGCTGTTCTACAAGGCAGAGGCCCACTTTGCTTGAAATGTACACCGATCAAATGGTTTTGATGCAGGTGCAGAGAAGAGCAACAAGGCCACACCTGCAACCCTTACCTCTGTGCTGCCCACTGTCATGTCCTTCTGCAAGGACGGGGATAAGTCCACCGTGGACTTTGCTGATGTGATGGCAAAATTCACTGACACTGATGTTGGCACCCTGGAAAGGTACTGTGTCGTTATACTGCTCTGAAGGCAGGAACTGGTAGTTCTGTGACTTGCATTTAAAAGTGCTGCCATGCATGGTACTGATGCCAGTATTTGGGCATGGCCTGCTAATGAAGGTGTTTCCAGCAGCTAGTCATGGATGGCACACTGAAGGCAACAGAGAGGAAGGATACGTTCAAGGCAAGCTTTACATCTGAGTGAAACTCTGTTTGACGAATGCTGCACATGCCTTAATTTTCGCTGCTCTGAATCATTGAAGCACAGGCAACGACTGTGGCTGCTCATGCAGGTTCTAAAAAGTGTGCAGCAGGAGTCTCAGATCCATCAGCAGAGCCATCAAGAGTTTGAGAATCTGATCGGCAAGTCACCCTGCCTCACGCCATTCTCCTGTATGGTGGCGAGTGATCTCTGCAATTTATTTGCGCTTGCTCCACCTACCAGAAAAATATCTTGGATGAAAATCGAGTAGGCGACATGCATGTTGGCAGGTACATCCCAGCAGCTGCCTCAGGAGATAGATGGCAGCCAGATTGCCCACATGCATGACACGCATGCAGGTACAGATAAATCCCCCTTTTCCTTGAATCTCAATCATTTGATGCGTTATGGCAGAATCGTTAAGAGGGTGCTGCGACGCACTAGCCCTGTGGGTCGGAACAAGCGTGTGATAATTTTAGTATTGATCTTTGCAGGATTGCTGTACCTCTGCTGAGGTGCACATGGCATGCAGGGTCGGAGCGCACATTCTCCATAGTCCACAATGCAGCTGACAGTGCGGCAGTGCTGGCACCCGAGGGAGCAGCAGGGCCGGATCAGCTGCATGCTGCCGAGAGCCCGCGCATGTCATTCGTGTACCAGGGCACGCAGCAGAGCAACCAGCGGGGGACCAAGCGCAAGGCTTCCTGTGCAGAGGACCCCATCCACCAGCGCCTGGAGCAGCCCAAGCAGTCGCGCCTGCGCCTGCAGAAGTCCCAGCGCCGCCACTGACCCTGAGTTCTAGACTGCAGTTTTGTCGGACCATCGAATAGTGGGCGCAAGCTGATCCAAACGTACAATTTTATCATGAAGTATCCAGCTTCCTGTTACAACCTGCCGTGGCACATTATAGACAGGCGCCATGTTGGCATGAGCTTAGGGAGAGCTTAGGGAGAGGTGGCTGAGAGCTAGAGTCCTCTCGACAGCAGGGACGGCTAAACACAAACTGAACTCTGCCAAGGCCGGCTGAATTTCCGGTTACCTAACCGTCCCTTTAACCTTGAGGAACCTGGAATATTAATGCAGTGCGCTTTTCAAAGAGGACTGGGAGCTGTGAAGGAGGAGCCCCAGTATATTCTGCACGCGCTTTTATAACTACGCAAGCACAATTTGATCAAAATTTGATTTATGAAGCCTCTGCGGCAGCAGCTATGTGTTTACAGCCATGTACTGTATCGAGGCAGGTGAATATGTGTCGTTAGATTCTGGACAGTCCACTGCCACTTTTAAGGCAGCGCAGATCCGTTCTTAATGATCCGTTTCCAAACAGCACGCTTCAGGGGTTTCTGAATCAACCTCAACTGCAACTCTTCTTTTAGAGTCCCCTGCATGCAAGGTGAGCAAGGGGCTGATGAGACCTGCTGTAAGCGAGGGGCTTAAGTAGGGCTTGGTAGGGCATTACATAACGTCACGATCTTAGCAGACTGGAAGGCAAGATTCAAACCAAAACAGACAAGTGTCATTTAATGGCAGGTCTTCAAATCAGAAGCCCAGCAAGACTCCAACAGAAAAACCACAAATTGAAGGGGTCGTTTGCACAAACATGCAAAAAATTGGACACTCTGCACAAAGACAGATGACACCCAGACACACCAGTAGACCCACACAACACGATGAAATGTTTGCGGATCAAAACTTCCCCGTGAGCGGCGATCAGCTACTTTGCGCACATCTGTCATTACTAGGCATAATCAACTGCACGAAACAGTGATGACCCCAACCAAGAGGTGGGCGCCAAACAGTGCTCATAGTTCTGTCAAAACCCAAGCAGTGTAAAGGGGGTCCAAAAGGTACAGAGCAAGACAAAGAAATCATGCATGCAGTGCACATTCTTGCTTAAATTGCATGACACTGTCAACCACTGGACTTATCATGACTGATGATTTGCCAAGCCGTTGGGCAGGTCATGCGCATATATATGGCAGCACCCAAGCACAGTACCAAATGCACCAATGCAGCTCCTGCTCTGACTTCAACACGATCAACACTTCCCAGCAAAATGAGCCACTATGCCATCCGCCATACAAACCCCATCATTCCGCTCGACTGTCCCGGCCCGCGCAACAGCGGCTGCATCATGCCATGCAGGGCGCGTCATGGTCCTCATCGGCATTGCGCGTGCGGCGCGAGCCCATCTGCACGTTCTTCGGCCGGCGGCGGCGGCGCGGCGAGGCGGAAGCCGCCTGCGCGGCCTCCACCTCGGCCAGGATCATGTCGTCGTTGGGGAAGAAAAGCCATCGCACGGCGCGCTCCAGGTAGCGCACTGAGAAGGTGACGATGTAGACGAGGATGAGCTCCATCCAGAAGCCCGGCGTCGAGAAGATCCGCACCGCCACGCCAATCTGCGCAGAGGGGCCATAAACTTTAATCACAATACATGTCATCCATACAGCAAGAAGATTGTGCTGCTGATCAGGGAAACATGTGGGCAGCTAAGTCGATAAATGCTGTGATTGCCACACTGCACACCTTGATCAACCTGAAGCCTTGACAAATGCCCTGGGGAGCTCTCTGATATGCACGAAGCATGTGCATGTTTGCATGCAAATGCTGCACTAGCCATATCCTCTCTCGTTATCAGCAATGGTGCAGCCGTAGCAAGACTGCCCTCAACTCCCTGATCCAATCTTTGTATCATGGTATATTGCCCTGATGCAAGGAAAGGGTGGAGATCGGAGGCCTAAGGGCGCACATGGGAGGAGTCATAGTAGCCGATGCGCTCGAAGAGGGCGCCCAGAGCAAGCAGGAAGGGGAAGGTGATGACGTAGGAGAGTGCCCAGACGAGGATGAAGAGCCACGTCCAGAAGCGGGAGATGAGGCCGATCTCCCAGGTCACCACGCCGATGATGCCGATGAACATGAGCTTGCCCATCGCGTACACGCTGTCGATCGGCTTCTCCGCGTTCGTGGTCAGCGACAGGTATGGGATGAAGAAGAGCACCTGCACATGCATGGCGTGCTACTTGACGATCTGTGCGCAGCGCAATGATAGCAAATCAGGTGCTGTGCATCAAAGCCAGTTGTGGGAATGGTCAGAAGGCACTGGCAAGCCACAACAGCTTTGGGAAGTCCTTTGTCATCATGAAAATGTCTCACTCAACATTCTTGAAGTGAGACAAATGCGTTCTCGCAAGTACCTGGCGCTTTGCAAGTTGCATTGGGAGCACAAACAAATAAAGGCATTTCACTTCGTAACTAGAAGGCGCATGCCTGGGCTCACGGGCATGGCTCAGGTCACAAAAGGTCCGATCTGTGAGACAGGCCGTCCCCTAAAAGCAAAAGTATGTTTGGAGACACGACCTTTGCTTCCATGCCGCGGCCCGTCACACAGACCGCCTGTTAGACACTCTTCACTACAAAATCCAAATATCGGCCTCACCGCTGCATGGGTGATGGCTGTGAGAACGCCTGTCTTCCAGAAGGTGCGGGAGGTGAGGGGCCGCTTGCGGTTGTAGAGCTGCGGGTAGCGCATGAGCGTGTCCAGGTGCTTCACCGGCCGGTCAAACAGCGCAAAGCACAGCACCGGCCCCGCTGTAAAGAACGCGTTGTAGAACGCCGCCGTCACCCCATCCAGCCACGCCTGCGATCGCAAAAGGTGGCATTCAGCATACTTATCATAAAAAATAAGGGGAGGTGCTTCCTCACACTGTTATAAAATTGCAATCGATTTTAATGAAGGCTGACTGGGCTGCAGCATTGCTTTCTCCAGGTCTATGGGTGAGGGAGTGCAGGTTTGACCATCAAGTGAGGTAAACCTGAACAGCATGATTTGGGAAATAGGACTGGTGAAAGGGGAGTGTTGGACCGAGCTAGCAAAGCGGCAGTGCTACTATTTCCAGCACTACATACAGTGTGCAAATCAGTCATCATGACATAATATCACAGAACCAGGCAAATAGAAGCATAAGGAGACATGGGAGTGGTGACAAGGGAATGCTGGAGGGAGCTGACCTGGCCGGAGACGCCGTTGAAGATCTGGTAGAAGAAGAACATGAAGGCAAAGGTGATGTTCTTGTAGAAGGAGTACTTGATCAGCCGCTGCAGCCGGTAGTCCGCCAGCGTCCCATGCACCAGCAGCAGCCGCGTTAAAAACCTGCACCAGCCAGCCCTCCATCATGCATGATTCTTGGGCGAAGCAATTTTGCCACAGCACATCAGCTCCTGAGAACCCACAGTGCTTCGTGCTCAATTTCTGTCAGGGCAGTCCAGGATGGCCATGCAACAGGAGGGATGTCAAAGTTACGACATGCCAGGTATCTTACTCAGCTGCACAGAACTTCAAATACATCGCCACATCGACGAGAAAGATGAGCATCGAAGACGGCACTACAGATAACGTAACTTCCATCCTCTGGCAGATGTGGTTGCTTTTTGCTCGACTGTCTCGAGGTGTCTGGCATGAACGTCAAAGGCTCGTGTAAGCTTTGAAGCACTGGATGCGCACCGGAACTGGGAGAAGGCGAAGTCGGCGTTGTTGACGGCCTGCCGGCCCTCCTTGCCCATGACGCCAACGCCGATGTCGGCCGCCTGGATCATCGCCACGTCATTCGCGCCGTCTCCAATCGCCAGCATGCGCATGCTCACGCTCGCATGCGCGCGCCTCTTCACAAAGCCCAGCCACCTCCTCCACCCCGCCTTGCCGCCGCCCTCGCCCTCCTGCACATACAAATTGACGCTGTTTTCTATCCTAGAAATTTTGTGGTCATCCTTTGTGCCGGGTGGGCTCATCCGACCCTGGTGGAGCTGGTCATAGGGCATCGCTACGTCAGCCATGCCTGCCTTTGGCGCAAGGTAGTTGAAGTGTCTGCCGGCCTCCGGACAGGGCCAGGGCAAAGCCATGCATTGGACAGTTTTGCGAGCTTTCAAGGCCCGGCGAGCAATGGTGAAAAGAGGAGATGCCGATTGACCCTACAGCAGTGCACCCACGTGGGCCGTGAGGTCAAGTGATTCCCAGACTTCGCAGCATCAACCCCTATTCTTTGTTTCGAGCTTTGTTATTCCAGCTGACTAAGACGCAAGGACAATATTTTTGCAGTCAAATGGAGGAAGTAGGGCCGCACGGCGGAGAGCTGCTGGGCCTGGAAGTGCTTCATCATGAGCACGATGGCGGCCTTCTGGGAGGGCGATGCGCGGCAGACGACCACGCCGCTGCAGCCGTGCGCCAGCTGCGCCAGAAGAGGCTCCGAGTTGGTGCCCAGGATGCGGCTCAGCGTGCGCCCGTCCACCACCATCTCCGCAGCTGGGCCCGCCTGCAGCACACACCAGGATCACGTAAAGCACCCATCCGGAAAAACTTACAGTGCATCGTAGACTAAAAGTTCCTGTTCATGCATGCGGGAAGCGCAAGCTCCACCCTAAAATATGAGTAGCGGGTGGATACCCAGCAAAACCTTGTCAGGATTGTGGGATTTCGTTTGTACAGCTAGCAGTCAACAGGATCAGCTCACAGGTGCAAACCTCTTATACTGATGAAGAAATTATGGTGCCCGACCTCCATGGCCAATGCCCCCAAGGCCGTCAGTCTCACTCCTAAGCTCTTAGCAGTACTGCAAGAAGAACTCACCAAGGCTGCGCTAGCCTTGCCGTCAGCGCCGTGTGCGCCAGCCGAGGTACGGTCGCGGCACTGCAGCAGGGCTTCCTCCAGGCGCGCGCGTGCAGCCTTGTTGGAGTCTGCCGCATTGATGATGATAAGATTGTCCGGGTGGTGCACCAGCCTGCACGCGATGGCGATGTTGATGGCCGTCTCCTGCTTGTCTCCCGTGATCATCCACACCTGCAGGCAGCCACAACCCCGCTCAGTCTCCAGCGTCTCATGACAACCTGAATCACTTGCAAGCTCTTCGCTCGGCAACGGGATGTGCCGCAAGTTTTCCTAGAAGAGAAACACGCACCAAAGCAGGCAAGGTTAAGGAAAGGGCCCGGAGATGAGAAATTTGAAAACACATATCTACTTAAGACCAATCTCATAAGCTCTGGCGCCCAGCATGAGCCACAGAGGATACAGAAGTTCTCCTGCAAAGAGCACTAATGTGATTGAGGCCAGCAGAGCAGAAGTCTCTGTGCGCCTCGGTTCTAGACCAAGCAAGGGTAGAGTGCAGGCAGAAAACAAAGACTCATGCTGCAAAAGGCTTATTCAAGACTTGCATAGCAGTGAGCCTTGCCTCTGCCTGCACCATGCACTCCCTCCAAGCCAACATACACTTCCCAACACCCTGCTACAGCACTACCCAGCAGGGATCAATGCAGTGGCCTCCTCCAAGCCGAATTGCAGTTGCAGCACCCTGTGATAGCACTATATAGTGGGCATCACTGACAGGGGGTGGCGGTGAGTGCGCGCCTTGATGCCGGCGGTGACAAGGAGCTGGATGGCTTCTGGGACGCCGTCTTGCAGCTTGTCCTCGATGGCCGTGACGCCCACCAGCTGCAGATGGCGCTCCACCTTGGACGCCTCCGCTGCTATGCGCGCCTCTCGCCCGTCCAGGCTGGCGGCCGCCGCCTGATAGCCCTCGTTCCAGGCCGCCCACTCCGCCTCTGGCAGCACGCGCGTCGCCAGCACCAGAGTACGCAGACCCTGCGCAGCATCGTCACGGCTAAGACACCAGCCCAGGCACCCACAGCTTGCCGCAGAAGATTCCGTTTGTAGAGCAGCACCGTCTCTCTGCAGTCTATGTGATGGACCTTTTACCACATTGAGAATTCCATGAGGCTGATCCAAGTGGAGTGGGATCCTCACCACACAAGGACAGTTGTATGTGAGATTTGTGTCCCACAATCAATGGGAAAGGCCCCCAGTTGTTTTCAGTGTAGAGAAGAATTTCTAACGACTAGAGAATTGAATCTTCCTGGCTGGAAGAAGCGTCTCCAGATGCCACCACCCAGGAGCTGTCAGCCGTGCAGGAAGACACCATTTATTCAATTATATAGTTAGCTGCTGCCGTGCGTGCACAATGAGCACATGCCGAAGGGATTCCGGCCTCAGCGTCAGCCAGCAGTCACCTTGACAGAGAAGTCGTGCAAGTTCTGGTTGGTGCGCTTCAGCAGGCCCTTGTCGGTGTCCGCGCTGAGGCGAGGCAGCAGGGCCGCGTCCGAGCCCTTGCTGTGCAGGCGGATCGTCCCGTCCGGCGCGCGCACTATGATGCTCATGCACGCCCGGTCGCTGGTGAAGTCCAGCACGTTCAGCACCTGGTGCACGCTCTGCACAGCACAAGGTGCCCCGTCAATGCTGCCAACCAAATCAGCTAGCATCAGTTCAGCTGGTCCTGCATGCAAGCATCTATGTTGCTCACAACTTATTGCACATGTTGTGCGGAGACAGGTTCACGAACTGAATGTGAACAGAAGCAGGTGAAGTTCCGAGCACATCTTGATTGAAGATACATGTTGCAAGACAGATGGGCTGCAACAAGACATGAAGATCTTGCCTCGTGTCCTTGCATGCGGATGGTAAGCGATGCGCGGTCTCGCCGGACAAACTCAAAGCCCAGCAGCCGGCCGCCCTCCACCAGCGCCACCTCATCAGGTGACGGACCCTGCCCACATGATAACTTCGTGGTGGCATTCAAGAAAGACAACATGAGCTCCACCAATTACAAATGGGTAATGTGAACATGCAAAGGCTCACATGGAAGCTGCACAGTAGCTTGATGCGCTCATGCAACTACAATCAGGCCTGTTGGGGAGATGGATTGCAACGCACAACATCCTCTGGGCCAACGAAACAGCACCCACCTGGTACACAGTTGGCTGCCCCTTCTCAACATCCTCCACAATGAGTGTATGGCAGAGACACAGGTTCATCCAGAGGTCCAGAAGCTGGCAGCCCATCAGGATCTCATCCTCAGAAGAGGCTGCTGCGCCATTGTCACCGTTTGACAATGTGTGTCGGTCATGCCCGGGGGCGGAGGCCGCCGTGAGAGGGTCGCCGTTTGACGGCTGCGCCAAGCTCTGAGCAGAGTCCTGGGCCTGCAACCCTGCTCCGCTCCTGGCAGAACCTGTCTGACCCTGCTCCCCCGCATTCCCATTTGTGTCTGCCACAGCCACTCCACTTCCCTGCAACACCACCAGAGCATGTTCTTCATTGCTGCATGTATGACCTGTGCTGCATCACGAGGGGAACCACCAGCAGCACGCCAAACACATTCCTGAATCCGCATGATTGCGGAATGAGTCACAAAGACTGAGAGCGCGCATGACTGACCTGGCTGATGCTGGGTTCTGGCTGGGAGAGGACGTCGGCGCTGCTGCCGCCGCTCTCGAGTATGCGCTCCCACAGCCCAGCGTGCTGCACCGCGTCCACGGCTGAAGCCAGGCGCGCGTCAAACTCCACCACATTGTCCCTCTGCTTGTCCGTCGCCCTGTCCTCCAACCTGGCATCGCCAACCCACCCAGCTCTTAAGCCCTGTTGAGAACGATGCAGAGCTGTGGCAGCACAGCAGTGTCAGGTCTCATAAAAGCTCAGACGCGTGCAATCCTTTCATTTATGCTGAAAGAAGACAGAGCTTAGGGGAAGAATTGTCTCAAGACATGCCCCTCCAAGTTTGCGACCATGTCCACAACAGGGAATGATGGCTGCAGGGAGGTCATATTCTGCACTGCCCCCTTGAGCCGCACCTGAAGTCAGGGCGGCCGAAGGGTCGGCCCTTGACGGCGAGCATGCGCAGCTGCATCTCATTTGAGGTCAGCGTGCCGGTCTTGTCACTGAAAACGTACTCCACCATTCCCAGGTCCTCCACAATGTCGCTGTTGCGCGCTCTCGCCGGCTCCCCGTCCGGCCCCTCCCGCATGTGGGGGTCGAACACAATGAACACCGAGCACTGCAAGCAAGCATGCACACGCAGACTTTCACCCGAATGCCTTGCAACACATGCTGTCTTGCTATTTTACCAGCTTTCGATAATCTGAGGAGCGATGTTTGGATTCAAGTAGTCATGGCCGGACATGTTTGCCTCAGCCCATTAGCTTGCCAGGCACAAGGGCCCATGCTCAGTCAATCTTACCCCCCGCAAGGAGTGATGTATGCTTGCCCGGCTACAGCAGCATGATTGCAAGCATGCAAACAAGCTGCTAATTCATGCAGCTTCCAATGCCAACAATAGCCAAGGACAGGAGCGCACCAGCACAAATTTGACGATCTCAATGGAGACGAAGAGCGAGATGGGGACGAGGTAGGAGAAGAGGATCCAGAAGGTGATGAAGAGGATGATGATGTAGACAAAGGCGTTCTGGTAGTTGCCGCTCGTGTACACATCCATGGCCAGGTAGTATTGGTCATAGCCCTGCATGAAACGAACATAAAATCTGACCCGCAAAAGGTGAGTGATCTGGTCAAATTTCTGCATGAACGATTGGTCATCTGACACGCAGGAAGGAGCACAGATATGTCATCTGATTGCAAGTGAAAACGCTGGACGTCTCTATGTTTGCAAGACATGGGCTGACCTGCGTCTGGCGCCACACCCAGGACGCGATGGCAAAGGCCAGGCAGATGGACAGCTGGAACACCAGCACCAGCAGAATCTGCACATTCAAGAAGCGGTCGAATGCGCCTGCGCAAGCAGCCTCCGCTCAGACAAGACATGGGCCTGCTACAACTGCCTTGGCGCCCTGATGAGATGACTAGGTACCAAGCCAACTAGGTACTAAGCAAACAGCTAATATGCATGCATGCCAGTATTTCTCGAGAGCAGCTGTCTCCCATCCACACATGGAGTAGTGGACAGGAGCACACTACACGATGCGAAGATTGGAGAGTACAGCAGCCGAGTAAGAGTATCTGTCAGTTATCATGGCAGTAAGGGAAGAGGTGAGGACAATGCGCCTCACCGATTTTCCTAGGGGGTTCAGCTGCGTTCATCTGGATGCGGGACTCTGGGCCAGTGTACACCACCAGCCCATGCGTGCAGCCAGAATTCTTCAGCGTGCAACCGCGCAGAAGAATCTCATTGATCGTCACCGGCACCTTCTTCACCTCGTGCCCTGCTGCCCCAGGATCTTCCTTCAGCACTGCTGTAGGAAGGCATGCATGTCCTTTGTATTCAAAGAATGAGCTGCAGAGACTCAGCAGTACAGCAATGAAGGAACAGCATTGAAAAGGTCATGCAAGGTGCCAATATTTACCTGAAGCAGGTCTATAGCAGAAGTTGCCAATAAAGTTGTGCAGGTCTGGGTTGGGGACCTCGCAGGAGAGCAGCCCCAACAGATGCTTGGCCTCGACAGCGCTCTTTGGCATGTCCCCTTTGATATCCACTGGACGCCTGATCTTCAGGTTGCTCTCACCTGCACACCATCAGCACCAGTAAAGATTGTCGCCTCCTGCTTTCGATTACATGACGGCACAAGACTTGTCCAGTCATGTAGGCGCTGCTCATGACATTTTGTGAATGATTGAGATGCTACATGCAATCATTTCCTTGATATCATCCACTTATGGGTTGTGCAGCGTCATCAAGCGGGTCAATTGGGAGCTCACCGTCGAGGTTCACAGTCTTTATGAAGCAGACGTTGTCGGCGTGCGTACAGTGCAGACACAGCAGGTCTGCCGGGATGTTCTCATTGTCGCGCACCTCCAGCACCATGCCCACATGCACCTCGTGCCACTTGATGTCTTTGACGCTACCTGCACCCCACCAAACAACCATGCATGCACGTTTATCCCCTCCAACATCGCTATGATTGTCAGGACATTGGTATTGAGAAAGTTCTCCTACTAACTGGGGGACAAGTCCTGTCTGATTGGTAGCGCAAGGGTGCCAATTGGGAAAGTTTGTGCCATTCTCGATACAGGACCTCTGTCATGTCTCATGGACATACAACCGGGGCAAGTTCAAGCAGGATAGGGTGGCATGCATGGGTGGATGAGTGATCACCGTCAGGGTTGACTAAGTGGGCGACGCTGTTGTTAGTCAGGCGGTCCTCCTTGTGGCGCTTCTTGTCCTCGATGATAGCCTTGACCGCAGCAACCAGTAGCACAAATAGCAGAGCGATGGTCGGTCCAAAGGGAGAGAAGGGCGACACAGTGCTCCACCATGCTAAGGCCGCCTGAAATCCAATGCACCTAAATTTGATCCCATGCATGCATGTGTCTAGACACTTGCTTTTGAGACAGCCTAGCAGTGCTGGTGCATGCTAACCCATTTCACAGCAACATTTGACGCTGACTTGAGAAGTCCATGGAAGCCGATGCCTCTTCAATTTCTGGAGAGGCAAAATATGAGATTTTGAGGAGTGCGTGCCTGGAAGAAGAAGTACAGGTAGGCGACCCGTTTGATCATGGTCCAAAGGAACATGGGCAGGAAGGTGAGGATGTTGTATTTAGCGGTTCGAATGGAGTTGCCCACATAACCCTCGTTGACTGCCCCTGGGCCGAGCCTGATCCGCCGCGTATCCTGCCCGCCCACCTCAGTTGGTGCCCCCTCATCCAAGGCTGCCCATGGGTCTCCATGTGGCTGCAAAAAGGCACAGCGTTCAAGTTATCACTATATCAAGAAGAACGCGTCACAAGACAAGATTATTCTTCAGAATGGCTGCAAGTCAGTGAATGTATGTCAAGCAAAACTCACAGGGCCGAGCTTCGCGCTGCTCCTGAGACCAGGCCAGTAGCTAGGGGGATTTGTCATGCATGCACAGCGTCAGGCAGTAAAGCAAGTCCCTCCTAGAGGTCTTGCCTGGGATCCGCGGTGCAGCGCTGTGCTGATTCGGTGCCTCACAGCCTGCAGGGAGCCAGCCCGACCCCCAATTGACAGTTGGGTGAGGCGCGGTGTTCCCCCGGAGTCTCCTGAGTGCATGCTGAGCCTGGGGTCCAAGGACTGTGTTCTCCTGTGCCGCTTGGGCTGCTTGCTGGTCCCTGCAGCCCCCAATGCCTGCCGCTCCGCGAAGGCATCGTCTGCGGATGGTGGGTTGTTGTAAGAGTAGGATCGGGGGAAGTATGTGCCTCCAGTGCCGTACTCCCGAGGCGATGGCTCCAAGCTGGATGCCTGACAGGTAGGAGCAGACAAATTCAATATAACACAAGCATGCACGACTCTTCGGCTGCAGGATTCGTCACAGAAAGCTTTATAAAGGCCCAGCATTCAGTAAATTCTATCATGGATCATCAAAGCAGTAGACATAAATATGCCTTTGGCAGGCATCCAAAGGTCCAGGGTGGGGGAGGTCAGATGCGCACTGGGTTGCTGACATGAGGGCTGTCATCAGCAGAATACCCAGTCCTTCCAATTGGAATTGGAATTCTAGGAGATGGCTGCTGGATTTGCCGTCTGATGTTGTTGTCTGCCATGCTTAGTGCCTACGGTTCGCCTATCGATTTGAAGACCAGGAGCAAGTGAGTCTGTTCTCTCATAGTAACACTTTGTAGTCTCTGCTGAGATCAAATAATAAGTACCACACGCTCAGAAGTAGCCCAAGTGTGGTACACACAAATCAGTTTGTATCGCAAGATCCCGAATAGGTACTGAACCGTTGGTCTTGTACACCTTTTAAAAGAGTCTTTGGTAATGTACTTAAACACCACAGTTGCGAGGGATTGCTAAGAATCAGCTCAGGTCTTGGGAGGAGCGCAAGGGAGCGGCTAGGATAGCGGTGATTAAGTAAAAACCAGAGAAATATTTCAGGATAGCAATGCTTTCATACTTGATGCAGGGATTGCTAATAAACTGCTTCACAAGAATTGCACGGCATGTCCTTTCATAACGAGAAACAAATTTGCATGAGGACGAGGACAGTAAAGTTTAGACGCGAGGGGATCTACAGGTAGATACGCCTGCATGCATTTAAAACAAAATTCCTTCTGACAATTTACGTGGTGTATCTTTACCAATCAATTTGCATCCCTTAGTCAATATAGCCCACTTTCTGCCATCTCCCAGCTCAATAGCACGTCAGCATGCTTGTACGTGGAATGAGTCAGATCACACATAGCGACGGTTTGACACCCGGCATTTTTGCATGCCCACAGCAATTTGTCAAAGCCCAAGTCGTTTGAGATTATGCAAACAACATTCGTTGCAGGTGCACTTGGTCCATCGACTTTCTCAGTCCCTGAAATAACAGTGCTTGGACTGGACGCATCCAGGCGCCTGTCCTCATCAAGGAAATGCTCCAAAGGCCACTTGTCTTCTTGACTGGACGATTCTGCCCCTCCTGTCATGGTGGTCCTCATCTGATCTTCATCAGTAGGGCCCTGGTCAGCTTGTTCAGCCTCGGTCTTTATGTGCCTCAGAAGCGCTCGGACATCGGCTTTGATAGCTTCATCTGCTGCTTCGGGTCTGTCAGGCACCTCTTTCACCTGCAAACAGCAATGCAGAGCCTTCAGGCTTATCACATGGCATCAAGAGCTCTTGAAATTACGCTTTGACTTCTTGAGCTCAGCATGAGGAGATAGCCGACATGTTAACGGCAGGCCCTTTGTGATGACACTTACCAGTACTCCAGACTCCAGCAGTACCCTCCTGAGGCCATATCCCTTCTTAGTAAAGTACAGGGTGTCTTGCATCTCGTTGTAGCGGTCCAACCTGGCTGGGTGAGCTCTTCTAAGCCTCCGATAGCTAGGCTGATGCATGATTCGCTTGTTCATTTCCCTCTCGTGCAGCTTCCTGTATAGCACGACACAGGCCCCTTAAGAGTCCCAAGCCACTGTGCTGCAGACCTGGCTGATCACAGACACCAAACACATAAGTCTTGAACTTTTTCATTTCTTGCTGATCAGAATGTGGTACACTTCTTCATTCTTGCTGATTAGAAAATGGACACTACCTGAAATGCTCTTCTAGCTTCGCTGGTGTTTGAGCTCTCGCACCGCAGACCGTGCAGCGCAACTCAATAGGAGCGCCACTCTCGCTTGTTGGCTCCTCATTCCAGCTGCAGCAACACACGCTCACAGGCTTCAGGATCCCTCTCATGAGCCAAAATGCACCTGACACCATGCACCTGACAACGACCGGGGCAAGGCAACTGAGAAGAATGCCTGACCTTTCCTTGATCTCCTTTCGCCTGGCCCGCTCCACTGGTGCCACCCAAGTGAACGTGTGCCTGTTGCCGTAGGCACAGATCCCAGCAATCTCTCCCAGGGGCAACAATGCTGCATAAATGTTCTCGACAAGGTCCTCTGGCCTTGTCCACTTTGCGCTCTTGTTGTCAATGTCCCAGAAAACGTGCACCTGGTCCAGATTAATCACATGAGCACAAGTTGGCAGAGATCAGCGTCTAAATCCAATTATGACGCCAGCATGGGGGCCAGTCAGACAGACATAAAGTTCACCTTGTTGTTTGTTGCAGGCACGGCCATGACGCTCTCCTGCCTCTTTGAGGTAATCACGTTCTCATTTTTGTTTTGCAAAGCCACTTGCTTGTCCCAAAACTCTGCCGTGCTGGCCAGACACCTCACAGACCTGTGATCTCTATACCTGTATGGGCCAAAGTGCCCCAGGACTCGGGTTCCCACAAGAGAAAACATCGTTTGAATGAACCATCCGGCACGATATGATATGTACATGATATCGAGTCAATCACGTCGCACTGTACGTGCTTCCCTCGGGTAAAGGACTGTAGTGATCTGGGCGAATGATGGACATTTGAAGCACAATCTCGTCATTTCCAACTTTCAACATCCACTGATTGACCCAAAAATTCAGCATCTACTTCCGTTTATAAAGTAGATGATATTGCAATAAGAAAGAACCCATATTCCAGCAATTGTGATTGCTTTGATCATGTGCTTTCACGTGCTGCCAAGGTGCTCTGTGAGGCCTTGGGCCGGGCCAGGGAAACGCTTAGCAATTCTTGCTGAGAGAAGACCAATTTTAGATTGACATGCATAAGTACACTTCAATGGCGGAGCGATCCTGCCGAATGTTGCCTTTATACACGCATAACCCGCCAGTTCTACATGCAAAACTGGCCGGTGCATGCACCACCGCAGCGCTCAAGCTGTAGCTCACACTAGTGCACACAAGTACTTGGCAGCTGCTTTGTGACATGACTAGCGATCTCTGAGGGTAAGAAAACACGTGGCATTGCTGCAATTACATAAAACCATAGACTCTTATGAGAAGTTCTCAGTCTGCTGTTTTCCTACGTCTGCATGTATATATATACAAGTCCGGGAATGCTCACCAGGCCAGGCACACAATTGCAATAGCCGGCCGCTTTGGACAGCCCAGCTGCATGTAGCCTAAATCCAGTACTGCTAACCTACACCTCCTCACAGCAATATCATAAGAGTCCATTCATGCAAAGGTCATGACATCACAGTGGGCAACAGCAGGCACAAGTGTCACAGATAAAATTCTCCGAGCCTTTTGGCAGCTGCAAGTTTTCAGTCCAGCCCACGCAGAATTGAGCCTCAGCTTTAAAGCTGCTCACATGCAGAGCATGCATGGCTGAGTGGCGTGAGCTGTGTCTCAGTACACAGTGTAGGACATGTTGATCGCTGCGGTGTTTGCTGCTAGCAGCTTGTGTGCGCGGTCGGAGTGCAGGGGCAGGTCCAAGTCTTTGGCCTGCAGATTGCCCTGCAACGTGCTGCTCAGAATGGTGCAGAAGAAGTTGTCCACCACATCCAGTGCTGCCGCCGCATTCTGCCGGCCGCGCCACGCCCCCTGCACCGCGCATCATGACCCTCTGTCACCGCATGCAGCAAATCTTGCACTGAGGAACAGCGCACCCCTCTGTCACCATATGCAACATGTCTTGAACGGTGGAGAATTCGTTCCCTCCCCTTTCCCCCCAAATCACCCAGTGCATGCTAACTTCACGCTGTGGATTCTTCAGCGCGTACGATTGGTGATGCGCAAGCTCTGCTTTCCTCCTCTTTGAAAAAAACTCTCAAGTCACGGGGGGACGTGTACTGTAATCACAACAACAGTGATGACCCCAAGCATCAAGGAAGGCACAGAAGCCGCAGAACATGCCGCATTAAAAAAAAAACAAGTTGCTTTGCCTAGAATGGAGAAGGGAAGGCCATGCGCACCTGGCTTTCCTTGCCCTCCTGCAGCGACTCCACGTAGTCGAAGATCTCCTTGGCGGTGAAGTCCCACAGGCCGCGGCCCAGGGCCACGTAGACACGCCCGTCCAGCGTGCGAGTAAGCCCCAGAATCACCTCCTCCATTGCCTCCAACACCGGGCCCACCTGAGTAACATATTGTGGGTCAAACTGCAGGCATGCTCACTAAAGCGCAAATTGAACCCGGTTCTATGCAAGCAATCGATGAGTGCTGCTGCTCTTCAACCTTACCTGCACACTTGCAGAAAATTATACAGAGGACAAGCACATCCAATTCTTAGTGCATGAGGTACGCTGCTCTTGCATGGCATCCGCACGCTTGTGGGAACATGCAGAATGCGCAGCCGTGATTATTGATCTGCAGCAATCACGCAGGAGAATTCCCAGCAGTCTTGCTGGCTCTGCAGGGATTTGTGGTTGGGAAAGAAATGGCTGCATGTGTGGAAAGGGAGTTTGTTAGATGCGATAAGTGGTCTTATTTTGCATCCTGCCTTTCCTAGCAGGTGATTTCATGTTAAGCAGGTCAAGGTCCAGTGGCTTACAAGTGGGGCAGTCTATAAAATGCCAGTCAAAAGCGAGATACATGAAAATAACAGGTGCATGTGTGGAATCGCGCACCTGCTGCTGCATGAGGGTGGGGGTGCCGGTGATGCCGTGGTGCTCCAGGATGCGCAGGATGGAGCGGCCGGACGGGCCAAAGACGCCCTGAGCGATGCGCGCGGCGCAGGCCGTCACCGCGCCGGCGTACTCGCTGCGCAGCTCCTTGACCAGCTGCGCAAACTGCGCGCCCAGCTCCGGCCCCTCGCTGCCGCTCGGCATCCTCTCTGTGCCCAGCCCAGTCATCTCGCGCGCGCCTGCCACAGCCATGATTTAATAATGTCAGGAGACTGCTTACTACAAAATTGACTCACGCCTGGAATGCGAGCTTTCCATCACAACATTATGGTCCCCCATGCTCAATTGAAGATGCATGCCTGAATCTGCAAGACCCGAAGCCAAGGCTACAAAGTGCAAGAAATGCACCTTGCCTTTGTTCCTACTACAAAGTATGCTGAAAGCTCTGGGCACTGGACTGCACGACCCACTTCAAGCTATCTCTATGAAATGCAACCTTACGTTTAAGACTACATGATCGGCAAACCCCGGGAGGCCATAGGGCAAGCACGCAGCGCATCCCCAGCCGCATCTGCAAGTAGTCCCAAAAATAGCCGGGACCAGTCTCTTCTGGAGAGACACAGGCAAGTGCACATTTCTGGGCTGCGGTCGAAGGCGCACCTTGGCGCGGAGGGGAGGCGGGGTGGGTGGAGGAAGAAGGGGTGGAGGGCGCTGCTGTGGCGCCGCCGGCCCATTTGGCAATGGTGTACTCGGTCTGGGGCACCACGCTGAGCAGCTTGCGCAGGGAGTTGAGCAGCACCGCCTCATGCGGCAGCACCGTCAGCCGCGCGTGGCCCGCCGCCGCCACCGTCGCGTTCCACTTCCAGCGGTTCGGCGACCTGTGACGAATCCATTACTAAGGGTCATCCAATGTGTAGATTGCTACATAGCAGACACTTGAGCTCCAGCGATCGAAAACCAGTGGCATGTTTTTACCACCTCATATGGGGATTCCAGCTATATGATATAGCCTGTGCAAGCCGCACCATTGCACCTCTCAGGATTAGAACATCAAGACAGAGATGGGGGCATCGTCATAATGTTCTGGGAGGGCAAGAATAAAATGGAGCAATGTCACGGGTCTGCGCACCTGTCGTCATTGCCAAATTTGGATCCGTTGCGCGCATGCATCCCCGGGGGCGCGTGGCCGTTGTACCTCTGCTCATCCGCGCGCACCTGAAAGACAGACGCCGCAAGTCTATCACTCAAAATGCGACAGCCATAGGAATGACCTGCCCTAGTTTTGCTCGTACATACTGACAGAAAAATCATACGTACACTCTGATTGCAAAGATGTGTCATCACCCCTCGTGATCACCCAAACGATGGTGTGTTCCTCTGCTCTGTGCCTAGCTGATGACCTCTAGGTTGGGCACCATATTAGAGCATGCATAGTACAGACATGCAAGTTTATTGAAATATGTAAAATGAAAGGGGCTCTTACCTGGGAGAGGCCACACTGGCGGGTGACGGCGCCGGTGGTCTCGCGCAGGGATGCGCAGACGGCGCCCTCCAGCAGCGGCCCAAACACATGCCAGTACGCGATCACACGCTCGTAGCGGCCCACCTCCCCTCCAATGCGCTGCAGCATCTCCTCCACCAGTGGAGCCACGAACGACTTGCCTGCTCGCCCCCAATACACCCTCTCAATATTATTTTAACTGGAAGCACTCTCTTATATAGTGCCCTTAAATGCTGCTCATCTTAGCTTCCTGCTTTGGTCCAATTTTTAGGAAACGTTCCCCTGAATTTGACAAGGCGAGTCTGTGGGGGAACTCTCCCAACAAATTGAGTGGGTGAGAGCAAACAGTCTCACTTTTGACATGTGAACAGACTCAGGGCGGTGCATGAAATGATTTAGATGCAATCAGACACAATTGCAGGCGGCTGTTCAGCATGAGAGGGTCATTGCATGCGCGCACCTTCTTCGGTGATGCGGTCAGGGTGCAGGGCAGAGGCCATGGTGGTGGCCTCGATCTGCCTGCACCGCGCGCACAGCCCGGCCTTGGACCCGTTGATCCAGCGAGTCACGTGCGGACCAAACACCTGCACGCAACACCACACACAGACCAAATATAAGAAGAGCACCCCCTTAAACTCCGCCATAAAGGTCCCACAGTGCGTTACCTATGAGAAACCCTTGTCCTCTCATACATCACCTTGCTTTTGCATTTCTTTGGACCCCAAGAGGCACAGATGACCCTTAGGTGGGGCACTCTAATGCATGCCATGCAAAGCAGGGACGCTCATAGACATTCCTGGCTCGATGTTTGGGGCACCAAGACACCTATGAGCTGAGCAGAACTTGAACAAGGTATGGATGCAGAATCTCCTTCTGTGTTTGGGTTATCTGGTGCTTGGCAAATTTGGGGTCTGTGAAGGCAGTCAAGACTTCCGCAGCGTGCATGCAGCTCCACCTTCAGATGCCACTGATTGCCTTGAATTCATGCACGGAAACCTCATTTTGTGTTTGGGTGAATTGGTGCTTGGCAAGTGCAACGTTTCCCACCTGCAGCGCGTCCATCGCGCCAGGGTGGCCGGCAGGAGGCAGCAGGCCGTTGGCGTCCAGGTATTTCTGCTGCTGCCCCACGCTGACCAGCAGATCTACCGCCGGCTGCGATGGCTGCGGCGGAGGGTGCTGCTCCAGTGCCACCATCAGGTCCGCCACAAACAGCTGCAGGCACGTTTCAAGCATCAGCACCGCGCCATCTAGATGGCTTCTACAAGTCATTATGAATGGAATATGTCGAGGCTGCCACACACAGCTGAGGCACATTTGATGCGTCAGCCGCCTGCCAGCTGGATAGCTTAGAACAGCAAGTCATTCTGCATGCATTGGGACAGGTCTGCCAATTTTAAAGGGCTCCAGGCACAGCATGCATCAGCACCTCTGCCAGTGAGATCAGAAAAGCATCGCACGGCAAGTGATTCTGAAAGCAATATACCCCATCAATGAGGAGCCTTTGAGCCAAGCTGGGATAGCTCAGCACTTGTGCCTGATCAGTTCTATGAGCACCAAAGGTTATGACATGTCATGTCATCAGCATGCCAAGCATGAAGCGTCACTCACCCTGCCGTACTCTGCAGCGGTGACCTGCGGCAGGATGACAAAGGTGGGCAGCTTGCGCGTCTCGTGGATGCGCAGATCGCTGTCAAGCTCCTGGCGCATCGCTGAGCAGATGGCCTGCAGGCGCTTGTATGACATCTCAGCCTCGCTGCCACCTGTCGCCTGTTATGCCCAATCCCACAAAGATGGTCATAGTTTTATCACACGCTTTTCCAGCCTTCCCAGGCTAGGTGCGTTCCAGCAGCATTTATAGATTCTTGCCAAAATTCCCTGTCATTTCATTTACTCCCACAAAGATGGTCCTACTGTACTTCAGTGTTTCCTCTGGTTGTGAACATGTGCAGTGATGGTCATACTGGACTTCATTCGAAATTACCTACCAAATAGATACAAATACATTTTCTTTTCATCCTCAGGTGGCTGAAATTGGGTCCTGTGTGTAGCCACCACTGGCAAAGGATGACATGCATGGGGGCAGAGGAGAATTAGGCGTACAATTGGGTCGAACGCTGGCGCCGTTTGCTGCAGAGGGCCTGTTGTGCGATTCAAGTTGCGTGCGCCGTCTGCAGTTTGCCTGTGAGCTCGATGCCGCGCTTCAGCTGCAGAAGCATCCAGGAATCATTCACTTCTCTCTTCATGTGGTCCCAGCGACTACATGTCATGACATGCAGGTGAGAAAACTCTGTCGGGCAAAAGCAGGTGTCAAGGAATTTGCAGAGGTACCTGAGTAGATCTGCTCTGTGCATGCGGCCTGCAGCCGGGCATAGCGCTTGACTGCTGCTATCTGGAACCGCTCTGTGAACCAGCCTGCCTCTGAGGGCTGCAAGACATCGCTCACGGTCCCTGCGCATGCAACAAAATTGAATATTGTTGCTTGCGTGGCCCAAATATGGTAATATCCAGCAAATTCTTCACCGCAATATCTACTGCAGTATGCCATGGCTGCAGATCATCCTAACAGGCCCTGTATATATGGCTGCAAAGGACCCAGCATGCATGCCCTATGGCCTCTGGCTTCGATGTGCCGATCCGGTAACAGTAAAAATTGCAATGTTCTGAGAGTAGGCAGAGGTACTCACTGCAGAGCAGGACGGCCTCCACAAGAGCGGGTGCAGGCTGCTCAGAGGTGTCCATGCCGTTCTCTGCAATGCCGCTGGGGGAGTTCTCAGACAGGGAGTAGTAGTTCTCCATGCAGCGCGCCAGCAGGTCCTCGCATGCAATCTCAATGCGCCCCAGCAAGGGCAGCTCCTGAAGAGGCAAAAATCAGCAATCAACATAATATTAAGATGAAAGCATGCGAGTAAACAGGGCTTAGATGCGCATTGACTGCATTGAAGGACAGAACATAGGAGAATTATGAGGTGGGTGTTGTAGCGGATGCAGACAGACCTGGGGAAGGAGGCAGCCCTCAGCTTCGGCCTGCTTGAGGCCCACCAGCTTGCTGTTCAGCATGCTGAAGCAGTAGGCCGTGACAGTGGCATTCTCCTTTCTGCAGCCACACAGGGATCTCTCAAACTGCTGATCTCCATCGCCTGGTGCTCTGCTACAAAGATGCTGGCAAATGCATGTTCTGCAAAGACTCAACATCTGAAAATGGATGCCTTGCCGAGAGACTTGTTGGTGCCATGCGCGTTGGAAAATATAACGGCCATCTTCATGATCAGCACCATCAAATGGATGCTGCAAATGCATCTTTACCAATTAAATATGTCACAACCAAATGTCTCGTTGATAACATGCGCTTTTAATTAGAGTGATCCGCACATAGGCGCTTGCTTAAAATTCCTATTCTCTACTCTAAATCATGTGTGAGTGTGCTGTTGTTTCGAGCTCCCCAGCCCTGTTTTTGCATCTTGATTTACATTTGGGCAGGCCACAACGACGCTGTCCCGCTTTTCTTGAGTGCTCCTTTAGATTGGGCGGACTGTATAGGAGAGCCACGCGCCTGATCACCCAGAGCAGATGGGCCAGAGTGGTGTAGCTGCTGCGTATGCCATAGGTGGCAGCAAACTCATCCAGTAGCCACTCCCACTCCCCCTTCACCTCCAGCCGCCGTGGCCCACATCCCTGTACTACCAGCGCTGCATGCAGCGACAGATCGTACACCTGCACACCCCTTCCAGCCTTAGCAAACATAATGCATTTTACAACACAGAAGGGGTTCATTCGTATCCTTATAGGCGACCAGGTCAACTTTGGCATGCTGGATCTGTGTCTTGTTAATTGCACCCCACACCCCTCAGGGCATCATTGGTCTCTCACAGTCATTTTCAGAGCAGATCAGGGTCTGCTATGATTGCTGTTACTCCGCAGAGGCGTGATGTGTCAGGCATATAAGAGAGGAAGGTGCACCTCCCAGCCGGTGATCTGCTGGTAGCCCTTGGGCAGGGCACCCGAGTTGACCTCCTGCACTCTCCCCACAGTCTCGGGCGAGATCTCTGCGGCAGTGATGACCGTCTTCTCTGTGTTGCTGATCCAGGCTGACAGCAGCGCGTGCCCATACCTGCACATGCACATATTATTTGCCAGGCGGAAAGATCAACGCTAGCATGCATGGTGACCTCTCTTGTGTGCGATGCATGGCTCCTATCCAAAGGCTCCTGCTGATTAATATATCGAGATATGCCTCCCTGCATGCCGAAGGGGTCATCCATTTGCGATGAGAGGACTTTTTGGCGGTTTCCCGGCTGCAGACATGAATGTTTGTGGCATCATACTTCGAAATGTTTAGCAGGCTCACCGGGTGTCAGTGACATCGAGGAGGGTGATCCACTTCTTGCCGAAGATGTCGCTCTGAGCACTGGGGGCAGACCGCCAGCATGGCAGGCACGCCCACCGCCTTCTCTCCACCGGCGGCGCCTGCTCCACGCTAAACTGGCTGCCTGCCGCCTGCAGGATACAAGGAATGGCGTTAGACTCCTTCTTCATCCATGCAACCGCGGGCATGCACCACGACAACATTGCATTGCAACCTACTATCACTCCTCATATGGATACCATGCGGGCATGTATCGGGTGGTGTGACAGCCATATAGCGGCTATTGCATTCAACCAATCCTGAGAACAATGCGCAATCGGTATGATATGTTTACGCATGTGTTCAATGCTCTCTTTCTGCTGTCTCACTAAAATATCAAGGATCCTGGCGGCTGCAACATGGAATTCTTGGAAGGCTTGACAGCTCACCCCCCAGACATCTGCGACTGGGACAATGCCGTGCGCCACTCGCTCGCCATTCTCTGTGGTCACCTCCACCAGCAGGTCATCGCTCAGGTCCTCCCGGCTCAGCTCCACGACATCATCAGATGCACCCTTCCCATCAGTGCCAACCCGAGTCCATGAACCGCCCTCTGCACACATCACACATCCATCACTATCAGCTTTATCTACAATGCTCACCTCTTGCCTTGCAATCTTCCTACTAATTAACAAGTGACATTCGTGGACTCAATGCCGCGACCCACGGATGACAACCAACTGCAGGCCACAAGGACAAAATCACAGACTACCACATTGCATGCCCTCAGGGGGGTATTTTGATGAAGTGAAGAGGTCAGATTTATTGCATCACAGAAGGTGTACTCACGTTGCCACCGGCTGGGCCGCAGGGAGATGTAGAGCTCGGAGGCCCTGCCGCCGCGCACTGGCCGGTGCAGCGCGGAGCTCTGCAGGCGCTCGGCCATGCAGCGCACTGTCGCCTCCCTCGTCACTGTGGGGCCGAAACCCACCGTGGGCAGAACCGCTGCTTCTGAGTCATCCCTGCAGCACAAGATGTGCACAGCATCTCACTCTGCCTGTTTGCTTGTCCATTTTTGGATTTTAGCCATAATAGAGTGTTTTGAGCTTTTCTTATTCATGGGCAGCAACAAAAATAACCCCAATATATGGGGAAATGCTCAGAGGACGTTTCTGGTGTGGACGCATTGAGCTTCTAGTGACTAGATGCAATGGCATTTCAAGAGAGGGAAGAGAAACTGACCAGACAAGTGTGGCTCCGCAGGGGGCAGATCCTGGGTTGACAGGCTGCAGGAGCAGGCCCTCAAATGCGTACGCCCTCCGCAGCACTGCACAGCCGCTCTCCAAGAAATGCTCCGCCACCCGGTTCTCCTCCCTGCTGGCCCTGAGGCAGATCTGCATGGCTGCCTGCATGCATGCATCATGAGCCCTGTCAGACAAGCTGGCCATACCAGACCTTCTCCAGAAGCTGCTTAGCATTCATCTGCAACCTTCAAGCCAATATTTCTCACGAAGGTCTCTCAAGACTCTTGCTTCCCATGGGATTCCCTGTCTGCGCCGTATGCTCGCCATGCTAGGCTTTCTGAGCCAGTCTGTCTCAGCGGCAGGCCATACACCACCAGATCGGATTCCTAGCAAGTGCTGTATAGCTTGGACTACACAGCTGTAGATAATCTGATCCCATCATATTGGAGAGCTTTCCAATATTGCAGGCACCAAAGCATGCACCCAGTACTTCTGGCACAGGAGAATGTCCCATGCGGCGGCGCAGCGCACCTCATACGCGAGGAAGCGAGCCCAGGCCTCGTGCCGGCCCATCTTGACGGCCTCCCCTCCGCAGGGGTTGGGCGCTGCAGGGATGCTCCACCGCGCGCTCGGCCGCCCATCATCCCTCTCGCTGTCATCGGTAAGCCCCGTCGGCAGCTTTGCAGCCAGTCCGGCCTGCATCTGCCGCCCGGCTGCCGGTGCCGCAGCATCTTCCTCCTTCATGTCCGCCTGCGCTGCCACTTTCATTACTCCGCCCAATCTAGAGGAGCACCTGAAAAAATTGGGCCCAAGAGATGTGGCCTGCCCAGCTCCAAATCGAGCTGCAAAACTCAGGGGCTGCTGGGGTGCTCGTACCAACAGCAAGTTCACAAATAACTTATAGTAGAGACTAGGGATTGTTCAAGCAAGCGCCTACATGCGGACCACTCTGCTTCTCAGCGCGCTGTTTGGAGAAGGATAGCAGACTGGCCGACCAGTGACACAGACGCCACTGTCATTGTCAGCCCTCAGATACAGGGAATCTTTAGGCAGAGAGGAGATCGGTACTTAGGGCGCAAGAAGTGCAGGGTTGGGTGGTGGCATGGCATGTTGAAACAGAACAGGAGTTGACTAGTTACCGTATGTCTTAGCTGGGTAGAACAGAGAGGGGTGTGCGTGCCTGGGTAGATGATGTGCGCACGCCGTGTTCAAGGGGTGGTGTCATGCTCTGATCCACAGCAGCATAGCGTCCAGGGAATGCACGGGCGGTGGCTGCTGTGTGAGTGCCTCTGGGATCCCCTGCAGCCACAGCAGAGAGCTCATCTTGATGCACTCTTCGGCAGGCCAAAGGGCACAGCAGCGGCAGGATGACCTGAAGGCAGGATGAAGCCAGCTGCGGACCTGCGCCTCTGAAGCTGTTGCCTGATGGCGCAAGAAACCGTCTTGAGGCTGCGGCTGCATGGGGGGAGTTCAGATGCATCCGTGTGGCTGGCTGACTGTAGCAGGAATCCTCTGTTGTGCGTCTGCTCACATCAGCCTCAAATCCCCCCCTCTCTCCACGCTGCATGATGCGATACAGGCTTCACTTCTGCGCACACTGTGCAGGCCTTGTGTAAAATATACTACCGGTCTCTGTGGAAATGCATGGAGCAGCTTGCAGATAGGATAACAGGTTTCTGCTTACCACGCTAGTGCGGAGAGGCTGAAATGCCTGGCTCTCGTTCATGCTAGACTGAAGCGATGGGCTCTGTGACCAAGACTCCGCCTGCAAGCAGTGATCACTCTGGATGTCAGACACTTGGAGGACTTGCAACTTCATGCTTTACCAGGTGATTAGCACCGAATATGGAAACTGACATTAATACTTTCTTACTGCCAGCCTTGAGGTACTCTCCAATGTGTTAAGACCAGTCTTTGCCACAAGTAACAGGTCTTAGAATGAGCAAATTGTAATAGTTTCTCGAAGTCAAGCATGAAGGAAGTAGAAGCAGTTCCCCGATTACAGAGTATGGAGAGAAACGAGACATGACTTCATTCTCGTGCAACGTATCAATGAAAAGACTCACCCATCGAGGTTTCACAAAAGCAGGCTGGGCACCAGTGTCACGAACTTGTTGTGTTGCTCCCTCCTCTCCAGGCAACTGCAGCAGCAGATAATCAATTCATTAGATATGCAGACCGTTTGGAGATGCGAATGCTTTTTGACAAGAGGAAGTCTTGCCTGAAAATATGGAGCACTCTGCCACATGAAACGATGGCTGGCCCTTGAGTAGGTGAGCACACGCTGCAACCGCCTTCAAATGAAGCAAAAATCCCCCTCGAACAGCAAAGTGCCCTGGAATCCGCCTCCGACAGATTTAACTAGAGGTGACCTAGTCTCAGCGCTGTAATTCCTTAAAAGTGTTGTGCCCAAGGCCGCAAATGGCCTAAACGAAGCGTCCCAAATTGCTTTCCAGCCAAGGCGGCATGCAGCAAACAATTCCAGAGGAAACAGACATTGATAGGAGCAGCTGTGCATGTCGAATTTGCACTATCCCGATGATTGCAGTATCACCCCTACAACCCTCGGCTTCAAACCCCTCAACATCATATGCGCACGCGCTGGGATCGTTCAGCCATGCATCACAGACTACGTGCAGGAGAGCTAAGCGAAACATTGGCTGTGGCATGAGATTGTGATCGAACATGATCTGGTCACCATGGGGGCCAGCATGATTGTGATTTCTTAAAGTGCGGTCTAGAGCGGCCTTACTCTGATTTGCAAAGCTGGAACGCTGACGGGCATCTCTCGTCGTCCTACGAGGCCTGAAAAAGGCCTGGAAATTGAAGAGGCGCTAGATCTTCTTGACAATGTTGACCCTGGCGTGAAGTACCCTTCCTCATCAGTACTGATGAAGGAGAAACCGCTGTTACTCCGTGTATGCAGCCGTGAAGAGGCGTCCACAAAGTTGTCTTCTATATCTGAGCTCGACTGATGCTCAAAAGGGCTCCCGCTTGTCATCTAAAGGAAGAATCAAGAGGTCAGTGGTGGTACTCATGACCAGGTTTTATAAAGAGCTTGGCACGGCAATATCAGAAATCTGAGCAGTTGTGTCCGTAAAAAGCCCCGATTTGCTTTGAGAAGAGCTTGCTCACCGAGCACAGTGCCGCAGGTGTTGGTTGACCAAACCGACATCACAACAGCATCTCACACGCCTACAGAGATACATAATACTTTTGAACGTGTCTTCACAGAAGATGCTTTAAAGAATGTTTACGACGATGCAATGTACCAGGTCAAGCAAGCCTTCTACTTTGCAAACAGGTTATGATGCAGCTGTTGGCTGTTGTTGTTGAAATCAATTTGCGGAGGGCGTTCCGTAAAACCGTAGATGTGTATGTTGGGACACAAAATGTGCCGAGAAAAAGGAAAATACACCAAAGCTACCAAGAGTATGCATGAAATGCCATTCCTCACCGCTTCAGGACGCAATTTGCACGTTGCAGCATTGTTGTGCCGAGAAACAGTCTTGTTCAATCCTGCCAAGATAAATTTGCGCGGCACTGTCCTTAACGTGAAGACAAAGTCTGTTCCCACGCATTATCATCGACAAAAGGTGATCGAAAGATTTACTGATTGCAGCATTGAGGTCCCGATGTGTCCTGAACAAAATCAACATCATTGAGTGATCTGGGCAGATCACACTACGATGATACAGATTATTGAGCTTCGGAAATTTGGTTTGCAGGATACTGCTTGCATTTCTAGAGCATTAGCATCCACATCAATGACAGCTAGCACCAGCAGGAGCCTTTGGGAAGATATTTCTGATGTATATGAGCGCGCCCGCGCCAGTGGTGCTGCCTACAAGACGGATACCAGTACAGAGATCCTCAGAGATCCTCATTACAATGTGGATTTTGTTCTCAGAGTTGCTACTGCGCTCAGAGACAAGCCCAAGCCTCCAAAAGACAGGCAAGGTGCGCCTTTGAGAATGAGAGTGTAGCTGGTATTGATGAGCTTGTCAAACAGTACTCTTACTGGCAAATTGGTGCTCTGCATTTGCCCTTCGGAGTTGAACAATTTGATATTGGCGTCTTTGTTGGAGCAGCGAGAAGAAGAAGGAGTGGGTCAATCCGTTTCTGCCTTTTGAGAAGCAGCTGTGGGTGAGGGACGTCTCCGACACCCACACGCTGCTTCTCAACAAATTCAATGTTGTCGCACACCATCTCATCTGCGTCACAAGGACCTTCAAGCGACAGACGGATCCGCTTGATGCAGCAGATTTAGCAGCCACATGGGAGGCAATGCAGGTACCACGTTCCTGCAGTTCTTGCACAGATTGAGGTTTTAGACACGTTGAAAGTGGCTGAGTAATGTTAAAATTTGTCAGTTGCCGGACGCCGTTGCACAGCAACAATGTGACTGTCGGCCTAATATTACTTTGCATGTGCAACAGGCCTATCCCAATGGCGCCCTGGCCTACTTCAACTGTGGGCCAGAGTCAGGAGCAAGTCAGCCACACAAGCACACCCAGATTGTCCCCTCACCCCTGGCAGAGGGCACAGAGGGCCTGGCGCTGCCATTTGAGGGTGTCATTCATGATGCCTCACGGCAACAAGGGGGCACGGACTCTGTGGTGGCGCTGCGGGAGCTGCCCTTCCAAAGCTATGCCTCCTTGCTTCCAGACAGGTAAGTTCCAGCCAGCTCACCTTTCTATTGCAAGTTGTACCTTCACAAACAGTAGCGAGGATCCTTGCTGTATTTGTACTAGGACAGCCTATCCTAAGTCTGTTTGTGGGGGATTCAGGCCATCGGTAAGGGATTTGGAGCAGGTCTTCAACAGATTGAAGGCGTCCTTTGGCTCTGCTGCGGTCCCTGAAGAAGGGTCCCCAGAGTCATACAACGTGGTCCTCACCAGCAGCTACATGATGCTGGTGCCACGGTCAAGGGAGGTGTACGGCCTTGTTGCAGTCAATTCCATGGGATTTGCTGGCTCCATGCTGGTGCGGTCGAGAGCAGAGCTTGACTTCATTCGCAGCGAGTCCCCTATGCGGATTCTGGCAGCCGTGGGCATACCCTGGCCTTAGTCTAAACGATTGATCTGCACAAAAGCTGGCTGCAATGGCGCACATACAGACACCTGCACACTGTGGGCGGGTCTGTGTTGAAATCTGCTGGATGTGAGGAGCGCCGCAGAAATTTGTTGCATGCAGTGAATATAAGAATTGCCGTTGACTTCGAGGCTCATTGGCATTTTCAATTATTGCAGTTTTGGTTAGCTGGCCCGCTATGGTGAATTTGCAAATCCCTCAATTGAGGACAGTCTTCAGGACAAGTATTTATTTGCTGTGATGCACCAGACTGCTGCTGAATGCAGTCACCATGGTTCAGTATCTTGCAATTGCTCGGCAGGCCATGCCATGCTCAGCAGTGCTCAGCACTTTTGAATATGAACTATCGGCAAGAGTGTGGTGAAGCGAGAGCATGCAGCTGGCTTGCACTAAATTTTGTGTTGTCAACACGAAATTGTCACAATACAACACAATAGTTGTGTTGTCACAATACGGTATGACGTGTGTTCATCATGAAAACTTGGGACTCAGAGTCTGCGTGTCAGAGTACTCTTACTGGCAGAGCGCGCATGGTCACGAGGAGAGTTGCAACAGGAGATGAGCTGTCATCGCAAATTCTAGTGATCCTGTACAATGGCTCAAGCATACCTGAATTCATAAAAGGGCTTGAGTGGTTTAGAAAGCATGCAAGGTCTCAGGCACGTGGTACAATTACAGCATTATTACATGAGCCCTCCCTTCTTGTATAATTCACATGTCCAAGAAAGCGGATTAAATTGTGAGGGCCAGAAGATGTCGATCCATGGTGTAGACAATGGAATCCAGACAATGGAAGAGTAGCATTGCTGCTTTTGTCCTAGCAGTACTGTCACTGCTCTACATATTCGCACCACCAGGTCTTTTTATTGCGATATTAATCGTTGTACCCTTGGTGACTATAAGTATAGTGGCGTGGAGTACCGACACATTCCACGAAAAGACTTGATAGGAATACTTTGCACTCAGCAAAAGTAGCCATCTGGAATCTGCTGGATCTGGGAACCTCTTCTGATTCTCTGGACGTCAATGGAGTAGTCTAGATGTAATCATGGTGGCGAGAGAAAATTTGACAAACTATATCTGGAATCCAAGATTCACAAACAGGTATTATTTTCTTGCCATCGGTGCGGATCGTTTACCCTCTACTTTGCTGTCAAGTCTTCGTAAAAGCAGGATCAATTGCATTTGGTGGAATGCAGCATCAAGGAGGAGCATGGACAGCCGATTTACTGTGTGAGCTTCAATTTTTACAGCGAGGGTTGTCAGAATGTGTTCGCATCCTGTGGCAGCAATGGGGTAAGCGTGTCAATTATTTCTGAAGTTCGACCAGCCAAAAGTCCAGTAGTCAACACAAATCTGACCGTTTTGTTTCGAATGGCGCAGGCAACCATTTACAGATGCCTTGAAGGGGGTGCAGTAGAAATCCTTCAAGCATACGTCGACGAGGATGTAAGCATTTGTGGGTCTGTCTTGTGCCAGTGCTGCACAGTAAAGCACGATCATGCAGAGTGCTGATCAGTCTTGTCTAGCTGTGGGCAGGTCCAGGAGGAATTCTTTGCATGCAAGTGGTCTGTCGATCCAGACACTGGGGACCCGTTGCTGTTGATAGCTGGCAAGAAAGGCTTGCTGAAGATCCTCAACTGCACCACGCAGAAGTTGGAGTGGGTGAGTCCGCAATGCCATCTCAATGCATCCGCACTGCTACACCGTCACAGCTGACACCGCACTTGCAACAGACCAGACTGATCTGACAAATTGCAGTGAAATCACAAATTCATAGTGCACTGTGCTTTATTTTTCCTGAGCATTGATTGCGAAAGTGCAGGCGGCTGAAGGACACGGTGATGCTATCAATGACATCTCTATTCACCCAATGAGGCCCAGCCTGGTGCTTACAGCGAGCAGGGTAGGACGGCCCTCTTGCCCATGGGACCAATAGCAGATGACCATATTCAAGGGCATACCTCTATTGCTGTTTCTGCCAAAGTCAGTGTTCTCATATTTCACCCTGCGCAGGACTCATCACTGCGGCTGTGGAATACGAAAACAAAGGTCTGTGTGCTCATCATGAACGGCGATGGGGGGCACCGCAATGAGGTCCTCAGCATTGTGAGCCAAAACCCACCTTGTCACTCCTTTTGAGTAATTGACATATATCTCAGACGGTCACGCTGCCCAGTAAGTTAGTAGCACGAGTACATCTCAGCGAGAGTTTCCGTTAAGAATGGACAGTGCCATTCCTCAAGGCCATGGCTCACATTGTGCTACGGTGGCTGCAGGACTTCAATCCTGTGGATGGCAATCAATTCGTGTCGTGCGGCATGGACAACACTGTGAAGATCTGGAACCTTGAAGGCAGGAATCTGCCCTTTCCACATGCTTGAAAAGACGGTCTGCCGGTTGAATCTAAGCAACAGTATGCCCAGGGGACATTCGGCGTTGAGCTCTGGAGGGACATGCAGGGATGCTGAAGCACGTTGAAAAGTCCTTTGACTATATCGGCGAGGATGGGATTGCTTTTGACACCAAGTTTCTGGCTTGCCCAAAGTTCTCCTCTCACAAGGTATGCGCATACCCTTGTCACGCTGACATACCAGTAGTTTCATACTTCATTGGCCATTCTGTAAGCCTCAATCCGTGCAATTTTCTACGTTACTGTTGTGCTGGTAAAGTGAGAGCTCATGTTGTGCAGGTGCACTACAATTATGTGGACTGTGTGCGATTTATTGGGGACCTGATACTGTCCAAGAGTGTGGATGAGCGCATCTACTTGTGGCGCCCGGATATCAGCTTGGATGAGCCCGTTGATGTCAAGGGCCACATCCACTTCGTGCAGGCATGCCAATTTCATCCTGGTTCAATGATATGCAACAGGCTGCTGCACTGCACAAGGTTGTTCCAGCGGTTGAAAGCGAGGCGGACACCCCTGTAGCTATGGAACAGGAAAGATAAGAAAAGTATCACAGAAGGTTCTCCGTCTGCGTTAGCCCATGTGAATGCCCTATAGAGAGTTGAAGGGCTTTGCGGTCCCTGAGGGAGCCACTTGTCTTGAACAGCATTCTGGCAATGAACAAAATTTTGTTACACTGTGCAAGTTTGGGCCTCGCCTTGGGCAGGAAACCACCGGCACTGACGATAACCCCCTGACTCACCAGCTAGAGAAAAGATCTCTGCGCTGAATTTCCAGGTTGTCTTCAGTAGCCCCTGAGGATAATGCCCTAGTGCAAGTTTGAGGACACGCCCTTGCGCAGGAAATGGAGCTGGAGGACTGCGCGCATGTCTGGTTTGTGCGGTTTGCGCTGGACAGGCAATGCAGGACGCTCGCATGCGGCACAACCACCGGCATGGTCCTGGTTTGGGACCCCCACACTCTGTGCCCCCGCCCCAAGGCCAGGCTCAAGCGCACCCCTGGCTCCAAGACTACGGTGGGGGCCCTCTCAGCAGATGCTGGATGTAATGGGGTTAAAAGCAGGTGGGGGGGCCTGCCCCCCACACCGAGCGATAAATACTTATGACTGGGGTGTCTGTTGCTCTTGAGATTGGCATGATATGTCAGCAAGAAGCGGGGAATGCCCTGCCTCTGGCAAGGAACATGGTGAAGATGCGTGCTCACAGCTGAAGTACCTTGCATGCATTGAAAATCAGATGCTGTGGCAAGATAAGGTCATTAAAGTTGTGGGATGGAAGTTCTGTGGAGGTGAACGTGGCATTGAGCTGGCAACATTGCGTGCTAAACTGCTACCTGCTGTGGCTGCAGGTTCGGCAGACTGCAATCTCTGCTGATGGAGACATAATTGTCAGCTGCTGTGATGATGGCACCATCTGGCGCTTTGACCTTGTTCCAAAGGAGAGTCTCAGCGCTGCAGCCAAATCCAAGCAAGCCAATGGTGTATCAAAGAAGTGACTGCAGCAATTCAAGAAAAACCCTACCTGTATCTGTTTCTATGCAGACCACAAGCAGAAACTCACCTTTGCTACTTTTCTGTAATTTTGGATCTCTAGTTATGCTAAAATCTTCTTCTGCAGCTTTATCATGCATGCTGAGCTTCTCCCGTGTTGCTAATGGGACTTCGATGTTGAGAACTGTGTAATTCCAGGCTGACTGTAATTCTTGGCCAGCCTTAGAAGCCGCAGATGCAAGACTACTTGCAATCTACCACGTTTGCATGATTGAAGATCGCGCACTTCTTGCAACAACATGTGAATTTACACCACGGTGGCGACTGTTTGCTGAGAAATGCACTGGTGAACCATGGATAAGGTCAAAGCACAGGACAGCAGGCTCCCCAATGCTTTTCTTTGAGCAGCTGCTCCGGGCGAGCGATCTAGCACGGGCCCCAGAATGTTGAGCAAAGCACCAGTGGCGCACAGCTGAGCCTGCAAGCACATGCTCGGCATGTTGGCACAACCCCTCCATGAACGCCTTGCATAGAGAAAGACATGCCCTGCAGAATACTGAAAGTTGATTGTTCTGCAAAGACAAGAGAGACATGCATCAGTCATGCAGCACGAGTCGAGCATTAGGAGCAGAACACTATGCGTGGCATATAAGACCCAATAGACGAAGATGACTGTTTTGCTAGAGAATTGTAGAGAACTCTGCTGCCCGGATCCCGAGATGACTGTGCGTCAAATATGTGTCCATGCATGATTGCGAAGCACGTGGAAGGGAACTTGCCTGTAGATCTGATGCCGACAGAAGAGCTGCCAGAAGAGGCACAGCTCCCTGCTGCCTGATCAGCTGCCGGCTGGCTGCCTCCCGAGACAAGTTCTGCAGTGTTCCTGCCGCCGCTGCGGCTGTGGCCATGTCACTGGACCTGGCCACCAGGCTCCCTCTTCACTAAAATTCCCCGGAAAATTGTGTTCATCTCGGTGCACTGCAGGCATTCTCAAATGGAGATTTCATCAGTGCGCTGAGGGACACACTCTCCAAGCTACCTAGCTACCCGGCTGGAAATGCATGTCTTATTCGTCAGTTTAGTCATTGCAGGCAAGCGGTGAGGTCGCAGGCTGGCAAATGGAGAATTTATACTCAATCACAACTATATTCGCATGCATGCACCTGACCATGACGCACCGTGTGCACCGCAAATTCATGACACTTGGCAAAGTTTGCACTGTGGCGAGTGCTTTGCAGAGCATGACAGGGCGCACTTTAGGAGTGCCACGAGCGGGCCAATCCCGTTGCAGCGCCGCGTCATGCGCACCGACTGGGGATCGCACGACAGATTGTGCAGCGCGCCCACCGCCCTCACACGCACCTTGCCATCCTCGCTGCGCAGCATTGCCAGCAACTCTGGAATCGCTGCGCAGTCTCTGGCCGCCTGCCTCCCCCTTCCCTGCAATATTGCAGTGCAATTCACCAAACATCATTGGACCCGAGGCCTTGTCAAGCGCTACTGACAGCACAGCACAGCATGGCTTGGCCTGCAAGCTTGCGCCAAATTCAACATTCTGGCAAAGATGTCAAAAGTGCTCAGGAGTATTTTGTGGAGGTCGGCATGTGCAGGACAAGCCGCTGCATGCATGAATGGTTGGGGTGAAGGGAAAGAGAGGAATGTGTCGATGCAGGTGGGAGGACTGACCAGGTAGCAGATGCTCTGAATGACGCCGCATGCGCTGGCTTGAACATCAGCGTTTGGACTTTTCAGCAAGGACACCAGGGGAGCGACGCCGTTGCACTTGAGCAGCCTGCTCACATTGGCCCGCTCAAAGCAGAGGTTCAGGATGACATTCGCGCATTCGGCGGCCACCGCATGGCTGGCGCCGGTCAGATGCCTCACTACTGCGGCCACATCACCTTCTGTGGCCTTCTGTCGATTAGCCGGCTTCCTAGATAGTATTCTGAGCACCTGCACAAGCATGCAGTGGTTTAGGCTTCAGGACATGTCTTATGCCACAGCAGGGCTGAACAATTTTCTGAAGAGGACCTCCCAAGTTTGACTGCATTCGCGTTTCATTGCGTGAAAGACGAAGGGTGGGTGATACCTTCAGAATCAGCAGCAGGAACTCTGTCTGCTCGGGCTCTGATTGCTCCGCGAGCAACGAGCTGATAGGCAAGATGTATGGGGACGTGGTGCTTGCGTAATTTGGTGTGAAAGGTTGATGGCGAAGAATGTCGACCAGCCAGGGAAAATCATCCCCGCTGCTTTCCGTAGCATCAGAACTTTCAGCAGCCGTTACATCGGCTCTAGCAACGATGAATGCTTGAAAAACTCCTTTGATACCAGCCAAGGACGACACATGCTGTTCTTGAAGCAGTTCGATCAAGTCTTGGAGGTCCTGCGCAAATTCTCAACTTTTTGTGACAGCATCCGGATGAACCGGGATGCTTGACTTAGACAAAAATTGTTTTAGTAACAGGGAACGAGTGGTGTTGGACGCACAATAAATGCTAGCTTGATGTTTCCCATTCTTTAATTAGTATCGCCAACATACATAACAATAGAGAGCAGCAATACGGTATGGAAGTGGGTGTTGCCAGCAGGAGTGAACCAGAACAGGTATTACACTCGAACAGTCTGCAGTCCAAGATGCATCTACATACCTGGCAGGTCATATCAAATGGACAGACGGATATTGTACTCACATAATTAAGGCCTGCCACATCTTCTCAGGTCATTTCTCACACACAATTGGAGACCAGCCATTCGATGGCAAGGTCCATGCTGTAATTGCACTCCTCCAAGGCCTCCTTTGCCTTGGCTTTGCTGAATCCCATGCCCTGCATTATTACAATAGTACTCTGAATCAGCCAAGCATCCAAATTATCGCATCAAACGTCATGCACTGCCCAACTCCACCATCCACCATCAAGGTCTCTATATCAGGTCAGATTCACATTATTGTGGACAGAAACAGCGCACACCTGCAGGGATGCGATGTCCGCCTGGACAGCAGTCTGCTCAGCATCAGCCAACACACCAGTGGCATCATCCACGTCCATGAAATCGCCATCTGGGTCATCAAAGACAACCTTGCCCCTGCCCCGGCTCCTCCTTTTGGTCCCTCTGCGCCGCATAGCACTGCTGAGTTGCAGCCTGCTACCTACTGAGCCTTTGCATTCTCCGTGTAATATATTGCTAATATTTTATTTTATGAGTATTGCTATAACATTCCACGCAGTTCCTGCCAAAGGCAAGGTGCGTTCGCAGACAAGCTGCAGGTACAGGCTGCCATGCATGCAACTAATTCTACCCCTGGTTGGACTTGCCAGACCCAAAACTTCCTGGAGCACGGTGCTCAGTATATATATTGCCCTCTGCATTAATAAATGCCACACAGAAACAGAGCCAACTGAGCTGTTGGTGATGGAGAAATGCCCCACCTCTCCTCCGCGCTTTCATGCTGCTTCTGCTCCTTTGGCACGCGCGCCCGGCGCTTGGTGCCTGCCTTTGCACTGCCCTTCTTATTTGCTGCTCCTCTGCCATTGCTGCCCGAGGCCACACCCTTGGCCTCCTGCAAACAAGAGATGCATTCCTTTAGAAAGGCATATACAAGCATCAGCCGTTGGGTGTGACACAAGCTGCACAGCATGCATCTTATGTAATGCATTTTTGCAAATCCTGTACTCTTGCAATGTCCTCACTCGCATGGCAGTGAGATTGGCTTACCTGGGGCCCAGCTGCATGCACAGTCTGCTCCTCTGTTGCGCCCTCGCCTGACGCCCCCATGGACCTCCTGCGTTTCACAGGCGTGCCATGCACCTGCACAGCACATGTCTACAATTTGTAACTATCCTGCATGTTAAATATTCTTACGAATCCATGCTCCAAGACATAGCACATTGCAGTGTAATGTCTTGCACAATGCTGTGGCTGTTACAAGTGGCGAACAGACAAGGAACTCCAAACTGGTTTGAACTTCCCTGGGGGACCATTGCTGAGGGGGTTGTGAACTTGCTGACATGGTGATCTGCTGACAGGGACTGCAGCTGAGCGGTCACCTTGGTGATGGGGGCACCGGCCTGCTTGGCAGTGAGCGCGGCCACCAGGCTGGCCAGCTTGCTGCGCAGCCGCTTCAGCAGCAGCACCTTCTGCTCCCGCGACAGCGCATCCAGCGGCGCCTCTGCGCGCCCACATGACATCATCAGATCACATGCAAGATTCTTCAGCAAGCATGGAGCCTTCTGTGGCTGTCGCTTGTACTCAAACACACTTTATGATCTATTGCCTCCGCCGCTGGGAGATTTTGCGAAGCATATACTGCGATGCCTCCGGCAGGAAAAGCGTGTGACAATTATGAGAGTACTGTCAAGCAGACTGGCTGAGAGAGTGCGGGGCGAAGGAAGCGAGTATGAAGGCATGCAGAGAGGAGTAGGTGTGTCCCGCTGCTGCACACGGACGTCTCGTCCTAGCTCTTGCCATGCATGTAGCGCTCTTCGAAGTCAAAGATCCGGGACTCTCAGGCCGATGAAACTTTCTGCTGGTGCTGTAAGGCTCACCCATGAGGTCGATAAGAGGCACGTGGCCGCTGGCCAGGCCGCTGCCCTTGGACCTGTCCACGCTGGCAACCAGCTCCTCAAGTTGCGCCTCCACCTCTGCCAGCTGGTCAGGAGATAGGCCGTAATTGGCCTTGGCCTCCGCCTGCCACTCGTCCTTCATCTTCTTCGTGGGGTTGGCTGCAAGTGCAAACACACATCATGCTGGCTTTAGCTATGCTCTGACGTTACTGGCACCACTGCAACTTACATTGCGTCCGCACTCTGATGTACTGAGCGCTCTGACTAAATTCTGATGTCAAGTACAAGGGAGTGCCCCTTTCTGCCCGTTGCAAAGCATGGCGAAGCTGCGACTCACGTCCGGACCAGATGATGAGTCCGCACTTGCGCTCCACATCCTTCTTCTGCTCGTTGTCCCCTCGGATGCGGTCCACGTCCACTTGCAGGCCCGTGTACGCTGCACAGGCGCACTCTCTCATAAATCCTCCTCACAAACGGAAAGGACTGGCAGAGAACATAAAATTCCTCTTTGCAGATGCACAACGAAATGTACCGAAACAGCAGGCAGGCAGAGGCAGACCTGAGAGGGACTGCTGCCCTAGGAGGCGCTGAGTCTGCCCATTCAGCTGCTGGATGAGCTTGCCAGGGAACAGCCCAGTCTCCAGAATCTGCACCCAGCGGCCAATGCCGTACTTCATAAGGCAAAGCTTTAAGATGGCGGCCTCCTCCTTCGTCCATCCAGGCGATGGTGTGAAGTTCCATCTACAACAAGAGACCCAATTTTCTACCGACGTGTATCGAAATACACCCAACGCAGGAAATTTCAAGATGCTTCTTTTATAAGAATATAATCTTTGAGATGCCCTCAAGGAAGTCCATTTGACAATGAGGCTTGTGAAGACCTACAGTGATGCAGCATCTCCCAATTTTGGACCCCGCTTCTCAGGCCTGTCAGCCAACGGTGAGGTAGCCATTAAAATTACAGAGCCCAGGTGCCACTGAATGATAGACGAATCCCCCCCCCGAGGAGGACTCAGCAGGTCATCAGGGATGGTATTGAGCCAGCCATCAAAGGACCCCTTCCGAAAGGAAATCTTAAGGGGAGCAATTCCATCACGTGCACACCACGATCAATGAGCCATCTGACTATGGTCAGCGTTCCGACTGAGAGGATTTTACACTGTCTACACCGTTTCTGGAACGCAACAGTTTGAATCTCTCAAGTCACGTGCGGCAGTTCACCTTCAGGAACTACATGCAACGATTAACAGGTGTCTGCGATACAAAAGTTGACGCGCCTCGACAAAATCGATGATTCGTTGGGACAGAATTTTTGATGAACGTATGGCAGATGAGCGGATCCCAGCAACGAGAGCCGCCCGAGTTGGGCTGCTCAGGATGGGCAGAGAGGCAAACGACTCGTCGGACGCATGATGCAAATCATGGGATGATCCTGCAAATGGCACAGCCGGCTGTTTGAAGGGTAGAATAAGTAAGCTTCCCAAGATTGGGGCCCGAGGTCGCCGGCCGAGCTGCTACAAGGTGCGGGCAAAGCAGGCAAATGGCCCAACAGTGATGACTCCGAGTCGTGATGGTCTCCGAGTCGCCGCAATTGTTGGAAAAACTGCATGCAAGGAGTAGAAGTGTTTCTGGAGAACGGATTCGAACCATGGTAGATAATGTTGCTTGACTCGGCATGCATGCGCAATATTGACCGCCTGCCGCATGTTATTTGCGTATGCGCCACGGAGCGCACATGAGACCAATGCTGACTTATATGTCTTATATAAGACCAATCCTGACAAAACAGACTCAGGCACATTTTGTGCCATGAATAATGCAATCCAAGCTTGATCACCGTTGAAATTTCTTATATTGGAGGACGCGTCGGTACGGTAGCACCGGATCCTGATCCGGAGACAAGTTTCACACAATTGCACATGCCATGCATGCGCCACGCAAAGTTTTGGGATATGTGGTTTTATGACAGTAATACTTGATTGTCAATTGACCGTGGCTGCTTATTTGCGCCATACTACAATTGTAGTATGGTTGCAAATACTAGAAGTACTTCATAATTTCACATTCAAGTCGACCTGGCGACGTCGCCATTGTGCACACTGGTGTGAAGTGTTTGTTTAGGATCATCCTAGATAATGCATGATGCCTTGGGGCTCCCTTGCAAGGGCTGCTCACATATGCATGTAATAATTCTTGCTGGCTTATGAGATAAGCTCTTTATCACTTTTCCTATGGCTCGAGCTCGCAAACAACTTGTTTTTTCGGCTTAAGCATGCAAATGGCACGGCCGGTTGGGGGCGACGTCGACCGTACTTAAATCTAAGGGTAGAATATCCGCTTCCCAAGCGAATGGTCCCAGGGCGCGGGGAGGGCCTCATAAACATGCAAATGGCACGGCCGGTTGGGGGCGACCGTAGTTTAAGGGTAGAATATCCGCTTCCCAAGCGGATGGTCCGGGGGCGCGGCCTCATAAAGGGCGCCCGGAGCAGGCAAATGGCACGGCCGGTTGGGGGCGACCGTAGTTTAAGGGTAGAATATCCGCTTCCCAAGCGGATGGTCCGGGTTCGATTCCCGGCGGTCGCAATTTTTCTTTTTCGCTTTCTTTTGGTTCATTTTTTACATTTCAAGTGCCTTGTTGGTGTCAAATGGTGTCAAAAGGTGTATGCTTCTGCAATCAACGTCTTTGCTCACATTCATTCTAGGACGGCCAGCCACTGTAGGACCAGTTATTTTGGGGCATCAGACCCGGTGGGGCCTGGGTCCTTCGGGATCCAGCTCCTCGACAATCATGGCAACATATATAATGGCTGGGCAAGGTGCTTCGATAGA